>Ga0074044_10003549_pt1 | contig 13211 bp, 11 predicted proteins | sample BogForMeECP23OM1_FD_94443 | JGI IMG/M metagenome (GOLD analysis project Ga0074044, IMG submission 94443) | Bog forest soil microbial communities from Calvert Island, British Columbia, Canada - Bog Forest MetaG ECP23OM1 | ecosystem: Environmental > Terrestrial > Soil > Wetlands ...
CCGTGGAGCGGTCAGGTCAAGGAAGCGCAGAATATGGTGCGGGTGGCGTGAGTTGCGGAGATCCACCGGGGACGAGCGGGGCCTTCGTCTTTCCCACCGCGAAGCGGTTTCGTTCAAGTAGAGATTTCTGGAGTTCCGGCAGCTCTTGGACGGGGGCGTTGCCCCGTGCTACGTTGTTACGGCCCTTTCAGGGCCTCTCTGTAAGGCAGGGCTCAGCCTTGAGCCGTGGCCGGTGGACATGCCCCAATACCGTTCGTCGAAGGAATTGGCGAAGTGAAAAGCTGCCCAGTTTGAATACCTGGATTCGCTATCTCTCCCAATGTGGCGGCGAACGCGGTCTTTTTCTCCTTCGACGAACGGTATTGGGACATGCCCCGAAGGGGCACAACATGTCAGCACGGGGCAACGCCCCGTACTACCTCACGCACGCATTATTGATGAAATCTCTTTAGGAGACCAACGATCTCCTACCGGAACCCGGCCATACCAACGTATAATCGAAAGAAGGGCGGCAAGAGCGCCCGGCGGGCACCCAGGGACGAGGGCCAGGCCTGTGAAATCTCGAGATGCCACATACATAAGGAAGGCTTGACATGAACACAACATTGGTACGGCCCACCCTTGCGGCACTTTGCCGGATCGTTCTGGGTTCGAGCATCGCGATCGGACTGGCTTCAGGACCCCCGGCGATCGCGCACGGCGGCGGCGGGGGCGGTGGTGGTGGTGGTGGCGGCCACGGCGGCGGTGGCATGGGCGGTGGTGGTCACATGGGTGGAGGCGGATTCGGCTGGGGCCGCGGCGGCTACATGGGTGGTGGCTACTATGGGCGTGGAGGGTACGGTTACGGGGGTTACTTCCCGGGTTTCTTCGGCTTCGGCGGACTTGGGTACGGTCTCGGTTATGGGTACGACTACGGCTATCCGGGCTATGGCTACGGCTACGATTACGGCTATCCGGGCTATGGCCTTGGCTACTCCGGTTATGGCTACGGTTCGTATCCCGGCTACGGTTACGGTTCGGGTTACTACGATCCTGGCTACACCTACGGAACCAGTTATGTCTATCCCGGCTCTTCCTACGTCGTGAACTCGTACGGCAACTCCGGATACGTGGCTGCGCCGGGTTCCGGCTACACCTATTCGTCGGCCTACGGCACTGTGCCGCTCCAGGTCACCACTCCCGCAGCGCCCTCTTCCTTTCTCCTTCCCAGCCTCGGCATCGATGAGAGGAAGGTAAGCGATGCAACTGGCAGTCACATTCAGGTGGCCCGTGTCCATCCCGGCTCTCCCGCCGAGCGCGCGGGGCTGCAAGCCGGTGACACGATTGTCTCAGCGAACGGCTACCTGACCCAAGACCCAGGAAACCTCGCCTGGATCATCAATCACCACGCCCCGAACGGAGTCGTCAGCCTGAACATCCGGAAGGTTGCGAACGGACAGGACGCCACGGTGAATGCAACGCTTCACTGACCCGCGTCCTCGGCCATCGTCAGGGGCATGACCCTGATGGCCACAGCGCTTCCATTCATTCCCGATCCCGACCCCGGGGTAAGATCGGGAAATCAAATAAGAGGACGGGAGTGGCTTCCCTTGGTCTTGAAGCGACTCCCGTCCACTCATGAGCCACAACGTCCCCTTTACGGAACAGACCCCCCTGTCCGTGAATTTGCGCATGTTTCATGGCGGGCCTTTGTCCCACTGCCATTTCTTACGGATCAGCTCGAGCTTCAGCGTCACGCTGCGGAGCGAGCAGCCGAGTTGCTGGCGGATCTCTTCGTTGCTGTGACAGGCCAGCTTCAGCTCGGCGATTTTGCGCAGGGTCTCATCTCCGAGTCCCTCGAGCCGGCGCTGGTACTCTTCGGCCACCATCGCGGCGAACTCGGGGCTGGGCTCGGAACCGATGATCTGGTCGAGCGGGTTTCCCTCGTCATCGCCATCGGCTCTTGCCGCGACCATGTCGGCCTCGCTCAAGACCTTCCCGCCCCCGCGCTTCCGGCGGTGCTCGGCGCGATGACGATCGACGGCCTTGCAGGCCGCCAGGTGGACCAGCAGCCGCCAGAGGTCGTCGCGGTCCTCGAGCCGCGGGAACCGGCCCTCGCGAAGGCCCTGGTACAGCGAATGGAACGCGCTCGAGGCCACGTCCTCCTCATCATTGACCGGCGTCGCGCTGCGAAGTGCAAGAAGCTTCGCCCGGGCCCGCTCGACCAGCCGGGCGTAGTAGCGATCCCAGAGCGGCTGAAGCGCTTTTCCGTCCCCGGCTTTCAGATCGCCGATCCAGCGCGTCACCGATCCGGCCGGCTCGTCCGCGGTGGATTCAGACTCGTCCCCGGGAGTCCTCCGTATCAGGAGATCAGATCGGACGGATTCAACCGATTTTATCACGCCTACTGGACCGGGACATCATTCCTCCCGCGTGCTCGCGCCCAGAAGCGCCGGCATTTCGGGTCGGGTTGCGCATCCCGGGCCGGTCTGTCGGTCTACCCTTGTAGACGTAGCGTACTACAGCGAGTGTCGCAGTTCGGCGCGGGTCTCCTGACCCCGCCGCAATTGCCGCTGTTCGGCGCGGGTCTCCTGACCCCGCCGCAATTGCCGACCGGAGGTCTCCCGGGTGAGCACAGAAGCCGTGGCTTTGAGACCTTCGGTCTTTCGAAACGGCGGGGTCGGGAGACCCGCGCCGAACCAGGATTCCACAAGTGGCAAATAGTTAAACCAAACTGACGTCTGGATCGGATTGCGTTCCGCCCGTACGATGGGGGTCATCAAAGAGCGGTTTCCTCGGACCTTGACTCGCACGTCTACGACGACGGAGTCCCGAGCATGCGTACCGCGAACCTGCCTGCCGACGATTCCCTTCCCCCGGACGACCTGGCGCGGGTCATCGCGGCCTGCGACCGGTTTGAGGCCGATTGGAACGCCGGTCGGCCGCGGCGGATCGAGGATGAGCTCGCCGCGGCGGACAAACCGGTCCCGTCCCGCCTCCTCCGCGAATTGCTGGTACTGGAGCTCGAGCTGGTGCGCAGCGACGGCCGGCTCGCCGACCTGGACGCCTACCTCGCCCGATTTCCCGATCGGGCCGATACGGTCCGGGAGGTCTTCGCCGGCGACACCTTAGCCATACCAGACCGGGAGGTGACCGGCTCCGTGACGAACAACGAGCTGACCTCCTCACCCAAGGGCTACGAGCTCCTCCGCGAACTCGGAAAGGGCGGACAGGCCACGACCTACCTGGCGCGCGACCGCGCCTTACAGCGCCTGGTCGTGCTCAAGCGTTATCACGGGGCCGCCTGCTCCAGCCGGCGCGAGGCGGTGCTCAATGAGGGCCGGGCCCTGGCGCGGATCCGCAGCCCCTTCGTCGCGCCCTGCTACGGGGTCGAGACCCGGGGCGACGAGATCGACCTGGTTGGCGAATACGTGCCCGGCCGTCCGCTGACCGAGCTGACAGCGAGCGAACGAGCCGATACCGGGCGCTGCGTTCGGCTGATCGAACAGGTCGCCGGGGGGCTGGCCGAGGTCCACGCCTGCGGCCTGCTGCACCGCGACATCAAGCCGAAGAACATCATCCTGGGCGATGACGGCGTGCCGCGGCTCGTCGATTTCGGCCTGGCGGTCCCGGTCGCGAGCGAAGTCCTTCATGAAGTCGCCGGCTCGCCCCCCTAACATGGCCCCGGAGCAGGCCCGCGGCCAGGGCGAGCGGGTCGACGCCCGGACCGACGTCTACGGGCTGGGGGCCGTACTGTACTACCTGCTGACCGGACAGCCACCTCACAAGGGCAGCACGCTCAACGAGGTTATCGAGCAGGCCCGCGACACCCCGGTCGTCCCGCCCCGCGAGATCAATCCCCGGGTTCCGCGCGCCCTGGAGCGGGTCTGCCTGAAGGCCACGGCCGCGGACCCCCAGTCCCGGTTCCAGTCGGCCGACACGATGCGCAGCGCGCTCGGGCGCTACATGCTGCTGCGGCGGGGGACCCGGGTACTCGGGGTCTTCGTCATTATGCTCGCCCTGGTCGTGCCGGCCTGGGCGTTCTGGCCGAGGCCGGCACATGAGGTTCCGAAGTCCGAGCCGAAGCAAGGGCCTCAGGCCGCCCTGCGGGTGACTCGCTTCGAGATCCCCCATTTCCCCAAGCGCGATACGCAGCACTTCGACCCGAGGCGTGTGGGAACCCTGGGCCGGACCTCGTTCGCGGCCCGTGAGGACGACGAGGTGACCGTGCGTGCGGAGCTCTCCGAACCGGCTTACGCTTACCTGATCGCCTTCCGCCCGGACGGCACCGACGAGCTCTGCGACCCCGACGACGACGATCTGCCGCCCCCCCGGAAGCAGCAGCCGCTCTACCCGCCCTCCGCCAAGAGCGACGTGCGGTACCGGCTGAGCGAGGGGGCCGGCCTGCATGCCTTCGCGCTGGTCGTGTCGCGCGAGCCGCTCTCCCCGTATCGCGCGTGGAAGAAACAGCACGGGCCGATGCCCTGGACCGCGAAGTTGCCCTGCGAACCGGGAGTTGTCTGGCGCGACGACGACCAGGGTCTTCAGCCCCTTCTTGCCGACGACCCCGCTGGCACCCGGGGCAAGGGCGTCAATGCCCGCGGCTCCGGCGGCCCGGTCGCGAAGCTGGCGAGCTGGCTGCGCGCCCTGCCGGGCGTCGATGTTGTGACCCTCGAAGCGTTCCCGGTCGAGCCGGCCACCGGGCCGTGAATGTGCTGAGGTTTCTGAAACCAGGTCCCATGTGGCGTTCCTTTCATGACCTGTTCGTTCAGGATGAGGCCCATCATGAGAACTCTTCGTGTCGTGTTCCGGTTGGGGCTGCTGATCGCATTGGGGATCGCGCTCCCAGGGTTGCCCGCGACCGCCCAGACCACGTCCCCGAACCAAGCGCAGCCCCCAGCACCCGGATTGCGGAAGCTGACCGGCGACGACGCCAGGCGGGCGGAGGAACTGGACAAGGCCGTCGAGGCGGCACTGAAGACCGATCGCTGGAACGAGGCGATTGCGCGGGCAGAGGAGCGGCTCGCCTTGCGGGCAAGGGTCCAGGGGCCGAAGCACTTCGAGACGGTGAGCGAGGAGTGGCGTCTCAAGGCGTTGCGCCGGGTAGCCCCGATGCCGCGCGAGGACCGCGTCGCCTACCGATCGGCCTCTACAATGAATGAGCAGGCGAAAACCCTCGACGCCCAGGGGAAGTACGCGTTAGCCCGGCCGCTGTTCGAGAAGGCGCTGGAGATCTACCGACGACTGCTCACCGACGATCACCCCGACACCGCCACCAGCTATATCTGGGTGGGGGCCAACCTCCACGCGCAGGGGAAGTACGCCCTGGCACAGCCGCTGCTCGAGAAGGCGCTGGAGATCCGCCGCCGCCTGCTCACCGACGACCACCCCGACACCGCACAAAGCTACAACAACCTGGCGGCCAACCTCAGCGCCCAGGGGAAGTACGCCCAGGCTCAGCCGCTGTTCGAGAAGGCGCTGGAGGTCTGCCGCCGTCTGCTCACCGACGACCATCCCGACACCGCACAAAGCTACAACAACCTGGCGGCCAACCTCAACGCCCAGGGTAAGTTCGCCCAGGCACAGCCGCTGTTCGAGAAGGCGCTGGAGATCCGCCGCCGTCTGCTCACCGACGACCATCCCGACACCGCCACCGGCTACAACAACCTGGCGTCCAACCTCAACGACCAGGGGAAGTACGCCCAGGCACAGCCGCTGCACGAGAAGGCGCTGGAGATCCACCGCCGCCTGCTCACCGACGACCACCCCGACACCGCCCGAAGCTACAACAACCTGGCGTCCAACCTCAACGCCCAGGGGAAGTACTCCCTGGCACAGCCGCTCTTCGAGAAGGCGCTGGAGATCGACCGTCGCCTACTCACCGACGAACACCCCTACACCGCCATCAGCTACGGCAACCTGGCGAACAACCTCAACGCCCAGGGGAAGTACGCCGCAGCCCAGCCGCTGTACGAGAAGGCGCTGGAGATCCACCGCCGCCTGCTCACTGACGACCATCGCGTCACCGCCCACAGCTACAACAACCTGGCGGCCAACCTCAACGCCCAGGGGAAGTACGCCCTGGCTCAGCCGCTGCTCGAGAAGGCGCTGGAGATCCGCCGCCGTCTGCTCACCGACGACCACCCCGACACCGCCAGCAGCTATTTCTGGGTGGCGGCCAACCTCCAGGCGCAGGGGAAGTACGCCGCTGCTCAGCCGCTGCTCGAGAAGGCGCTGGAGATCCGCCGCCGTCTGCTCACCGACGACCACCCCGACACCGCCATCTGCTACAACAACCTGGCGTCCAACCTCAACGCCCAGGGGAAGTACGCCCAGGCACAGCCGCTGCACGAGAAGGCGGTGGAGATCCGCCGCCGTCTGCTCACCGACGACCATCCCGACACCGCCATCTGCTACAACGACCTGGCGTCCAACCTCCACGCGCAGGGGAAGTACGCCCAGGCACAGCCGCTGTTCGAGAAGGCGGTGGAGATCCGCCGCCGTCTGCTCACCGACGACCATCCCGACACCGCCACCAGCTACAACAACCTGGCGTCCAACCTCAACGCCCAGGGGAAGTGCGCCCAGGCACAGCCGCTGCACGAGAAGGCGCTGGAGATCCACCGCCGCCTGCTCACCGACGATCACCCACACACAGCCATCATTCATATCTGGGTGGCGTCCAACCTCAACGCGCAGGGGAGGTACGTCGAGGCGCGAGACCAATGGCGGCGTGCAGTGAAGAGCGAGGATAAGGCGCGGCTCCGGGTCGCATTCACGGGCCTGGAACGCGCCGGAGCCGAGCAGCCCGTGCGCCCCGCCCTGGCGGCCGTGCTGGCCCGGCTCGGTGAGCCCGCCGAGGCGTGGCAGGTGCTGGAGGAAGACCTGGGCCGCGGCCTGCTCGACGAGCTGGCCGCCCGCCAGGACCGGCGGCTCGCACCCGCCGAGCGAGCCCGCCTTCGCGAATTGACCACCGCACTGGAGCGGCTCGATAGACTGGTGGAAACCACGCCCCAGGGCCTCGACCAGGCCGAGCGGGCGAAGCGGTTCGAGGACCTGAAGCGCGAGCGCGAGCTGGCCAGCATCGCCCTGGGTGAACTCCAGACCAAGCTGGTCAAGGATCACGGCGCGCTGGCGGGCCAGGTCGCCAGGCTGAACGAAATCCAGGCTGCGCTGTCCGCCGATGCCACCCTGGTCGCCTGGGTTGATCTCCCACCCGCGGGACCGAACGCGGCCGACCCCGACGGTGAGCACTGGGGCGTGGTCGTCCGCTCCAGAGGCATTCCGGCCTGGGTCCCGATCGCGGGGACCGGTCCGGGCGGGCTCTGGACCGGGGCGACATCATGCTCGCGTACCGGGTCCGGTTGGCGCTGCGGAACCGGCCCGGCGCCGGCCCGGCAGACCTGCGGCCCCTGGTCGAGAGATTACGCACCCAGCGCCTCGAGCCGCTGGCCAAGGCCCTGGGCGCCACGGCCGTCGGCCAGCCACCAGCCCGAAGGCTCATCGTCCTTCCCTCCCGGTCGATGGCGGGCATCCCCGTCGAGGCGCTGCTTGCCCCCGACGACAGTCGGACGGTGAGCTACGCTCCCTCGGCAACCGTGTTCAAGTACCTGCGGGAGCAGCCCCGGCCCGACCGCCATGCCGGCCTGCTGGCCCTGGGCGACCCGGTCTACGAGCAGCCCGACAAATCGAGCGAGCCACTGCCACTGCCCGACCACGGCCTGCTGGTCAACGTGGTCGTCCCTGGTTCGAACGCCGCAACGCATGGATTGAAAGACGGAGATGTCTTGCTCGCCTACAACGGCCAGGCGCTGAACAAGAAGGACGACCTCAAGGTCGTGGTCGAGGGCGAAAAGCCGATTGCCGTGGAGGTCTGGCGGGACGGCCGGTCGTCCCGGCGAGACCTGGCCACCGGCAAGCTCGGTGTCGTGCTCGACCCCCGGCCGGCGCCGGTCGCGATCTCGGAAAACCGCAAGCTGCAACAAGTACTCATAGCGGCGCGGGGAGGCGATGAGAATTTCGCTCCCTTGCCGGGAACACGTTACGAGGTCGAGTCGCTGGCTCAGCTCTTCAAGGCCGACGATCGACCCACCCGGACCCTGCTCGGGGCCGAAGCGAGTGAGCCCGAGCTGGACCAACTGGCCGCCTCGGGCGAGCTGGGGCGGTTTGGCTACATTCACCTGGCGACGCACGGGGTGATCGACGAAGAAGTGCCCACCCGCTCGGCGGTGATCCTGACCCAGACCGGTTTGCCCGACCCACTGGAACAGCCTCTGAGCCACAAGCTGGTCTTCGACGGCCGGCTCTCCGTGCGCGAGATCCAGCGTGGCTGGGACCTCAAGGCCGAGCTGGTGACACTCTCGGCCTGCGAGACCGCCCTAGGCCGTGACGCCGGCGGCGAGGGCTTCGTCGGCTTCACCCAGGCGCTCTTGATGTCGGGCGCGCGGAGCGTCTGCCTGTCGCTCTGGAAGGTCGACGACACGGCCACGGCCCTCCTGATGCAGCGGTTCAACGCCAATCTCCTCGGCCGCCGTCCCGGCCTCACCGCCCCGCTGCCCAAAGCCGAGGCCCTCCGCGAAGCCAAGGCCTGGCTCCGCGGCCTGCGCCGCGCTGAGGTACTGACCCAGATCGCCGAGCTATCCGGCGGCCTCGACCGGTCCAAAGGCGCCAAGGCCCGCCAGCCCGCCGAGATCGCCGACGCAATTCCCCCCGGCGGCGACAACGATCACCCCTACGCGCCGCCGCATTTCTGGGCCGCGTTCGTGCTGTCCGGCGATCCGGATTGATCCCCAGACACGAAAACAACGCACGTAGGTCAGGCTGGAAAGCCTGACCTACTTCCTCGCCGGCGACGACCGTGTGGCTTCAAATCAGAACCAGAAGAGCGACCGCCAGAACGGCCACGCTCACGACGGCGAGTAGGCCGGCGGGCATGAACTTGCGGGTCTTCACGGCAAAGCGATAGCCAAAGAAGACGGCGAGCAGGATCGCGACCAGGGCTCCCAGACCCATGCCCCAACTGGGATTCTGCAAGGAGAGCACGAGGGCGAGAATCGCGGCCACCGCGCTGCCCAGCCCGGCGATCAACGAAGGCCTACTGCCGGCCTTGGTGTAGCCGATGACTCCTCCGACAGCCAGAAGAACGGCGTAAACCCCCAGTGCAATTTGACCTGCGACCAGGCTGATCATGGCGTGCAACTCTCGGCGGAGTGAAGTTTTGTCTCACTGTAGAGGGCAGCGGCGACCCCGTCAACCAGCGGCTGGGAAGAATTGCTGACCCGGGCTGGCCGCGACGAAGCCGGCAACTTGAAGCGATTAAGCGGAACGGGAATCGATCATGCCCGGGCCTTTGCCAGCGTGGCCGGCTCACTTGACATGATCGTCCCGTTCCGCGTTTTTCGATGGGTCAGGTCTGTTCCGTCACCCCGATGCGAGTGGCATCAACACCGCGGTTGAGCCGCTCAAGGTTCGGGGTTTCCTCCCGGTGGAGGAGGCGGCGGAACACGTCCGCCCGCCGCCGGGGCTGCTGGTGCTCCAGCTCCAGCGGGAGGGGCACCGCCGCCGCCAGGAGGCAGACTTCCGGGAGGCACGGCGCCGGGGGCCAGACCGGGCGCCGGTGGCGCGGGCGCTCCGCCAGGACCCAGGCCAGGACCAATGTCAAGCGGGCTGGCGTTGACGTCGGTCGGCCGGCCCATCTGGTTCTGAAGCGGGCTGATGGTTCCGGCACCCACGGGCTGGACGAACGCGCCAGGCGGTGCCGGCGGCTCGATGCCCATCGACCGCATCCGTGCCCGTTGCGTGGCGGCCTGGGTGTTGGCCCAGGGGAAGTCCGGTCCGGACGGGAAGTATTGAACGTCATCGTGCATATACTTGCCCGAAGGCAAGGTCATGCCCGCATATTCCACCTGGCAGCCGACCGAGGGCAAGATACCGCCCACCGCCAGCGCCGACCAGAGCGCCACCCGGCGACTCGTGGCACCTTGCGGCGATTCCATGCGGAGCAACCCCATTGCTTCCACCCTCCTTGGCGTCTTCGACGGTCCCTCTGACCCATTCCTGAAGGGAGCTTGACCGCTGTGGGGAGTCCTGGTTCGATCCCGCCCAACCGGATGCGACAATCTTTCCAAGCGGCACGGCCGTTCGCGTCATCTGGCGCGGGCCAAACCTTCTCGGCCGTACGGTGCGGTCGTCGGGCTTCTTACTTGGTTATCAAATCGGCCGGATTGCCCGCTCAAGCCCAATGATTCCGCCGGTTTCGACAAAATGCGTCATGACGGCAGTGGCAATCCGTCCTGCTCGACCGGTTCTCCGGTGAGCCAGGATAAGAGCCGGCCATCGTCCCGCTCGCTCATGTGCGGCCGCCGAGCGGAGCATCGATTCGGCAAGCCCGATCGAGCACGCCTTTCCCTCGCCGCTGGCAGTTTGACCGGAGGATTCAAATTGACGTATCTTCCGGTTAATCCAGGAAATCAACCCGTTGGCCTGCCTCGTCAGAGCCGGAAAGAAGCACATTGATGCGGCTGGACAAGCGGATCGCGCAACTGTTCGGCCTGTCGCGCCGCGCTGCGCAGGAAGCCGTGCGGCAGGGCCAGGTGGACGTCAACGGTCAGCCTTGTCTCGACCCGGCGCTGGAGGTTCAGCCTCAAACACAGCTTGTCTACCATGCCAATCGGCCCCGCGCCGGCACAACGGCCCGACGGCTGCACGTCCTTTATGAGGACCCGCAGATCCTGATCGTCAACAAGCCCGCCCGGGTGCTCACCCAGCCCACGCCGGCGCGAGAGCGCGACACCCTGCTCGAGCGGGCCGGCCGGTATCTCGCCCGAAGACATGGGCAGAAAAGGCCTTACGTGGGTATCGTGCATCGGCTGGACCAGGACACGACGGGCGTGATCCTGATGGTCACGAACGCCCGCGCGCTGCGGCCCTTCCAGGCCATGTTTCGCGCCCACGCCGTCGAGCGCAGTTACGTGGGAGTCGTCGAGGGGGTCTTTCTCGCTCCCGCGGGCCGCATCGACATGCCCTTGGTGGGCGACCGGGGTGACGGCCGGCGCGGAGTGTCGCGCGATCCGTCCCTGGGGGTTCCCGCGGTGACCCACTTCAAGGTGCTGGAGACCTTTGGCCAGACAGCCAGCATGGTCGAATGCCGGCTCGAGACCGGCCGGACTCACCAGATCCGCATTCACCTAGCCGAGATCGGTCATCCGGTCGTTGGCGATCCGGTCTACCGGCCCCGGACAGATCCCCGGTTCCCTGTTCCTTTCGGTAGGCAGGCGCTTCATGCCCAGAGCCTGCGCTTCGTCCATCCCTTCAGCCATGAGTCCGTCGATGTGCAGGCCCCTCTGCCCGCTGATCTGACCGAGTTGGTCGCCGAGCTCCGCGATCGGTTCGGATCATTGTCCCACTAGCCGGCAACGGCCCTGGCGTGCCGCAAAGTTGCGGTTGACTCGTGTTTTCTTTCCTCTCGGATTTATTGCGCTGGTTCGGGCAGGGTCTCCTGACCCGCCCGTCCTCTGCGACCGCAGGTCTCCCAGTCCCCGACCGTCGGCGCGTCACCTGGAGACCTCCGGTCGGCCGAACGGCGGGGTCTGGAGACCCTCGCCGAACGTGGCAACTTTTCGAGTGATTCGAATCGCCCCCCTGCAAGCCGGCTCGACCTGCTCCGACACGAACAGCAAAGGCGTCGTCAAGAAGGGCCAGGACCTGACCCAACCCGGCGCGAAGGACGACTTGTTCGAGATCCTGGCCAGGCAGCATTTCCGTAACGTCGCTCGCGAGCAGGCGGCGCGCGATCGCCGCTAATGGGCCACTCAAGAACCTCGCCACCCCAACCCGAGAGGTCTTGGGGCGACACAGCACGCACTCATGACTCCAAAAGCCCGCTCCAAACCCTGATTCATGAGATTGGGTCTTCTTCAGGAACCCAAGGGCCTGTCGCGTTCGATCAGGGCGCATGAGTAAGATGACGATCCCCGTGAGGGCGGGAGCCCGAGCGCGGGAGGCTTGTCGGGGCGGCATTGCGTTCCGGTTGTTGTCCCGCAAGCTCGAGCGAGCGTCCATCACTCTTTCTCCCCATCAGGTACCGACCGATGAATGACGATCGACAGAGCTTGCTTCCCGGTGTCGACTTCACGAGACGGGGGTTCGTCGTCACCTCGCTGGCGTCGGGGTTCGCCCTGGCGGTCCAGCCCATCTCGGCCCAGACCACGGTCACGACCGACACCAACGGACTGGAGGCGGGCGAGGTGAAGATTGCCGTGACCGATGGCCAGATTCCGGCTTACCGCGCGATGCCGGCGGCCGGCGGGCCGTTTCCCATTGTTCTGGTGGTACAAGAGATTTTCGGCGTCCACGAGCACATCAAGGACATTTGCCGCCGGCTGGCCAAGCTGGGTTACGTGGCCGTTGCTCCCGAACTCTACGCACGGCAAGGCGACGTGTCGAAGATCAAGGATATCGGCGAGATCATCTCGAAGGTGGTCTCCAAGGTCCCCGATGCCCAGGTGATGTCGGACCTGGACGCGACGGTGGCATGGATCAAGGACCAAAGGAAGGGAGACACGGCGAAGCTCGGCATCACCGGGTACTGCTGGGGCGGGCGGATCGTCTGGCTGTACGCGGCCCACAATCCCGACGTCAAAGCCGGCGTTGCCTGGTATGGGCGGCTCGTCGGTCAGCCGGACGAGCTGCACCCGAAGAACCCCATCGATCTGATTGGCGCGCTGCATGCCCCGGTGCTCGGGCTCTATGGCGAGGCCGACCAGGGCATCCCGGTCGCGTCCGTCGCGCAGATGCGCGCTGCGCTCAAGGAGGCTGGCAAGCCGGGCGAGATCATCGTCTACCCCGGCACCCCGCACGCCTTCTTCGCCGATTACCGCCCCAGCTTCCGCAAGGATCAGGCAGCGGACGGCTGGAAGCGGCTCCTGGCATGGTTCAAGACACACGGCGTGTCGTGAGCCGGCGCGGCGATCGAGACACGATCGGCCCGGGAAGAGAACCGCTGGCAGCCCAGCGGTCCCGGGCCCTTGACCCAAACGCTATGATATCCGGCGCCCGCCCCCACGTCGGCCACGGTCGCGCCGGGAGGGATCTTGAGCGCATCGAGCATGGCCTCGGGCTGCTCCTCATCGATCCTGGTCTCCCGGAAGAGCCAGTCCGCTCCCTGCCAGGACATGACATCGGCGATGGGCCGGCCCATGTAGAATCCGGGCCGGTCGCGTCGGGCCTTGGGC
>Ga0074044_10003550_pt1 | contig 13211 bp, 14 predicted proteins | sample BogForMeECP23OM1_FD_94443 | JGI IMG/M metagenome (GOLD analysis project Ga0074044, IMG submission 94443) | Bog forest soil microbial communities from Calvert Island, British Columbia, Canada - Bog Forest MetaG ECP23OM1 | ecosystem: Environmental > Terrestrial > Soil > Wetlands ...
CACTTGTCGTCGGATCCCGGCAGGTCAATCCCTCCACACGCTCTGAAGACGGCACGTTGAGGAACGACATAAACGAATGCGCGGACGAGGGCAGACCCTCTCCGGCTGGAAGTTCAGTCGGCGCATTCGTGGGCTCAATCTTTAGGGAACACACCGCCCCAGCAGAGTGTCCTACTGGGGCGAGGTCCTCCGTCGAATCTCCAGTTCGACACCCTTCGGAATGGGCCGGCAGCTGCAATGTCGTGAATGTTGAACGTGCCAACGAAGGCGAGTGTCGATGGAGGGATTCATGGGCATCGGGTGCGCTCGATGCCATTTCGAATTCAGTGCCATGTGCGAAAACCACTCTGAGCGAGGCGCCAGTCGGCCGGCGGCCCTCCCTCCGCTGCCTCCAGGGAAGACTATGGACGAATCTCAAAAACTCGGTTGAAAGGGGTCTCCGAGGCTCTCCGGAACCGAGTGAACCCACCTGCTTTCGCAACCTCGCGAAGCTGGGCCTCGCTCGCTTGGGCGCCGAGGCCGGCGCCGCCCTTCTCCGAAAGGGAAGCCGGGGTGCAGATCATCGTGGAAGCACTGTAGTAAGCGCGACCGACCGGTGTCCGATTGGCCGCGAGCGACTCGCCCGCGAACGGCTCTACCAGCATCCAGATACCGTCGGGCTTGAGCGTCGAGTGAACGTGGCGAGCCGCCCCTACCGGATCCGCCATGTCGTGCAGGCAGTCGAAGAAGGTGACCAGATCGTACTCCTTTCCCGGGTAGCTCTGGGCCCGAGCAATCTCGAAGTGGACACGTTCCACGGCCCGGTCCATCGCAGCCTGGGAACGGGCGGCGTCGATCGAGCCCTTGTGATAGTCGAACCCGAAGAACTCCGACCGTGGGTATGCCGCCGCCATGAGGAGCGTCGAAGAGCCGAAACCGCAGCCTACGTCGGCCACACGGGCCCCTTTCTCCAATCGCGGAGCCATTCCGTCGAGGGCGGGAAGCCAGCCGGAAACCAGATTGCCGACGTAGTTGGGTCGGAAGAACTTGTTCGTCCCCTCGAACAGGTTCTCGGACCGCTCGTGCCAGCCTACCCCTTCACCGCTCCGGAACGCCGTGGCGGTTCGGGTCAGGTCCTGGTAGGTAGAGGAAACAATCAGGTACGCTCCCGGAAAGTAGGCGGGGTTCTTCTCCTCGGTGAGCACGAACGCTTGCTCTGGCGTAAGGTAGAATCTTCCATCCTTTTCTCGATACTCTATCCAACCCGAGGCCGCCTGGGCAGCCAGCCACTCCTGGACAAATCGTTCGTGCGTATCGGTCGCCTTGGCCAGCTCGGCAGGTGTCCGCCCACCCGGAACGTTGAGGGCTTTGTAGAGTCCAAGTTTTTCGCCTAAAACTACGGTGGATCCGTGCATCGCGGCCCCGAAGTCTTGGACGAATCTCCCGACGAACTGATTGAGCTTCTCCATGTCGAGCTTAGGTGGTTCTGACATCGGTAAAGGTCTCTGCTCCCCATGTTCCGAGAGGGAATCGGGTATAGAAAATCTCGGGGGACCGTTATGGCGGGCCCTCGACCCCGTTGGCCGGAAGGGGCGGAGAGGAGTTTCCCCCCGGTCAAGCCGCCAACTTCGTCGCTTTGGATCGACCTCGCACTGCAGGCTCAACCCTGATTGAACCCAGCGCACCAGCCGTCCGCAAGGGGGCTCCTGCCGAAACCGTCGGCCCAATTGCCCCTCGTGCTGGGTCTTGCGAGTGGCGCGATCTCGGAAAGGATTATTGTGCGCGGGGATCTGCGACCGAAGCTCATGCCAAACTACGTCGCCCTTCTTCGAGCCGTCAATCTTGGAGGTTCGACGCAGGTGAGTATGGGCGACCTGCGGGAGCGTCTCCGAGAATCGGGGTTCGAGAGTGTCCGTACTCTCCTACAGTCCGGTAACATCGTGTTCCAGACCGACCTTGGACGACGGGAGGAGATCGAACGCCGCATCGAGGACGAGATTGCCCAGTCCTGTGAGCGGCCCACCGTATGTTTTGTACGCACAGCCGCGGAGTGGCGGAATGTGATCGCGCGGAATCCGTTCCCACACCAAGCCGCGGAAGATCCGGGCCACATGACGGTCCTGGTCCTCAAAGAGGCACCCCCCGCCGCGGCCTGGAAGGCGTTGCAGGCGGCAATCACCGGACGGGAGGCCGTCCGAGGACAGTCCGACCACGGCTACGTCGTGTACCCCGACGGCACGGGCCGCTCGCGATTGACCGTCGGCCGGATCGAAAGAGTCCTCGGGACGGGGGGAACAATCCGTAACTGGAATACCGTCACCAAGATCGGTTCTCTCCTCGCCAAATGACGCGCCCCGCCGTCGCGACGCCATCCGCCTCAACGGTGCTGCTTACCTCTCCTCCACACCACTCCGGCGTAACGCAGACCCTTTTCAAGATAGGTGATCTTCTAACGAGGGTGTCAATTCAGTCTCCTGGAATCGATGCGGAGAATGCGTGGGTTCAGCCTTTCTTGAACATTGGACTTGGTGATTGAGCGGGTTCAATCGCTGTTGAACCTACTGCGCGATTCCCGGGAATCGCGAACCTAAGAGCCAGACAGTCGCAGTGAGGCCAGGGTCTGCACTTAGGTACAGCGTGCTAGGGGTTTGGTGCACTAGCACTGGGGCGGGCGTCGCAAGAAGCGCGGTATCGCCTCAGAGCTTTCGGAATCTAGCGTAAATGAGGGCAAGCGCACCCAGAATCCCCACGACGTACCACCCGAGATCCGTGACTCCTACCCATAGGAACGGATTGTTGGCCTCGTTGACGGGGTCCCACAGAAGCTCCTTCAGGAAATCGAGAAAGACGAAGAGCCCGATTGCGACCCGGTTCCAGGCGATACGGGACACCCACTCACCGCTCGGGTTGGTCCGGTAGGGAGGCAGTCCCTTCAGCAGAAGGTAGGCACCAAAGACGAAGCCTGCGCCTATCGAGAGGTGCAGCTCGGGGTAGATGATTCCGTTCGAGAGGTAGTCGATCACGCCGCCCACTGGCCTCGGGTCGAACCGCTACAGTGCATGATCCGGTTGGTGATGCCCAATGTTTCGCGTGAGGGTCGCATGTTGCGCGAGGCTGTGGCGAGGATGGGACGGCTCTTTACAGATATCGGGCGCTTGAGGGAGCGAGTCCGCCGCACTTTCGCCCCATAAGAGCCCTGAGCAGCTGCGCCGTACTTCCCGCAGAATCGCCTTCACTTCAGATCACGTAGGCGAATCAAACACGTGTTGCGGATTCCGCCACGCCGTGCGAGTGGTCACCGCCCCTGTCGCCGCGTTGACTCTTGCCAGGACCCCGGCAGCCCGTCCGAAGAACGCCATTTCGAGTGAGTACCAGAAAACTTCGAACCCTCCGGGAACGGGTCGCACCATGCCGAAGTGGTGCGTCTCCGCTAGGAACCAGCTGGAGTCGAGCGCCGGTAGGTAACTCCGAGAGAGTGCATCCGTAGGGGTGAGCGTACTCGACGACCCCGAAGAAGCGAGGGGCAGCGTTACCGATTCGAGAGGACCCCTGACGCCGCGGATCAAATGGTACTGTGCGAACTTGAGACTGAGCACATCAGAGGACTCCGACCGTCGGTAAAAAGCGAAGAGCAGCGGGTTGGCTTGGGGAATCACATGGTCGAAGCCCAACCGCTTCTTGGCCACGCCGGCTCGCCAGCGCGCGACAAGTCGCACCCCGAAATATATCGCCGTCGCGAGGAGGAGCAGGTAGGTGGTAGCTTCCCAGATCCACAGTGCGACCCGCCCCCGTTCGTAGATCATTATTCCGTACGAGAACACCGTGAATGCCATCGCGCCGAAATTCATGATCCGGTCGGCGTCGAAGTGGTACTCTTGTTTTGAAAGCGGGGCGAAAATAGGGACCGACCAGTGGTCCATCGCATCGAGCAGTACGTGCGACAACCCTCCGACCTCAAGCGCGACGAAGAAGTAGACAAAAGAGCCGTCGCCGAAGCCGGGACCGAACGCCCATGCGAGCGCGTGAGGGACGAAGAACGTACCGACTGCCGCAACTCCTGTAACGCCAGCGATCGAATGGGAGATCCCGCGATGGCGGAGTAGTGGGAATCGAGTCGCTAGGGGATAGAATAGCACGTCGGCATCGGGGAGTGCTCCGGCCAGCGCCGAAGCTACGACGAACTGGAGCCCTTGGGGACCGAACAGACCGAACCCGAAAAGGTAAGCGAGTAGAATGTGGCTGAACGGATCCACGAGGACTCACTCGGGGGTCGAAGGGCGCTTGCCCTTTGAAAGCGTGCATTCGTACTCGTGGCATCTGGCGCGGCGGCGCTACCCCAGCTCGGTCCTGGAATTCCGCCAAAGGATGGATTAGCCCCGTGGGTGCTCAAACCCGTGCTCTGACCGAAAAGGCAGCCCACGCACGAGCATCCCCTTCCGTCGCGCCCGCGTGGCGGGACGCCATCCACGGGCGGCGACCCCCAGAAGAGAGGTTGTCCGAGAGAGACGAGGGAGTATGACGAATGCTCCGGGTGCTTCGGTCCCCCCTCTGAGGACATGCCGTTCGCTCCTGCTTGTTCTGGTTGTCGCGGTGGCGCTCGTCGCCAGTGGTGTCACGTACGTCCTGGTACTCGATGTCTCGCCGAGCGGCCCCGCGAGCTCGGGGGCTGATAAAGGGTCGCCCAGCAGGATAGACATTCTACCCTCTCCCGGTACAAGCTCAGCCTGCATCGTAGGAACTCCCGGAAGTCCACGGCCGACCCTTCCGCTCGACAACGGGACGTTCCAGGCGAACACCTACTCCGTCCCGAGCGGAACAAAATGTAACGTGGGAATGTGCTACAACCCGGGTCAGGTCACAGGGTTCATATCACAGAACTGCAGTCCGTGTCCAATGCCGAGCAGGGGGCTAGCGTCGTACGTGGGAATAGGCATCGTGGCAGCTCTGATGCTGAACGTGGGGTTCGTATCGGGTGCGGCCGGAGCGACCATGATCGCGGTCGGAACCGTCGGAAACGGGATCATGCATACAGACCTCGAGTCCGTCTACCTGGGCCCCTCTCTGGGGACCTCGTCGACTCCGGGCTCGTGCGGGGTTCTCCAGTGCTACACCCCTCAGGAAGTCCAGCAGGGGTACGATTTCACCGGAGCGTATTCTGCGATCAAGGGTGGCTACGCTAACGCCGGCGCCGGTCAGACCATCGTGATCTTCGACTCGTTTGGGGACCCGAGCGTCGCGAGCGACCTCGCCACGTTCGATGCCGCCTTCGGATTGCCCTCGGCCCACCTGAACGTCATCTGCCCGGTCGTGTGCCCGACCCTCGACCTGACTGGCGACTCTAACCTCTCTCTCGACGAGATCGGTTGGACCCAGGAGATTACGCTCGACACCCAGTACAGCCACGCGATGGCACCGGCCGCGACCATCGACCTCGTGGTTGCGCACTCCGACAACGACAGCGACATGGTCGTCGCCGAGCAGTACGCGCTCGCGCATCACCTCGGCTCGGTCTGGTCACAGAGCTTCGGGACACCGGAATGCACGTTCACCCCTGGAGCTAGCTCCCCCTGGTTCCAACAGAACAACAGGATCTACCTCGAGGCAGCAAGCCAGGGGATCACGATGTTTGCCTCGGCCGGCGACTTGGGCGCAACTCTCGGCTGCCCATCCAACTCGGCGGGCTACCCTGCAGACAATCCGACGAACATCGCAGTCGGGGGAACCTATCTCGACCTCAACTTCGCGGCGGGAGCGAACGTTTCGAGCCCGCTGCAGTCGGCGAACGCCACGTACGGCCACGAGACGACGTGGAACGACTTCGAGAACGCGACCCTCGCGGGCGATGGTCTCATCTTCGGAGTGACCGGCGGGGCTCCCAGCCAGTACTTTGCGAGCCCGTACTACCAGTCGTTCAGCAAGGTCACGCCGTACACCTGCTCCGGGCCAACGCCCTCCACCTGCGTCGCGGGTAAGGCGTATCACGCGTCCGGCAGGGTCAGCACGGATGTGGCCTATGACGCCGGTGTCGACGGCGGAGTTCTCGGGTACTACAGCGCGAGTCCTGCCCTCGGGGCAGGATTCTACATCTTCGGAGGTACGAGCGCAGGTTCTCCGCAGTGGGCCGCGATCGCGGCAATCGGTGATCAGGTGAGCCACTCTCACCTTGGAGACTTTGTCTCGACGCTCTACTTCTTCGGGTTACTGCTGTACCTGGGCGGAGCGTTCCACGACGTCACGGTTGGCTCCAACGCGTTCGAACCCGGGACCGGGTTCGCCGCGACCACGGGCTACGACGCGGCCACCGGGCTCGGGACGCCAAACGTAGGAGTGCTCGTACACTGGTTGGCCTGAGCGTCCGGCAACGTCCGGCGGGCGGACGTCGCCCGCCGGACTACCCTTTCCAATGCCGCGGCTCGTTGTGTTTGACCGGCGACGAGCAACTCGCCTGCGCCCGAATCCCTACGCAGCCCGCCGGTTCCAGCACGGCCGACACTTTCGTGGACCCCCGGTCGGCCCGCGGCTCGGAGGGCGGTCCAAGGTTCGTCGCGCGTTCGCACCGAGCCTCAGAAAGGAGGCTTCCCCATGGCGCTGCCACGCGCCGCTGAGTGGTCCACGCTGATTGTAACGATCTAGATTCTCCCAACTCGGACAGGGTTGCCGCTCCGGTAACGTCATCCGGGCGGCGGTGGACCAGTTCTCAAAGGGTTGATGCCCAGCGACGCCATGTTGTTGATGGTACCGCGGGCGTGCAGCAAAGAAAGCTCGGATTAGCGGCTGTCGTTCTCTTGTTCGTCTCCGTGACGCTCGCCGTCGTACAGGCCGTTCTCATGATCGCGCCGATACAGGTTGCTGGTCTCTCTCCACCGAGGTTCTGCGCGTGCCCTTCCCAGGGAGGGATCCTTGTCTACGACACCCAGGCGGTCGATGCTGGCTCTCCCGGCTGCGTGCCGACCGTTGGAGAGGTTTGTTTTTCGATCTTCATTGGCCCGGGCTCTGAGGAGGTATTCCTTAGCAATGTCAGTTTCCAGATCCTCAACTCCACGAACGACTCCACAGTTTCCCTTCCCTCGAGTTCCTCGATTGTGTTGTTAAACTCCACCGATGCGATAATCGCTGCCTGGAGCCCCTCGTACCACGAGTGGGAAACCGGGGGGACGGCCGCCGTAGAATTGTCGGATCATCTCGTTCTGGATACCGGTATGACCACGGATCTGGTGTCGGGAGACTGGTTCGTCGCGGCGGCTTCCGCTGCCGGCTCGAGCATGGCCGAGCTTCCGTAGGCAAGTCGGTCCCATCGGGGGGGTGCAGTCGATGCGTTTCGAGGGACCCGCACATGGTGCGAGTCCCTCGACCGGCGTCTCTCAATCGCGCCTCTTAAGGGCGTAAAGGATTCGTATCTTCGAGCCGAGGGGTAGGATACTTGGGAACCTCACCTTTCGAAGATTGCGAGGGCAACTCGCTGGGCGGCGACTCGAAGGTCCATGACCCCCTCCCCACCCACTCTGCAGACATTCGAACTGGCCCCGGACGCTTCGGTTGGTCAGCATTTCTGGAGACGGAGTCCCACGCGGCTTACCATAGACTCGATAGGCATCCGAATCGACTACGGGCTATCGCGATCTCGGGTCCTCCGGTGGGAGAGTCGCAGGCTCCAGTTCGCCCTGCTCGACTTCCGTGATTCGCGGCGCAACCACCCCCCCTGGGTGCGACACCCGAAGCAGTTCGAGCTCCGTTATCGCCCCGAGCTCGGACTTTCCGCGTTTGCGATCCCGGAGGAAGCGTTCCGGAAGCTGAACACGGCCGCGGAGGCATCCGGACTGATTCCGGGTCCCTCGGTCACAGGCGGAGGGATCCCGGCAGGAACCAAGGTGCTCCACTACGCCCGGAAGCCCCCTCGCTGGAGGTCTTGAGGCGAGGTCAGAGTTGGCCCGCGACTCACACGATTCGTGTAAGTGCCCCCCCTGCATGGTGCGTCTGACGGGATGAGGGGTGGGCCGTCGCAGCGGGGAGACCCCGGAGTGTCCCAAGCGGTCGTCTCAGGTTACGCGTCAGGGACTAATCGTTAAGCTCTATGCTTCGGTGTCGGACCATGAGCGGATTCATGCCATTGTCCCCTTCAGGCGGCTCATCGGACACTCTCCAACGCATAGAACAGAACACCGCAGCGACCCTACGCTGGGTGAAGATTCTCGTAGTCGCAGTATTCGTGTTTATCGTCTTGACGGCCTTCCTTTACCTGTAGCGGACTCGCTAACTCATTCATGGTGGCCAGTTGCGCAAGTGACTGGGCGGTTCAACCGTCATTGTGCCTTTGCGGGGATTCGACGGTACAGTACCTGTTGAGCCGTTTCGAGGCGTCCACGCCAGATCTGATGAAATACGTAAACCACGAACTTCGTGGTAACGCGATTACAGGTCCATAGTGAACTCCCAACGGCCTCAAATACGATTGTACAGCTCATCCAGCATGGTCCACATCAAGGACGAAGGCAGCCACTTCGACGTGCCGCTCGACGTAGTTTGGAAGTACGTCCAGTCCGACATCGATCACGGTGAGGCCCACAAGGGCCGCCGCAACTTCTCAAGAAAGCCGATCTCCGAGTCGACAATCGAGCTCTCTTGGGAGCAGGAGATGGACGGAAAGTGGGTCAAGACCTCAAACCGACTGACCTTCCTCCCGCCGCTCGGCTTCGTCGTGGAGCCCTTGGAAGGGCCTCTGGCCGGATCGAAGTTTGTGAACTACTACACCCCTAAGGGGAACAGGACCGAGGTCACGGTCGTCGGCGAGTGGACTTCGAAGTCCATTCCCCCCGCCATGCTCGAGAAAGCCGTCATGGGAAACCTCGAGAAGGTTTTCGCCGAGGACAGCGCGGGCATCAAGCAGTTCGCCTCAAAGAAGTAAGCTATCTCGCGACTTAGAGGAACTCATTCTCCCGCCCCGAAAGGGGCGGGGACCACGCCTGACGAGCTGCTGACCGCAGTTTCATGCAGGACGCCGGAGTCCGGCGCCGTCGCCTCAGGTTCTGCGGTTGCGAAACCGCCGCAGGCTCACAGCCAACGGGTGGGGTTATCAGGTGACGGAATTCTTGTAGGACGACGATGGACGCCCCTCCCCGGCTCTCTAAGCTCGCTGTGCGGATCGAGTCGGCTTTGAAAGAGGACGTCAATCGGCCCTGGTGTGTTCATCGCATGTACGAGGATCTGATCTCGCCTCCCGATTCCACTTCCCGCGACGACCAGCTCGTCGTCATCCAGCGCGCCGCCGAGGAGCTGGTCGCCCGGGGCCATGTTCGCCGAGAGGCCATTTCTGCGGTCAGCATCGGCGTGCATTGTGAGGACACGCTCTACTGGTCTGTCGAGGCCAACAAGCTACGGCTAGCGGACTTCGGACCGGAATACGAGTGGCCGACCGTGCTTCAGCGACTTGGCTCTCACATCCAGTGCCGTGGACTGTAAGCTCTCCCACAATGGAAACTCGGACCGTCGGAGCGGTGCGATGACTGCTGAGCGCTCCCGCGGACCTCGAATCCCGGTCTCGTATCGCGAGCGCCCCGTTGTGCGGCGCTAGCCCGCAGCGACGGCGAGACAGCCTTGAGAGCCGTGACGGAGAGGGCTCTAAGGATTGGGCGAAGAAGACGCGAACTCAGGTGCCTGATACCGGGGGTCGCCACGCCCGGCGCTGGTCCCGACCCTTTCGCCGAGGAGCCGAGGGATGAATCGGTACGCCGCGTTCTCCTCGGAATCTATCCTTTCGAGCGATCCCGGATCCGCCCCGCATCACGCCCATCGCGCCAAGTCGGTCGACAAGACGATTTGTGGAGCCCTGCTCGGCTCGTGACGGCATCCGACCGGTCTCGCCCGATCGTGACGCCTCACGAAGTTCAAGTCTGTCCTCGAGCGTCCCGCTCCGCAGGTAATTCTTCGCGGACCCGCCTTCGCCCAAGGCCGGGTTGGCCGAAGGCTGGGAGGCCAGATTCCCGGAGCTGGCCTGGAGATGCGATTTCACAGATCCCGAGTCCGCCTTGGCGGGCGATCCGGCCCGGGCGAGAGGCACCTTACGCCGTGTCGCCAAGGCTCGCACCCCTCTCTCCGGCAGCAGCATCGGACGCCTCGGTCGGATTCGTCAGGCAATCCGGACCCGGGGGCCCGGCGGGAATGGTGATGTCGGAGACCGACTCGCAATCGCGGCAGTACAGGTAGACGGCGTTGTCGCGGCAGGTAGCAGTCCCCCCGCAGAGGACGCAGGTTTCGTTGGGTATGGTTGCGTTCATGGCTTCGAATCGTGAGGATGCCCTCGTTCGACGATAGATTCGAGGGGCCCATCGTAGTTAGGCGCCTCCTTAACCGGAATTGAGGAAGCTCGGGCGGTCCCCGTCCGCCCCCGGTGGGGGGCCGTGAGGGAATCGGATGGCCGGCTCTTTGCCTGAATTCCAGTTAACGGAACCCTATTTGCCTCGGGTCCCAATCCGAAACCATGTCGAATTCGAGCATAGGCAACCTGCCGCTCGGCGTTGCCATCATCGCGGTCCTCGTCGGAATCTTTGGGTTCTTCGTCCTTCTCGGTGGCCTGCTGCTCCTGGTCTCCGCCGCCGGGTACGCACTCGGAGGCGTCTGGGTAACCGGCGTGTTCGGCACGACCGGAACGGTCGCCGGTATCATCATCGCGATCATCGGCCTGGTGATTCTTGGGGTGGCGGTCGGCCTGTGGAACCAAGAGCTCTGGGCGCTAGTTCTCGCCATCCTTGTGCTCCTCTTCTACGGGGCTGTAGAGTTCTTCTCCGCCGCTTGGCTCGGCCTCCTCATCGTCGTGCTACTCATCGTGTACATGATTGCAGTCGCGAAACATTTCGACTGAACGGAGAGGTGCAGTGGTACTGACTGTGCGCCACGCCGTCCGGCCCGCTCGGAGGATGCCGGCAAGAGGCCGAATGCGAGAAAGCGACATGGCGCCCGGGGCAGGGGCTCGGAGGCGGGAGGATTCGTGAGAGCGTATCTCCTCGCCATCGGCCTGGCGACGATCGTTCTAGGACTCTTCCTACTGTTCGCGGGGTCGGTCCATATCGGATGCTCTGTCGGCGGCACGGCTTCGAACCCTGTCTTTTCCAACTGCAGCGGAGCCACGGACCTAGAGATTGGGGGTGCGATCATGACGATCGCGGCGATAGTGATGTTCGCAGGCGGGTTTGTCCCGGACAGTTCCTCCCGTTACAAGTGAGTACACGCCGGCTCACCATCGAAGTGAGCCCAATCCATTGGAGGCCACCCTCCTCCCCGGTAGGACGACGCGGTTCCGTGACGCCGGACAGTTGGGCCAGGTCAGTGTGTTACGTGCCGGATTGACTCGAGGGCAGTCGCGTCTTTGTCGCGTTTGCCGGACGAGCGCCGGGAGGCCCTCGTCCGGCTATAGTACTCAGCCGGTGGTCAACGCGCGGGCGCCCGGTCCGAAGGCGTACCAGAGCAGGACCGCGGCTACGATTAGGATCAACAGTCCCAGTGGTCCGATCAGGACCAGAAACAGGAACGCCAAGAGAACGATCACTACGGCTCCGAACAGGCTGATCTTGTGGACTGCCATGATTACTCTCAGCAATCGGAGAGGGATGATTCCTCCCTCAACTCGGGTTAAGCAACCCGTCCGCCCTCTCCGCAGGTCCTCGATTCTGTATGACGCCGAAGCGAGCGGAGACGATCGCTAGGTTGGGATCGAGGCGAATGGGACGGCGAGCTCTAGTTTCCCGGCAGTTCGACATTTTCGAGGTTGGAGGGGAAGACCCAGTTCCCGCTTCCTTTCATTGAATCGAGATCGTCAATCGAATCGAGGATCTTGATGGCCCCCTTGCCCCTGACCGTGAGCCGATATCGCTCTCCCGCAAGGTGGGCGACCAATCCGCTCTCGGTCAGCTTTCGGAGGTGGAAGGCAATCTTCGAGGTATCGTCGAGGTGGGCGGCCTCCATCGCTTGGGTGAAACTGACCGGTCCGTCCGCGAGGCGGCGGAGAACGAGTCTGCGGATCGGGCTGGATAACGACTCGAGAGTCTCGTGCGCATCCGCGGACACTATGGCGGCCTTGACGGCGAGCGCCCCGGTGGCCGTGATCTTGTTCGGATCGTAGGCCACAGCCAGCGGGCCCTTGCCTTGCAGGACTGCCCGAAGCGATTCCAAAAGCTCGGCGATCTCTTCTTCGCGGTGGCGAGAGAGAAGCTCCTCTATCGCCGCAAGCACGACGGCCGCCTTCTCCTTGGGCGCAACAAATCCTTCGACCGCGTCCCGGATTCGAACCGGATTCTCGGGATCCAACGGGGTGTAGCTGACTTTTCCGGGGTTAGAGGGAGCAGGAGGGGGAGAGATGAGTAGGACTTCGTAGCCGCCCTCAGCGGCGAGAGACTTGGCGTACCGCAGCGGGTCGAGCGGTTTCGCCCCAGCCCGCGTCAGCGCGAGTTGCTGGCTAACGAGTTCGAGGACGCGGTAGACGTGGTCTGGCCGGATCGGCTTGCGAATGTAGTCGATTGCGCCCAACTGCAGAGCTTGCACGGCCCTCTCGGCCGTTGCTTCCGCCGCGAGCATCACTACCTGGAGCCGAGGCCATCGCTCCCGAACAATCGCTAGGAGCTCGAGGCCGCTGCGACGACGTAACTCGAGGTCGGCAAACATCACATCGAACTCATCCTGTTCGAGGGCCGCGGCCGCCTCGGCTGCGGATGGGACGGTAGTGGTCTTGTGCCCCTTTTCGTTGAGAAGGGCGGCGAGCCCCTCTCCAAAGTCTTCGTCGTCGTCCACGATGAGCACCCGCATTCTCACCTCGTGACCCCCTGCCCCGAACCAGGTTTCGTGCCGTCCGTCCGGTAGGTCCTTGCCCACATGACTCTTTCCGCGGCTGTATCGGACCCTCTCCCGAGGAAGCGTGCGACGGAGGGAGGACTCTTTGGGGCTGGAGGAAGGGTTGGCCAGCCGCCGCACCGGGGGCAGGTCCCTCTCCGTAGCTGGAACCTCGCTCGTTCCTGTCAGGGCTCTCGAATCGGGTCCATCGATCTCCCTCCCACTCCCTCAATTCGAACGAAGGGCGGAGTTAACCCTCGTCCCCATTTCCAAGCGCCGTGGATACAGAGGTTAGGACAATGGAGAACACAACTGCCGAAGCACCCCGACCGTAACGGAGAAGCTGGCCCGAGCACCCGGTGAAGCCGGCGCTGCAATCGTTGGAGGGACGGAGACCGTCCTCCGCGATGGCGCGA
>Ga0074044_10003551_pt1 | contig 13209 bp, 5 predicted proteins | sample BogForMeECP23OM1_FD_94443 | JGI IMG/M metagenome (GOLD analysis project Ga0074044, IMG submission 94443) | Bog forest soil microbial communities from Calvert Island, British Columbia, Canada - Bog Forest MetaG ECP23OM1 | ecosystem: Environmental > Terrestrial > Soil > Wetlands ...
GACGGGGAATCCTGACAATGAGTATCTCAGTGACGGGCTGACCGACGAGCTTACCAGTTCCATCGCCAACACTCCAGGGTTGCGGGTAGTAGCGCGTACTTCGGCATTCAAGTTCAAAGGCAAGTCCGAAGACGTGCGTGAGATCGGAAAGCAGTTGAACGTTTCGTCCATCCTGGAAGGAAGCATACAAGCAAAGGAAGACCGGCTGCGCATTACGGCGCAGCTGATTCGCACCTCCGACGGCTCCCACGTTTGGTCGGAAACCTACGAGCGTCCTTTCAGAGACAGCTTTGCGCTCGAGGACGAAATTTCGCACGCTCTTTCCGCCGCCTTACGCATCCGGCTTTCCGGGGAAGCCGAAAGCCATGCAAAAGGACACAATGTTGACCCCGTAGCGCATGAATTTTATCTCCGCGGACAATACATGGCGCAGCGCCTATCGTGGGACGATGTGAAGAGAGCCATGAACTATTTCAATCAGGCGATCGATCACGATCCCCTGTATGCCGAGGCATATGCGGCATTGGCCGCGGGTTACGCGGTGCAAGGCGCGAACGCCTGGGCGGAGCCTGCAGAGGTCTATCCCAAGGCGAGGGCCGCGGCGCAGCGTGCTATCGAACTAGAGCCAAATCAGCCTGACGCCCACGCTATTCTGGCCAACATAACTTTTTTCTACGATTGGGATTTTCCCGACGCTGAACGCGAATTCAAGCGCGCCATTGAGCTTAACCCGAATAGTGCTCGGGCCCACCAATGGTATGGGATTTTGCTGTACTACTCCCAGCGATTTGATGAAGCGAGGGAGCAATTCCGGCAGGCAAAGGAAGTGAACCCGCTAGCTATACAAATCGATCTCACCATGGTGATGCTCTATGAAGCCCAGCGCCGCTACGACACCGCCATCGAACTGGATCGCAAAATCTTAGGGGAGCACGACCATTCAACCCCTCGAGCTCTGCTCGGGCTCTTGTACGCTGACAAGAAACAATACAAGGAAGCAATTGAAGAGGGACAAAGGGCGGTTGCGCTCGCTGGAAAAGATCCTGACATGACTCTCGTTCTTGCGAATCTTTATGCGCAATCCGGCCAGCGCGACCAAGCCCTCGCGATCATGAACGAGGTTCTTAGCAAAAGCGCTCTCATTCCTCCTTTTACGGTGGCAGGGGTGTACGCCGAGCTTGGCGACAAAGAGAAAATGTATCAATGGTTGGACAAGGGATTAGAGCAACGTTCTCCCGCAATGTTAAAGCTGGATATCTCTGAGGTGTTCGCTCCATACCGCTCTGAGCCTCGCTTCCAGGAAATCCTGCGCAAAACGGGCCTCATCCGGTGATGGTTGCAGCAGAAGCAGACTCCTCGACCCCTCGACCTGCGGTCGCCCGTCCGCGGCCGTTTAGTATTTGGTTAGCGTGGCGAGAAGGACCGGAAATGAAGGAACTCCATCCGTGCGAAACCGTGCCCCGACGCTAGGGAGCCGACTTGGGTTTCCTGATAGGACGGGACAATGACCTCCAAGATTTCCTTCGTGCTGACGACTTGTGGCGGCGCCTACGCGCAAGCGAGCGCGCGAAATGTTGCCACCGCTGTGCATGCGCTCGAAATGCAAGATTCAATCCCGGAGAGCCTGTAGTTTCGCGACTGGCTGCGCAAACCAAGGTAGTTTGGTAGGCTGTATTTCTTCTCGATCAATTTCAAGGAGGGCCACCCCACATGAAATCTTGGATGTCAGTTTTGCTCACACTTTCCCTGTGCGGATTCATCTCCGCTCAGCAGCACTCAGCCTCCCATCAGTCGAAGCAAGCAACTCTGATGGGCGGGTTGGGAGATCTGCATCATCCGGTCTCCACCAGCAACGCCGAAGCGCAGCAATTTTTCGATCAGGGATTGCGCTTGATCTATGCCTTCAATCATGACGAAGCGGCCCGCTCCTTCAGCCGTGCAGCCGAGCTCGATCCCCAGCTGGCCATTGCTTACTGGGGCCTGGCTGAGGCTGTAGGCCCGAACTATAACGACCCAGCCAGCGACGAGCGCTTCAAGCAGGCGCATGAGGCTATCCAGAAGGCGGTCGATTTGTCGGCGAACGCTTCGGCCAGCGAACAGGCCTACATCCGCGCCATGGTGCTGCGCTTTCCCGTAGAACCCAACCCCGATCGTCGCAAGTCCGCGGAGGCCTACCACGACGCCATGCGCGGCGTGGTTAAGAAATACCCGGATGACCTGGACGCGGCCACGCTGTTCGCCGAGTCTGGTATGGACTTGCACCCCTGGGGACTGTGGCATACGGACGGCACTCCGGAAGTTGGCACCGATGAGATTGTGGCCACTCTGGAATCTGTGATCCGGCGCGACCCCAACCACATGGGAGCCGTCCACTACTACATTCACGCGGTGGAAGCCTCGCCGAATCCAGAACGAGCGTTGGCTGGCGCCAACAAACTAGCTTCTCTGGCACCGGCGGCTGGACATATTGTTCACATGCCGGCCCATGTTTACATTCGCACCGGCGACTACGAGGCCGCAGTCAAAACGAATGAAAAAGCCGCCGAGGTCGACCGAGCCTATATCAAAGCCAGCGGAGCAACGGGCATCTATCCGATGATGTATTACAGTCACAACCTGCACTTCATTGCCATGTGCGCAGCGATGACTGGCGACTATGCCGAATCGAAAACCAACGCAGATCTTCTTGCGGCACACGTGGGCCCTGCCGTGAAAGAGATGCCGCCGCTCGAAGGTTTCATGACCATCCCGATGGCGGTGGACGTGCGTTTCCATCGCTGGGATAGCATTCTGAAAATGCCCCAACCTGATCCCGCCATGAAGACCACAACCGTGTTCTGGCACTTCGCCCGAGGCATGGCGCTGGCAAGCACCGGCAAGGTGCATGAAGCCGAAGCAGAATACGAGATCGTGTCCGCTGCCGAAGCCGCGACTCCACCTGACGTGGTCTTCGCCATGCCGGTCAATAACAAGGCCAAGGACATCATGAAGATTGCCAAAGACGTGCTGGGCTCAAAAATTGCCATGGCCAAGAAAGACAACGCCGCCGCCATCTCCATGCTGACCGAGGCTGTCGCTGTGCAGGATTCTCTGAAGTACGGCGAGCCTCCCGACTGGTTCTTCCCGGTGCGCGAATCTCTGGGTGCGGTGCTTTTGATGAATGGCGATGCGGCAGCGGCGGAGAATGTCTTCCGTGCAGACCTCGACCGCAATCTGCGCAATCCAAGGTCGCTCTTTGGTCTCGGAGAAGCGCTCAAGGCGCAAGGCAAGGACTACGACGCTGGATTTGTCCAGAGGCAGTTCGAAGCTTCATGGAAAGGCGGCGCCACGTCGCTGAGAATGGACGACCTGGTTTAGAAGCCATCAACAGCGGCGACCCCGACGAGATAGAAACCATTGGCGTTGAGTGCGACCGGCACCTCCCGGCAACGGGCGCTAACATCCCGCGGTGCGGCTCAGCACTGCTGCCGTGCGCAGGGTCAGGCAAACCCGGTGGAGAAACGTACATCGAACCAGGAAGTTCGTTCGCCCATCTCTATGGCTACTTCTCTCTATGGTCTAAAATATCCAGTTTGCACCCCTAAAGAACTGCTGAGGACTCTCCATGAATGTCGTGCGCCGTACCGCGTTGCCGTTTCTCCTCTCCCTCTCCTCGCTGCTCTGCGTGGTCGCCGTGCTGGCGGGGAACTCGCCATCCCCGTCCAAGCTCGACTATCCAAAGGCAAAAACGGTCGATCAAGTGGACGATTACCATGGCACTAAGGTTGCCGATCCCTACCGCTGGCTGGAAGATACCGATTCACCGGACACACTGGCGTGGGTGCAGGCCGAGAACAAGCTGACCTTTAGCTACCTCGATCAAATTCCCTACCGTCAAGCCATTCACGAGCGCCTCACGAAACTCTGGAACTACGAGCGCTTCGGTGTGCCTGAGCAAATGGGCAGACGCTACTTCTATCAGCACAATAACGGCCTGCAGAACCAAAATGTGCTGTTCGTCGCCGATTCGCTGAACGCCGAACCGCGCGTGCTACTCGATCCCAACACGATTTCCTCCGATGGCACGGTCGCGCTCTCCGGCCACGCCATTACAGATGACGGCAAGCTATTGGCCTACGGCACGGCCGCCTCCGGCTCCGATTGGATGGAATGGCACGTTCGCGATGTTGACAGCGGCAAAGATCTGGCTGACCTCATCAAGTGGGTGAAATTCTCCGGCGCTTCCTGGAGCAAAGACGGCAAGGGCTTCTACTACAGCCGCTACAACGAGCCCAAACAAAGCACGGCGTTGCGCGACACAAACTATTTCCAGAAACTCTATTACCATCGCCTGGGCACGCCGCAATCGGAAGACAAGCTCATCTATGAACGCCCCGACAACAAGGAATTAGGATTCAGCGGCAACGTCACCGACGATGGCCACTACCTCATCATCACTGTCTCGCAAGGCACATCTCCCAAGAATCGCCTCTACTACAAGGACCTAAGCCAGCCTGACTCGCAAATTGTCAAACTGCTCGACGATTTCGATGCCCAATACCAGTTCATCGACAACAACGGGACAGTCTTCTGGATCAGAACCGATCTCGATGCTGTCCGCAGCCGCCTGATCGCGATCGACACTCGCACTCCCGAGCGCTCCAATTGGAAAACGATTGTGCCTCAGGCTGCGGAAACCATGACCAATGCCAGCGTCGTTGACGATAAGTTTCTGGTCGAATATCTCAAGGACGCTCGAACCGAAGTCCGAGTCCACGATCTGCAGGGTAAGTTCCTCCGCGGCGTTGATCTGCCCGGAATCGGCACTGCTGTGGGCTTTGGCGGCAAGCGCAAATACAAGGAAACTTTCTATGCCTTCACCAGCTTTACCGCGCCGACCACCATCTATCGGTACGACCCGGAGAAAGGCGCCAGCTCGGTTTTCCGCCAGCCGAAAGTCGATTTTGATGCCAGCCGCTATGAAACTAAACAGGTTTTCTACCCGAGCAAAGACGGCACACGTATCCCCATGTTTCTCACTTATAAGAAAGGGCTGAAACTCGACGGTCAGAACCGCGCGTTGCTCTACGCTTACGGAGGCTTTGACATTTCTCTCACTCCCACCTTCACGGTGCCGAATCTCGTCTGGCTCGAGATGGGAGGCGTTTATGCTCAGCCCAATCTGCGTGGTGGCGGCGAGTACGGCGAGGAATGGCATCTCGCCGGCACCAAGCTGCACAAGCAGAACGTTTTCGACGACTTCATCGCTGCCGCGGAGTGGCTTATCGCCAACCATTACACGACCGCTTCCAACCTGGCTATTCGTGGCGGCAGCAACGGCGGCCTGTTGGTCGGCGCATGCATCACCCAGCGGCCCGATCTCTACGGCGCTACATTGCCGGCGGTCGGCGTCATGGACATGTTGCGCTTTCACAAATTCACTATCGGCTGGGCCTGGACCTCCGACTACGGCTCCTCCGACGATCCCGAACAATTCAAGGCTATCTACGCCTACTCGCCGTTACACAACCTGAAGCCGGGGACGAAGTATCCTCCCACTTTCATCACCACCGCCGATCACGACGACCGAGTCGTGCCCGGACACAGCTTCAAGTTTGCCGCCACCATGCAAGCTGATCAAGCCGGGCCCGCGCCGGTGCTGATTCGTGTGGAAACCAAAGCCGGACACGGCGCCGGCAAGCCCATCTCGAAGCAGATTGACGAAATTGCTGACGCCTGGGCCTTCGTCGCCTACAACCTCAATATGGACGTGCACGTGGAGTAATTGAAAGGACGCCGATCCCGATAGCGACCCACCGGTAAGTCAGGCCGGTTATTGCCTTGCCGGATCGGTTTTCAACGACGATTGCGGCAGATTCTTCCTCCCGGTCGCGGGCGAGATGGACAAGAGGCGAAGCTTCAGCGCGACATCAAAAAAATATGACGGAACCTCGGTAGTGTCCTATTAGGACACTACCGAAACTCCGGGAAAGTCGATCCGTCGTAAGGCGTTAGGCCGACTTCGGGGCTGGGGCTCGGAACAATATTCAAGCGCGACACGACAAGGATTATATTGTGCGACGACGAAACCTTCGCAATTGGGGCCGTCCCCGGACTCCCGCTTGGGACTCCGTTTCCCAGGCGCGATTTTCCCGGTCGAACAAGTACACTCAAGAAGACTAAGAAAGCATCGGAAAATAGACCCCCATCCGAAAATCCTTGCCCGGAAGGGGCGGAACTTACACTAACAGAGAACGTCCCTTCCCCATTCGAGCCAGGACAGTCTATGCATCCGCGACTCGGCGTCGCGGTTTGACTACTGGGTGCAGACCGGGTTACTGGGAGGACACAGCGGCATCCACCCCCGGGTGGTTACTTTCGGTGCAGCGGCATACGCGAATGTTCCGACCAAACCTACCAACAGCAGTAATGCTCTGAGTGAACGTTTCATTTTGTTTTACCTTCTTCCTTGAGGGATTTGATTTTCTGCAACCTGCTACGCACTTAAGTAATGCAAGCGGTGTGCCAAAAGTAATCAGCCGGTTCAGGCTGATGTCCGTGGCGTGTTTTGCATTGATAACAAAGGAGATAGCGGGATCGCTCCCGCGAGCAAGGGTTGCTCCCACCGTCATTCTCTTGCACCGCCCTAACAATCAGGTTTGGCGACCTAACATTTATGTTAGGGAGCGCACGAAACCGGTGGTTGGTATACTCGTCGGATGACGCACGATCCCAGTCAGGAGGGTGTTTCCTCCAGCCCTGCCAGGCTGGAGGCGGTGGCCGGCCCTCTCGAAGGCAGAACCTTCCCGCTTGTAGAGGATGAGTTATCGATTGGTCGTGAGCCGTCCAACCAGATTTCACTGCTTGACTCGCTGGTGTCCCGCCGGCACTGCGTGATTCGGAGGAATGGCCAGGGATTCCTGATCCAGGATCTTGACAGCCGGAATAGTACTTTCGTGAACAATGTGCCGGTTAAGGAGCGATCGCTTGCGGACGGCGACCAGATCCGGATCGGCAGATCGATTTTGGTGTTTCAGGGAGTGCCCCAAGAGCCTGCCGGTGACAACCCTTCTCTGGAGCTTTATTCCGCGCCAACACCCGGCGGAGCCACGGTGATTTTGCGAAAGCAGGATGCGATTTACCTGCAACCTGCGCAGCCGCAGGCCCTGGGCGCCACCGCGCGGACGGTTCGCGATTTGAACGTGCTCCTCAACTTCAGCAAGAGTCTGAACTCGGTGCACGGCCTGGCGGCACTTCAGCAGAAAGCGCTCGAAGCGGTCCTCGAAATTTCCCCCGCCGACCGCGCCGCGATACTGTTGACGGAAGAGGGGACTGAGGGATTCACTTCCGTGATGGGGTGGGATCGCCGGCTCGGCCCCAATCAACCGATTCGAGTGAGCCAAACGATTCTGAACCAAGTCATCGAAGAAAATCTCGCTGTGCTTTGCAACGATGTACCGGGCGACGAGACATTTCGGGAAGCGGAAAGCCTGTTGGAGCCACAGGTGCGCGCCGTGTTGGCTGTTCCCCTCGAGGTTCAGGACAAAATCCTGGGCGCACTCTACCTGGATACCAACTCGCAAGGCGCCCGTTTCGATTCGGCGCTCTTGCAGTTGGTGACGGCGCTCGGGAACGTGGCCGCGCTGGCGATTGAAAACGCGAGCCACCTGGAACGGCTCGGAGATGAGAATCGGCGGCTACAGCAAGAACTCAACATCCAGCACAGTATGGTCGGAGAAAGCCAGCGCATGCGCGAGGTGTATCAGTTTGTCTCCCGGGTGGCGGCGCGTGAATCGACTGTCTTGATCCAGGGCGAAAGCGGCACCGGAAAGGAACTGGTTGCCCGCGCCATCCATAGCAATAGCGGCCGTGCCGACCGGCCGTTTGTGGCAATTAATTGTGCCGCCATAGTGGACACGTTGCTGGAGAGTGAACTCTTTGGCCATGAAAAGGGCGCCTTTACGGGCGCCGTCGCGCAGAAAAAAGGAAAGCTGGAGATGGCCGAGGGCGGGACCGTGTTCCTCGATGAGGTCGGCGAACTGGCCGCTCCGCTCCAGGCCAAGCTGCTGCGGGTTTTGCAGGAGCGCGAGTTCGAACGCGTGGGCGGCACGCGCCCCATTAAACTCAATATCCGGCTGATTACCGCGACCAATGTCGATCTGAACGAGGCGTCACGCAATGGGAAGTTTCGGCAGGACCTTTATTATCGGCTCAACGTCGTCTCGATCGAGATTCCCCCCTTGCGGGACCGTACGGAAGACATTCCTTTGCTGGCAGCCTACTTCACGGCGCGCTACAGCGAACGAGTCAAGCGGCGCGTGGCCGGCATATCTCCCAAGGCGCGGGCCTGCCTGCTGCGCTATCCCTGGCCTGGCAACGTGCGCGAGCTCGAAAACGCCATCGAGCGAGCGGTCGTTTTGGGTTCAACTGAATTGATCTTGCCCGAGGACCTGCCCGATTCGATCCTCGAAGAAACGGCATCCTCGGGGGAGCCGGTTACAGCACTCCATGACGGTATTCGCGAGGCGAAGAGGAAACTCATCGAGCGGGCGATTGAGCAAGCAAACGGAAACTATACCGAGGCTGCCGGGATCCTCGGCGTGCATCCCAACCATCTGTTCCGGCTCATCCGGACATTGGATCTCACCCCGAAGCGCCAGCGACGGGCATAAGAGTTGAATAAGGCGCAGCGTTCGCGCTCGTCCTTACTTCAGGCCCTTTACCAAATAGAGGTTGGCGAGATCGTGCTGAAAGGAGAAAGCGCATATCTTTCCATCCGCGGACAATGCAAGGTCTCCGGTAAACTCCGCCCCAGGCTCGGGAACTTTCAGGGTCCGCCAAGGTTCTCTATGTCCGGTGGCGATGTCGAGCCGACTGATCTTGATGGTGTCCTTTTCCGGCTGTTGCAAGAAAAGATAACGTCCATCACCGCTCCATCGCACCACCGTCTCGCCATTCTGCAACTGACTTATTCTGCGAGGCGCCCCACCAGCAACCGGTGCAAGGGACAGTTGATGCGCGTCGGCAGTAATGAACCAGCGGCCATCGGGTGAGACTTGCCCCCCCTTGGTTCCTTCAGCCGTCAACGGCGTCGCTTTCTCTGAATCGAGATCGTACATCCAAGTCCGAACCGGATGCCCCGGCTGATTTTCTGTAAACACCACTCGCTTGCTGTCGGGGAACCACCCCAGCGCTTCGTAGTACCCCACGTCAACATTCAGAAAACGCGATTCTCCCGGGCCAGTTGGCAGCATCATCAACCGCGAGCGAGCGGTGTCGCGTCGGATGCACACGACCCATTTGCCATCGGGTGAAAGCGCGGGCTGATTGCCGTACCCCAGTCTTACCGCAGCGGACCCATCGGTCTTCCGTAGGTATATCGCTGTGTTTCGACCTTCGCCATAGGAGAGTTCCTGAAAGAGCAGGCTCTTTGCGTCACTGGAGATCTCATCGATCACGGAAGCGTCCAGCCAGGCGAGATCGCGTTCGTTGGGATGGTCGAAGTCGAGATAACGAATGCCCAGTCGTGAGTTGACCGTAGTGAGCAGCACACGGCCATCCGCGGCCACATCTTGCATTACGATCCAACCCGGAGCCTGGGCGAGAAACCGCTGCTTGCCCGAAAGATCGACCGCGTAGAACGCCGGATCACTGCCCAACTGGCCAGCAGAGAACCAGATCTCATCTCCCGTTGGCGACCAGTTCAGCGACCCAACGGCGCGCCATTCTCGGGAGAGCACTTGCTTCGGCCGGTTGAGGCCAACCACACATAGCGAGTAATCTCCAACTTCAGCATCAAAATCGAAAAAGGCCACCAGTTTGCCATCGGCGGACACTCGTGGCCACAGCGGAGGGCGCGCATCGTTTTCGTAAAGCACGCTCCCGATCGGATACTCGAGGCGATGTTTTCCCCCGAGCGTTCGGACCACGGCAAGGGTGTCTCCGGTTGGGCTCCAGTCCGCACCGCTGACATTTTCCAGCAACTCACGCGGCGCCCCTCCGCTGAAGGCCACGCGCGCCAGCGTGCCTACGTCATCGTCGCCCAGCAGAATCGCCATTTCGCCGGTATGGGAGATGGCTAGAACTCTTCCCGTGGGAAGACCCAAAGGCCGGGCTTCCCGATTTCCCGGCTGGGTGGAAAACAGCGTGGACGGCGCGCCGTCCCACTCGGCGCTGTAGATAATCGCGTCACCGGGGCCAAACTTCGCCGCGGTGACGTCGCCCCGCCGAAACGTCAGCCGTTGGAAGGTAAGTGGCGCTGCGCGCAAATAACTCCGCGCCGAATACGTGCCTGCGGCAAGCCCAACTAGCAGCAGGCCCAAGGCTCCCAAGAGGAGCCAGCGTTTGGCGGGTAGTGCCCTGCGTCTTCCCGCAATCGTTAAACCTGGCCTTGGCTTCTTGGGATCGACGCTGCTTGATTCCGTCTCTTCCCGCAACTCGTCCAAAGCGACCTTTACGTCGGCCATACTCTGCCAACGGCGCACCGGATCCTTCTTCATGCATCGCGCGATTATCCGTTCCAGTTCCGGCGGAATGTCAGGAAGGGACTGCGAGGGAGGTTGCGGTTCCTTGTGCAGGACTGCCGAAAGTGAAGCCAGCTTGGACCCGCCCGCGAAGGCACGCTGTCCAGTAACCATTTCGTAAAGCATGGAACCGAACGAAAAAACGTCGGAGCGGGCGTCGACTTTCTTGCCTTCGGCCTGTTCCGGAGACATATAAGCGACGGTGCCGAGGATCGTCCCCTCTTCTGTGAGAGGAGCGCCGTCCCCGTGGATGGTTTCCGCAAAGGCATCGGCTTCGACGTCCTCGTTCAGCTTGGCCAGGCCAAAATCAAGAACCTTGACCACCCCTTGCGGTGTGACCATTACGTTCGAGGGCTTCAGATCGCGATGGATGATTCCGGCCGCGTGTGCAGCGGCGAGCGCGTCGGCGATCTGCGCTGCATATTTCAGCGCGGTGCGAACGCGCAAGCCTTTCCGCCCGATCAAGTGATCCAGCGTTTCGCCGGCCACATACTCCATGGCAATGTAGTGAACCGGCTTACCGTCTACCTCCTGGGTGTCAATGTCATAGATGGTGACGATGTTCGCGTGATTCAGTGACGAAGCCGCCTTCGCTTCCTGAACAAACCGCTTTTCGCGCTCCGCACTGACGGCTGTGGCGCCCAGAACCTTGATTGCGACCGTTCGGTCAAGATGCGAATCCACGGCTTTATACACGACACCCATTCCGCCGGCACCGAGCTTGGACTCGATGCGATAGGAGCGAAGTGTTTTGCCAACCATGGGTCAACCTCTTGAAGGCTGCAATTCTAATCTAGTTTAGGTCACTCTTCTCATGGATGCACAACCACGAGCACAGCGCGCGCCCGCTGCAGCGCTTTAGGGGCGGAGTTTTCAGCATCGGGACAAAGGACCTCACGCAAGATGTGCTCGCAACGGAGCGCCGGCAACGGTGAGCGCATCCAGCAGTTTTGCAGTTGATTAATTCAGTCGTCCAGGGCGCAAAGACGCGAGGCCGTTGCTGTTTGCGGAGATGCCGCTTCCGATCCAGTTGCAGCCTCGGTTTTCGTTGGGCTGGGTGTCCACAGCCTGAGCGTAAGGCCCAATCAAGTGGCGGAGATTAAAACGCTGTTCCGGCGCGTGCACTCTTCGAGCATCGAGAAACTCGCCTGCGCTTCACTGCTTCACTTACCGCTCGCGATGCCGCTCAGGTGCGCGACTTGGCCAGACAGTTTTTGGAATGTCACGACTCAGATCGCAGTTCTAACACTTAAACAATGCCGGTCGCACGGGATGTCTCGGTAGACAGTTCCCCTGGTGTAAGCCTGACCAGGAAGTCATGGACGGGCCAACCGCCACGGGAGAGTTGGGCACTTATGAAGCCTTAGTGAGTTTCTTAAAGAACCCCTTGATTCCATCGCTGATCTTCTCGATCGGTCCCGGACCCGGGTTAGCACGGGCATATTCCTCCAGCTCATGCTTCGTCAATAAATTCACCCGGCTCTGGCCAGTACCCACTTTCATTGGTTTGGCAACTCTTAGCAACGACTTCCTTTGCGGATCGAACATCGGCTTCTTGAACAGCGCCATGGCAGAATTCCTCCGTGAGACGAGGGCCGGGCCGACCTCAAGGGGCGGCGAGAGAAACCTTCGCCACCGAGCTTTCGATGCCGAGAAGGGAACGTGAATTATCCCACAATCATGGAAGATGTCCAACCGGAATACCCTCGATGGTGGTGTCCCGACACTCCTTAAAAGCGCACTTCTACCGTATTCAAATAGGGTTGCCACAAAGTTTACCCACAGTTTATACCCACTCGCGTTTTTCGCCGCCGCCCTGACGAGGTTTGGACGAGCAAGTCATTGATTCTTTGGTGCCGGGAGGGGGAGTCGAACCCCCAAGGGCCGAAGCCCGGCGGATTTTGAGTCGGAGAGGCGCTTCCGCGAAAGCGCTTAAAAGGCTGCACTTTCAGTCACTTCGCAAATTCAAGCTGCGAGAAATGTGTGGTTCCGCATTGCGTAAGCGCGGCCGAGTTGGAGATACCAAAGACTTCTGGCGACTGCCAATGGGAGCTCCGTACCTAGCCGTGCTGCTGGCACTCGGCTTGCCTTTCGCAAATTAGCTTCCGGCATTAACCTTGCGTTGACTTGGTCGTTGGCACAGTGGTCAACCGGGTCAACCGGAAGTGGGGCATCAGTTTAATGTGCATTCTCGACCGGGACAGCCCCGGGGACTCGGGCAGAGTCGGGTAAAGTAAAGTGGCAGTGACATGGGGTGAATCAGCCAAACCGGATTTAGAAGGGATGAAAATGAACGAGCAGTTTCGGCAGACAGGCAGCAACAAGGCCTGCCAGATTTCTCTTTCGGGATTTGACCTGATCAATTCTCCGCGTCTCAATAAGGGAACAGCTTTCTCGGATCACGAACGCGATGTGTTTGACCTACACGGTTTATTGCCACCGCATGTGGGGAGTCTTGAGGAACAGATTGAGCGCCGGATTCAAGCATTGCGGGATCAACCTAACTCCTTTAATAAATACAGTTTTCTCCGAGACTTGCAGGATACGAACGAGACGCTGTTCTATGCGCTCCTGCTGCGCCATATCGAAGAGATGCTCCCTCTGGTGTACACGCCAACTGTGGGCGAGGGCTGCCAGCGCTTCAGTGAGATATGGAGAAAACCACGAGGTTTGTTCCTCAGCTATCCGAATAAGGATCGCATCCATC
>Ga0074044_10003552_pt1 | contig 13209 bp, 14 predicted proteins | sample BogForMeECP23OM1_FD_94443 | JGI IMG/M metagenome (GOLD analysis project Ga0074044, IMG submission 94443) | Bog forest soil microbial communities from Calvert Island, British Columbia, Canada - Bog Forest MetaG ECP23OM1 | ecosystem: Environmental > Terrestrial > Soil > Wetlands ...
CTCGAAGTTGTTGCTCGCCGCCGTGAACGACAGTGTGGTGGTCTTGGGGTAGTCCGCACCCAACCGCTTCCCGATCCAGAACGACACAAGGAACATCGCCACGAAATAGATCAGCAGCGGCACGGCGATCCGCAGTACGTCGAGCGGGATGCGGACGATGTTCTCCCCCTGGAGCGAGAACATGACCACGATGGTGAAAAGCAATGCAATGAGCGTAATCGGGCTGATCGACGGGATAAAGGTCTGCTCGTACCAGTTCCTCCCCTTGACCCGGAGCAGAACGAACCGGGTAATCATTCCGGCAAGGAAGGGGATGCCCAGGTAGATGAAGACGCTCTGGGCGATGGCGGCGATCGTGATCTTGGACAGGTCCACGGCTCCGAAGTCGTGACCGATCCAGAGTGGAACCACCTTGACGAAGACGTAGGCGTAAATCGAGTAGAAGAACACCTGGAACAATGAGTTGAAGGCGACCAGCCCCGCCGCATACTCGGTGTGGCCCCGTGCCAGGTCGTTCCAGACGATGACCATAGCGATGCATCGGGCAAGCCCGATCAGGATCAACCCAATGGCGTACTCGGGCTTGCCTGCCAGAAACGCCAAGGCGAGACCGAACATCAGGAGGGGACCGATCACCCAGTTGAGCAGGAGCGAGATCCCGAGAATCTTCGTGTCGCGGAAGACCTGCGGCAACTCCTCGTAACGGACCTTCGCCAGCGGCGGGTACATCATCAGGATCAGCCCGAGGGCTATCGGGATCGAGGTTGTCCCGACCGACAGTTGCGTGATGGTCCGTACGATGCCGGGAGCTACGTTCCCCAGCAGGACACCCAGAGCCATCGCCAAGAAGATCCAGAGCGTCAGGTAGCGGTCGAGAAATGCAAGCCGACCGGACGGGCGGGCAGGACAGACGATCTGTATTTCGGACATCGGTCACCTCGATCAACTACATCTGTTTGGACGAATATACTGGGACAAAAAAGGTTGGCGACTACTCCCGGCCACCGCAGCAGGCGATCCTCCGGGCCATCCGCTCCTGGTCCTGCCGGAAGATCTCGGGGTCTCCCAGGCAGGTGCCGAGGCAGCCCAGCAGGATGCGGTGCAAGCCCGTCCTGGGCTTGGCGAGGCGGTAGTGGACCCAGAGACCCTCCTTGCGCCCCACGACCAGGCCGTGCTTGCGAAGGTAGGCCAGATGACGGGAGACAGTCGGCTGTGGCAGTTCCAGGGCTTCATGAAGATGACAGACGCAGACCTCTTCCTGTTCTCCGCCCAGAAGGTTGAGCAGGCGGAGCCGGACCGGGTCCGCAAATGCCTTGAGCATGCGGGTCGATTCGTCGAGGTCGGTACGTGGTGTCATCGAACGCTTCATCTGTCTGTACGAATATAGTGGTCGCCGATCCGGGTGTCAAGGCAGGCGGCGGAACAGGGCTCTTGAAACGCACCGAGCTATATCTGACAATTGTCGTACTGAGTCTCCCGTTACTTCGCTGGTTGGAAGGAGAGCAACATGTCCTCGCGCGCACTCCCGGTTCGGTCGGGACGGCGAATCTCGCCGTTGTTGCAATTCCGGGTCTGGCAGTTCGGACTCCTCGTCGCGCTCACGGCGATCGCGATCGTGGACATCCAGGGCTATTGCCGCGAGCTCAGGTTGATCGCTCTTGCCTCGGCCGGATACGCGGGGTATGCGCTGCTCTGCTGGTTGCTCTGGCATGCCATTCGCCGGTTTGAGAGCCGGCTGGGCTCGGTGCTGGTTGTGGCCGTTTACGCCGTTGCGATGGGGGAGCTGTTCCTGGCGGCCACCGTCGCGTATCTGGTCATCGAGTTTTTCTATCTCGTTGGGAAGCTGCACTGATCGGGAGGTGAGGCGAGAGGAGTGCCAGGGGGCCTATGACGACGCCGATTCTTCGTCGGGCGCGGCAAACTCGACCTGGTGGCGAAACCCCTTGGTTTTCCACGCGCCGTAGAGAAGCCCGGCGGCCAGGCCAGGCCGGCCAGCTTGGCAGGAGGGCGGAGACTCCACCAGATGTAAAGGCAGACGACGAAACCGATCAGGGGCGGAGCCAGGTTAAGGAAGGCGGCCCGGGTCCGCGTTGAAGCAGATGCCTACCGGGCGGACCTTCGCCGCAGCTTCGAGACGATGCGCCAGCATTGTCCTCTTGTCCGGCTGCGCAGCGGGCGCTGGGTACCGTATTACCCCGGCCAGCTCTACCGCCGCGGGCGCGACGTCGGCTGGATTCGCGAGACCCTGGAAGGCTCCGTCTACCTGCTCATCAGCGGCCTGTACGAACCGCGCGGCCGCGCGGCGCAGTGGATTCTCGACGATTATCAGGACAACCGTTACATGTCTCCGCCCTACGGCTACGCGATCGTCGACGAGGACAACGCCTGGTTCAGCCGGGGCGGAATCTCGATCCAGCCCAACCTGCTGCCCGGGCTGATGCCCTATCTCGATCGCGATGAGCCTGAAGTTTACCTCTGGATGTTCTTCAACGCCTGGCTGGCCTGCTATCGGGAAGAGATCAACGCGATGGTGGAGCACCCCTACCCCGAGCTCGGCTACGCCAACACGGCCCATCCCAAGACCAGCGACGAAGCCAATGCCGTGATGTGGTTGCGGTACATGTTCGTTTACGGAAATCGCGATGGCCTCCACCTCGGCCGCGCCATCCCGCGAGCCTGGTTCGCCCAGGACCGGCCGATCGGCGTGGAAAACGTGCGTACTCGCTGGGGGCAGGCCAGCGTCACTTACCTTCCCGCCGCAGCGAGGGACACGATCCGGGCCAGGGTCGAGCTGAGGCTCGCGAACCGTCCGCCCAGGATACGGATCCGCTTTCGCCATCCCGAGAACAAGCCGATTGTCGGAGTGACGATCAACGGCCGCGAGCACCTCGCCTTTGACGCCGGTAAGCAGGACGTCGATCTTGCCGGACTGGACGGGCCGCTCGAGATCGTGGTCCGGTTCTGATGTTTGCAGGTCAAAGTTGGGCAAAAGGGGGCATCGGCCCGTTCTGGCAGGTATGATGGCGGCTTGAACGCACTGGGAATGCCAGGCTGTGTTCGAGCCAGGTTTACGGCTCTTCCAGATGGCCCGGGTCGTCATCTTACCAGACGCTCGCACGGACGACGCCAAGCTCGCCCTCCTTGCCAGGCCCATCAAGCAGGCCGACCGCAACGAGGACCGACGATTGATTCTGGACCGGGTGCGCGAGGTTCACACGTTCCCCGCGGTCCGCTTCGCCACCGGTTTCCTCGGCGAACCGAAGCTCGCCAGCCAGGCATGCGCCACCATCGCTGACCTGCTCCATCGCGAGGAGATTCGCAATCCCAACCAGGCCGAAGCCAACAAAATCCCTCACGCCTCGACCCGGTTCGCGACTGGCGGCTCATCTTGAACCGGAATCTCACGATTCAACCGCGCAGTGCGGCTGGAGGCCGCTGCTCTTCAACCCGCTTTTTCTCTCGCCCCGGCCGGACCAGCCCGGCGGTGACGTCGATATCGAGCGCGGAGACCTCGCCCGCGGCCAGCTTGGCAAGGGCGATGCCGGCCATGGCCGCGTTGTCGGTGCAAAGTGACAAGGGCGGAATGAACAACTCCACGCCTCGTTCCCGGGCCATCGCCGCGATCCTGTCACGAAAGGGGGTGTTCGCGGCCACGCCGCCGCCCACGCCCAGCCGTCTCAATCCGGACTTCTCGAGGGCCTGGCGAGTCTTGGCGACCAGGACGTCAATGACCGCTTCCTGGAAGCTGGCCGCGAGGTCCGCGACCAGGGCGGGTGAGGGTTGCACCACTCCCCGCTCCTCGTTCGGGCCGCGCAGGGCGTAAAGGACGGCTGTCTTCAGACCCGAGAAGCTGAACACCGGGCGCTCGTCGTGCAGGAAGGAACGGGGAAAGGCGAAGGCGCGAGGATCCCCCGCGCGTGCCACGCGCTCGATCTCCGGTCCGCCCGGATAACCCAGGTTCAGCAGGCTGGCGACCTTGTCAAAAGCCTCTCCAGCCGCGTCGTCGGTGGTCCCGCCCAGGAACTCGCAATGAAGTGGGCCGTGACAGTGGTAGAGGCTGGTATGCCCGCCCGAGACGACCAGGCCGATGCAGGGGTAGACGGCCAGCTCGGGATTGGCGAGCTGGCAGGCGTAGAGATGGCCTTCCAGGTGATCGACCGCGATCAGCGGCAGATCGAGCGCCAGGGCCAGGGTCTTCGCGGCGGTCAGGCCGACCACGAGCGCACCGACCAGTCCCGGCCGGGTCGCGACGGCGATCATTCCCAGGTCTTTGAGCGTGACCCCTGCCCGCCGCAAGGCCTCGTCGATCATCGGCAGCACCTGCTGCACGTGAGCCCTCGAGGCGATCTCGGGAACCACACCCCCAAAGCGCTGGTGCAGGCTCACCTGCGAGGCAACCACGCTGGAGAGCACCCGCGGCACCCCGGTCGCCGGCGGCCGCGGCCCCTCGAGCACCGCAGCCCCCGTCTCGTCGCAGGTTGTCTCGATGGCCAGGAAAATCAGGCGGGATGGGTCCATGGCCACGTTCTGAATCGGACTCGAGCAGGGGCTCTTTCTCGTCAAATCGAAAGCGGCAGCCGACGCGCACCATGAATCACGGCGAGCACATCGACCCGGTCGGGCAGAGTCCGATAAATAATACGGTAGGGCTTCTCGAAGATCTCGCGTATGTCCTCCGACGCATATTCCGAGACTATCGCCCCGGTATGAGGCAGATTCGCGAGTTGCTCCGATCGCAGTGTGATCCGATCAATCGTTCTTTGTGCATAGTACGGGGAATTCAGGGCAATGTGGGCGTGTATCGCTTGCAGATGAGCGATCGCAGTATCTGTCCAGTTTACCGTCACTTCGACAACCCGAACTTGGCGCGAACCTCATCCACGGGCAAGACTCGACCTGCACGACTGTCCTCCAATCCAGCTTCAATCGTCTGCCGGACGTAAACTTCGTACATCAAGTCTTCCCAGGTCGCCTCGTCTGAGAGTTGCTCCACCAGACGACGTGCTTCGTTCTTGATTCCTTGTGCGGGCATGATATGAGTCTCCGGCATTTTTTTGAACTCGTTGAGTGCCTCGTCCTCTCGTTCTCACGCCGCCTTGGCTTTCTGCTCCTCCCCGATCTTGGCCTTGATCACCTCGAGGGCCTTGTCCAGCACCTTGTCCACGAACGGACCGGGGTCAGTATGGGGAGATCGAATCTTGAGCCGCGGCTTGTCCTTGTCGTCGGTCTTCGCCTTCTCCGCCTCCTTGGCCTTCTCTTTTTCCTTGTCCTTATCCTTGTCGGCTTCCGGCTTGGGCTCGACGGTCTTGGGATGGCCCTTGGCGGCCGATTTCAGGTCGCGGTCGCGGCGGCCGACGAACCACTTGACATACTCGCTGGGCGTCAGCTTGACTTCCATGCCCGGGCTGGGAGACACGCCCCACTTGTCGGTGCTCTTGGAGTCGCGGAACCGGTGGATATTGTCGCCGTTGGGCCGGTGATAGCTGGCCACGGTCAGCTTGAGCACGCTGCTGCCGTCCTCCAGTTCGAGGATGTTCTGGACCGAGCCCTTGCCGTAGGACCGCTGACCGATGATCGTCGCCCGTTGGTTGTCCTGCAGCGCGGCCGAGACGATCTCCGACGCCGACGCCGAATTCTGGTTGATCAGCACGACCAGGGGCAGATCCTCGTAAGGGCTGTCCTTCTGGGCCAGATAGGACTTGGGAATCGTGTTCCGCCCCTCGGTGCTGACAACTTTGCCCTTCTCCAGGAACAGGTCGGAGATCTCGACCGCTGCGCTCAGCAGGCCGCCGGGGTTGTCGCGCAGGTCGACGATCAGGCCCTTGACTCCCTCTTCCTTGAGCTGGTCGAGCGCCTTGCGCAGCTCGTCGGCTGTGTTCTGGATGAAGCTCGAGATCCGCACGTAGCCGATCTTCTTATCCTTGTCGATGAGGAACTCCCACTGGTCGTTGGCGCCCCGGTGATCGCCGAGCACGCTGGGCACCTCGATGATGGCCCGATGGATGTTCACCGTCTCGGCCTGCTCCGTTCCCTCGTGAAGCACGTTCAGCTTGACTTCCGTACCCGGGCGCCCGGTCAGCACATCCACGGCCTTGTCCGGGCTCATCCCCTCGGTGGACGTCCCGTCGATCTCCATGATCTGGTCGCCGGCCAGCACGCCGGCCTCGTACGCCGGGGTGCCCACCATGGGGGCGATGACCCGTAGCCGCCCCGTCTCCGCATCGACGCCAACCTGGATGCCGATCCCGCCGAACTTGCCTTCGATCTGCTTGCGGAACTGTTTCCATTCGCTGGTGTTGATATACGAGGAATGTTGATCCAGGCTCTGGAGCATTCCCTCCAGGGCATTCTCGAGCAACTCCCTGCGCGAGACCGGACGGACATAATTGGCTTCGACCTTTTCCACGGCATCGACGAAGAGCCCGTACAGCTCGAGCATCTCGTCCTTGGGCTTGGCCCCCTGCGTCGCCTGCCAGCAGAACAAGCTGAACGCCACGAGCATGGCCACGGCAAAGACGTTCCGTCTTGGAATCGACACGTCCCCCTCCTCGTTCCCGAAGTCACCCAGAACTCTGTTACCACCACCAGGGGCTCTGCCCAGCCGTTCACTTTCCGGGGCCTGGCGATTGTTGCTTATTCCAAAGTCTAGTCGAAACTTGGCGAGAGTGGCAAGCGCACTGGCAGAGGCAGCCGCCTCTGGAAACCTCCGGGGCACTTTCCGGCAGGTTCAATCGCGTGACCGGTGAGATCCGCGATTGGACCAGAACAAGGATCCCACCCCGGATTCGTCCATCATCCAATTGCCAAGGAATGGCGGGGCAGCGAAGGCCGCCAGCGTTATCATATAATCTGCCAGCCTGATCCTGCGTGGTGATCCACCGGAGAGACAAAGTGCGTGGCTCGACGCTGGAGAAACAACAGCGACGACAGGTAGACTCACGACAAATCGTGGTTCGATGACCTTCAGGGCAATTCTCTGATTCAGAGCAATCGATGCGCATCATCGCCGGTGAATTCGGGGGTAGAAAGATCCTGCCCCCGCTGACCGAGACGACGCGACCGATCACCGATCGGGCCAAGCAGTCGCTCTTCGATACGCTGGGCGACCGGATCGATGGAGCCAACGTGCTGGACGCGTTCGCCGGAACCGGTTCGATGGGGCTGGAATGCCTTTCGCGGGGTGCGCGCAGGGTCGTCTTCGTCGAGCGTGACCGCGGGGCCTTGCTCCACTTACGAAAAAACATCGTCGCGCTCGGCATCGAACAGCGGAGCCTGGTTTTGCCGATCGACGCCTACCGGGCCATCCGCCATTCCGCACTCGTGAACGACGGGGCCGAGCTGATCGACCTGGCGTTCATTGACCCTCCTTACGCCCACACCGAACCCGGCCCCGAATACGCCCGGCTCGAACGCATGCTCGCGGAGCTGGCCGCGAAAGCACTTGCCCCCGATGGTCTGATCAGCCTGCGACACCCCACCAGGGTCAGTATCGAACGACTCATTCCCCCCGGTCTCCACACCGCGCGTGAACTGACCTACGGCTCGATGCGGATCAGTTGGCTGATGCGCGAGCGGGATGGCTAGCCCCAGCGAAGAAAGTGCGTCTCGGAGCCACCGGCAAGATTGGCATCCGTCGACCAGGGGAATCCAATAGCAACGGAGAGGTCATGGAATGTGTCCGTAACTATTCCATTGCGACTCGAACCCTTTCATGAGAGGCGTTGACCAGCCCCCGCACCTGCGCGATAGATTCAGGTTTTTGCGACCAACGCTCCGCTTGTGGTACGCTAAACCATGTGGACTTCTGACCGCGGCGGACATAGGACATGACCATCAACATCCATCTCGAGCCCGACGAAGAACGGGCGATCCTCGAGCGGGCCCGACTCTGTGGACGGGATCCGGCCCAGTACGTCCAGCAAATCATCCGGGACCACATCCAGCACGGCCCGTCTCCAGGCAGCGCCGGGAACGGAGTTTCGCTCGAGGCCGCGACCACGTTAGAGGATCTCATCGACCACCAGTTCGTCGCCGCCTGCGCCCGGGATAACGAACTGGACATTCCGACCATCGAAGAAGTGCGCCAGGGCCTCGCGAAGATCCCCGGCTCCCTGGCTCAGGACATCATTGCCGAACGTGAGGACCGATTCTGAATGCTACGACAGTTCTTCGACTCGAGTGCTCTCATCAAATACTATCACGATGAGATCGGGTCCCCGAAAGTTCAGATTCTCGTCGGCGGAGCGGGCTCGGAGCACTACGTCGCACGCCTGCATTTCCTTATTACGGCAATCTCGTCGCGACCCTACTTCATCTTTTCGTAACGCTTGATGTGGACTCGTATCTCGCGCCGTGGTAGCCGCACAGTTGGATCGGTAGAGAAGGTGCGAAGCGCGGCGAGTAGAGTTGCTGGCGGTGTCAGACGGAGGCGATGAATCTCATCGAGTACCCACAGGACGCCATGCACTTCCATTGCATGCTGAGTCGCGAGTGTGCGAAGCCTACTGTCGCCGGTGAGCAGGATACATCCGGGGTGACTCTCCGCGAGTGCAAAAGCAAATCCGTCGTGAACGGAGAGCTGTGGAATTTTCCGCAGCACTTCCCGCGCACGCAGAACCCTCTCGCCCGGAAGGTCCACGACTATTAGCCCGCCGTGAACGAGAGCTTTCTTCTGCGCAGCGGTGAACTTCAGGAGTTCCTCCTCGAACAGTGTATTCGGAATCAAGAATTCATAGGGGAGACGGAGGAAGGTGTCGAGCAAAGACACCTTCCTTAGATCGATCAGACAGCTACTGTCACTAACAACGATCCGCATCGGCACTCTGAGGCCCTTTCAGTCCGCTCTCGACCTCGGAGGTAGGCAGCCGGAGAAGTTCAGCGGCCTTGGTCAATGAAATCAGCCCTTCAGCAAGGGCACGGTAACAAAGTCGTTCAAAGCGCCGCGCGCGCTCACTTTGTCCACGTTCTTTTTCAGCCTCAAGCTCCTCGGGTTCCTTGGTTCGCCAGCCGCGCGCGATGGACTGGAATGCGTAAATCAGCATCGACTGGTCGATGACACCGAGTTGTCGCAGCCGCATCAATAGTGCCACGCCACTTACGCGGTACATGCGCTTTAGATCAATCACCTCTTTATAGCCTAGCGCGTTGCGATTCTTGCCTGCTTCCCGCAGGAGATGTTCGCGCGGCATGAGAAACGCACCTGCAAATAGGTTGGCAGCTTTCTCTTCGTTTTTATCGCTGAGACTGTCGGTGTCAATCAGGCGATGTGCCACCTCGTGGGCAAGGGTCAGCCGTCGGCGCTCAAGCGAAAACTGATTGTTCACAACGATCACAGGCAGATCCGGTTTGGCGTCACCTCGCCCCACAAGGCAGGTAAAGCCAGACACTCGCTGCGGCAGGGAAACGGTGAGAACCTTGAGGCCCCTCTCTTCCAACAGCTCGGTCATGTTTGGGATTGGATCGAGCCCCAACTTCCACTTCAAACGTACTTCCTCCGCGAGGTTTTCGGCAGCGTCCACCTTATGCAGTTGACGGGGCTCGTCGACAGGGCACTGCCATTTCGCGCTGTCAAGGTCGAGGATCAGCTCGATCTGCAAATAGCGCTCGATCCACTCAAGGACTTCGGTTTCGACCTGAGCGCGCTCTCGCGCGGTGGTATTGGCCTTGGTCCTGAATTCGACGCTGGAAAGCTCGACTCCCTCGGTATCGAGCAGGTATCTGAGAGATACACCGAGCGCCTTGGCAAGCGCGATCAGGACTCCAGAGCTGGGAATATCCTCGCCGCGCTCGTATTTCCCGATCGCCTGGGCAGTCACCTTCTCGTCCATTGCGGCAGATAGAGCGCGCAGAGAGAACCCTGCCTTACGCCGGGCGAGTTTGATCCGATCAGCGATCATGGCGTTTCCCTTTGCAGTTTACAATTGACATTTTTCTGTATCTACTGTAAACTGGGGGCACGGTAAGAGCAAGATGATTCTTTTGAGATTTCGCCTTTCTGGCCATATACTGTAAGCGGAATCGCCGCTCCCGGCAGTTTCAGGGGTCAGGAGCCGGAGTGCGAGTACTCAGGTGGAAACCGCACTCCCAGGGACCAAGGTTTGCGCGGGCTTGGGGTGAGTCATGGGGCGATGTCCGACAGCATTCCGCCGGATACCGCCCAATGACACGGGAAGTCGTCCTACTCAAGGCCTCACCCGTGTGCTTACCAGCCGAGACGACTTCGTCCGGAGTTCCACAAGGAACCAATCTGCTTCGAGGCATGTTCCGCCCCGAAGCGGGCCGCGCTGGCGCCTGACTCAAGTTGCTTGCTAACCCAGTGGATTGCAGTCCGCGTGGTGTTGACCCCGGAGTAGACAACCTCGGAGCTCATCTCTACCGCACCCTGGGCGAGCTTCTCTCCACCAAGATATCCACCGATCCCGCCTCCAACTCCACCGACGACCGTCCCAACTGGACCAAGGGCAGAGCCCCAACCGGCTCCTTGCGAGCCGAGGGCAATCGCCCCGCCCCATCCCGCGGCCATACCGGCACCGTTCTTCGCGTGAGAGACGACCCGATCTCGATCGGAGATCTCGCCGCGCTGGAATTGTTGCTCGACCTGGCAGGCTTGGTGAGTCCGTACTCCGACGTCAAGGATCGCGCCTGCAACGGCCAATGTCTTGCCCGCTACGGGTAGGGCCTTCGTGAGCAGACTCGACTCGGCCGCGACGGCTTCCCCGCTCGCCCCTGGAAGGGCCTCCGCCCCCTTAACGAGTTGGCTGGCCTTGCCGACCGAGCACGCTTCAGCGCTTGTTGCAGGAAGCTCCGCCGCAATCGCGGGCGTTCCCGCGCGCGCTGGTATGCTCGCCTGAATCTGGTCGAACTGCTGGAGGTGACGGGTGGCGGCCTGCCGGGTCGCCGGGTTAACTTCGGCTTCGGAGAGCCGCTTGAGAAGCCTCGTGACACGGCCCTCACTCACCAGGCCGTCGACGGCTCCCGTCCTCGGGTCGACGCGGAACATGCGCTGAACGTCGTCGCCGATGGACAGGCCGTGAAGTTGCGGGTGAACTTGCTCAGGGTGAGCAGCCTTGAATGCTGTGATCTCAGTCGCGAGTTGCCGGATCGCGTGGTCGGGATGTTCTCGGGCAAGCTTCGCAAGTCGCGTGTCGATCCATTCGGAGGAAAGCTGACGGCCGTCTCGCGTCATGTCCAGACGAAAGTCCGTTCCCAGCGAGCGCGTCTTGACCTCGACGGGGCGGACCTCTATCAGCACCCCTTGCGCGTCGCGCCTGATGGCGAGCAAGTCGATTCCATGGCCGTTGAGGTTGGCGTCATAGACCTCGTAGCCACTCGCCCGGAGATTCTCGCGCACGAACGACTCCCCGAACTTCCCCAGTTGCTGGCTGGGGTGCATCGCCTGGGTTCCGTCGGACACGGTCTCCAGGGCTGGATGGGGGACGATCATCTCCGTCGTCTGGGCGACGGCGAGCGCCGGCGACAGCAAGAGCAGAGTGAAACCGATGATGTGCGTCTTCATGGCAGATCGCTTCCCAAGGACACAGCCAGGGTCAATGAGTAAGGCAGATTTCATGGCAAACTCCTGAGTGTGAGGCGAGGAAGGAAAATCAACCCGTTGCTGAATTCCCCGCTAAACGGGTTCAGACCATGCCACGGCCGTCCGCGTTTTCTTGTCCAAGGTGGAGCGCTGCCGCGATCGACCGTTTTCTTAAGGCTCAGAAGTCATTATCATGAAAGGGGTTTCTCACAACGCGGGGGAATTGCCGTGCCAACGAGTCATTCCAGTAGCCGCCTGCTGCCTGGCGTGAAACAGGCGGACGACCACGCAGTTCTAGCCGGCATCCCTGCCGGCGATCCCTAGGTAACGGCCAATTTGGACCGCAACCTCGCGACCCCGCCTCTGAACCTGCTGCTGACTGAATCCAAGCTCTTCGCCGATCTCCCGCAGAGTTCGGCCGGCGACGAGCCCATCCCAGATCGTCCGACGTTGCTCGTCGAAGCTCGCCAGGACCGATTCAAGGTCGAGGGCCCGGTCACGATCCCCTTCTGGAGCCGGGATTTCTCGGTCCTCAGTGAGGGGCACCTCGCGAGGTCCATTCCGTCCCCGTTTTTTCTCGCGTTGCCGACGTTTAAAGAAGGCCCACTGAGGCCGACCGATCCCTCGACGGACGCACCGCAGGAAGGTCTGTTTGACCCTTTCGTGTGCCTCTCCCCGGAACCCAGCCAAGAGAGCTGTACCGATGTCCTCGGCATAGGCGGGACCGAATGTTTCCAAGAGCGAGATGTGGACCTCTATGAGAAGGTCGGCACGATCAATCGCTGGCGGTAACGGCCACCGCTTTATCTCGTTCTTGATGACGGCCTGAGTGTATTTGTCGATGTAGTCCAGCCCAAGGCTGGTTGCCGAGGGCGGTAATGTCTGAGAAAGGACCCCCATACTGAGCCGACCTCTCTTAACCGGGGCCATCACCATTGGCCGGTGCACAACAAGAGCGCACCTCAAGCCATCGATAGATATCCCTCGATTGTGCGAAGTCAGCGGCTAAATAGGGGCAGAATCAGCGGAAAGCAAACTACTAGAGCTAGGGACCCGAACCGACCGGCCGTGGATTGGGTCGTCAAATTGAGATAAACCCACTATCCACTATACTGGACTGGGACCGTGAATTCTCCGGAGAATACTTATTGCCCGTCGAATTTTTCCAAATGCCCGGTTGTTAAAGGGTGGCTTTGATCACAAGATGGGTGGTCTGCGTTGACTGAAAAGGAAGGTTACGCAAGGCGAGGCCTGTCTACACCTCGGCCCGGACACGATGCGGCAAGGGTCGGATCTGGCGACAGCGCAGATGGCGCGGGTGCGGTTGGGCCTGTTCTCGCTGATGACGATAGCGACGCTGAGGCGCCGCGAGGTGAGGTTGCTGTCGGCCCAGCGGACGGGGTCTCAGCCTCACTAAGATTGGTCCGTCATTGGATCTGGCAGGCGGTTTGAGGGGCATGCCGGTGGCGAAGCCGGCGTGATCGAATTTCCTCGATGCTACTTCGAGGCTATTGTTCATGGCTGTCAACCGTAGGCTTGTGGCCAAGGTCGAATTAGGATACGGAATTTATTAATTGTCGCATTTGCCCGGAATGGCACGGTAATTCCACACGGGGAGTTCCTCATCGAACCGGATTTTCATCGTCTTGGGGTATTCATCGGGGTAGCCCTCCTTA
>Ga0074044_10003553_pt1 | contig 13203 bp, 9 predicted proteins | sample BogForMeECP23OM1_FD_94443 | JGI IMG/M metagenome (GOLD analysis project Ga0074044, IMG submission 94443) | Bog forest soil microbial communities from Calvert Island, British Columbia, Canada - Bog Forest MetaG ECP23OM1 | ecosystem: Environmental > Terrestrial > Soil > Wetlands ...
ATGAAGCGGGCCTGACCCTTATACGCGACACGTTTCGCTATGTGTCGACCGCCATCGATATTGATCCGGGGTATTCGGATGAGTTATGGGTGAAGGATTGCGTGTTCGAGAAGATCTCCGGGCAGGCCGTCCTTATCAGCAACGAGAAGAGTCCTCTCACCGAGGTTGGATTCGAAAACGATGTCTTTCAAGATGCGCCGACCCTGGCGTTGCTTCGCGAAAGTGGAAGAAAGATATCCGGCAAGGGGACTGTCTACCGTGTCAACGAATTCAATTACGGCCTGATTGTGCCCAGCGAGGGCGTGATGGGCGCGATCGGCGAGCGATACGATGCGTCTGCGCTGAGTTCTCTCCCGGCCCCGTTGCCTCGGGCTATCCGGGCTTTGCCGCCGACAGAGGAGTGGGTGAATGTGCAGAGCCTCGGGGTGAAAGGCGATGGCGCTACGGACGACACGGCTGCAATCCAGAAGGCCATCGATGCGCATCGTGCGCTTTATTTTCCAAGCGGCCACTACGTTGTGAGCGACACAATCGCGCTCAAACCCGACACAGTGCTGATTGGCCTACATCCAACGCTGACGCAGTTCGATCTGCTCGATTCGACGCCGGGTTATCAGGGAGTGGGCGAGCCAAAGGCCATTCTTTTCGCGCCTGCGGGAGGCTCGAACATCGTAAGTGGCATCGGCATCTTTGCCGAGGGGATCAATCCGCGGGCAGTCGCGCTTTGGTGGAAGGCGGGCGAGGATTCACTCGTGGATGACGTGCGGTTTCTCGGCGGACATGGGAGCGGCACGAACCCCTACAACAATAACCACACGGCCGATTCAGATTTGCGCAAGCGTTGGGACGGACAGTATCCGAGCTTGTGGGTGAGCGATGGAGGCGGAGGCACATTTGCTGACATCTGGACTCCGAACACCTTCGCCCAGGCTGGATTTGTTGTGTCCAACACAACGACGCCGGGACACGTCTACGAGCTCTCGACCGAGCACCATGTGCGCAATGAGATCAAGTTCGATCGCGTTGAGAATTGGGATGTGAATGCGCCGCAGACTGAGGAGGAGGCGGGCGAGAGTCCAGAGTCGTTGTCGCTTGAGTTTGATTGGTCGAAGAACATCACGATCGCCAACTACCATGGCTATCGAGTCACGCGCTCGCGGGCGCCGTTTCCGGCGGCGGTGCGACTCTACAGCTCCAGCGATATTCATTTTCGCAATGTGCATGTGAATGCCGAGAGCGGCTACGGAATCTGCGACGAGATCGGCTGCGGGACATTCTTGCGTGTGAGTAAATTCCCATACGAAAACGCAATTCAGGACGTGACGCATCATATCGAGGTGCGCGAGCGGGAGTTTGCCGTGCTTGATATTCCGGAGAGACCAGTGCCCCCGGCGATGCCGGATGTGTCCTCTGTACTCTCGCCAGGAGCCAAGGTGGAGAAACTGGAAGGCGGTTTCTTTTCGATCTCCGGCGCGGCGGTTGACGCGGCGGGCAAGCTCTACTTTGTCGATCATCATCAACAGCGCATCTACGGGTGGTCAGCGACTGAGGGTCTGACGATCGAACGCGACAACGCACTTGACCCGGTGAACCTGGCATTCGATAAGGCTGGCGACTTGATGGTGGTCTCTTCGGCCGGACCGGAGAGCACGGTGTATTCGTTTCGGCCCGGATCGCCGGACGCGCAGATCCATGTGCTCGCACCGCAAGCGACGAGCGCGCATCCGGATGCGGCGGTGCTCTTTCCCGTGAATTATTGGAACAACGGGGAATTTAAAGACCAGCTTGACCTGAGCTCGATGCGCTACAAAACTCTCGCCGAGATGTTTGCCGAAGACGTCACCACGCCGAAGCCGAAAGAATATGTTTCGGCCGACGGGAGTGTTGTTTTGCCAGCCGGCCGCGTTTTTCAGCAGGAGCCTGCGACCGACACCGCTGGCTGGCGCTTCTCCGACAACCTCGACGCGTACGGCTTCATCCGCGCGACACCCGGGCAAAAGGTCTACGTCAGCAGCGCGTCGGAAGACAGGACGTACAGTGCGACCGTGAACGCGGACGGGACTCTCCACGATCTGAAACCGTTTGTCGAGCGCGGCGGCGAGAGTGTCGCGGTCGACGGAAAGGGTAATGTCTACGTCGCGAATGGACAGATCTTCGTCTATGACGCGGCGGGCAAACAGATCGCCGAAATCGACGTCCCAGAGCGGCCGATCGATCTCGTATTTGGCGGGGCCGACGGGCGTACGCTTTTTATCCTTTCGCATCCTGCGCTCTTCTCGGTTCGGGTGAATTGATGAGGCAAAGACTTTCGCATACGGCGAAAATTTGGCAATTCGCTGCAAAAGCGACGGCATAGACTGAGAAAAGCTGGCGTTGGCGATTCCAGAAGATCATTCTGATAGAAGCGATCTAGCCTGCGGTCACCTCCTGGCTCGCGGGCGACTGTATCCGCAGATCGTTGCCCGTCCTGATCGTTCACCGCGGGCTGCCAGGGGAACGGAAAATTTCTAAGGAGGAGGGTGGCAATGCACTCCAGTGAGGTTTCAACCGGGATTACACCAGAATTGAGTTCCTCTGAGATGGAGAAGAATGGATCAGCAGGATCGATCCCGCGGATTCACGGCTTCGGCCTCGCAGTCATCGCTCTTACCTCGGTGGCGCTCGCACTTGCCACGGCGAGCGAATGCGCATCCGTATTGCACGTCCCTTCTCTGAACTATGGGCTCGTGCTCTGGGGCTGGTGGGGTTTGATCGCGAGCGCGATTTGGACGATCGGGTTTCGCAAGCCGATCATTCTCGGCTTTTCGCCAGTGGCCATCATCGTGCAGATGGTCATCGGATGCTTTCTTGGAATCGTTCATCTGCTCCTGCTGGGCAGTCTCGGCTTCATCAATGCTGCACATCCTACGGCCCTTGCAGTTTGGACGAGCCTGCTGAATATCAATCGCTTTGGCATTGAGATTCTTGTCTACGGATTCGTTCTGGGGATGATCGGCATCGTCCAGTTTCAAATGCGCGCGCAGCGGGATGCAATGAAATCCCTGGCGCTCAAAAAGCAGCTTTCCGAGGCGCAGTTGCGGGCGCTTCAAATGCAATTGGAGCCGCATTTTCTTTTCAACACGCTGAATGCGATCACGACCCTGGTTGAGCTTGGCCGCCAGAAGGAAGCGGTGGAAATGCTCGGCCATCTGAATGCGATTCTGAAGAGCACGCTGAAACGAACGAATCCGGAAAAGGTGCCCCTGTCGCAGGAGTTGGAGGTGGTGGAGAATTATCTCGCCATTGAGCAGGTGCGGTTCGCGGATCGTCTTCGCATCGAGATCAAAGTGGAACCGGCCGCACTGGACAGCCTGGTGCCGTGTTTCCTGCTGCAGCCAATTGTCGAAAATGCAATTCGCCACGGCATTGCTCAATGCGAAAGCGATGGACTGGTGGAGGCAACTGCAAGGCGCGATGGAGACCTTCTGCGTCTTGAAGTGCGCGACACAGGCGCCGGTCGCAATGGACATGCCAAGCCAGGCAACGGGATCGGATTAAAGAACACGCGCGAGAGGCTGGCGCATTTTTATCAGGATGGCTATGTGATGAAAGCGCAACCTTCGGGCAACGGCTTTGAGGTTGCCATCGCGATTCCCTACGAGCGGAGCTGATGAAGCTGAGTGCCCTGATTGCCGACGACGAGCCTCTTGCCCGCGAGCGCTTGAGATTACTGTTGGCTGACGACGAAGATGTCGACATAGCAGGGGAATGCCGGAACGGCAGAGAAGTGGTTGAGGCGCTGAAACAAAGGCACCACGACGTGCTGTTTCTCGATATAGAGATGCCGGGCAGCAGCGGGTTTGAGGTGGTCGAGCAGGTCGGAGCCGCGCAAATGCCGATCACCGTTTTCGTAACCGCGCACAATCATTATGCGTTGAAGGCCTTTGAGGTCCATGCTCTCGACTACCTGACAAAACCCGTCGAGCCGGAGCGGCTTCGGTCCGCGCTGGCGCGCGTGAAGGAGCGTATTGCCGCGCATGCCGCCTTGATGACGCAGGAGCAGCTGAAGTCAATGCTGGCGGCGCTGGGAACAGGAACCGCGAAGCGTAAGGAGTACCCCCAGCGGCTGGTTGTTCCCAACGCAGCCAAGGACTCCTTTGTGAATGTCGATGAGATCGAGTGGATCGAGGCTGCGGACTACTATTCCTGTATTCACGCCGGCGCCAGAAACCTGATGTTGCGGGAGACGATCAAGCAACTCGCCGAGACTCTCGATCCGCGGAAATTCGTGCGCGTCCATCGCTCGACGATCGTGAACATCGATCAAGTGCGGGAGATTCTGCGCGAAGGCCGCAGTGAGGGCTGGGTTCTGCTGTCGAACGGCCGCAAGCTCAAGATGAGCAAAGCCGGCTGGCAGGCGCTGCTGGATGCAACAAAAACCCCGCGAGCCTGATATGGACGCGGGGCTTTTCGGCCATCTCGACAAAAGAGGGTCAGATCCTGCAATTCACCTTTTATTTGACGCTCGTCCAGTCCAGAATGACCTTCCCGGTCTGGCCGGAGATCATCGCGTCGAATCCCCGTTCGAATTCGTCGTAGCGGAACCGGTGGGTGATCACCGGCGAAATATCCAGACCCGAATCGAGTAGCACCGACATCTTGTACCAGGTTTCATACATCTCGCGACCGTAGACGCCCTTGATCGTAAGCATATTGAAGATGACTGGCCGCCAATCCATGGGAGCGATCTTTGCCGGGATGCCAAGGACAGCAACCTTTCCGCCGTGACTCATATTGCCGAACATGTCGCTCAACGCCTGGGGACTTCCCGACATTTCAAGGCCTACATCGAATCCCTCCGTCATTTTGAGTTGCCGCTGGACGTCGATGAGCGGTGAATCTTTGGGATTCACTGCCAGAGTTGCGCCCATTTTTCGAGCGAGATCGAGACGGAACGGGTTCAAGTCCGTGATCACAACGTGCCTGGCGCCTGCGTGCTTCACCACAGGGATTGCCATGAGCCCAATGGGTCCCGCACCGGCTATGAGGACATCCTCGCCCAACACCGGGAAAGAGAGAGCGGTGTGGACAGCGTTGCCGAAAGGATCGAAGATGGCGGCGACCTCGGTGTTGATGCCGGGATGGTGCCGCCAGATATTTGTCATTGGTAGAGCGATCAACTCGGCAAACGCCCCGGGGCGATCGACCCCGACGCCTTGTGTCGCTGCGCAAAGATGCCGTCTTCCAGCCAGGCAGTTCCGGCACCGGCCACATACGACGTGACCCTCTCCACTCACGATGTCCCCAGGGTGAAAATCGTTGACGTTGGCCCCGGCTGAGACAATCTTGCCTACAAACTCATGGCCGATGGCCATTGGTACCTTGATCGTTCTTTGCGCCCATTCATCCCATTCGTAGATGTGGACGTCCGTTCCACAGATTCCCGTTTTGAGTACACGAATGAGGACGTCGTTAATCCCGATGGTTGGTTCGGGAATATCTTCGAGCCAGAGGCCGCGTTCTGCTCGACTCTTGACCAGCGCTTTCATGGGAACACTCCGTCCTCAAACTGACTTGCTTGAAGTTTACCGGGCGAGGGAGTGGGAGAAAGCAGGGGCTATTCTCCGCGAGCCTACACCCCCCCCGAGCAACGGTTAGATGTCCAGGTTTTTGACGTCGAGGGCGTTGTCTTCGATGAATTTGCGGCGCTTTTCAACGTCTTCACCCATGAGCGTAGTGAAGATTTCGTTGGTTTCGACGATGTCTTCGAGCTTGACGCGGAGGAGAGTACGACGCTCCGGATCCATCGTGGTCTCCCAAAGCTGCGTGCTGGTCATCTCGCCCAGACCTTTGTAGCGTTGCACGGAGTAGTCCTTCTTACCCTGCTCGACGATGTGGGCATAGAGTTCGCGGGCGGTTTGTTTCTCGACCGGCTCGCGCAGCACGCGCGCACCGCGACGCGCGGCTTTTACCTCCGCTTTAACTTCCGCGGGCGTCTCACCCTCTTCAAATTCGGTAGCTTCCAACTCCTCCGCGGCAGATTCGGTTGCAGCCTTTGCGGCATATTCCACCAGGAAGGGCGGCTCAAGATATTGCTTGATCAGGCTGTACTTCGACATCATCTGGCGGAATTCAGGGCTGGACGCGAGAGTCCAGTCGACGCGGCGCTCAGCGCCCTGTGAATCAACGATGCTGATCGACCAGGTATGGTGCTCTTCGTCTTCCACGGGCTTGGTGATCGATTTGAAACCAAAGTCAGCGGAGATCTCCTTGAGTTGCGCGTGCAGCTCGACGAGTTTTTGGGGAACGGTGCTTCCCGATTTCGAGGTAAAGTCGGAGCGATGCGTGAGTTCGGCGCGTGCAAGCAACTCAGTCAGTTTCTCGTTACGGATGCGCTTGTCGACCTTTTCGACAAAATCGAGATACTCCTTGAGAGTGCCCATGAAGCGGATCAGATCGGCACCCTCGATGCGGCTGGCGGCTTCGCCGTGGCGCACGATCATACCTTCGGAAGCTCGATTGACCATTACCTTGTCAAACTCGCGTTCATCCTTGATGTACTGCTCAAAGCGGCCTTTCTTGATTTTGAAGAGCGGCGGCTGCGCAATGTAGATATTGTCGTGCTTGATCAGTTCCGTCATGTGGCGGAAGAAAAAGGTAAGCAACAGCGTGCGGATGTGCGATCCGTCGACGTCAGCGTCGGTCATGAGGATGATCTTGCTGTAGCGGATCTTGGAGGCGTCGAAGTCGTCTTTGCCGATGCCGGTGCCGAGGGCCGTGATCATGGCGCGAATTTCTTCGTGGCCCAGCATCTTGTCGTAGCGGGCTTTTTCGACATTCAGGATCTTGCCCTTCAGCGGCAGGATGGCCTGGAAGCGGCGATCGCGGCCCTGCTTGGCCGTACCACCGGCGCTCTCGCCCTCGACCAGGTAGAGTTCGCAGCGGCTCGGATCGCGTTCGCTGCAGTCGGCAAGCTTTCCGGGCAAGCCGCCACCATCGAGCGCACCCTTACGGCGCGTCAAGTCGCGGGCTTTACGCGCAGCTTCGCGGGCACGAGAAGCCTCAATGGCCTTGTTGATGATCTTTCTGGCAACGGGCGGGTTTTGCTCGAGGAATGCGCCGAGACGCTCGTTGACGAAGGCCTGCACGGTGCCGGCGATGTCGGAGTTGAGCTTGCCCTTGGTCTGCCCTTCGAACTGCGGCTGCGAGAGCTTGACGCTGACCACGGCCACGAGGCCTTCGCGTACGTCGTCGCCGCTCAGATTCTCTTTCATGTCCTTGAAGAGGCCGAGCGACTGGCCGATCGCATTGATGGTGCGGGTAAGCGCAGTCCGAAAGCCGGAGAGGTGCGAGCCGCCATCGACCGTGTTGATGTTGTTGGCAAAGCTGAAGACCGTCTCTGAATAGCTGTCGTTGTACTGCAGCGCGATTTCAATTTCGACGGCGTCGCGCGTGGCCTCCATCATGATGGGCTTGTCGTGCAGGGTCGTCTTGCCGCGGTTGATGTGCTTCACAAATTCCGCGATGCCGCCTGCATACTTGAACTCCGAGCGCTTGGAGTCACCTGTTTTGGGATCGGCAGTGCGCTCATCCGTGAGTGTGATTTCGAGGCCCTTGTTGAGGAAGGCAAGCTCGCGCAGCCGCTGGGCCAGGGTGTCATAGTTGTATTCCGTGGTCGCAAAGATGCTCTTATCGGGCAGAAAATGTACTTTCGTGCCCCGCCTTTTGCTGGTCCCGGCCTTGCGCAGCTCACTGGTGGGCAGGCCGCAACTGAAATCCATCTCCCAAGTGTGGTTGTCGCGCCAGATCTCGACGTTGAACTCCTGGCTGAGGGCGTTGACGCAACTCACGCCTACACCGTGCAGGCCGCCCGAAACTTTGTAGGTAGAAGAATCGAACTTTCCGCCCGCATGGAGTTTGGTCAGCACAACCTGCACAGCCGGCATCATCTGCCCATTGCCGACCGCCATCATGTCGACCGGGATGCCGCGGCCATCGTCGATCACGGTGATGGAATTGTCGACATGGATGATGACATCGATCTTTTTGGCGTAGCCCGCGAGTGCTTCGTCGACAGAGTTGTCCACGACCTCGTACACAAGGTGGTGCAGGCCCATTTCGCCGGTCGAGCCAATGTACATGGCGGGCCGAAGCCGTACGGCCTCGAGGCCTTCCAAAATTTTGATGTTTTCGCCGGTGTAATTGCCGTTATCGGGGATGTTGTCAGTTGCAAGAGTCGCCATAGAGTTCCATTCGCGAGATTTTCGCTTCCAGGTCCACGGAGGTGCCGGTGCGGAGCGCCATTGGCATGATTTGAACGAGGGATTAAGCGCTTGAAATACGTGGGCTTTGAGCGAATTCGACTGAGTTCATTTTACCACGCGAGGCGGCGAAGAAATGGCTGAGGAGGTCACTCCCGAGCGGGGTACCTAAGGGCCGATTACCGGAGTGTAGGGTTACGCTAGTAATCTAACGAGTGACTACTTATGGAACTTACTGAAATAGATGGACTTGATGAGAAATGTAGCCTAGTATCTTTAGTGTTAGTCGGCCAGTCTTTTGTGTCAATCGTTTCATTCGAGGGGTTACCAACTATGAAACTCGCCGTCAGAATACTTGCTTTTGCCGCAATCGTCGCCGGTGCCGCTGCAGCTTCCTTTTCCTCTTCGAAATCGAACGTCGTGATAAGCCATCTTTCTGCGACTTCTGGACTGCCTTCTCCTGGATGTGGGCCGGGCATGGGATGCCCCGGTACGGGGAAATAGCAGTACCTTAGCACTAAAGTGCTACTGCTTCAGTGCAGGTTTCCATTTGAATTCAAAGGTCGTAGGCGCTATCCTGAGAAAACCCTCAGGGTGAAAGGGACGTTTATGCCTTTGAACACCGCGATGTCGCTGATGAGCGCGGCCGAGTTCCTTCTATGGGCTCTCCTCGGCTTCCTCTTCTGGACAAAAGGCCTTCATCGCCGTTTCCCCGCGATGAATATATATCTAGTTTTGCGGGTTGGCTCTATGCCTATTCTGCTGGGACTCCTGTTTATCCAGGCGCAGCCATGGGTCCGCCAGGATATCTTCTTCCCAGCCTATTTCTACGCTTATTGGGCGGTCTACATTGCAAGCGCCGTATCGCTGTTTTTCATTTGTCTCGAGGTTTTCCGTTCCGCACTTTCCAATTTCTCGGGTTTGATGCGGCTGGGAACGGTCGTTTTCCGCTGGGCAACGCTGGCTTCACTGATCGTCAGCATCGCTACCGTGCCTTTTTCTCATCGCGGAGTTCTGATTATTCCTGACATCGCTTACGCGTTGATGCGTTCGGTCAGCATTCTCGAATTGTGCCTGCTGGCCTTTCTCTGCCTCAGCATGAATGCACTGCACCTCTCGGTGCGCGACAAGGCGTTCGGGATTGCCGTCGGCTTCGGGTTGTTATCCGCGAATGACTTTATCCTGGCTTCTTTCTGGTCGCGGAACACGTCGCTGACCTCTCCTCTTCAATTTCTCAACGAGTCGCTGATCCTGCTCACGCTTTGCGTCTGGGTGGTTTACAGCGCGCTTCCTGAACCAGCGCGGAAGCCCGTGGTTCTGGCAGCCAATTCGACCATCTATCGGTGGAATGAAATTGCCGCGGCGCTTGGCCACGGCACCAAGGTCGCCGTGCAGCAGCCCGCCAACAGCTTCTTCCTGACCGACGTGGAGAAGGTTGTGGACAAGGTACTGACGCGCACTAATCTGCAGGGCAGCGAATCGAAGTCGTAGAGGGAACAGGTTTCAAGGAGCAGGGATCAGAAAAAAGCCACGGCGATTGCCGTGGCTTTTCCTTTGAAATAGAAACTCGAAACTACTCGGTTGCGATGGGCTCAATCGAGGCGTAGCGCCCGCGGTTGCCATGATCTGAGAACTTGACGCGGCCCGTGACCTTGGCGAAGAGTGTATCGTCAGAGCCCCTGCCCACGTTAGCGCCCGGCTTGATGCGTGTGCCGCGCTGGCGCATGATGATTGAGCCGCCGGTAACCAGCTCGCCTCCAAATGCCTTCACGCCCAGCCGCTGCGCGTTGGAGTCGCGTCCGTTTGTGGAACTCCCTCCACCCTTTTTATGTGCCATTGCCGAATCCCCTTCTGAATCTTTTGTCCGCGCCTACTTGGCAGCGGTGTAGGTGACGCCGTCTGCTTCGATCGCCTTGATGCGCACCTCGGTAAAGTTCTGCCGATGTCCCTGCATTTTCTTGTATTGCTTCTTCCGCTTCAGGTGAAAGACCAGGATCTTATCCCCGCGGCCTTCGCGCACAACTTCGGCGGTCACCTTGGCCGTAGTCGGTTTGGCTACGGATCCTGCGTCGCCTGAAACAGCCAGAACGTCGCTGAATTCGACGGTTTGCTTGTCCGACGGGACGCTTTCGATCTTCACCACGTCGCCGGGAGCCACCCGGTATTGCTTGCCACCAGTGCGAATGACCGCGTACATAAACCCTCCAAAGCGGCACACGTCGCTGCGGGTGCGCTCAAGTAAACCAAAGTAGCTCGGGCGGAAACTTCCGCGCCTCCGAAGATCACTCAAGCCCCAAAATTCGAGGCGAGCGCCAAACTCCGTGGCGGCAGGCAGGAATCGCCAAACTAAGGTAGTTTACCTGCTTTGGGAGGCGAGGTCAATGCACTGGGCAAGCCTTGGGCGAGTCGCGGCCGACCGCATTTGCCAGGGAAACCCACAAAGCCGCCAGCTCTCCCGGCTCTCCCACCTACTTCAGCCGGACTTCGTCGTGGGCTCTGGCCCATAGAGCGCACTTACCTGCCCCCCGCATTCGCCAGACCCTCCGGCATTCTCATAGAATGCCATCGCAGTGGAGGGACCCTTTCCGATGATCAACCGGCGTGAATTCTTGAAAGCGGGAATGGCCACTGTGCCCCTGGCGTATCGCGGAGATCCGCTCGACCTGATGGCTGCGGAGAACACAGGGCAGGTGCCTTCGGGCGATGCAGCCAACGAGAATTCCGATGTCCCCTGGCAGCGAAAACTCCGCCGCATCGGGCAGACGAATTTCACCGAACACGATCCCGCGGTTTTCGATATCGAAGGATGGGCAGACTACTGGGCCAGCGCGAAGGTTGGCGCCGTTTTCATCAGTGTCACAGGCATTCTTGCGTTCTATCCAAGCCAGGTGCCATTTCATCGCCACGGCAAATATCTAAATGGTCGCGATTTTCTCGGGGAACTTTACACGGCTGCGAAGAAGCGCGGCCTGTGCACGATTGCCCGCTACAGTCCCGATCTGAATTGGCGCGACGCTCTCGCGGAACATCCGGATTGGTTCATGCGCGACGAACATGGTCAGCCGCAGCCAACGCAAGATGATCCTGACCTTTTTCAAACCTGCATGTTTTCAACTTACATGACAGATTATTTTCCGGCAGTTATGCGTGAAGTCATCGGCCGCTATGAAGTTGACGCGCATTATTCGAACGGCTGGCCGTCCTTCAGTCTTCCAGTCTGTTATTGCAATATCTGTCGTCAACTGCCTCCGCCGAAGACACCCGCCTACTGGGATAAATTCAATGAGCGGGTCACTTATTTATGGAAGCTCTATAACTCGATCGCACAGGAGAGGAAGGCGGAGAGATTCTACTTTTTGAACATGGGTGGCGGGATTCATGCGACGCCTAACTTGGCGGAGTTAGGCGAAACCTGTCATTGGTTCCAGGCAGATAACCAGGGTCGCGGCGGCCAGGACGAACCAATCTGGGGCGCGGCTCAGCAGGGTCGCGTGTGCAATGCGGTTCTCGATGGAAAGATGGCAACAAACGTGACAGCCGGTTGGTCGACCGGTCCTATCCGTTGGCGCGAGATAACCAAGACTCCCGCCGAGACGCAGACATGGTTCGATCAATCGCTAGCCAGTGGCATGGTTCCTTACTATCACATCGTTGGTGGAGAGACCGGTCTCGGTGAAGATTTGCGCTGGAAGAAGATTGGCCGTGACTATTTTCAATGGACAGCTCGGCACGATGCGCATTTCGTGAATAAGTCCACGATTGCCAGCATCGGGGTGGTCATCGGGCAGCGCACGCAGCTTTTCTACAAAGCGCCTCACAATGTCTCGATGCAACAAAACATGGATGCCATCTATTACGCGCTGCTGGAAGGGCGATTCATGTTTGATTTTGTGCACGAGGACCGCCTGCAACCGAAGCGGCTCAAGAAATACTCTGCTCTCATTCTGCCAAACATTGCACTCCTGAGCGATGAGCAGTGTGACGAATTGCGCGAGTATGTCAATCAGGGTGGTTCCTTGCTGGCGACGTTCGAAACCAGCATGTACACCAATGCGAATGAGCGTCGCAAGGATTTTGGGTTGGCTGACGTGTTTGGCATCCATCTCGCCGGCGCAATGATTGGCCACAGGGGCAACAGCAATCCTTTTCTCGCCCGCATCGAGCGGCAGCATCCTATCTTGCATGGATTCACCGACACGCATTGGTTGCCGGGCGCCGAGTATCGTATGCCCCTGGCTACTGTCGATAATCCCGTGCTCACAGCGGTCCCGGGATATGTTGCGTATCCGCCCGAGATGTCGTACCCCCCGACACCAGACACCAACGAGCCGGCGGTCGTTGTGAGAGAACGAGGCAGGAGCCGCCTCGCGTACTTTCCAGGAGACATCGAGGCGACGATGTGGCTCTCCGGTCACACGGACCTGAGCTTGCTTTTGCAGAATGCGATTCGCTGGGTTGCTGGTAAGAATGTGCCCGTCACGATTGAAGGCAAGGGATTGATTGAGGCTTTCGCCTGGGAGACCGAGCCAGGCTTCGCCATTCATGTACTGAATTACACCAATCCCAACGCGCATCGCGGGTGGGTGCGCGAGTTCTATCCGATTGGGGAGCAAAAAGTCCAGTTTCGCCTGCCGGCAGGAAGACGTGTTACGCGGGTCGAGCTGCTTCGGGGAGAAAGAGACATTCCGTTTCATGCAACGGCGGATTCGGTGGAATTTACGATTCCGTCGATTGGGAGTTACGAAGTGGCGGCGTTCTATTCTGCATAGACACTAGGGTTGCATGTCTGCCGGCTCTGTGGTGGGAACGCCAAGCGCAAAGTCCGCATCTTCAGAGCTTCTGCTCATCACGGGGTGCTGATGCATTCCACTCGCTGAAACGCGTTGAGCGACACGCTGCGCCACAGCCGCGTAAATCTGACTCAAGGGAGTATTGCCCTTTCCGTTCTTGAGCGCCTCGAGAA
>Ga0074044_10003554_pt1 | contig 13202 bp, 10 predicted proteins | sample BogForMeECP23OM1_FD_94443 | JGI IMG/M metagenome (GOLD analysis project Ga0074044, IMG submission 94443) | Bog forest soil microbial communities from Calvert Island, British Columbia, Canada - Bog Forest MetaG ECP23OM1 | ecosystem: Environmental > Terrestrial > Soil > Wetlands ...
ACAGAGCAATCACGGAAATGGCGGTGATTTTGATTCGTGGAATGTCCGTGAGTTGAGGGGAGAAACGAGCGAGAGAGCTCGCAAGCGCGCCGCGGAGATGGACGGAGCCGTCGAACGTCGGGAACATGTGCGCCATGTATTCCCCGATGACGATCCCGACCGCGCCGGTGCTGCCGCAGGTGGAGAGCCAGTCGCCCCAACCGACGATGAAGCCGGCGAAATCGCCGATGGCCAGCCGAGAGAAATTGTACTGGCCGCCGCTTTTGGGGATGGCGGCGCCGAGCTCGGCGACCTGAAAAGCGCTGACCAGGGCGTAGAGAGCGCCGACGAACCAAACGGTGAAGAAGAGCCAATGATTGGGAAGGCGCGCGGCGATGTCGCCGGGTGTGTGTACGATGCCGGCGGAGATGGTGTTGCCTACGGCGACAGCGATACCGAAACCCACGCCGAGAACTTGGAGAAGTTTGCCCTTTTCCTTGTAGGGATAAGCGGGGCGCGCGGGGAGGTCGGCGGGGATAGAGTCAGAGGGGGTCGACAATGTGGAATCTCATGGAAGGTGTGTGCAGGCGCCATCATACGTTTGTGAGCGGAAAAAGCAAAGAGCGCTGGGGAAATAGAAATGGAAAATCGGTATTTAGTGGATTTTGGGTTGGAGGGGAATTTCGTTTGTGGGGAGTTCCAGGGAGAGTTTGCCGGGCGAGTTGGCGGGAAGAAGGCGGAGAGAGCCGCAGTTGTTGACAATCCAGTCGGCGCCGGCGGCGAGGAGGGAGGCGTCGTCCATGGTGGTACGAACGGCGATGACGCGGCAGCCAGCCGATTTGCCGGATTGAATGCCGAAAGGCGCGTCTTCGATGACCACGCAGTGCTGCGGGTCGAGATGGAGAGAAGCGGCGCCTTTGAGATAAGGCTCGGGATGGGGCTTACCTTTGCTTATGTCGCTGGCGGTGATGAGATGGACGACGTGTGGCCATAGGCCGGTGGTGCGCAGACGGACTTCAGCGAGGGCGCGCGTGGAGGAGGTGACCACGGCAAGTTGAGAGGGAGGCACGCTGGCGAGGAGATTCTGCGCGCCGGGGAGCGCGACGACGTCGGCGATCTCTTCGATTTCGGCCTGCTCCATCCAGCGATTTTCGGCGAGATGGACGGCGGGATCGGCGTGGGGCAGAAGTTCGCGGATGGTGCTGAGGCTGGTGCGGCCGTGGGCGAGATGGACGGCGAAGTCTGCATCGAGATTGTGTTTTTGGGCCCAACGGGTCCAGACGCGAGCGACGGCCGGAGTGGAGTCGACGAGAACGCCGTCCATGTCGAGGAGGAAGGCACGGCAGGCGAGGGGGGGCATATAGGCATTCTAATGGGAATTTGCGTTGGCAAAAGAATAGCTAACACCAACCCGACCTGCCCAAAAACCCCAGGTCCGAACGCTTGTAACTCATTCATTTTAGGTGGCCGAAGCGTCCGGTTTTTCATTGCTCAGAATCATGTTTTTGCGCAACTACTGCAAATGCGCAACGACAGCAATATTTGCTGCCAAGCTCCGAGCAAAAAGGACCACTCTCGGAAATTGGGGCACAAAGGCGACTGGTACCCCAAGTCCCTTTCCCGCGGCTGGTTAGTACATCTTGAATTCGATACGACGATCGCGGAGCTCGCCCTTATCGGCATCGTTGGAGCGAACGATCCGGGTTTCGCCGTAGCCCTCGGGGATTAGTGCGTTTGTACACTGCCGAATGTGGACAGGATTTTGCATAAGCGAGGCAAATGCAGGCTCACGCCGAATAAACGGCTGAGTGTTCTGCACAGATGGTCCTGAATGCATGTTCATCTTCTTGGATGAGAAGGCTGAACGGAAACGCACACAGGATGTCCACTTTGTAGGTTTCCGCAAGAATGTTGCCCAGCTGTTCGAGGCGAATCGTCGCCTCTCTTTTGCCTTCCGCCCACAAGAGAGCAACGCCTTCACCGCAAATCGCAACCCGGGGATGTTCTGCCTTTGCTGCATTCGATGCTGAAGATATAAGATTCCTGAAACCCGCAAAAAATCGATCCGCGTCAGGCCAGCCATTTACCATGAATGTGGAAAGAGTTTCAGCGGCATCCAACGAAACGTAGGCTCCCTGTTGAACAGCGCTATCCACATCCACGCCTTGCGCCTTCAGATTCTGAAGAAGGTTATCTCGGTGTGGTTTTGTAGCCATTATAATGGCCGCATTCCCGCTGTTCAGAGCGGCCCCGACAAAGTGACTGACGCTCTCTAGATAAACTGCATCATGAGAATAGAATTGAGCTTCGTGGCCGTGAATGATCTCCGTCGTTCTTAGTAGGGCCGGGGTCGAAGGCCATGCAAGACGCTCACTGCGGACGCGGTGGTCGGAGGCTTGCATATTCTCGGGGTCAGCAGAAGTGCAACCCTTTAAGCTGCTGCTGATATACCGCTTGCCTTGAAAGACTGCTTCCACCGCTTTCGCCAATTCGTTCCCGGCATCCTCCTTGACGACGTAACCACTCGCACCAATATCCAAAGCCCTCTCTGCGATCTCCCAGGAAGAATGCGAGCTCACGAAAAGAATTTTGGAATTCGGAGCAACTTCGCGGATTTGTTTGGCAGCCTCGATGCCACTGAGCTTTGGAAGGGTGATGTCCAAGAGAATCAGGTCTGGCTTGAGCTCTTCCGCTTTCTGCACTGCTTCGAGGCCATCCGAGGCCTCGCTGATGACATTCCATCCGGGCTCTATCCGCATAATCCTAAAAACGGCGCGACGCCAGGATGCGAAATCGTCCACGACTAAGATACGTATGATTGACTGATTGCTAATTGCCAGCTCCTGCTTGAGATTCCAGGCGAAATTGACGAACTGATGGAGGTGAATGAACTGCTCCAAGCACTAGCGTCGCATGCCAGATTGTTTACTTCGTTGCCTCCGAACATCTTTGAACTTGCTCAGGGGCAATTACAGGAGGGAATGGCAGAAGGAAACCAGGGTGGAGATTCGATCGCGGTCACATCGCACGCAAGAACAGCCGTTCAGGCGATCGAAGCAGAACCTTGCCGCGACGCTTTACTAAGGCACGGTCACGTTGCCACGCGCTCATCAGGCGGCTTGCTGTGAATAGCGTGATGTTTGCCGCGTTAGCCAACTCCTCATTTGTGATCTGGAGTTCGACACCACCCGCGGTTTCCCGGCCGATAGTGCGGGCAAGAGTTACGAGTACTCGAGCAACTCGTTGCCGAACCGTGTGGCAGGCTAAACTTATGTGGGACGCGAGATGCCAAGTCACATAATCCGAGGCAGTTAACAACGCGTTCTCGAGCAATCTGGGATATCGTTCCACAAAACCTCGGATTATGGGGCGATCCCACACCAGCACCCAGCTGTCCTTTACTGTTTCTGTGCTGTAGAGATAAGTAGAAGGGTCCGACAAGATCGTCCGACCGCCGAACAAATCTCCTGGTCCAATCCACTGAAACAGAAGCTTTCGGCCCTCTTCCGTAACAAAGAAAAATCTGGCGAGTCCTTTCGTCAACAGGAAAAGATAGTCGGCAGGGTGACCCTGGTTGCTGATCACAGAATGGGCGAAGTATCGGCGTTTTGTCGCAGCTGCCAGCATTGTCTTGCGATCAGACGGAGTCAGTCCATCGAGGAAATGCGATTTCAAGCCCTGGGATACAGGAGCAATTCCCGAGGCAACTGCAACTGCAGGTGTGTCTCGTTGAGTGGAAATGGGCCGAATCCTTTCTCTAGGCGGAGCTCGGGGAAGACGATCCCGCCGACTTTAGTGAAAGAACCGACTCCTGAACGCCGTTCTTCCAGGGTCGGGGTGTCTTGAGCCGGATCGTCCCGTAGATTGCAGTTGTTGTAGTATAGGTCCGTCGATTCCCGTTGGGAACTGTCAAAAGTACAGCCGGGTTGTGCTCACGTCCCTGTTCACTACTTGCTCCCCAACTTGCCCAAAAACAAAATCTGCGAGGACTTTGTTTTTAGTCGGAAAGGTTTGGGGTGGGAGACGGGGATTGAACCCGCGACATTCGGTGCCACAGACCGACGCTCTACCAGCTGAGCTACTCCCACCGTAGAAAGCCAGTTTAGCATGGTAGGAATGGGGAAAAAAGGGTGTGCAGGGCTTGCGATTGGGGGGATCGTGAGATGCCGCGCCTCTACGCGTCTGGTGCGAGAAAAAGAAAGAGAAACCCAAGACTCACTCCCGAAACCCGAAAGTGGGACACAGGCCCCTGAGGATTGCAGAAGGATTTGCCCGATTAGATGATAACGAGGTGGAAACGCGGGGAGTGGAGCGGGGCAGGGCGGTGGTAGGGTCTTGCTAGACTCGGTTTAGGAGGAGCTGGCCTCGTTTGACGAGGTTGGCAGAGCCGGACTTCGGAGCGCGGGTGAGTATGCGGGACGGCAGCCCTCAGCGGCTTGAGCCTTGTTGAGTTCGCTGCAGATACGGCAAGGCTATAGCCGTGCCCTCCCGAAAAAATGTCAGTTCTCACACAAGCAAGAAAGCCGGCGCGAGTTGGGGTGTGTGTCCCCGCACATGAACCCACAGACATCGGACCGATTGCATTTCGAGATGCAGATTGCGTACGCGCGGCCGGCGATTGCGCTGCTGGCGATTGCGTGCCTGCTGGAATTGCGCTCGGTGAAGGATGCGGAGCAGGCGCTGGCGCTGTTGACGGCGTATCTGGTGGCGTCGCTGGTGGTGCTGGGACTGGAGCGGGCGCTGCGGACTTACAACTGGCATTTGCCACTGGCTTGCGATGTCCTGGTGGTGGGACTGTACCTTTATTTTTCCACGGAAATGATGCCGGCGTGGTTTCTGGTGTTTTTGGTCGCATTTGCGGCGGGCTACCGGTGGAACCTGAAGCTGGCGATGTTTTTGTCTTTCGGACTGCTGCTGTTGGCGGTGGCGCTGCGGTTGAACCGATTAGGGCCGGACGGGCCTGCGCCGTCGGCGATGTTTTACTTGCCAGTTTTTGCTGCGACGCTGCTGGGCGCGGGAGGAATGGCGTTTTTGGGGGATCGCAACCGGAGATTTACGGAACAACAGGAGTTTCTGAATCGCGTTTCCGGGTCGATGCATGTGGAGCTCGGATTGGCCGAGTCCTTGCGCTTGCTATTAGAGGATTTGTGCGAGGAGTTCGAAACCGAAGAAGCGCTACTGGCTTACCGGGATGCGGATCTGGAGCGGATTTTCCTCTGGGAATTTAAGGCGGGGGAGAGCGAGAGGATGACGCCGGACAACCTGCCGTTGACGCGCGCGGATGGATTTCTGCTGGACGATATGGATGCTTCGCTGTGCTGGAACTCACTCGAGGGTAAGGGAACGGGGTTCGGCTGGGACCGGCGAAACATGCAGAACCTGAAGATCCTGCCGCGGATTCCAGGGCCGACGCAGCAGGAGTTTCACATGCAGAATTTCCTCACCGTGGCGTTTGACCAATCCAATCATCCGGTGGGGAGGCTGTTTCTGCTGAACCGGAAGAGTGGACGGCGGCCGTTCACTCAGGATGAACTGGGGTGGTTTGAAAAAGTGGCCCGGCATGTGAGCTCCCCACTCGAAAATGTGTTCCTTTTACGGCATTTGCGAGTGCGGGCCATTGAGGCGGAGCGCTCTCGTATTTCGCGCGACCTGCACGACGGGATTTTGCAAACACTTTTGAGTATCGAGATCCAGTTGGATGTGCTGCGGCGCAAAGTCGTGTCGCAGCCAGAGCATCCAGAACAGCTGGAAGCGGGATTGGCCTCGCTGCAGCATACGGTAAAGAACGAGGGAGGGGAATTGCGGCACATGGTGACGGATTTGCGGCCGCTGCGCGTGCAATCGGCGGATCTGGTGGATCTGATGCGAGGATTCGCAGAGCGATTCCGGAATGAATCGGCGCTGGCGCTCGATTTGCTGGTGGATTCGGTGGATTTGCAGGCTCCCGACAGGGTTTGTAGGGAAATATTCCAGATATACAGAGAAGCACTCAACAACATAAAAAAGCATGCCAAGGCTTCCCATGTCGTGGTAAAACTGACGCAGGATGACAGCCGTCTTTCTCTTGTTGTAGACGATAACGGTGAGGGATTCAGCTTTGCCGGGCGTTTCACGGGGGATGAGCTCGACCGCCTGCGGCTGGGTCCGATTTCCATCAAGGAACGAACGCGTACGGTCGGGGGAGTATTGACTGTGGAGTCAAATCCTGGACATGGTGCGCGTCTAACGATCGAGGTTCCGCTCGGCTGATTATGGCGAAAACAAAACAGCAAATCCGCGTTTTGATGGCTGATGACCACGCGATATTCCGCGACGGGCTGCGCAAGCTGCTCGACGGGGATGAAGAGATTGTGATCGTGGGAGAGGCGCAAAACGGCGCCGAGTGCATCAAGATGCTGGCGAAATTGAAGCCAGAGATTCTATTGTTGGACCTGCGCATGCCAGAGAAGGACGGGCTGGCGGTTCTGGAAGAAGTGAATTTTGACCAGATGCCGACGCGGGTGATTGTGCTAACGGCGGCGGAAGATGATCGCGACGTGGTGCGGGCAATGCGGCTTGGGGCGCGGGGCGTAGTGTTAAAGCAGTCCGCGACGGATTTGCTGGTAAAGAGCATCCACCGGGTGCATGCGGGCGAGATCTGGCTGGACAACCGGATGACCGCGGAAGTGATGAAGGCGTTCGCGAAGTCTTCGGAATCGGGACCGCGGAGAGAGAAGCCGCTGCTATCCGACCGTGAAAAAGAGATCGTGCAACTGGTGGCCCAGGGGTTTCGGAACAAGGAAATCGGGGAGAAGCTGTTTATTTCTGAGCAGACGGTGAAGAATCACCTGCACAATATTTTTGATAAGTTGGGCGTTTCGGACCGGTTGGAGTTGGCGCTGTACGCGATTCATCACCGGTTGATTGATCAGACCTAACCGCGCTGCGGTAAATCCCGCTCCCATTTGAGTTTGCGATCCTTCGTCGCCTCCGCCTGCGAAGGAGGCCGTAAAGCGGCTAGCCGCCGCGCTTCCAATGGTGTGTCACGATGGGCCCGAGGCTGGTTGGGCGATACGCGAAAACATAGCCAAATGGCCTATTTTGGGCGGCGGTCCTAGTACATAAGTACTTTTTCCACGGGGGAAAAATTTGTAACCCCGGTTCTATTGTTACCTGGTAAGGAGGCGGATAGACTCGTTCTTTCAAAAGGGAGGTCCGCCTTGACAGGCTCAGAGCGCCGCACGACCCAACGGTTTTCCATGCGGTTACCGCTAACGGTGCGGTGGACAACAGGGGCAGCAGTTGGAGAAACGAGCACGGAATCCCGCGATGTAAGCTCGCGCGGGGTCTATTTTTTCCTATCTAAAGACGTCAAAGAGGGGTCTCCCGTGGAGATCTTGCTGACACTGCCCAATGAAATCACATTGGCCGGCCCGGTCAAAGTTCGTTGTTTGGGACGGGTCCAGCGTACGGAGCCGCGGGAGGAGGGTTCGGTGGGAGTGGTTGCCGCCATCGAGCGCTATGAGTTCCTGCGGGGTAGCACTGAAGATCATTGATTGAAAGGTTCTGAAGTACAAGTTTCCTTGCTCGCTCACTGCGGAGGCGGGCGGGAATAGCCGGGGTGCCTCGGCCCCTCAGCGGAGCGCCCCGGCTGAATTTTTAAGTAGCTGCGATCAGCAATCGGAGACCGCGACCCGGGAAGCTGGGGCTTGCCTGAAGTGATTCCATCAAAATTTATTTCTTTGTTGTAGGGATCTGCCACGCCTCCGCTTGTTCGGCAGTCTGCTTGATCTACGGACCAGAGAGGATCCCGGACAGATTGGCGAGAGAGGGATGTGTGGGGCCTGCGTCCCGTGCGCCCTTGCTGCTGGTTCGTTGCGAGCAGAGTTGCTGGGGTGGAATCGCCTGTCCTTTGGGGCAGGCGATTTTCCACAAGGGGATAGGCGAAGATGCGAACATCCCCGTAAATGGGTGAAATCTAAGGCTTCTGGAGTGGGGGAAGCGACAGGAAAGAGCACTATGCCGGACCAGCCGGCCAAGAGCATTTTGGGATTTTCGTGGGGCAGCAGTGAAAAGCAGGCAGAAAGACTTGCCACGCCGGAAGAACTGGCGGAGTATGGTGCCCTCGGACCCGACCCCGAGACGGAAGCGAAGATACTCGCGCTGTTTGAAGAACAGTTGTTGCAGGATTTGATCAAGGAAATTCCAGCCCAGCCGGTTGAAAACGGTTCCCCAGCCGCCGCAATCGAAACAATCGTAACGGAGACCCCTGTGAATGTGAACGAGCCTGCGGAGGCACGGAAACTCGAGATTTTTGCGCAAGGTTTGGTGGAAGGGATGGCGGTGACACCTGTTCAAAACACGACGCCGATTCCGGTGGAAACCGTGTTTGCTGAACACCCGGCGGAATCGCCGAGGGTGATCGGAGCGGAAATTATTTCGCAACCTTCGCCAGTGGATGTAGCGGCGGCAAAGGCTCTGCTGGAAGAGGCCGAGGCGCAAGCGCAAGCCGAGAAACCCGTACACGTCGCTGCACGGACCGAAGCAGCAGAAGCCGAAGAGATGGCTGCGCCGGTGAAGAGATCGGTCGGTACGGGCGATCTGCTGGAGTTTGCAGAAGCGCTCGACCAGCATCGTGTGTGGGTGGAGACGGGCGGAAAAGAAGGAGTGCAAGGCCATTTTGCGGGAGCGGATTTAACAGGCGTCGATCTGACGGCTGCGAACCTGCAAGGTGCGGAGCTGCAGAAGGCGAACCTGCGCGGCGCGGATCTTTCGATGGCAAATCTGCGCAATGCAAATCTGGTGGAAGCGGATCTGCGCGAGACCAACCTGCTGGGCACGGAGTTTTCCGGCGGGAATTTGATGGGTGCGAATTTGTATGGAGCGCAGGGATTGTGGGCGGGTCGACTGGGCGGAACGAATCTGTTTGACGCGACGTTGCCGGAAGCAGTGGCGGCGCTGAACGGGCGAAAGACGATTGAGCAGTTCACACAGGCAGCGCGCTGGTTTTATTTGTTGCTGATCGGGGCTTGCGTGGCGGCTTGCGGGCTAATTGCGCTGACGACCGACGTGCGGTTGCTTCTGGATGAATCCGCGACGGTGACGGCGCGCATTCCAAAAATCTTGCCTTTGCAGGGATTTTACCTGGGAGCGCCGCTGTTGCTGACAGCGCTCTATTTGCGTTTGCAGTTTCTGCTGCTGCGGCTTTGGGGAAGCATGGGCGCGTTGCCTGCCGTGTTTCCGGACGGGCAAACTCCGGAGAAAGACGGGCGGTGGTATCTGATGGGCCCGATCCGGCCATACTTGCGCTGGATGCGCGATCCGCACTCCGCGGTCGGCATGGTCGAATGTTACGTGGCCATCGGCCTGGCATATTGGGCGGTGCCTGCGGTGCTGTTCTTTTTCTGGCTGCGCTATCTGGTGATGCAGGACTACCGTGGAACTCTGCTGCAGGTGTTTTTGTTGACGGTGGCCAGTTCGGCGGCGTGCGGTTTGCCGCGTGTGGTGAAACGGGTGCTACGCCCGGGAGACTGGACGGAAGAAAGTACGCCACAGTTTTTGCGGGACGTGTTGCGGGCCACGCGTGTGCCCGTGCTGGTGGGACTGACTTTGTTCCTTTTGTCACTCGGAGTGATTCGCGGGCTACCGGAAGATCCAACGTTGCGGCCTGAGGTTAGCCAGGGCGATCCACGGCGATGGGCAGCCACGGCGTTTCAATCGGTGGGGTTCCGGCCGTATGCGGATTTGACGGACGAGCGCGTGTCCGTGCACCGCGAGAACATGGCCGGTACTACCGGTTCCGGAGCGGAGGCCAACGGCCCGCGATTGAACGAAATTAATCTGCGTTATTCGCGCGGATATCATGCGGCGTTTGCCAATGCGCGGATGTGGCGCGCGAATCTGGAAGGCAGCAGCCTGGCGGAATCAGATTTTCGCGGAGCGAACTTGCGCGAGGCGAATCTGCGTTCGGCGAGGATGGATCATGTGTTGGCGGCAAAGGCGAACCTGGTGAGCGTGGACGCCCAGGGCGCAGAGTTCAATGGCGGCGATCTGGAAGAAACGGACTGGTCATTCGCGAACCTGCAGGGTGCCACCTTGACTACGGCAAATCTGACCGGAGCGACGATGTATGCGGTCAACCTAAAGCAGGCGAATCTGCTGCGGGCGGAGCTGGGACACACGGATTTGCGCGATGCGCATTTGGAAGATGCGGTGCTTTCGCTGGCCAAGCTGGAGCAGACGGATTTTTCCGCGGCGAAGATGATGGGCGCCAATCTAACGGGAGCGCAGGCGAAAGGGACGATTTTCCTCGAGGCCGACCTGTCGAAGGCGGATCTGCGCGGAGGAATGTTTGCGGGGGCAGTGCTGCGCCAGGTGAAGCTCGACGGAGCGAACGTACTCGGCGCAGATTTTCGAGGAGCGCTCGGATTGGAAGCGTGGCAGGTGTGCGGTACGCAGGGATGGCGTGGTGCACAGTTCGATGCGGATGTGCAGGCGGCGGTGATGCAGAGTTGTGGTGGAGTGGCAGCGAGCGCGCAACCCTAAGGTGCAATCTCTGAAGTTATCCCCAAAAATCTAGAGAAAGAAGAACCCACCCTTTCTGCAAAACGGCAGAAAGGGTAAAGGCACCCTCAAGGCGTGGTGATGCGAGCAAGGGGCCGTTCGCCCTCGGGGCCTCGCACTGCGCTAGAGGTCGCGCTGGTGGAAGCGATAAAGGGCTAGGGCAAGGGCGGCCAGGAGGTAGGCGCAGGCGTAGAACATCATAGTAGCGCTGGGGGCAGAGCGTGTGACGAACGGAGAGAGATCGAGCGTGCGGGCGAGGGAAGACTGCATGACGTAGGAAGCGCGCCGCCAGATGGATTCGGTGGGCATGATCATACTCGAGAGAATACCGAGATTGACCAGGCGCTCGGATTGCGTGACGGTGCCGATCTGTTCGAGCCAGCCGCCGATGAAGGCTATACCATGCATGCCGAGGACGATGACGCCGTTGGTGAGAGTGGAAAAGATAGTGCCGAACAGAAAAGTCAGGGTGAGCACAAGCAAGCATTCGAGGTAGACGAACGAAGCGCCGGGAAGGGCGCCGTGCGGACGAACGCCGCCGATGAAGTAGCCGATCGCAACGACTCCACCGAAAACCAGAGAAACATAGCCCGCAACCATGGCGGCGAAACCCAACCATTTGCCAAGAAGGATTTGCCAGCGATGAATGGGCTTGGTGGCGATGGCCTGGATTGTGGAGGACTCGATTTCGCCGGAGACGGAATCGACGCTGGTGAGGACGGTCATGAGAACTGCGAGCATGTCCACGGCGTAAAAGCCGATCTGCAGGATGTCGCTGAGAATCTGGCTGCGGAGGAGGGGAGGGATTTTGGCGAAGTGCGGATTGGAGACTTGAAAGTGCATGCCGGTGCCGAACAGGGCGAGAAAGGCGGCTGCGGCGAGCAGTGCGGTCCAAAGAATTTTGCGGCGAGCCGCTTCACGGAAGGTGACGCCAGCGATGATCCAGAGTTGCATCACAGTCCCTGGTCCTCTCCCATGATTTTCAGGAACGATTCCTCGAGGGAGAGCCGCTCCGGAGTGAATTCGAAAATGTCGACGTTGGAGGTGACGAGATAACGAAGGATTTGGGGAAGGGAATCCATGGAGTTTGTGGAAAGGGAGAGGCGATCGCCTTCGAGTTGGGCGGAACTGGTCCATTGCGAGAGGCCGGGAAGGATTTCCTGGCGGAGATTGTTGGCGCGGACGCGAACGTGGATTTCACCTTCGGGGAAAGAGCGCAGATCGCGGGTGCCGATGACTTCACCCTGCTTGATGAAGACGACCGTGTCGCAGGTGATTTCAACTTCGCTGAGGAGATGAGAATTGAGGAAGACCGTGGCGCCGCGCTCGCGTTCGCCGCGGATGATGTCGCGAACAAGGTGGCGGCCCATGGGGTCGAGGCCGGAGGTGGGTTCGTCGAGGAAGACCAGTTCGGGTTCGTGGATGAGGGCTTGGGCCAGGCCGATACGTTGCATCATGCCTTTGGAGAAGCCCCGCAACTGGCGGTCTCGATGAGGCGTGAGGGCAACAAGATCGATGTAAGTGGGAATACGGTCGCGGAGCTGGGCTGCGGTGAGGCCGCAAAGACGACCGTGGAGGGCGAGGAGCTCGGAAGGGGTGAGCCAGTCGTAGAAGCGGAAGTCTTCGGGAAGAAAACCAACTTTGCGGCGAACTTCTACGTTGGAAATGGGGAAGCCGAGAATCTGCGCGTTGCCGCTGGTGGGTTTGACGAGGCCGAGGAGCATTTTGATGGAGGTGCTTTTGCCGGCGCCGTTGGGGCCGAGAAAGCCGAAGATTTCACCACGGCGAACCTGCAGAGAAAGCCCGCGGACGGCGACCTTAGAGCCGAACTGTTTGCGAAGGCCGCTGGCTTCTATGGCCGGGTGATCGGTTGGCGGCAGAATGTCCTCCGTCAGCGAGGAGCACGGTCCTCAAGGGATAAAGCCCTTCCTCAATCAGATTCCTGGAACTCCTGAGCAGATCCTTCAGCAGAATTTCCAATCACCAGGCTTTGGCTATTGGAGCGAGCTGGCCAATTGTACTGCGGAAGCGGGATCGCCTTTGCCCATGAGGCTGTAGATGATGCCATTTTCGACCCAGATCAGACCGAAGGCCGGACGGTCGGCGTTGGAGTTGTTGGGGAAGTGCATGAGCGTGCCGCGCACACCCTTGATGCTGACTGATTCGTAGGAGTCCACGTTGCGAGGGATAGGAAGAACGAGAGTGGATTTCCAATCGACGGTCTGGCAGAAGGCAAGGGCTTTTTCCGGGCTCCAGCCCGCCAATTGCAGGCCAATTTCGGCCAATTGCTGAAGGTTCAGGTCCGACGGAACGTTGATTGTGGGGCTGGGCGCTTCGATGAGAGCGAGGCAGGAATTGTCTGCGGTCGTGGAGGGTGGCGTGCCGTTATCCTGGCGCGTGTGTTCGCAATTGCCGTATGTGACTGCGACGGAGCGGGGCATTTGCACGGAGACGGTGGCGCCATCGAGGGTGGCAGGAAGAATCAGATCAGAGCGGCCGGATTGATCGAGGATGTCTTGCAGGCGCTCCCGATTGATCGTCATGTGAAAGGCATGCGCGCCCGAGATCTCAAACGTAGGAGAGTCGGTGCGCGTCGGAATCAGGCGAACGGGGAAACCGACCGCTTGGGAAGCAGCGGATTGCGAGTTGGCGAAGGATTCCTTTTCGTTGGTGGTGACGAC
>Ga0074044_10003555_pt1 | contig 13194 bp, 11 predicted proteins | sample BogForMeECP23OM1_FD_94443 | JGI IMG/M metagenome (GOLD analysis project Ga0074044, IMG submission 94443) | Bog forest soil microbial communities from Calvert Island, British Columbia, Canada - Bog Forest MetaG ECP23OM1 | ecosystem: Environmental > Terrestrial > Soil > Wetlands ...
GCCGTTTCTGCTCCAAACTCGCTCTGCCGTATCTACTGCCCTGCCCCCATCCAACCTACTTCGTAATCACGCCGCAGGCGATTCGGTCGCCGGAGTTTCCCGACGGATCGGTTTTGTAGTCATCGGCTTTGGCGTGGACTACGAGCGCAGCTCCGCCGTTGCTCAGCAGCGAGTGCGGGCCGTCGCTGAGCGACACTTCGTTGTCGTCGAATTTGATTCCGTTGGCTTTGCCGCTGGCGTCGACGGTGAAGTTCTTCATGTCGCCGGCGTGGTGGCCGTCAGGACTATCAAAGCCGTGCTTCTTGCCGTCGGGATTGAAGTGCGGGCCGGCCGATTTGAAATCGGGTCCGTCGCACTTGGGGACTTGATGGAAGTGGATGGCATGCTCTCCGGGCGGCAGGTCGTGAAGGTGCAACTCGATTCCGACACCGGATTTTTTCTGCCAGAGCGAAGCAGTGCCAACGCTCTTGCCCTGGCCGTCCTTGAGTTCAACTTCGAGTTTGACCTTGGCCTGGGCGGTGCTTCGGGCGGGATGGGCGACGAGCGAGAGAGAGAATCCGAGGGCGAGACAGGCAAAGCGTTTCATACGGTAGAGCCTCCTGGCAGCGGAAATTATAGCCAATCTTACAAGGCGACGTTCTGCCGATTCCGTCATGCGATCAAACGAGTTGTCCACAACGATTCGGAGTATACTGCGAACAAGTTTGGAAATTCTTATCGGGGAAGCACGCGTATGTCGTTAAATGCAGTTGAACGAGTGTCAGAGCAGGTTCCGGCGGATGATTTTGATGCGCTGGAAGAGAAGGTTTATCGCACCATAGAGATGTACAAAGCGGCGCGGCAGGCGCAGGCCGCGGCGGAACGCGATGCGCAGCGCTTCCGGCAGCAGCTTGACCAGCGCGATGAAGAATTGAGCAACCTGCGGCGTGAAACCGTGCAACTGAAGAAAGAGCGCGAGGAAATTCGCAGCCGGGTCGAGAAGATGCTGGAGCAGATCGAGTCGATCGCGGAAGCCAGCTAGAGTCGGGACGGCGGAAGCAGAGAGACGTAGGAAGCTACGTCTCTACGATAAGTTTTCGCGGAGACGTTATGGCTACAGCCACCAAAGATCAACTGGTTCGAGACGCGCAGAACGCCAGTGTCCGCGTGGAAATTTTTGATCAGGCCTACAATCTGCGCGGCTCTGATCCAGAATACATTCTCAAGCTCGCCGAATATGTCGACGCCAAGATGCGGGCGGTCGCCGAGGCCACGAATACGATAGATACAGTGCGCCTGGCTGTGCTGGCCGCGCTGAATATCGCCGACGAATATCACCTGCTCAAGAAAAAACAGGAGAGCGGGGCAACCGATTATCAGAAACGGGCGCATCTATTAGCAGATGCGCTGGATTCCGTGCTGGGCGAAAACCGCAAGGCGGGCTAGCTTGCCGCGGCGTGCGCTCGGCTTCGCTGCCGTGGCCTTCCTCAGTCTCGGCAGTCTTCCTCAACCAGCGGCTGGCCAGGAAACAACTTCTCAGGAACCTCCCGCTCCGGAAACAACTCTCCGATCTCAATCCAATGTGGTGCTGATTCCTGCGCTGGTGAAAGACCGGCAGGGCGGGCTCGTTTATGGCCTGCAGGTCAAGGATTTCATTGTCGAAGACGATGGCGTGGAGCAACCCATCCGCCTCGACGAGGCGCCGGAGGGTCAGACGATCTCGATCGTGATCGCCATTCAGACCGGACGGCGCGCGAACTACGAGTTTCCCAGGATTGCGCGCCTCAACTCGATGATCGAGCCGATTGTCGATGGCGGGTTCGCGGAAGTCGCAGTGGTGGAGTTCGACAGCCAGGTCCATGCCATTCACGATTTCACCGATGATGGCGAGCGAGTCGCACGCGACCTGCAGGAATTGCGACCGGGCGACGGCGGCGCGGCGATTCTTGATGCGGTCGACGCTTCGATCAAGCTGCTGGAAAAAGCCGCGCCGGATCGGCAGCGAGTTCTACTCCTGGTCAGCGAAACTCGCGACCATGGCAGTCACGCGAAGACGGAAGATGTGGTTGCCGAGATTGGGCGGGCCAACGCCGTGATGTATGCGCTGGCGTTTTCGCCGGCGCTCTCCAACGTCCTCGACACCGGGCGCGGGAACAACAAGAACGAGATGCATCAGGGCATAAATTTTCTCGACCTCGCTTACCAGCTGGCGCAGGCCATGCGGAAGAATATTCCGAGCACCGTCGCTTCCATGACCGGCGGCGAATATAAATTGTTCGCCACCGAGAAGAAATTCGAAGTGCGCATGAACGACTTCACCAATCACCTCGGTGGGCGATATCTGCTGAGCATTACGCCGAAAAATCCGCATCCTGGACTGCACCAGCTGCGCGTGCGGCTGAGAAATGATGCGAACGGCACGCTGCTGGCGCGCAGCAGCTACTGGGCTGAAGGGAGTAAGTAAAAGCTTTTGGCCGCGAAGGTCGCTAAGAAAGGCCGCGAAGGTCGCAAAGTAGAGCGGGCCAGAGTAAAGAGGCGCGAGCTTCTACTCGATTTGCTGGCCCTGAGCGGCGCCGACGGCGGCGTCGAGAACTTCGCGGACCTTGGCGACCAGCGCTGCCAGCGTAAATGGCTTGGGCAGGAACGACAGTCCGCTTTCAAGCACGCCATAGTGGACGATCGCGTTATTCGTGTATCCGGAAATGTAAAGCACGCGGACCTCGGGCGCGATCCGCAGAATCTGCTCCGCCAGCTGGCGTCCGTTCATGCGGGGCATGACCACATCGGTAACCAGCAACTTGATCTCGCGCAGGTTGGCGCGGGTGATGGCGAGTCCCTCTTCAGGCGTGCTCGCCAACAACACTTTATAACCGCAGCGCGCAAGGACTGACGAACTCAGCTGCCGCAGTTGCGGGTCGTCTTCCACGAGAAGGATCGTTTCACTTCCGCGCTGCACCCCGGCGGGGCGTTTGTCGGCGCTGATGGTTTGCGCTCGCTGCTCGACGCGCGGGAAATAAATTTTGAAAGTCGTTCCGCGCACTGGCTCGCTGTAAACCCAGATGTAGCCGCCGTCTGCTTGATGATTCCGTATACGGTTGCAAGCCCGAGGCCGGTCCCCTTACCGACTTCTTTCGTCGTAAAAAACGGCTCGAAGATGCGCGCCTGAACTTCCGGACTCATACCTTCGCCGGTGTCACTCACGGCTAGCATCACGTAGCTTCCGGGCTCTACGGGATGATGATCAAGAACGTACGCCTCGTCCAGCTCGGCGTTGGCCGTTTCGATCGTGAGCTTTCCACCGCTGGGCATGGCATCGCGGGCGTTGAGGACCAGGTTCATGATGACCTGCTCGATCTGCCCCGGATCGGCCTTCACCGAGCCCAGACCGGTCGCGGGCACAGTGAGGACTTCAATGTCTTCTCCGATGAGCCGGCGCAGCAACGAATCCAGGTTCATCATGATTTCGTTGAGATCGATGATGCGCGGCGAGAGCACCTGCTTGCGGCTGAAAGCAAGTAATTGGCGCGTGATGCCGGCGGCGCGCTCGGCCGCCGCTCTGATCTGTCCAGTGCTGTCGGCCAACCGTCCGGCGGGCAGACCGTCCGAGAGAATCTGCGTGTATCCGAGAATCACCGTGAGCAAGTTGTTGAAGTCGTGGGCCACGCCACCAGCGAGTCGGCCAACGGCTTCCATTTTCTGGGACTGGCGCAAGCGGTCTTCGAGAGCGACGCGCTCGGTCACGTCCTGAACCAGCGAAGCCACGCCGAGCACGCGTCCGGAATCGTCGATCAGCGGCGTGTTGTACCACTCGCAGGAAATCGTTCGTCCGTCTTTCGTGAGGTTTTCGTTGGTGCTTCGTTCGCCGCCCTTGCCGGCGAGCATTTCCCGCCCTACTTCGTCGACATGCGCGCGGAGGTGCGGCGGCACAAAGAAGCTGGCTTGTTTCCCCAGGGCTTCTTCCCGGGTGTAGCCGAAGATGCGCTCCGCGGAAGGATTCCAGGCGGCGACGCGGAGACCAAGGTCCCACTCCACCACAGCCAGCGGCGTGTGATCGATGTGCATCCGTAACTTTTGCTGCGATTGCCGGATTTCCTCCTCCGCCCGTTTGCGGTCGGTGATATCGCGGCAGATGCCCAGCAGTCCGAGCACCTGCCCGCCGGGATCACGAAACGGTCCTTTCGTTGCAAGATACAGACGAGTCACGCCCGCGGCAGTGCCGAACTCTTCGTAAGTCCTGGGCTCACCTGCTTCGAGCAGCTTGCGGTCGCGTTCCATGATGGCGCGGCCGACCGCGGGCAGGAACAGATCGACATCGGTCTTGCCGATGACTTCCTCCACGGTGCAGCCGAGGAAGCGCGCCCCTGCCGTGTTCATCATCAGATAACGGCCTTTGAGATCCTTGACGAACACCGCGTCGGTCGTGCCCTCGGTGATGCCCTGCAGGAGCGCCAGATTTTTTTGCAGCTCGTGGGAGCTGGCTAGAAGTTGATTCTGCAATACGAACATTCGTCCGGCAGCCGCGGCGAACGAAACCATTACCAGCAGCACCGACCACACAAATTGTTCCTGCGCAATGCGAAGCACCAGTGGGAAGACGATGGCCGGAATGAGCAGCGGAGCGAACTGGCCGAGAAGCTGCACGCTGCGCGAGGGCTCAGGAACGCTCGCGACCACCTGCTCCTCAGGATCATTCCAGGTAGCGGCCAGCACAGTCAACAGGCAAAAAACCAGCGTCCACAAAAGATCCGGCCACAAGCCCTGTTGGTAGTTGGGCGACATTTGGGCGTGGAGTGTGATGTTGGTGGTAATGGCGAAGCCGAAAAAGAAAATCGCCAGCCCGCGGAATAGTTTTTGCGTAGTTCGAAAAGGAGTGAGCAGACCGCGAATCAGAAAGCTGAGCGCAAGCAGTCCAAAAAATAAGAGGCCGGCATAAAGCGAACGCGTCGCCATCGCCCTTTCAGCCGTCTGCCATTGCGAGGGAACGTAGATCACGGTCAATTCCAGCGCGAGCGCGAGCGAGCACACCTGGGCGAAGTCGCAGGCGCGCAGCCAGCGAAATCCGCGGTCTGGATCGCGCGCGCTGAGGAACAGCGCCATCATGGCCGGGACGGCCCAGAAGAAAACCAAAACGTCGCTGGGCCAGGTCGCGAGGAGCGCGCCGCCGTTGTAGTCGTAGTAGTAGGTGTACCCGGCTTGCCCGATAGAGGCTAGAAGAACGGAGAATGCCACCAACCGCCAAACCCGTTTTCCGAATGGGCCGGCGCTGCGCGCGGCCAGCGCGCAGGCGATCGCCGCTACGAACGCCGCAATTCCACTGAGCCAGTCGCCCCAGAGTGAAGCGGTCTTTGTGCCGTAATGCAGCGACAGCACAGCAATGTGAATGACGAGCAGAAGTGCCGCTGCCGCCAACACAGACGCACGAAACTTGGACATCTATCCTGTTCGACCTCCAACGCGCAACTCGCCCCCGGAGTGCACAGGCAGCGATTCTTGGTTTTTCTGAGTATACAACCCACCGGTTCCGGTCGAGCTTGCGCTCGAACACACTGGTGCAGCGTTGGCGGCCAGTGAGCGGGTAAAACGATCACAACAAGAACGATCCACAAAGAATGAGGCTCGGCGTGGGTCAAAGCAAGCGCTCATGTGACTGCCCGGTTACTTTGGTTGCAAACCACCTGCCATCTTTTTGTGTTCTTCCTCTTGCCAATCTCCGGGGATTTGCCTAGCATCCGAAATGAAAGCCGGCCTGCCGGGTTGGTGATGGCGGGTAACCGATATTTGAACCAATGCAGAATGAACGGGAGCTCGACTCGAACTAAGATCCGGTGTGCGACGCTGCGCCATGCGCAGATGCCTAAAGGGTCTCGGCGGGCACCCAACGTCTACCGACGGGTTCATTCTCGGCCCCGTCACACGGCACAGTGGGTCGGCTTGATTTTTGTTCTGTGGCGCGGGCACTCCTGCCCGCGAACTCCAGCCCTGATCGAGATCCCCGCGTACTGGGCGTCTGCCGTTTCCTGCTAGACTGGTGCAGGAGCGATCCCGCAGTTTTCCGCATCTAAATAAGCGTGTTTCCTCAACTCTTTCATATCGGGCGGTTCTTCCTGCCGACCTATGGATTCCTGGTGTCCATGGGCGTCCTCATCGGTCTCTGGGTCAGCGTGCGCAACTCCGAGCGCCTGGGATACGACGGCGACAAGGCCTGGAATCTTGGAATTCTGGTCGTGCTCTGCGGGATCATCGGCGCCAAAGTGCTCTACATCATCAACGACTGGAGCGTTTACAAGGACCATCCCGGCGATATCTTCAGCATCGCAACTCTGCAAGCCGGAGGCGTTTTTTCCGGTGGCCTGCTGGCGGCGTTCGTAGCGGCGGCCTGGTATGTGCACAAATATCGCATGTCCCCTCTGGGCACTTGCGATGCGTTCGCGCCCGGCCTGGCGCTGGGGCACTCGATCGGGCGTCTCGGCTGCTTCGCCGCGGGATGCTGCTATGGCAAGCCGACCCATCACTTCTGGGGCGTGACCTTCACCAATCCGCTGGCGAATTCGATTACCGGAACGCCTCTGAACGTGCCTCTGGAACCGACGCAGCTCTTCGAGTCCGCCGTAGAGCTGGCGAATTTCCTCTTTCTGATGTGGCTGCTGAAGCGCAGAAAATTCGATGGCCAGGTCTTCGGCGCGTTCCTGTTCATCTACGGCGTGGCGCGATTCTTCCTCGAGTATTTGCGCGACGACCCGGGCCGTGGATCAGTCTTCGGCGGAGCCATGACCGGAACGCAGCTCATAGCGATCGGACTCGTGGTTGCCGGCGGCCTGATCTGGTGGCTGCGGCCGGGGCCGAAGGCCGTTCCCGCGTAGAAGGTCAGCGCGATGCGGTAAGGCACGCCCGCCTGAGTGCAGTTCTTCTGTGTTGATCTCGTCTCCTAAACCTCTTGGATACATGCTCCTAGCGATTGACCCGAAATTGATCCGCGGTGCATTGTCGATTCGCGAGCAAGAGCTCTATTAAGAGGCTAGCGATTGCGACAGAGGCTGGATCACGCTCTTGAGGCGAGGCCATGGAATGAATTCGCGGCAGCGGAACAACCTGAGGCGAGGCGTGGCACTCCTGCTTGCAACCGGGCTTCTTGTCATCGGTCGAACGCGGGCCCAGGAGCCGGAGCCGCCGCCCACCAAGGACCACCCGCTTGTAGAAATGGACCTGCGAGAATTGGGTTTTAAGGGATATGAAAACCCGCGAACACGTTGGCCCATTTTTGTCGACTTTACCGATGCGAACACCGTCGCACTTGGTTGGCTAACGCCCGCCAACCGCGTGGCCGCCAAACACGGCGGCGCGCTTGCACCCGCCGCAGCCCTGCTCCATGTTCTTGCTCTTGACGCCGCAACAGGCAAAACACAGGGGATCGGGGAGTGGCCCACGCCCACGCTAGCCGTGTGGGTTCTGGGATTGCGCGACGGGAGATTTCTCACCTGCACCGGCGGAGACCTGCGAATGTTTTCTCCTGATTTTAAAGTATTGTGTGAACAGAATCTTCCGAACGACCGCTCCTGCCTCAAGCCAGTGAGAGGAGGAGTGTCCCCGAGCCGAAAAACACTACTCCTTTTGGTCCCGAATATTCAGAATAACGGGCGCACCTTGCTAACTGACACGTTGTTGGACCTTGACACATTTGCTCCCGTAGCTGCGTCGACCGAAAGTCCTGTAGCAAGGGAAATCTCGGATCATTGGATGGTTGGCGGTCAGCCTCCAAAATTATGCATTCGAGGCACCGATCAACCCTGGAGGCCATTTCCCTTGGATAGCAAAGACATCAGGGCGCTGAATTTCGTTGATGATGACAGATTGGCCGTTGGTTCAGGAAACGACATCCTCGTGGTGGATATCAACGGCAAAGTTCTATTTCAGTCGCATGTGCCTGACCACCGCTTTGCGGTTCATTTCGTTTCCAGTGGTGGCGAGAGGTTCGCGGCTATCGAAGACCGAATGCGGGGATTGAGAAGTGAGCCTCTCGACATGTACCCATTTGCGTCCACTGATAGGGTGGTTGTGTACAGCATCGCGGACCGCCGCGGTATTTATGCCGTCAAAATCAAAGGCGCCTCGCCGTGGCCCGGATGGCATTCCCAAGGTCATGTAAACGAGGTAGCGCTCTCGCCAGATGGAAAGCTCCTGGTTTTGGTCGAAGACAGCATTCTCAAGGTGTATCGACTTCCAAAAGACAACGATCACTGATCGGCTCGCGAGAAGTAAAAGTAGTGTTGCGAAAGAGTTCCAGGTTCATGAGTGAACCGCGCGGACGCCGTGTCTTGCCGCCATACGGGCTCAGGGCAGACTGCTCCGCCAGGAACTCGCCGGCCAGGTACGCCGATCCCGCAGCCGATAAGTGATTGTCGTCTCGATAGAGCAGGTGTCCATCTCGCATTGCATAGCATGCATTTGAATCGCACAGGTACGGGAGCGGATCGAAGACTCTCAATCCGGTGAATTCCTTCTTCATTTCGAGAATAATTTCGCGATAGGCGCGGTTGCGCTCATCCACCTGCGACCGAGGCACTCCGCAGAGCGGACGTACTTGCGAGAACCAGGACACGGGACGCGGAAGACAAGATCGGGGATCGAAGCCCAGCTCCGGCCAGTCGATAAACAAGACGATAGTCTTGCCGCTGGCGGACAAGCGCGAAACCGTATTTCTGAACGCAGCGGCAAAGATCTCCGCCTGGCTGGAATTCTTTGGCGCACCGGCCCAGGAGAGTACTTCGGGAACGTCGTCCGGATCTTCGCCAAAGGCGCGGCCGAACATATTCATAGGCCCCCGCACCGAGAGAATGATGGTGCGAACGCTCGGGGTGGAAGTGGCAAAGTCGAGCATTCGATTGACGATTGGCCGGCAATCTCGGACTTGCCGCATGCCCAGCGCATAAGATTCCGTATCGTAGAAAGGAACGCATCCCGGCTCTCCGAGATTCATGAGCACTTCGGAGCGCTGCGCGTAAGCCGGGGCGAGGCCACGATAAAGCGCACCCGCGTGGGAGTCGCCGATGAGCAACACTTCGGGAGAGCCGTTCCCGAGGCTGCGGCAGTAATCCATCTGGCTGGCGCCGACGGTTTTGCGGCAATCGGGAGTGGTGAATGTCTCCGGTTGAGCCCAGCCGAAATCAGCGTAAAGATTCTTGAACCTGCCGGCAAAGCCGTCGCGGTCGTGGATGGTGTAGCCGACGCCGGCGACCATTAGCGAGATCAGACACAGAGCGGCGGTTTTGATCCAGATCCTGCGGCCGAAACGGATCGGGGATTCGACGAAACGCCAGGTTGCCCATGCCAGCACGAAACTGAGAATTACGGCGGCGACCCTTGCCCCGCGAGACAGTTCCTCGCTCCGAATGATGCGGGCAAAGGAAAGAATCGGCCAGTGCCACAGGTACAACGGGTAGCTGATCAGTCCCACGAAAACCGCCGCTCGGGCGGAGAGAATTCTGCGATTGATCCAGGCGGAAGGCCCGCCGAGAATGAGCAGCGATGCGCCGCACACAGGCAGGAGCGCCCACCACCCTGGGTACGCACCTTCGCGCACCAGAAGCAGGCCGATCGCAACCAGAGCCACTCCAGTAATGGACATGACGTTGTGGATCGCCGCACCTGAGCCAGCTAATTCTTCGCGATGTCTATCCACTCTGAAAACGTCGAGGCAGGCCAGAACTCCTCCCGCCCACAACTCCCAGAAGCGCGTTTGTGGAAGAAAAAAGCTGGAGACGGGGTTAGTGTGGATCAGCCAGAGGTTGAGCGAAAACGAAATTAATATCAGCGGCGCAAGAATGGCCAGTAAATTACACCGCAATCGCCACAGCAGCCAGAGTAAGAGCGGGTAAGTTAGATAAAACTGCTCCTCGATTCCCAACGACCAGAGGTGCATCAAAGGTTTCATGGAAGACTTCGTATCGAAGTATCCGGCTTCGCGGCGGAGAACGAGGTTTTCGACATAAGCAGCCCCGCCCAGAATGTGCTTGCCCAACTGCGCGTACTCGCCCGGCAGCAAAAAAAACCAGCCGAAGACGAAACTGACGCTCAAAACAAGAAGAAGCGCGGGAAAGATCCGCTTGATGCGATTCGCATAAAAACCAGTAAAGCTGAAACTCTCGCGTTGCAGCCCCTTCAGGATAATTCCTGAGATTAAGAAACCTGAGATCACGAAAAAGATATCAACGCCGATAAAGCCCCCAGGCAGCAGACGAGGAAAGGCATGGAACACTACGACAGGAATGATCGCCAGAGCGCGAAGACCGTCGATATCCGGGCGATAGGCTGGATGATGAGACAGGTCCTGAGTAAACGATCGCGTCGGAGCTTTTGTTAGCTGGCTCTCTGCGGAACTAACTCCTACCGGCTCATCTCGATCGCGGACGACGTTGGGACCAAGCGACAATTTCAAACCTTTGGATAGAGTTCTGATTCAGAGCGCGTTTGCTGTGCTTGTCGGCCAGAGTCGTCGAGTTGCAGTTACGTCAGTCTGACCCTTGATGGATTCGGAGTAACATCGTAGCTCATCATCGCTAGCGAAGAAAACCGTCCGCCACCGTCCGATACAGCCGGAGCATTACCACATTTTCCGCGAACTCGGTTTGAAAGGTTCGTGGAATCGTTTGTAGTATGCTTCGCAGCCAATGACGGAATCCTTTCCCGTTCACATCTCCATCGCGCCTGAAGATGCGGGCCAGCGGCTTGACCAGTTCCTGGCGCTGCGGCTCAACGCAAGTCGGGCCCGTGTCCAGCAGTTGCTCGGGGAAGAAAAAGTCCTGGTCAACGATGTCGCCGGCAAACCGTCGCTGAGGTTGCGCGGCGGGGAACGGGTAAGCGTGCTGGGCGAGGCGCAGCGGGCGCCCTTGAAAGCATTCGCGGAAGACATTCCTCTCGACATCGTCTATGAGGACGACGACCTTGCCATCATCAACAAGCCCGCCGGCATGATGGTGCACGCCGGCGCCGGCGCGACCGAGGACGCGCGCAATCGCGGAACGCTGGTCAACGCGCTGCTGCATCATTTCCAGACTCTATCGGCTGTCGGCGGCGAGATGCGGCCGGGCATCGTGCATCGTCTCGACAAGGAAACCAGCGGCCTGATCGTGGTGGCGAAGAATGACGAGGCGCATCGCAAACTCGCAGCCCAATTCGCCCGGCGCGAGGCGAAGAAAACCTATATTGCGCTGGTGCACGGCCGGGTGAAGAAAGATCACGGCACCATCGCTGCGAGCATCAGCCGAGACCGGGTGCGGCGCACGCGCATGACCACGCGCCAGGCCGGGGGACGCGAAGCCATCTCACACTACCGCGTCGTGCGCAGGATCGAAAGTGGCTTCGGAAAGTTCACCCTGGTCGAGGTCAAGATCGACACCGGAAGGACACACCAGATTCGGGTGCACATGGCGTCGCTGGGGTATCCCGTCGTCGGGGATGTGCTCTACGGAGCTCCGCGAGAGATGCAGGCGGGATTAAGATCTCCAACAATTCCGCGCCTTAACGGCAAGCTCACAAAACGCGAGAAGATCAAGGCGCCAGCTTCCGAAACGATCTCGCTGCCGCGGAATTTTCTGCATGCGGCGAGATTAGAACTGGCTCATCCGCGGACCGGACGACCGATCGCGCTGCAGAGTCCGTTGCCCGAGGAGCTTGAGGCGCTTCTGGCGATCCTCGAAAGAGACGTTGCGAGCGACGGTCTCGGCTCAAAACCGTGAAGACCCGGCGCCTCAGTAGTTCGGGACTGACGCGGGTTTGGCGGATATAATGTCAGAGTCAGGGAACTTGGGGATGAGAATTCTGCTGAAGACCTCTGGTTGGATTTCGATCGCTTTTTTGATGCTCTGTACGGCGAGCGTGCTGGCGCAGTCCACGGCGCCTGCCGTGCCCGCGAGTCCGGCCGCGACTCCAGTCACTGCGCCGCAAGCGCAACCTTCGACCAGCCAGCCCGTTGCAAATCCACCCGCGGCAAGCTCGCCTTCAGATGCTACCCCGAAGCCTGCCGATCCGGCTGGCGGCGGCAACGAACCAGTTGCTACCATCCGGACCAAGACCAACGAAGTGAACGTGGTCTTCACCGTAACCGACAAGCACGGGCGGCGTATCACCGACTTGAAGCAAGGCGATTTTCACGTGGTCGACGACAACAAACCGCCCGAGGAGATTCGCAGCTTCCACGCCGAAACCAACCTGCCGTTGCAGGTCGGGCTTCTCATCGATGCCAGTAACTCGGTGCGCGATCGCTTCAAGTTCGAGCAGGAGTCAGCCATTGAATTTCTGAACCAGACGGTGCGTCCGCGTTACGATCAGGCGTTTGTGGTGGGCTTCGACGCGACGCCTGAAGTTGTGCAGGACTTCACCGACCAAAGCGAACAGCTCGCTCATGGAGTGCGCGAGTTGCGTCCGGGTGGCGGGACGGCGCTTTATGACGCGCTCTATTTTGCCTGTCGCGACAAGCTCCTCAAAGCTTCCAAGGCCACGCCGGTGCGGCGCGCCATCATTCTGCTCAGCGACGGCGACGACAACCTGAGCCACGTGACGCGCGAAGAAGCCATAGAAATGGCGCAACGCGCCGAGACCATCGTTTACACCATCAGCACCAACGTGAGCGGGACCAAGGGGCCAGGCGACAAGATTCTGGAGCGCATTGCCGACGCCACCGGTGGACGTGCCTTTTTCCCTTTCCAGATTCGCGACGTGACCAACGCTTTCGCCGAGATTCAGGATGAGTTGCGCAGTCAGTACGCCATCTCCTACAAGCCGGCCGATTTCAAAGCGGACGGCCACTACCGCACGATTGAGATTGTCGCCAACGACCGCAAGAATTTCCGCGTGCGGTCGAGGCGCGGATGGTACGCGACGGCGCAGTAGAGACCGGCTGTTTCGCCAGCGTCGCATCCTTTATACTGCTCTCGACTTCTTGCAATCAGGCGCTTTCAACCATCGCACGGAGAGTGAACCCAAGACATGCCCGGATATTCCGGCACGCCGCTTCCGAAAAAGCTGGGAATTAAAGACGGCTTTCGCGTTACATTCGCAGGAGCGCCCTCCGATGTGCTCGCAGAGTTGAAGGCTGCGCTCGCCGCCTGCGAACCTGCACGCGACGCGAAAGCGACGCTCGACTTCGCCATGGTGTTCACCAAATCGAGAGTCGAGTTGGCCAAAGAGTTCAAGCGAATCGCCAAGGTTCTCGCTCCTGCC
>Ga0074044_10003556_pt1 | contig 13193 bp, 11 predicted proteins | sample BogForMeECP23OM1_FD_94443 | JGI IMG/M metagenome (GOLD analysis project Ga0074044, IMG submission 94443) | Bog forest soil microbial communities from Calvert Island, British Columbia, Canada - Bog Forest MetaG ECP23OM1 | ecosystem: Environmental > Terrestrial > Soil > Wetlands ...
CAGGAATGGCACGGAACGAAGGATACGGAATTACCCCCGTGCAACTACGGCAAGACGTCGTATTCTGGCGTTGTTTTTTATCTCGACACGGTCGATGACACGTTCAACTACTGGACGGGACCGTTGGCCAATTCCTGCACCGTGTTTCAAACCACGCAACCGCTGTGCCTGAATGATGAGCCGAACTATTTGAACGATGCGCCCTGGGGCACGTCGGGACTGACGGGGAATATTGCCACGGGCTGCGCAGACAATGTCACAGTGCAATTCATTTGGGAGCCGGATGTGGCGCACTCCTGGCAGACGCAATACGACACTGCGCGCTGGCAGTTCTTTGCTGCGCATCCGAAGCCGGCGACAGAGAAGCGATAGGCAGCGGCCGAACCTTCATGTTCGTCACCCAGTCCGGAGAATCCTGGTTTGCATAAGACTGGATAAGATATTCGAGCTTGCGAACCTTGGCCTCCACTTCCCGGGCGGCCAGACGACGAGTTGCGTTCCTATGCCCAGCCCTAGTTCGCGGCCAGCACGTCGTCGTAGTAATTCAGGAAGGCGCGTTTGGGTGTGTCCTTCAATCCCTTGAGCGGAAGCTTCTCTTCCACCGCCTTGCTTCCGAAGACGCGCGCCCTCCTCAGGTTTACGATGCGGCCATCGGCTAGCTCCAGGTAGATGGGAACCAGCATCCGGAATTTCTCATCCACGCCCGACTGCGTGACCTTGAGCCCAAACACTACGTCGCCACTCCCATCTTTGTCGAAGTTGTAATCGAGCTTATAGCTGGGCAGCGCCGTGCCATAAACGTATTCGTTGAAGAACCAGTCCATCCGATGATTGCCTTCGAGATTCATCTCGGGGGTCATGTGCTTTTCCACCATCGCTTTGAAATCTTCGGTGGTGGCGGCTTTGCCGGAATAGGTCTGCACAAAATCCTGCATCGTGGTTTTGAAATTCTGGTCGCCCGTCTTGTTGTCAAACATCATCATGCGAATCATGTGGAGAATATAAGCGCCCTTGGGATAAATGAGGCGCCGAGTTACATTCGATCCAGTGCGCGAGTTATCGGCGCGGTATCCCATGGTTAACGGCCCGACGTCGATGGCGCGAAAACCCTGAGCATCTTTTTCCAGCAGCAACTCGCGTTCGTCGTTCCAGAATTGGATGACTTTCTTCGGGTCCTTCTCGATCATGCCGATATAGAGCGCCGCGGACATATCCGCGAATCCCTCACTCATCCACTGGTCTCGGTCGGATGCAAAGCCGACCGTGTGTCCCCACCATTGGTGCGCGACTTCGTGAGCCGTAACCTCTTTCCAATATCCGCGATCGCCCCAATCCATATGCAGGGAATGGCGAACCGTGGTGTCAAAGTAGTAGCACATCGGAATCCACACCAGTTCCGGCCACGATTGGCCGAACTGGCAACTCGTCTGCTGCGTGAGTTGCAGGTGCTTGAACAGCGAAGGGCCGTAATAATCGGTGTAGAGTTGCACCGCTAGCTGGCCTTCCGCCAGAGATTTCTTGTTCAACGAAACCGTGCTCATCTCGCCCAGCGGGATCTTGTCTCCCTTCATATTGAAAGATTTATGCATCCCTTGCGTGAGCGAGTCACTATCGGCCGCGTTCTTCATGTTCGTCACCCAGTCCGGGGGATCCTCGTTGGCATAGGACTGAATAAGATATTCGGGCCTGCTAAGCTTGGCCTCCACTTCCTTGAACTTGCCGAAGCTGAATCCCGCCACCGTTTGCGGGGCTTCACTCTTCCACACGGTTACATTCTGGCCGCCCTCGTTGCTTTCGGAGACGAGCACGCCGGTCGCCGCCATCTTCATCCCCTTGGGAATGCGCAGCGTCATGTCATAAAGAGCGAATTCTCCCAAACTCGCACCCGGATCGTTGGGATACCAATTCTCGCGTGCCACCGGAAAATAGTTCCCGCCGCCTTCGTTGCTCACCGCGTCCTTTCCACCGTAGGTGGTCGTGATGGTGACTTTTTCTCCAGTGTTGAGTGGTGCTGGCAAAATGACGGCGAAGTTGCCATCGTCGTTCTTGTCTTCCTGAATGAAGGAGAGAGGCTGTCCGTTCGCGGTTACGCTCTGCACGCGCAGAGGCCGGAAAAGGTTGAAGGGCACAACTCGCACCCCGTTGCGTCGTGCCACCATATCGGTGGCAGCCTTGCCGGAGAGCGAACCATTTTTCTCGAAGGTCACGTCCAGTTGCTGATGTTCAATCCGCATCAGTCTGCCAACGCTGCCGGGTTCGTGCTTTCCCGTAAGATTGAACGAAGCCCACTCCCCCCGTTTGTTCTCGTCGTAAGTCCAGAAGTTGACTTGAGCAGAACCCCAATTCGGATCGATCTCATAGATTTCCTTGTCGTTATAGCGCTTGCCGTGGATAAAGGCGTAGAACAGGCCGCCGGGCTCGGGACTCAACACGTCTTCCAGGATGCGAGCCTCCAGGTTGCTTTTGATCTTGTGGCGGGTCGCATTCTGGCTGTCTTTCAGAGGGCCGGCATCGCATCCGCCCGAGGCTGGGCTGCCGCCTTTCTTAATGTCTTCATAGGTGGAATCGGTGAAGCGCAAGACCGCCTGCGAGAAGCTCTCGCTGAATTCATTCTCTTTTGTGAGCAGCTTCAAACTCTGGCGCTCGGATTCCGCCGGCGGGTCGAGCACGAAGTTGCCGTCGCCTACGAAGACGGCTCCCGTGACCTTGCCCTGCACTGGCGCCACGAAACACACCGTTCCCGAGTGCAGATGGAAGGTGCCGGCGTCGCGCTTCAAATCAAAGTTACTGACGCTGACCGCCTCGCCGCTGAGTGTCAGGTTGCGAAGTTGCTGGTAAGTAGGATCCGCGTTCGGACCAGCCGCGGGAGTGTCGGCAGCATACAAGGGAAGAAATGAAGCCAGCAGAATAGTCGTGGCAAACAGGATAGGAGAACGCATGGCCGACCGGAGCCTCCCTATATCTACGAACACTTATCTGAAGAACAGTGAAAGCTAGCATAAGTATCTGGTTTCGCAAAGGAGATAGATCACAAGATAGGCCGGCAAAGTGCATCGCGGTTAATGATGTCCTTGGAGCTGATGGAATTAGGACTTGGTGGGAACAATTGCAGACAATAAGCGGGTCGAACTGTTCGGCAACGTGCTGGTGCTGAATCGAGACGTGGGACGCTGGCGTCTTCACCGCAGCCTGAAAACGGGTTCGCCGCACGCTCACCGAACAGCGAGCGGTACAACTCCCGCTCTTGGGCCGGCGATCAGGGCACGAATCCTTAGGCGGTAGGAGCCTGGGACGTCGTGCCCTTCGCCAAACTTTTGTGCATCCTGGGAACGCTACTTCTTGTAATAGGCGGCGTTCTTTTCGATGAATTCCTTCTTGTCCTCGGGCACTTCCTCGGCCACAAAGATCGAATCCGATCCGCAGGCGGGAACGCACGCGCCACAATCGATGCAACCTTCCGGGTCAACGTACATCTGGGTGGCGGCCTCAAACTCCGGCTCGTCTTTCTTGGGGTGAATGCAGTCGGTCGGACAAACTTCCACGCAAAGCTCGTCCTTGATGCAGCTGTCAGTGATTACATACGCCATGGGTGTTTCTCCTGAATGGATGCCTGAAGTAGATTGCAGCTCTACCTTATGTCGAAGCGTCCCTCCTCGCTGTGACATATGTCACAGTGCATTGTGTTTCAGTCACATAGATTGGTGATCGCCGTCACACGCGAAACGGCGGCATCTGCGGTATAAGATTACCAATTGCAATTCTGGTAACGAAGGATATTGCCCGGCCTCACCCCACGACCCCACACAGCCGCCACCCAAGCGGCGGGCCGGGCAATAACAAACCTGAAAAATCCCGCCGTGTAAATGCTGGCATCCCGGAAAGCCATGACATTTTGGAGCGTGCAGTGCTGGCTGAAGGCGCGGTTGTGAATGGGCTGGGCGCGGCCCCGAGTTTCAAGCATCGGGCGACGGGTTGGTGAGCGGACCCGCAAGATTAATTTCAGACACACCGTTTGGCCGCGGGATCCGGCAAGCCCGCTTAGCAACCCTCTGTAGAAAGCTTCAAGCTACTGCGCTTAACTTGCTATTGATTCTGCCTGTGTTTCCGGCCGGGCTGCGAGGGCTTGTTGGGTTCTGGTTGGCTGGCCGCATCCGAATCTGGCAGCACGGCCACAATGATCATCTCATAGGGCAGAAGTGTGTCTACGGGGTCCGAAGTGGCTGCCGCATCCACTTCCGCGAGGTTCACGCGAGGAATACCGAGGACGTGCATTCTTCCGCCCTCGGGTTTAGCTAGCAGTTGCTTTGCCGGTTCCGTGTTTTCCACGAAAACCATTCGACGCGGGTCGCTGGTTACCGGCTCCTCGGGGTCGTCTGTATCGTAAATGTTAGCCAGCACGAAAATGCCGTTATCGCTCGGGTCGGTCTTACTGGCGAATTGCGGCTGGCCAGCTAATTCGATGACGAATTCGGTGTAGTTGTAGCCAACTTTTCCAGCCGTGATGCTCACCGCGGTATCGGAGGCGCTGATCGTTGCCTTCAGCTTCTCGTAGGTGGCGAACGCGATATGCGCAGGATAGGCATCATAGGTCTTTTGACCCTTGGCAATCGGTATCAGGGAGGAATCCGCGATATCCTGGCCATCGAAGTTCGTGATGGGGTGGATCTCGAAGACATGGTCCGGGTTGGAATTGGTGGGGACATCCACGGAATCGCCTTGAACCTGGTCTCCCGAAGATGGATGTTCAAACCAAATTCTCCAGACCCCTGTGACCGGGACAATTTGGCCGGAACTGGTCTGGTTCATAATTTTTACGCTGCCGGCTTCCGGTGGGAGGCCGGCATTCATGATCTCGGCGACCATGGGGAGTTGCACTTCGTCCGCGCGTCCAGCCATGTGGATGTCGCCGTCGTCTCCGCCCTTGCCAATTGTATGTGGCGACGTCAAATGGGCATCGAGTTCCAAATGAATAGGAACGGTAGCCTTGTTCTTGACTTGCTTCACGAAGCTGGAACTCAAGGTCAGGGTCTCCGCTTGAAACGTGGAAGGGAGCAATGTCAGAACCGCAAGGAAAGAAGAGATTTTGCGTAAGGTCAGCATCGCATCTCCTTAGGCAGCCTTCGGGGTCGCCTGCTTGTCGCTCTTATCTTGCTCATCGCTCGTTTTCGGCTTGTTTCCCGCGTCGCGGATGTTTACCAGTTTGCTCAACAATCCGAACCAGAATGGGGCGCCCAGAGAAACCGCCGCAATGGTTAGAATCCACCCGAGGACCCGTTCAAGCCAGGCCTTCCCGTCAGAGGCTTTCCATTCCTCCTCTGACCAGCCCAAGACCAGTTGCAGCTTGCTCAACTCATCCTTCGTGACTTTACGATGGGGCTTCAACGGGGCGTTCTTGTCCGGGTACTCCACGACCGGTTGTGGCGATGCTGTCTCGCTGGTCGCCTTTTCCACCAATGTGGCCCGCACTGTGGGACTCTGCCACAGGGTACGTGCGATCTTCACCGTATCCGCGTTAGTCGCGACGGTAAGCAGAACAGCGATCGCTATGGTTATTTTCTGGGAGTGGCTCTTGTACCATCCCGAGGCGCGGTCCATGGTGTCATCGAACCATTGTTCGATGTTCTTTTGCGCCTTTTGCAGACTATTGTCCGCATTTTGAATCAGAGCCAGCAGCGCGGTCTTGACGTCGCCTGGGGGCAGCCCATTGATTCCCTCTTCCAGGTTTGAGAAAGCAATCGTACCTTGCTTGTTCGCGACAAGGTCCATTACTGCAGTGGCGAAGGTTCGCGACGCTAAATAGGCGGGATGTTTGTTCCCAGGTGTCATCATGCCGGAAATGAGGGGGTGGGCATAGAACTGGTCGAGAAACGACTGGGCTGACCCGCTGCCTTGTTGGTTGTCGAGCAACTGTCTAATCGCGTTCGCCAAATTGCTTGAGCGCAGACCGAGCGCTCCGGAAAACCACTCGTTGATGGCCGTGCAGACGATCGCCAGCAAGAGATAAATGAAAATCAGGCCGATTCCGAGATCGAGAACTGTAGAGTTGAGCAGACCGTTCACGTTTGGCATGGAACGCGCCTCCGATGTTTAGTTATCAAGGCCCAGGGACTTATCAGACGTGCGCGAACATCACTGCGGGGAAGTTACGACAGAATTGCGGGCCAACAGTACACCTGTTTCGATTCCACGTAAAGGGAAAAATGCAACACAATTTCCAACGCCGGTCGATCAGTCTCGCGAAACTATTAGACATAAAGAGTAAGAGCTAAGAACCTGTTCTCTCCGTCAAGTACGACTTTTTGTATCCCAGATAATTTTCCGCGTAGCGCAGAATCGTTTCCTGATCCTTCTCATCCAGGGAGCGGCGGAATTTTCCCGGCGACCCCATCCAGAGTGATTTCGGTTCGACGATGGTTTTCTCCGGGATCAAAGTGCCGGCGGCAATAATAGAACCTGATCCGATGACCGCGCCGTTAAGAATGATTACGCCCATGCCGATCAGACATCGGGCTTCGATGGTGCAGCCGTGCAAAATGGCACTGTGGCCCACGGTGACGTAGTCGCCAACGTAGACGCCATACTGCTCCTTCATGCCGTGCAGGACGCAATTGTCCTGAATGTTGGAATAGTGGCCAACGCGAATCTGATGAACGTCGCCGCGGAGGACGGCATTCATCCAAACGCTGGAATGCTCACCGACAATGACGTCGCCAATGAGTTGCGCGGAGTCGTCAATGTAGGCGGTAGTGGGGAACTGGGGAGTGACACCTTTGTAGGAGCGGATCATGGGATTGTCCAACGACGGGATAGTCTAACGAGGAGAAAAGATAACACAGGTGTAAGGTCGGAGGTGGTAGGTGCCAGGAACCCCTGAACGCTGCGTCGACAGCTTGAGACCTGACACCTTCTTTTTCGCGCTATAGAATCCTTGAGGATGACTTGCGGTGCTTGACGATGAAACCGGCAGATTTCCGCAGAATTGCTCTGAGCCTCGAAGGTGCGGAGGAAGGTTCGCACATGGGAGCGGCCGACTTTCGCGTCGGCGGCAGGATCTTCGCCACCCTGGCCTCCGAGAAACAGGGTTACGGCAACTTGATGCTCTCGCCGGAACTGCAGGCCGAGTTCGTCGGCGAATTGCCGGAAGTTCTCCTCCCCATTCATGGCGGGTGGGGACGCATGGGAGCAACCCACATTCGCCTCGCGAAAGCCAGCGAGGATGTGCTCGCGGGGGCATTGCGCGCGGCCTGGAAGCTGCGGCTGGAAAAGAACAAGAAGACGAAGAAGAAGCGTGTGCCGAAGCGCGGCTCGATTCGCGGTGGGCCTGCTGCATGACCGCAAGTCGACGATTTTCCCAAAAATCTTGATTACGTTGGAACCGAGCCTGAGTCTATTCCGTATGTTGAAGGGATGGATGCGTGCTCCTGTCAACTTCCTCGTTTTGGCTGTCGTACTTTTGGCCCTCGCGCTAACGACTGGCCTCTGTGTTTCTGCGCAGATCCCCGCGGCTGCCAGCCCGCGAGTGCAGTTAACGCTGGATGCCTCCGAAGCCGAACAGGCGCTGGTGATTCTGCACAAGGAGCAGTCCCATCAGATGGTGACCGACGCCGACTGGCAAAAGCTGTTTGCCACCTTTCCCTATCAGTGGCTGCAGATGCGCGAGGCGGGACTGCACCGGGAATTTACCGACGAAGACTTTAAGAAATTTCTCGAAGCGCCCGAGACCGAGGCGCGAACCGCAGAGTGGACCGAGACCCTCGCCGGGATGGAGCGCGCCAATATGACGGCCATTGGCGAACGCATACTTGCCTGGCTGCCGGAGGGGGCGGAGATCCACACGCGGGTGTTTCCCATGATCAAGCCGAAGACGAACAGCTTTGTATGGCGCAACCCGCAGGGCGACCCCGCGATTTTCATCTACATGGAAAAGCAGACGCAGGCGCAGTTTGAAACCACCGTGGCGCACGAGTGCCACCACATCGGCCTGTTCAGCCTGGACGCAGAGCAGAAGGAGATTTTTGCCGCCGCGCCGGAGAATGTGAAACAAGCCGCCGAGTGGATGGGAGCTTTCGGCGAAGGGGAAGCGGTGCTCGCGGCAGCCGGTTCGACCGACCGGCGTCCTCACTGGGAGGACGATGCGCTGGCGCGGGCCCGCTGGGACAGCGACATGATGCACTTCAACCAGGACCTCGCCACACTGACGCAATTTTTTGACGACGTGCTCGATGGAAAGTTGAAAGGCGATGCCATTCAGGAGAAAGCCTCCACTTTCTTCGGCTATCAGGGTCCGTGGTACACCGTGGGCTACGAGATGGCGGCGCTGGTCGAAAAACGTTTTGGACGAAAAATCTTTGCCGACTGCCTGCTGGATCCCCGGCTGCTGTTGGTTCGCTACAACGAAGTTGCGACGGAAGCGAACCAGAACGGTGCGGCCCTGGCGCTCTGGCCCGAGAGTTTGCTCGAGCGCATGAAGCCCGCACATGCATCGAACTGAGAAAAGAGGATAACGCCAAATGCGACGCGAAAAGCTGCCGTTGATCGGAACAGTGATCGGAAGAATGATCGGAATAGTGACCGGAATACTTCTCGCCTACTTCTGTTGCTTCTTAGCTTTTAGCCAACTGGCCCAAGCCGCCGATACCCCCCAGGAGGATGATGGACTCCAGCCGCCTAAGTTTCGGTTGCCGACAACGGTCGCGCCTCAGCATTACAGCCTCAGTCTGACGGTGGCTCCCGACCACGACACGTTTACCGGCGCCGTCGATATTGACCTCAACTTCAAAGACGCGAGCTCGGTGCTCTGGCTGAACGCGGACAAACTTACGGTGAGCGATGCGACCCTGACCGTGAACGGCCAGACGATCAGCGCAAAAGTGCTGCCGCAGCCCAAAGACCTGGTTGGTTTTTCTCTCGAGCATCCGGTGGGTCCGGGGCCGGCGAAGTTGCACGTCAACTACCAGGGCGAAATCAGCCGCAAAGACATGGAGGGAATTTTCCAGGTTAAAGACGGCGACCATTGGTATATCTATTCGCAATTTGAAAACATCTCCGCGCGCCGCGCCTTCCCGTGTTTTGACGAGCCCGGCTACAAAGTGCCGTGGCAAGTGACGCTGAACGTTCCGCGGGACGATGGCGCATTTTCGAACACGCCGCAGATTGCGGAGACGCCCGGTTCCTCCGGCATGAAGACGGTGAAATTTGCCGAAACCAAGCCGCTGCCCAGCTATCTGGTAGCGATCGCCGTCGGCCCCTTCGACATTGTGGAAGCGGGCCACGCGGGCGCCAAGAACACCGCAATTCGCATCATCGTACCGCGCGGCCGCGGTGCGGAAGCGAAGTATGTCGCTGCGACCACGCCCGATATTGTCAATCTTCTGGAGAAATACTTCGCCATCCCCTATCCCTACGAAAAACTCGACGAAGTCGCCATCCCCCTGGCCGGCTATGCCATGGAACACCCCGGACTGGTGACCTACGGCGCGGGATTCTTCCTCATGAAAAGCGACGAAGAGACGCTGGATAAAAAACACACCATCACCAGTGTGATGGCCCACGAACTCGCGCATCAGTGGTTTGGAGATTTGGTCACGACCGCTTGGTGGGAGGACATCTGGCTCAACGAAGGCTTCGCGTCCTGGATGGCCAACAAGATCGTCAACGAATACCGGCCGGAATGGAAGATGAACATTGACGAGCTCGATTCCTATCAGCAAGCGATGGACACCGATGCCTTAGTCAGCTCGCGAAAAGTGCGGCAGGAGATTCTCTCCGACGACGATATTGCCAATGCATTCGACGGGATCACTTACAGCAAGGGCTCGAGCCTGCTCAATATGTTTGAGTCCTACATGGGCCGCGAAAAATTCCGCGAGGGGGTGCAGGCCTATCTGAAGAAATACTCGTGGGGCAATGCTACCTCGGCGGACTTCCTCGCTTCGATTGGCGGTGGCGATCCGGCCATCGCCAAGGCGTTTTCCACCTTCCTCGACCAGCCCGGAGTGCCGCTGGTGAAGGCTCATTTGTCGTGTTCCGGTGGAAGCCCCGAACTCCAACTCTCGCAGCAGCGCTTTCTGCCGCGCGGCTCGTCGGGTTCGGCGGACCAGTTGTGGGATATCCCCGTATGTGTTCGCTATCCCACGGGCGACAACAATAAAAATAAAGACGGCCGGCAGTGCACTCTCGTCACCGCCAAAACCGCAACTCTGCGCCTCGACGAGGCGAAGGGCTGTCCCGCGTGGACTTACGACAACGCCAACAGCGCCGGCTACTATCGCGTGCTCTATGACGGCGACATGCTGGCCTCGATTTCGAAAGATGAGAAAGCGCTGGCGTTGACCGAACGCGTCGGACTCGTCGGCGATATTGCAGCTCTTACGAATGGGTACATGCCGCTCGGAGAAGCCATGGCATTAGCGCCGAAATTCGCGCATGATCCAAATCGCGAGGTCGTCACCAAGACTCTCAACGCTGTCGGAACCCTCGACGAACATCTCGTCCCCGAAGCGCTCATGCCCAAATACCGCCGCTACCTTTCGGATATGTTCCTCGCCCGCGCCGAGCAGTTGGGATGGAAAGACAAGCCCGGTGAAGACGATGACACCCGCCTGCTGCGTCCAGCGATCGTGGGAGCGGTCGCGATCCATGCCGAGAATCCGGCCATGATCGAGCAAGCTAAAAAGCTGGCGTGGGCTTGGCTCGACGACCGCAAATCCGTCGACACCGACATGCTGGCAAATGTGATGATCACCGCCGCCCGCCATGGCGACCGCGCGCTGTTCGATCGCATGCACGAGCAGGCGAAAAAGGAAACCGACGAAACCGCGCGTGCTACGCTGCTCGCTGCGATGGGTGCATTCCGCGACCCCACAATTCTAAAAACGGCCCACGCCATCGTTCTGACCGACGAATTCCAACCGCGCGAATCCATGAACATTTTCTTCGCAACCAGCAGCTTCCCGGATACGCGCGAACTCGGTTATGAGTTTGTAAAACAAAACTGGGACGCGCTCATCGCCAAGCTTCCCACCGACTTTGGAGCAGTTCTTCCCTACGCAGCCGTCGGTTTCTGCGACACCCAGCACCGGACCGATGCCGAGGCGTTCTTTAAGGACCGCGTCACCAAGGTTGTCGGTGCGCCGCGCAACCTGGCGCAGGTGCTCGAGTCGATCAGTCTGTGCGCAGCCAATAAGGAGGCGAATGAACCGAGCGTGGTTGAGTTCTTAACCAAATACTGACGACGCAGCGGATGTCAGAACGCGGCGGTTACGAAAGGCAGCGAATGTTTATCGTTTTTCGTCCCGCTTCGAAATATAGAAATAGTAGTCCGCCGTATAGGCACTCTTCGTTTCCGTGCCACCATGCGACCCGTCGCAACCTTCAGCGGGCGCCTTGCCGCCATGAGTGTTGATGCGCTGAATACTCCTGACATTCATCAACTGGCCGTCTCCAACACGGCCAATGACGTTCACCAGCAACCATGGAATAGAGTTGGGATCTTCGGAGTCCGCGTGGGCTGAAACTTTGCCCGTGATTTCACTGCCATCGTTCAGCTTCCAGGAGGGACCCGCGAAGTGGCTTCCAATGACGTTGCCTTTTGCGTCTTTAAGTTCTGCATCGGGTGCCTTGAGAGTCCAACTGAACTTGCCGTCGGCGCCCGACTGGCAGGTATAGATTTGCCATCCAGAAGCATGCGCGACTAAAACAACCTCTTCATTAGCGGGTGCCTGAATTGCATCCGGCACTTTGGGTGGAGGTATCTTCTGCGCATCGGCCACCCCCAGACCGACGGCAGACCCGAGCATGACGATGAAAACCAGCGCGACACGCGTTCTTGTAAATGCAACCATCGCGAGATTGTAGCAGGCGGAAAATGTCGCGGGCGATAAAAGAGCGGTGCTCCGCCTTGCGGAGAAGCCAGGCCGGAGCACCGTCGCGACGTGATTAAGAAAAGCTACTGCACTACGAATCCCAAAGCTACTTGGCGGGCAAGTAGCTCAAATCGGGACGGAACTGAATAATCTCGGTGGTCTCATGTTCCACCGAATGGTCGATGCGATCAACAATGGAATCCGCCTCCGCTTGTCCGAAAGCTTCTTTGAGCATGTCGCGGAAGGGCTTCAATTCGGGCTTGTCCTCGAAGTCCGCCCAACTGTTCCGGGGCACGGAGAGCACATACTCTCCACCTTCTCCGCCATTGACCAGCGCATACCATTCGTAATTCACCGGCCACTTCGTTTTCTCGGAGGCGTCATGGATACGTTCGATGGCGGACCGGAAATCCGAATTCTTTCCGTAGCGCACGTGGAAGATGGAGATCTCCGAGAACTTCGAAGGCGCCATGGAGCCGGCAGGCGGATTGCTGATCTTCGGCATGAAATCGTACAACCGGTAAACCATCGATTCCACGTAGGTGCCGATCACTTTCTGGTACTCGGCCAGGTCGGTCTCGTCGGGAATAGACGGCTTGTCCAGATCGCCCCAGTGCTGCGCGAAGCGGCTGACCAGGTAGGTTCCCGTGCTATCGCCGGTGAGCGTCTCCCACACCAGCAGTCCCTGCGTGTCGTTTTTCTCTTTATGCCAGGCCGCTTTCTGCTTTCGTCCTGCTTCGTACTGCGGCACCATTCCATTCTTTGGCTTCTGGAACTCGATTCCGGCCAGCGTTCCCGGCTTTTGCTGGGCGGCCAGCGAACCGGCTACGAACAAAATGATCCCCACGGCTGACAACAGTTGGTTACGTTTCATTGTTTCCTCTTTATAGATAGGTTGTTTGAAGCCCACACATCTACTAGACCAGCAAAACTACGTCGCTTGCGGGCGATTACTGGAGGCGAACGGGAAAGCGGACGAATAATACACCATTTGGGCCGCGGCGCAACCAGGAAATCTTCAACCACCAAGGACACGAAGGATCACGAAGGCATTTTGTCTCTGGGGCTCCTTCGATTACCTCTGCGGCTTGTGTGGTTCATTCAACGCGCTGCTGTACAATTGCCCCGAAATGGAACGGCGGCCTCGAGTTTCGACGGTCCAATACTTTCTGGCGGCGTGGATTTTGCTGGCGGCGGTGTGGGTTGCGGCTGAGCCCATTGCCTCTCTCCAGCCCTCGAATTATGTCAACGACTTTGCCGGGGTTCTTGATGCGGCTACGCAAGCGAGCTTGAACGATCTCTGCCAGCAGGTGGAGCAGAAGGCGCACG
>Ga0074044_10003557_pt1 | contig 13192 bp, 11 predicted proteins | sample BogForMeECP23OM1_FD_94443 | JGI IMG/M metagenome (GOLD analysis project Ga0074044, IMG submission 94443) | Bog forest soil microbial communities from Calvert Island, British Columbia, Canada - Bog Forest MetaG ECP23OM1 | ecosystem: Environmental > Terrestrial > Soil > Wetlands ...
CCAACCTCGACTCGAAAGAAAAAGCCTCCGCAACTTGAGCTTGGTTTCGTTAACGAGTTAGAGCAAGCCGAAGAAGCTGGCAGTTGGGGTAGCAAAGGTGCTCCAACTCACGGCGCAACGGTTCTCGACCGAGTACACCAAACCATGATTCTTTTCGCGGCTGGCAGAGGCGAGGCCCTTCGTCGGTTCTTAGTGGATGAAGGTGTCGGAAGAGACGAACGGTTCTGGCGTCTGGCACAAGTTCTATCCTTCTTATATCCGAAGACGAGCGACGAGAAGCGGTGGATTGATGGCGTATTGGCTCGGAAGAAGGGGCTTGGCTTCTGATGCCCGAAAACCTCGCGCTGCTCTGGTACGGAAAATTCATGGAAACCGTGCAGCGCCATGAATCATCCACGGCTTTGAGAGAGGCATCGATTCGAGGGCAGCTAGGGAAATGGACAACGGCTTTGACTGGTGTCGTTTGTTCAACGTGTGAGGCCACGGGTTGGAAGGCAGCAGCAAAAGGAAATCGATCCAATCTATTGCCTGTTTCAGGGGAAGAATATTTAGCGCTCGATGTTGTCGCATTCGAACCTGCGGGAGATCGCCGCTGGCGTTTTCCTGTGGCTGTTATAGAACTAGAGAATAGCCGGACTGATGACAGGGTGGCGTACTCACTCTGGAAGGTATTGTGTACTCGCGCTGACCTCCGCATAGTTTTTTGCTATCGAAGAGATTCGGCTGAAGGCACCACGCTCGTTAGGCATCTATCTGAGCAGGTGACCACCGCGATGGGAATACGAGAGAGAACGCAGATCGGTGGAGAGACCATGCTGATCGTTGGATCGAGAAACGAATCCGCCACGTTCCCTTATGGGTTTTTCAAGGAGTGGCAGTTCGATAAGAATTTGGGGCGGTTCGCTCGCGCCTAACCCGGAGAAATTCAATTATGGCACTCAAACCTTGGTATAAGGTCGTTACCCCACGCGAAGACCTCAGAGACGGGCGTCCCCTCGATGCGTCGGAATTTGCGGTTCATCTCGACCACGTTCGTGACAATCGCGCACCTGCTGACTATCAGGAACCCCAGAGGTTCTTCGACCGTACCTTCCTCACAAAGAATTTGATCGAGCTTGCATCGACCGCAGTCCGGCGGCTCTCCGGCATAAAAGTTGAGACCTCTGCTGTCTTCAATCTCACCACCCAGTTTGGCGGTGGTAAGACTCACGCCCTTACCCTGCTGTACCACTTGGCGAAGGGCGGCCCGAAGGCTTCGAGTTGGAAGGGCGTGCCGAGCATCCTTGAAGCTGCTGGCGTCAAGTCCGCACCCGAGGCTGCAATTGCGATCTTCGTCGGGACAGAATTTGACTCCCTTACTGGGCGCGGCGGCAAAGATGGCACTCCTCTGCGTAAGACACCGTGGGGCGAAATAGCGTTCCAGATCGGTGGCAAGGATGCATTTGCAGTGGTCGCAAAACACGACCAAGAGCTGACTGCCCCCTCCAGCGAAGTGATCCGAGCGTTTCTGCCCAAAGACAAACCCGTCCTGATTCTGATGGATGAGTTGCTGAATTACATGGGAAGAAATCGAAAGTCGGGGCTGACGGGTCAGTTGTATTCCTTTGTCCAAAATCTCTCGGAAGAGGCTCGCGCCCAAGATCGCGTTGTCCTCGCTGTTTCGTTGCCGTCGATGCTCGATGAGATGACGCCCGAAGATGAAAGCGATTTTGACCGCTTTCAGAAACTACTAGATCGATTGGGCAAGGCGATGATCATGTCGGCTGAGACCGAAACCTCCGAGATCATACGCCGTCGTTTGTTCGAATGGGGTGGACTTCCTGAGGAAGGAAGGCGGGCTGCGGAAGAGTATGGGGAATTTGTCCTCGATAACCGCACCCAATTCCCAAACTGGTTCCCGGCAGACAACGCAAAGGATGCATTCGCAGCGAGCTACCCGTTCCATCCAACGTTGCTTTCTGTGTTCGAGCGAAAGTGGCAGGCTTTGCCGCGCTTTCAACAGACTCGCGGCATCCTGAGGCTGTTGGCACTCTGGGTGTCCCACGCATATCAGGCTGGGTTCAAGGGGGCGCACAAGGATGCACTAATCGTAATGGGCACAGCGCCGCTCGATGATCCAATGTTTCGATCCGCCGCCTTCGAGCAATTAGGTGGAGTAAAGCTGGAGGGCGCTGTCACGACAGACATCTGCGGCAAGAAGGACTCGCACGCGGTGCGTTTAGACAAAGAGGCGGTTGACACTATCAAAAAAGCCCGGCTGCACCAAAAAGTCGCGACATCCATTTTCTTCGAGTCCAACGGCGGTCAATCCAAGACCGAAGCTACTCTTCCCGAAATTAGATTGGCTGTCGCGGAGCCTGAGATCGAGATCGGGAATATCGAGACTGTTCTTGAAACTCTCTCGACGACTTGTTATTTCCTTTCATCGGAAAAGAATCGCTATCGTTTCAGTCTATCCCCGAATCTGAACAAACTTCTCGCGGATCGGCGTGCCAGTGTCCAGCCGAAGAAGATCGAGGAGCGACTGCGTGCTGAAGTCCAAAAGGTGTTTACTGCTGGAGGTGGAGTAGAAAGAGTCTTCTTTCCCGAAAAGAGCGGGCAGATTCCAGATCGTCCGGCGTTGGCGTTGGTCGTGGTTGCACCGGAGCAATCTGTTTCAGACAAAGCGACCCGCGATTTCATCGAAAGCGCCACCAAAGAAAGCGGCAATTCAGGAAGAACGTATAAAAGCGGATTGGTTTGGGCAGTGCCGGATTCGCCAGATGCCTTGAGGGATGAAGCTCGCAAGGTTCTCGCTTGGGAAGACATCGCTGACGAATCGGATGAGTTGCGTTTGGATGAAGCGCAGAAGAAGCAGCTTGGCGTGAACGTCGATAAGGCTCAGCGTGATGTCAAAGAGAGCGTATGGCGCACGTACAAAAATCTTATGCTGCTTGGTAAAGACAACACATGGAAGACAGTCGATCTGGGGTTGGTGCATTCGAGCGCGGCGAAATCCATCGTGGAGTTGGTGTTAAACCGTCTTCGGCAGGATGGCGACATTGAGGATGCGGTCAGCCCTAATTTCCTCGCGAGGAACTGGCCACCAGCTTTCAAAGAATGGAGCACGAAGGCGGTTCGTGATGCGTTCTTTGCCTCTCCGCAGTTTCCTCGTTTACTTAATGCAGAAAGCCTGAAGGAAACGATAATCCGAGGCGTCGAGAACGGGATGCTTGCCTACGTCGGAAGGAAGCCCGATGGCTCGTATGCTCCATTTCACTGGAAATCGTCGCTCACCATTTTTGACGTTGAATTGTCCGAGGACATGTACATCATCCAACGCGAGACTGCGGAGGCGTATGCCGCAGGCAAATCGACTCCGCCACCGACTCTTCAGCCCCCGCAGCCTTCACCACCGGGTACAAGTGTGATTCCACCAGCGCCAACGCCGCAATCAGGGACAGGTGCAACCGTGCCTACGGTTTCTGCTGGAAATGCTGGGCGTGTAACGTGGCAAGGTGACGTGCCTCCACAGAAGTGGATGAACTTCTATACGAAGGTTTTGTCGAAATTTGCGACTCAAACAGGGCTGAAGCTTGCCCTAAAGGTCGAAATTGCCCCGGAAGGTGGCGTATCAAATCAGAAGGTGGATGAAATCAAGGTAGCCCTGCGCGAACTGGGGCTGTCAGACGACGTGACCGCCGAATAGATCATGAAATGGTGACAGGGCGGAAACGACTTGATTCAGGAGAGGTTAGATGAAAAAAGAGGACGCCTCGATAGCGGAGCTAATCAAAGAAATCAAGCTCGGTGGATTGCTGCTACCTGAGTTTCAGAGAGGTTACGTCTGGAAGAATGAGCAGGTCAAGAGCTACGTCGATTCGCTTTACCGTGGCTACCCGACAGGGCATTTCTTGATCTGGAAAACCTATAGCCCACAATCTGCAAGGGGGCAAGAGGCTCTTTCTGAGGGACCATTCTCCCGATTAATCCTAGACGGGCAGCAAAGGCTGACAAGTATTTACGCCTTGTTTGAGGGCATAGCGCCTGCTTTCTACGAGGGAGAGAGTCTGTATTTTGATTTGTACTTCGATCTGGCTCAAGAGGAGTTCCAGTTTTTTCAGAAACAGAAGATGATGGGCAACCCGCTCTGGATAGCCGTGACACCGTTTCTCCAAAAGGGGATCAATCGATTCCTAGAGGAATTGCACTCTCTTCCTGAAGAGCAAAAACATCTGTACATGGCTTACATAAACAAGTTCAACCGATTGGACTCCATTCGGAACTACGCATACCGATTGGACGAGATCAGCGAGAAGCCCATCGAAGAAATCGTCAAGGTATTTAATCTGGTGAACTCAAGCGGGACGCCACTCAAGAAGGCCGATCTTGCACTGGCAAAAGTTTGCTCTTACTGGCCAGAGGCTCGCGAGACTCTACGCCATGCCCGAAAATACTTCAAGAATGTTGGCTTCAGTTTCGACATGGAGTTCTTTACGAGAAGCATTTCTAGCGTAGCGGTGGGCAATATCTATTTCGAGGGCGGATTCGACAAAGCTACTCGCGGCGAAATCGAAGAAGCATGGAATCAAGTCTTCCATACGCTCGAATATGCTGTGAACATTCTAAAGACCGACTGTTTCATCGACTCTAGCGACAACCTTACAACTCCCTACGTGCTTGTTCCACTCATTGTCCATCTGACGCGACATAGTGGATTGTTCAAAGGTGAGTCGGATAAAAAGAGATTCATTCATTGGATGTACGCTGCACTGATGTGGGGCCGATACAGTGGCAGCATGGAGTCCTCGCTCCAAGCCGATCTGAATACTCTGTCGGATGATGATCCCGTCAGCAGTCTCATAAAAAATATATTGAAAGATCGTGGCAGAATCCGTGTCGAGCCCCAAGACCTTGAAGGAAAGGGGACAAGCAGCCCCTTCTACACTATGGCGTACATTGTTGCGAGGAGCCGTTCGGCAGTCGATTGGTTCACGGGAGTCCAATTGTATTCGGGAAATCTTGGCAAGAGCTTTGGACTTGAAGATCATCACATTTTTCCGCAATCGGTGCTCTACAAGAATGGCTACGACGCGAATGAGTCTAAAGACCGTAAGAAGGTGAACGAAATTGCTAATCGGGCTGTTTTGACCAAAAAAGCAAACCTTAAGGCCGCCGCGAACACACCCAGCAAATATCTACCCGATGTGAAGCGAAAATATCCTCAGGCACTGGGTGCTCAGTTCATTCCGAATGACCCAACGCTGTGGGAGCTGGAGCACTATGCCGAATTTCTAAGTTCCCGGAGAGGATTGATTTCAGCGGGCATAAACGCCTTTATGGATTCGTTCATCGCCGAGCAAGGTGCCAAACAACCATCCAGCACGGAACTCGTAATGCAAATGCTGAAGAACGGCGAGAGTGAGCAAGTTGAGTACAAGTCCTCGTTCAGATGGGACTACAAAGAAAATAAAAAGAACAAAGACCTCGAATCTGTCATCGTTAAGTCGGTTGCTGGTTTTATGAACGCCAAGGGGGGCACACTTCTTATCGGCGTCGATCCCAATCGACAAGTTCTCGGACTGGAGAATGACTATAAGTGCTTTAGCAAAGACCAAAATCGTGATGGATTCGAGCAGAAACTGACCGGGGTGATAGGGAGTGAACTGGGGAAGGACGTGACGGCTTCAGTCACCGCATCATTTATCGATGTCGAGGGGAAAGACATCTGCTGGGTCAGGGTGGAATCGAGTTTTCGCCCCGTCTACGTAGAACAGAACGGGGATTTCAAATTCTACGTGCGATTGGGTAATACCACGCAGCCCATGAACGTCAAGGAATCGGCGGATTACATCACGCACCGCTGGGGCGCAAAATGAATTCGCGACGTTGATCCACGAAGCCTTCAAATAGCAAACCAGCCGTTGCGAACGAAGAGAGTCGCGACTCATGTGGCACGTTCGAAAAACCTCGTTGACAGCACCGCTGCAGATGGGGGTCGGGTGCTCCAGTCTTTCCTAAGGAATGGCGAACCTTACCGCCCGGTTGCAGTCTTGTGGGGCAACAGAAGTACAATCGCTGCAATGACGACAGCCAAGACAAGCCGCTCCCACCCGCTGCGAGTTGACAACCTCGCGATTGGAGGTCTGAGCGGAGTCATCGGTCTGACATTCTGCCCCGGCAAGAAGCAGCGGGGCGCATTATCGGGCGATTGGGATCGCGATCTTGCCGCCGACCTCGAAGCCATCAAATGCTCGGGTGCTCAGGCTCTTGTGACCTTGATGGAGACTGACGAACTGACCGCAGTGCGGGTGCCCGTGACCGAACTTGGCGAGAAGGCTGCGAGCATCGGTCTGGAATGGCACCATCTCCCCATCCGCGATGTCGATGTCCCGGACGAACGCTTTGAAGACCTATGGACATACTCCGGCATTCGACTGCGCAGCCTGCTCGTCAAAGGTGAGAAGGTCGTTATCCACTGCCTCGGAGGCTTGGGTCGCACCGGGACGATTGCAGGTCGCCTCCTCGTCGAATTCGGGGTGACGTCCAGCGATGCAATAAGCGCAATCCGTTCGGCGCGGGCGGGAACAATCGAGACTCGGAAACAGGAAGAATACGTTAACAACTGCAAGCCGCTGGCTTCAGCGCGGATGGCTCGATCCCGCGAAGAGAAGGTGTTGGGGGTTCTCTTGGGCGGCGCAGTTGGCGACGCTTTCGGTTACGAGGTCGAGTTTGACTCGATTATCAAAATCCGTAGTCGTTTCGGCGCGTCTGGAATTACCGAACCGATTCTGCATAACGGGAAACTGATTGTCTCAGATGACACCCAGATGACCCTCTTCACGTTGGAGGGAATACTTCAGGCTCTTTCCAAAGGCGGTCTCTCCGTCAAGTCGTTCGTGGATTCGATCCGGCTGGCGTACCTAGACTGGCTGAGAACGCAGGGCGGCAGTGTCGGAGGCAAAGGATGGCTCGCAGCGCAGCCCGAGATGCACGCTAGGCGAGCGCCGGGCAACACTTGCATGAGCGCTCTGGACGCTGGCGGCAAGGGTTCGATAAACCATCCCCTTAACAATTCCAAAGGATGCGGCGGGGTCATGCGGGTTGCCCCCATTGGACTCGTATCCAAGGGACTCAAACCGGGGCAGACCTTTCAGTTGGCGGCTGAAACTGCCGCCTGCACTCATGGACATCCCAGCGGCTATCTGAGCGCTGGCGCAATGGCTGCGATGGTGCGCTTTCTGGCAGAAGGAGCCGATCTGAGAAGCGCTGCCGACCAGAGCCTCGCCATACTGCGGAGCTACGACCGACACGAGGAGACGGAGGCGGCTATCAAGAAAGCTATTGCCCTAGCAGGGCAATCCTGCGGGGATCGGGCGGCAGCGGTCGAGACGCTCGGCGGCGGATGGGTGGGAGAGGAAGCCCTCGCTATCGGTCTGTATGCCGCGTTGAGCGCGAGGAGTTTTGTAGAGGCGATACGGATCGCGACGAACCACAGCGGAGACAGCGATAGCACGGCGGCAATCGCCGGACAGTTGTGGGGTGCAATGAACGGGCTGGATGACATTCCTCACACTTGGGTGTCCGCTCTGGACGTGCTGCTGCCTTTGCTTCATCTTGCTCGGCAATTGTTTGGTGATTTATCCGCTCCTAGTTGTTGAGCAGGCACGTTGGATCGTGTTCGACATATCAGAACCCTGCCAACAGTTCTTTCAGAATGTTGAGCCATTCCGCATCCAGTGTGTCTCGGCACACGGGCTTGCCAGCCCGGCTGTACCAATAGGCTGCGTTGCCGTGATCGCCCTCCTTGCGGTGCAGGTAGGCATGCACCCACGAACCCTCGACGCCCTCGTCCCGCTGGGCGGACTCGTGTGCTCGCTTCCAGTCGCCTTTCCCATCCCACCACAGTCCGGCGAGGGCAAAGGTTATTCCGGCAGGCGGCTCAGTCGCAGCGAGCGATTTCAGAAAATCGTCCAAGGTCATGGAGCTATCTTCTCGAAATATGCGGACACAAACGATGACGTGTTGACTGCGCTCAGTCTGGTCTACTCCGAACGAGAGATGGACACTGCCTCACGGTTGATGTTTAATTCGCTTGCGAGGCATGGCATGAATTACTGGCTTGACCTTTTTACGGGCACAACTTGGCGAGAGTTCAAAGAGGCAGGAGCTAACGTGTCGGGGTTCCGCGCCAAGCAACTAAAATCAGCGAAGAAACTGAAACCCGGAGACATTTTCCTCTGTTATCTGACAGGCGTCATGCGGTGGGTCGGAGCATTGGAGATTATTGGACCCAGCACTGACAATCGGACAATTTGGAAAGAACAGGATTTCCCTGTCAGGCTCAACGTCAAACCGCTGTTGCTGCTTGAGCCTGAAAACGGCGTCCCGATGGAACAGTTGGAGAGTCGTGTGAAGTTTTACCGAAGCTCCGGAGACAGGGGAAAGTTTCGTGGTTTCGTTCGCGGCAGTCTGAGGTTGTTTGAAGACCCGAAGGACGGCGAACTAGTTCTTTCCCTGCTCCGTGAAGCTGAAAAGAATCCAGTCGCTCGACCTGTGGACGCCAAGAAGCTGGCAAGGAAACCGCTCTACAAAGTTGAGCCGAAACGTGGTACCCGGAAACAAGTGGCGCTCGTAAGCGTGCCGGAACCCGAAGAGTCTCCGGTCACGGCAGCTTCTGAACACCCGGAGTCTCCCGAATCCGCTACAACTAGGCACAGCGAAATTCAGTACATGCTTTTGAACCTCGGAGCGGAACTCGGGCTTGACGTTTGGGTCGCACGCAATGATAGGAGCAGGAAATGGAATGGTGTTCTGCTCGGCTCGCTGCCACGGATGCTTGATGAACTTCCGACTCAGTTTAACGAAGCAACGACGCGCACAATCGAGTTGATTGACGTTCTGTGGCTCAGCGGGAATTCCATCGGAGCGGCGTTCGAAGTGGAATGCACAACTTCCATCTATTCTGGATTGCTCCGCATGAGTGATTTGTTAGCGCTGCAACCGAATCTGGACATTAGCCTGTATTTGGTAGCCCCAGACGAACGCCGGGACAAAGTTGAGCAGGAACTTCTGAGACCCACGTTCAGCCTTCGTGAAAAGCCCTTGGCTAAAATCTGTGGGTTTCTTCCGTTCAGCGTTCTATGCGAGAAGCTAGCCGGAATTAAGAAATTGGGTCTCAGCGGTTCGTTGAAGCCTAGCTTTTTGAGAACAACGGCGGAATTTTTTACCGGAGACGACAGCGGTAGAAACGAATGAGTCATCACGTCAAACCTCCACCCTGCCCGAGGACAGGGGCTTCTTGGTCCGCTTCGGCAGGCGGGTCAACTAACGCGCCGTCCCAAATCTTCGGAAATGCCTTCCACCGGGAGTCCAACTCTACATCCAATCCCAGAGCGAAATACTCGTTCATTAGCTTGAACAGACGCAGAACCAGACCGTGGGCACGCAACAGCGAATCGTGTGCTTGTGCTTCAGGCAGGTCTTTATAGACCAAGCCTGCTTCAGTTGTATCGAGCCGTGCTTCCAATCCGAAGGCTGTTGGGTGCATCAACGCAGTAGGCATCAAATAGCAGGGGGCGTAGAGATTCGCTAGGCTCTTACTTCCCGTGGCAGCGTCTACCTGTTCAGCCATTGTATCGACGTTGACCCGTGTCCACGCATCTTGGGTTATCGGTTGTTTGCACGTCTTGCACTTCTCCGCTTTGAGTCTGGTTCTCACCCGCTTTTGCTGTTCATCGAGTTTTTGAATCTGCTCATGTTGCACTGTGTCCTTAGCCTCTGGGACCGCCTTCAATGTCCTGATCCAAACCTTCCATTTTTCGATAGACGCATGGTCATCGAAAATCTTGCCCTCTTCCGGCTTCATGGCGATGAATGAAGCGGTCACCAAGTGTTCATACATCATCCGCAACATCATCTTTGCGGCGAACCCCCTACAGTTGCCTGCGAGAATGAAGACATCGTTGAAACCGTCGTAAGCGGAGCGCGTAAGACAAAAAATGATTATTTGAGCCAGTCTGAGCGCCGTGTACTGATCTAAAGCTTCACCTTCAGGCTCTTTCTCTGGCGGTTGATTGTACTTTTCGAGCGTCAGGCTAAAAATCTTGTCGGCTAGTTTTTGAAGTTCGCCGAACTCGATTAGAAATGAAACGTGTGAATCCAAAAACGTTCTATGAATGGTGGGGTCGCCGACAATCGCCGCATCGGACATTTTCTTCCCCCTTCGCGTCACTAAACGCCAAAACTTCCAGAAGACCAGAATGATGATGACTACTAGCGCGAGGTATTCTACGTCTATTTTTGACGGCATGGTTAATACCGAGAGAATGTAACATGCGAATAGCGTCCCCACCTCTGTTCAGAACACGTCGAGGATTGGCGACATGTTGCTGGAACTGAAGCATCCCGCAGAGGCGCTGGTCGCATTCGAGAGTACGCTGCGCACAGCCCCAAATCGCTTCAACTCGCTCTCCGGTGCCGCACGAGCCGCGAAACGTGCAGGGGATGGCGAGAAGGCAAAGACCTACTACGCCAAGCTCCTCTCCATCTGCAGGCACGCCGATGGAGACCGCCCGGGGCTTGGGGAAGCGCGTTCCCTGTTAGCCGATGGGAGAGCCTTTCTCCCAGAGTAAAGTGCAACCCGCTAAGTCGTTCAAAACCGTCGAGGCTCCAGAGGGTGTTTCCGCGAGGCTCGTGAGCTTCTGGAAGCTGTTGATCTGCTGGAGCTTGCTGACCTCAGTTTTCACAGTCTTTGTGGCATTTCGGTGGTGTACAGAGTAATCCTTTGTGGCCGCTGGTTCGGCGGCAGGCTTCCCAAGGTCAATTCGATCAGGTTGTCTTGTAGGCCGAGAGCGTTTGTGGGCTGGAGGCTTCTCGGTGGCACTCGTTTATGTAATTTATCAGCTTATCGAGCGATTGCTCACGTTCGCTTCAGGGAGAAAGGCTCTGGACTTGTGCTTCGCTTTTGCACATCGCCACATCATCAATTTGTCTTCAGCCGCTCCACGGGAACCTCCCAATGACGGGAAACGTTCCAATTGGGATTCGAACAGTGGAACAGTCCGCAGCGTCCACAAAATACCACAATGTCTCCGAAGTATGCGGGGTGCGTATCGCGGAACGCGGCTGCTTCTTCCGCAGTCTTCCACCATCCGCGCTCACTGCCATCGCCGCGAAGGCAAGGGTTAAACAACACGAGTTGCTCCTCACGTTCTTAACTGCAACGGTTGCCGCGCCATACGGCGGCTCTGGACGGCTGCTAATCAGCGTCCCACATACGTTGTGGATGTGCCATAGTACGTTGGTCGCCGGTTAGTCATTCTTTCACTTCGATTACCGTCAATCCCTTGGCACGAAGCAACGCAGTGATCTTCGGCAAATCATCCTGCGCAGCAGTTAATGAAGCGCCACCGAGGATGTTGTCGGGGTCCAGCATGAGGGATGCGCCCTCCGGGAAATCCGGCGTGGTCATCAGTTGGTCGATTATTTCTTCACACCGGGAAGTTTTGACTGTAAAGAAACCTTTTTCCAAGATGGCGTCGACGGTCATTGTCTCGGGACGTAGTGGATGCTTCCTTCTAGGTTTATGGAAAGAGTTTACATCACCCGGAGGCCACAATGTTCCATTGGGAGATTGGAGAGGCAGAGAATGAATATCTGCTGTTTGGAGACTCTGCACAGTACGCGATGCCTTAGACTAAAGGTCGGAATAGAGGAGATTGTGATGACGAAACCCGGCATACAGATAGAAATCGATGGATTCCACCCTCTCGATATCCGAACCATGGTGAGCGACTTTACTGGAACGCTCTCGTGCCGAGGCAAGCTGTCGGCGGGTGTGAGAGAACTGCTAATGATACTCAGTGAGTGGATCGACATACACGTTATTAGTTCGGACTCGTTCGGAACGGCGAAGCAAGAACTCTTTCAGGTTCCCTCTGTCAATTTTGAAGACCTTTCAAAGACCAGCGGCCCTCATGATGTCGCGAAGCAACGGTATGTCCAGAAGTTAGAACCAGTTCATGTGGTAGCGTTAGGCAATGGGAACAATGATCGGCTGATGCTTCGAACCACAAAAGGCCGTGGGCTTGCGATTGCGGTGGACAATGGAGAAGGTTGCGCGATGGACACGCTCATGAATGCGGACCTTATAGTCACTGGAGCAGTAAATGCCCTGAACCTCCTTTTGATTAGAAACAGTTGCAAGGCAACACTCCGTTCGTAGGGCTGCCATGGCTGGACGCTGCTTTCTTGCGACGTATCGGCCGCTGGTCAAGAGTTTGCATGGTCGCCAAGCCATGCAACGCCGCGGTCTCCCGCCGTTCATCGATGGTTCCTGTAGGCGGGAACCCGACTTTGAATCTCCGTTTCCATCGATCACTGCAACTTGCCGAGGAGGGAGTTTCGCGCCGCGCCTGCAAGTGGGCGATCGTATCGCTTACTTGACGGTTAAGGGCAAGTACTTCAATGATCCGGAAAACGGTTGGCGTCTGGTCGCAGTTCTTCGAGTGATTCGACGTTTCTCTTCTCATAAAGAGGCTGCATCGTGGTACGAGAGTCAAGATCAACCGTTGCCAAGCAACTGCCTAGTGGATGGAAATCCGCCAAAACCACTCGAATTTACCAACGGCAGCCCTCCCGCGGAGGTCAGAAAAAGGGTCGAGGGCAAGCAGGTTAGCATTCGAATAGTCCGATTGTGGGATGCAACATACCGACAAAGGGTAACGAAATGGCCAGTCTTTCTCGCAACAGAAGCGGAAGTCATTGAGCTTAATCGTCCGCCACGCGTCTCGGAGACGCAAATGCGTTCTGCCTTTGGGAGAATTCCCAGCACACGTAATCCACCGAAGATCACTTGTGAGCAGCTTGAACATCTGGTACGAATTGCCACGGGGCATGCTGACTAACAGGCGAACCGTGGATGCCTGCAACGAACATTCTTGCGTCCGCAGGCCAAGGATTGGCGATTTCCGCATAGCCCAGAAAAACGAAGGAACACTGAATGCCTAATGGCCCTGTAGCTGCCTTTTCTCACGGTCCACGTCACGCTTAATGATCCAAAGGACGACGACGACGAACACAACTCCGCCGATGCCCGAGAACCACCATTGAATGCGGCCGAGTTGCTCCTTATTGATGAAGAGTACGTCCAGACTGGTATCAACACCGCTCGCTTGTGCTAACAATGTAAAGAGTGACACCTGAAGCCAGC
>Ga0074044_10003558_pt1 | contig 13192 bp, 12 predicted proteins | sample BogForMeECP23OM1_FD_94443 | JGI IMG/M metagenome (GOLD analysis project Ga0074044, IMG submission 94443) | Bog forest soil microbial communities from Calvert Island, British Columbia, Canada - Bog Forest MetaG ECP23OM1 | ecosystem: Environmental > Terrestrial > Soil > Wetlands ...
AGGAGTACAATCACCGCCCCGTCTTGATCCGCGTCCATAGCCGGTTGATCAGCCGCTGCGTCTTCTGGTCATGCGCGATGATGGTATAGAGCTTAGCCATAGTAGCCGCATCGGGATAGATCGTACGATCGTCGAGGATCGATTTGTCGATCAACTTCTGACTCGCCAGGTTGCCGTTGGCGTAGGAAATGAAATTCGCGTTCTTCGCCGCCACTTCGGGCTTGAGCAGATAATCGATGAGCCGGTGCGCCTCGGCGACATCGGGCGCGTCCTTGGGGATAGCGAGGTTGTCGAACCACAATTGCGCGCCCTCCTTCGGGATCGCATAGCCGATCTCGACGTCGCCCTTCGCCTCGGCCGCGCGCTTCTGCGCTTGCTTGATGTCGCCGGAAAATCCGACGACGAAGCAAATCTCCCCGGTCGCCAGCGCGTTAAGATATTCCGAGGAATGAAACTTGCGTACATACGGCCTGATCTTGGCCATAAGATCGGCGGCCGTTTGCAAATCGCCCGGATCGCTCGAGTTCGGATCGAGGTGAATATAGTGGAGCGCGGCGGACATAATGTCGTCGGAGGAATCGAGCAGATAGATGCCGCAATCCTTGAACCTGGCGATCTTTGCCGGGTCAAAAACATCGTCCCAAGAGTTGATAGGAGCGTCGACAGGAGCGTCGATCGCGGCGGTCGGCCGGAGAATTTTTGTGGCCTCCTTCACGTTGTAGCCGATCCCGGTCGTGCCCCACATGTAGTTGACTGCATACTGGTTGCCCGGATCGTAAATCGCCAGCCGGTCCGCGATCTGCGGCCACGCGTTGACGAGGTTCGGCAGCTTCGACTTGTCGAGCTTCTGAAAGACACCGGCCGTGATCTGGCGAGCGAGAAAATAAGCGGTCGGCACCACGACATCGTAGCCGGATTTGCCGGCCAAAAGTTTCGCCTCCAGCGTGTCGTTGGAGTCGAACGTGTCGTAGCGGACTTTTATGCCGGTCTCTTTGGTGAAATCGTCAAGCACGGTCGGGTCGATATAGTCCGACCAATTGTAGAAATTGACGACGCGCTGCTGCTGAGCCGTCGCTGGAAATATGCTGCCGAGCAAGGCTTCGGCCAGGACGACAGCGATCGCCAAGATTTCGCGGGAGTTTATCACTTACTTACGTCTCGGTCGGCAGTCCGGCGGCTTTCCACGCCAGAATTCCGCCGGCGAGATGAGAGCCGTAGCCGAAGCCCTGCTCCTGCGCGGCGAGCGAGGCCGTTACCGAGCGGCGGCCGGAGCGGCAGGCAAACACCACTTCGCAACCCGGCGGCGCCGGAATTGCCGCCGGATCGAAAGCAGAGAGCGGCACCAGGACGGCACCGGGAAAGCGCTCGATCGCCGTCTCGTTTGGCTCACGCACATCGACCAGGACGACGCGGCCGTCCTCGAGCCCGCGCGCGACCTCCTGCGGCGTCAGATCGCGCACGCCGCGCCCGCCTCCCGGTTGATCCGCCATCGTCCATCTCCTGAACAAGCTTTGGTAGTCGACACAGCTTGCGTCAGCCGCGCGTGGAATCAAGCGGCTTTTTGCCGGATTTTGGGGCCTCAAATAGGGTGGAACCGAGGAACGCCCGCCGGCCCCGTGACCGCCGCGGAGAAAAGCCGCACAATAGGCGCACAGCGACAGCCCTGGTGTCCCGCTTCCGCGGGCCGCAAGTCCTTGCGGCACACCCGCATGCCAGCTTCCGGTCATACCACCGGGACACCGGCCGGATCATCATGCAGGGGCGGTCTTGGATATGAAGTTCCTATGCGAGTTCGCCGTTATGTTGTAGGAATTTCAAACTCACCGCCCCCGCGCCGTTCATTGTCCAAGGAGAAAGCTCATGCGTGAGATCGGCCACTTCGTCGGCGGTAAAGAAGTGAAGGGAACATCGGGGCGTTTCGGCGACGTCTTTAATCCCAACACCGGCGAGGTCCAGGCCAAGGTCGCTCTCGCCAAGCATTCCGAGGTCGAGCACGCCATCGCCGTCGCGGAAGCCGCGCAGCCGGGCTGGGCCGCCACCAACCCGCAGCGGCGCGCACGGGTGCTGATGAAGTTCCTCGATCTCGCGCAGCGGGAATCCGACAGCCTCGCCAGGCTCCTCTCCTCCGAACATGGCAAAACCTTCGCCGACGCCAAGGGCGACGTGCAGCGCGGCCTGGAAGTGGTTGAGTTCGCCTGCGGAATTCCGCACCTCCTCAAGGGCGAATACACCGATGGCGCCGGTCCCGGCATCGACCTTTATTCCATGCGCCAGCCGCTCGGCGTCGTCGCCGGCATCACGCCGTTCAACTTCCCGGCCATGATCCCAATGTGGAAATTCGCTCCGGCGCTGGCCTGCGGCAATGCCTACATCCTCAAGCCGTCGGAGCGCGATCCGTCGGTGCCGATGCGGCTTGCCGAGCTTTTGCTCGAGGCCGGGCTGCCGGTCGGCGTCCTTAACGTCGTTAACGGCGACAAGGAGGCGGTCGACACGCTGCTCACCGATCCGCGCATCAAGGCGATCGGCTTCGTCGGCTCGTCCGCGATCGCCGAATATGTCTATACGACGGCCTCCGCCAACAACAAACGCGCGCAATGTTTCGGCGGCGCCAAGAACCACATGATCGTCATGCCGGACGCCGACATGGATCAGGCCGTCGATGCGCTGATCGGTGCCGGCTACGGCTCCGCCGGCGAGCGCTGCATGGCGATCTCGGTCGCAGTGCCAGTCGGCAAGAAAACGGCCGACATTTTGCTGGAGAAACTCGTGCCACGGGTCGAGGGCTTGAAGATCGGGCCGTCGACCGACGCGCAGGCCGATTACGGTCCGATGATCACCAAGGCACATCTCGACAAGGTCAAAAGCTACGTCGACCTCGGCGTCAAAGAAGGCGCCGAGCTCGTCGTCGACGGCCGCGGTTTCAAGCTCCAGGGCTATGAGCACGGTAACTTTATGGGCGGCTGCCTGTTCGACCACGTGACGCCCGACATGCGCATCTACAAGGACGAGATTTTCGGCCCGGTGCTCTCCGTCGTGCGCGCCAATGACTACGAAGAGGCGGTGCGGCTGCCGTCCGAGCACGATTACGGCAACGGCGTCGCCATCTTCACCCGCGACGGCGATGCCGCACGCGACTTCGTCAGCCGCGTCGAAGTCGGCATGGTAGGCGTGAATTTCGCGATCCCCGTGCCGCTCGCCTATTACACCTTCGGCGGCTGGAAGCGCTCCGGCTTCGGCGACCTCAACCAGCACGGCCCCGATGCGGTCCGTTTTTATACCAAGACCAAGACGGTGACCGCGCGCTGGCCCTCGGGCGTCAAGGAAGGCGCCGAATTCGTCATCCCGACGATGAAGTAGCCGAGCGGCGTTGCTTGACCACGCCGTCGAGCCAGACGATCAGATCGCCGGTCACCACGTCGCGATTGGTTTCGTTCAGGCTTTCGTGGCGGCCATCCGGGTAGACTTTGTGGACCACGTCTTTGATGCCGGCGGCCCGATAGGCGTCGAGCAGTTGAGCGATGTTGTCGCTCACAGGATCGCGGCTGCCGTTGAAGATGTAGATCGGCAGGGTTTTCGGGATCCGGGCCTGCCGCGACGGCCTGGCGGTGTCGCGCAATCCCTCCAGCACATCGATATAGAGCTGGACTGCGGACTCAAAACCGCACAACGGGTCGGCGATGTATTTGTCGACTTCGGCGGTGTCGCGCGACAGCCAGTCAAACGGCGTGCGAACTGGCGCGAACCGCTTGTTGAACGCGCTGAAGAACAGCGCCTGCATCACCGGGCTGTGGCCGCGTTGCCCAAGCCGCAGCCGCTCGAGCCGGGCAAGCAGCAGCCCGATCGGCGCGATCGGCGGTGGCTTGCCGTTCGAGGACGACAGCACCGCGGCGGCGAGCGCCGCGCCGTGTTCGCTGATGAAATATTGCACCATAAACGAGCCGAGCGAGTGGCCCATCAGCACGATCGGCACGCCCGGATGGTCGGCCGCGATGCGGCGGTTGAGCAGCCAAAGATCGTCAATGCATTTCGTCCAGCCGTCGCGCTCGGCGAACAATCCGAGCTCGGCCGGCGTCCTTGCCGTGCGGCCGTGCCCGCGATGGTCGTCGGCATACACTGCGTAGCCCGCGCGCGTGAGCGCCTCCGCCACGCGGGCGTACCGCGCCGCATGCTCGGCAAGCCCATGGACGATCTGCACGACGGCCTTCGCCGGCGCGTCGGGAAGCCAGCGATAGACAAAAAGCGACACGTCGTCCGGCGTTGCCAGCGTGAATGTCGATGCCTGCATCGTCCCCTCCCCCGAAGGTCGGCCTTGCTAGCTTTATACCGAGGATCGATCGCGGCCGGTACATGTTCGTTCCTATGGTTGCCGCCGGCAGGGACCGAGCCTATTGTTCCGCGGACCTGTTGGCCGATCTCGGCATCAGCCGGCGATTGAGGTGCCGCTGTCGTGAGCCCGTTGGACTTGATCCTGCCGGTCGCCGGAATAGCTCTCATCGTCCTGGTCGTCTGGCTCACCGGCGGGCTTAGAAGCGCCACCATCGACGACGGCGAGATGATCCGCCGCCACCTTGCGCTCGACCATCCGGAATTCGACCCCGGCGATCTGCGGCTCGCGGCGGACAAGCGCAGCGCACTGGTTGTCGATCGCGGCGAGCGCCGCATCGCCGTTCTGTTCGCGCTGGGTGACCGGGTCACGATCCGGATCGTCGCGCCGGGTGATCTCGCCGACGCCGCGGCTCGTGGCGGCGACCTCGTCCTCGCGCTCACCGACCTCGGCGCGCGCCGGATCGTCTTGCGACTCGGCGATGTGGAAGCGGCCCAGGCCTGGGCGGCACGGCTGGACGGGCTGTTGATCCAGGGTACCGAACCACAGGGAGGCCGCAGCGCGGTCGTGCTGGTATCATGACTCTGCCCGACCCCGTTGCGCTGGCGGTCCCGGCGTTCATCGTCTTGGTGATCGCCGAGGTCGTCATTGCCCGCCTCCGCAACAGCGCGAGCTACGAGCTGCGCGACACGACCGCTTCGCTGCTGATGGGTCTCGGCAACTTCGCCCAAGGGCTCGCCACCGCCGGGTTATTGTATTTGGCCACCGCCTGGGTATGGCAATTTCGGTTGTTCGAGATCGGCTACACCTGGTGGGCGTTTCTGGCGATCTTTCTGGCCGAGGACCTTTGCTATTACTGGTTCCATCGCCTGAGTCACGAGCACCGAATCTGGTGGGCGGCCCACGTAAATCATCATTCGTCGCAGCACTACAACCTCTCGACCGCGCTGCGCCAAACCTGGACCGGCAATCTGGCACTGACCTGGGTGGTCTGGCTGCCCTTAGCGCTCGTCGGCTTTCCGCCAGCGCTGATCATCTTCGAAAAAGGCATCAGCCTTATCTATCAGTTCTGGATCCACACCGAGCAGGTGCGTCGGATGCCGCACTGGTTCGAGGCCGTGTTCAACACGCCGTCGCACCACCGCGTGCATCATGCGACAAATCCCCGCTATCTCGACCGCAACTATGCCGGCATCCTGATCATCTGGGACAAGCTGTTCGGCACCTTCGTGCCGGAAGACGATGCCGAGGCGTGCCGCTACGGCATCGTCAAGACCCTCGGCACGTTCAATCCCTTGCGCATCGCGTTCCATGAATGGGCCGGCATCGTTCACGACGTGCGAGCGGCCGGCGATTGGCGCGAGCGGCTCGGCTACGTGTTCGGCCCGCCCGGCTGGAAACCGGACGGCTGGGGCGCCACCTCGGAGGCGATACGGGCCGCCTGGCGTGCTCGGACAAGTGCCGTCGGGCAGAGCAATACTTAGTTGCTCATCAAAGCACTGGCCGAAAGGCTGGGCACACGGCGCATGATTGATCGCGCCCGCAACTTCAGGCGCAGCACCGGGCCGCAGCTAAATCGCGCTCGTCAAGAAGTCTTTCAGTTCCTCGAAGAAGCGGGGCAGGCCGGGATCCTGCTCCAGCAGGACATGGTTCTTGCCCGGTAGTGCAACGAACCGGGCACCCGGTATTCCCGCCGCCAGTTCGCGGCCCAGATTACAGGGAACTCTGGGATCGTCGCGAACATGCATGACGAGCGTCGGCGTCTTCACCTGGGACAAGAGTTCGCGCACGTCGAGATCGGCCACTGTTTCCATATAGCGCACGGCGCATTCGGGCGACCCGCTCAGGCGTTGCAGCTCGTTGAAAGCGTCCGCCTGCTCCTTGGTGGCGGCAGGTATCAGCAAGAAGGTAAAGATCTGACGGAACGCCGGGTTGTCAGCGCCCCAACCCTGTTTGACCAGCGTCTTTATTGCGGCAAAGCGTTCGCGATCCGCTGCCGTCACGTTCGGCCGCCTGTTGGTCCCCGCCGCGAAGCCGCCGTACAGAATCAAATGCGATACCCGTTCTGGATGCCGGACGGCATAGGCAATCGACACGGCGCAGCCCTGCGAAAATCCGAGCAGCGGAAAACGGCTGAGCCCGGTGGCGTCAGCGACGGTTTCCATGTCGCTCACCCACGCATCGAGGGAAATCTCGTCGACGTCCCAATCCGACAGGCCGTTGCCGCGCGCGTCGTATCTGACCAAAGTGTGATCCTTGGCAAGCCCAAGAAGGAAATGCCGAGAAATAGGCAACTCCCAATCATATTCGAGGTGACCAAGCCAATGCGCCGACCTCAGGATGGGCGGCCCGGTACCGACCGTCGCGTAGGCCAGCCGGACGCCGTCGGGCGCCTTGCAATAACGAATCTCCTGCTTGAGGTTCGTGGTCGCAAGAAATCGGGAACCAGGAGAAACCGCCGCATCGAGATAGATCGCGTAAACCTCCACTGGCTTGGCGATGTTCTTGAGATTCTGCCGGCCGCGTTCGCGATAGGCCAAATCGAGCTTGCCCTCGACCTGATCCAGCACTTGGCGCGAAATGCAGATGCCACCGCGTTCAGCGATGCCTTCGAGCCGGGCCGCAACATTGACCCCGTCACCGAAGATGTCGGTGCCATCCGTGATGACGTCGCCAAGGTTGATGCCGATGCGGAATTCTAGACGCTTGTCTGGCGGAACCTCCGAGTTTCTTCGGAGCATGCCCAGCTGAATCGCAACGGCACAGGTCACTGCATCCAAAACACTACCGAATTCCACAAGGGTGCTGTCGCCCGCCGTGTTGGCGATGTGGCCGCGGTGGCGCTCGATGGCGGGATCCCAGAGCTGGCTTCGATGGGCTCTTAATTGGGCGAGCGTGCCTTCCTCATCGGCACCCATCAGCCGGCTGTATCCAGCCACGTCGGCCGCGAAAATGGCCGCGAGGTGGCGTTCAACTCGCGCCTTTTCCAAATCTCCGCTCCTCGCGCCCGAATAGAAAAATCTTAGGCATTTAGGCGCGCAGTGACCAGAGCCGCGTGGCTCCGCTCCGGGTCGTCGATCTGGCCGAGCTCACGCGGGCGTGTACCGCCGGTGTGCCTTCCTCGACACGGGTCCAGGAATATTGCCGTAAAGGGATGCTTGGGCCTCGGCGAGCGGTTTTGGGGCTTTTTTTGCGGCCGTATTTCGGGTTTCCTGATCGGTGATGAGTGAGTTGATCGACTGGAGGCTTAAGGGCGTGCGCGCGGTAAAAGTCGCCGCCGCATTGCTGGCGCTTGCCGCGCTCGTGGTGCTCGCCGCCTGCGCCAGCAATCCCCAGCCGGAACCGCAGGTCGCTGTTGCCCCGCCGCCGCCTCCGCCGCCACCGCCCCCACCCCCGGTCGATCTCGCCGGTCGTTGGAAGTTTGCCGCGGCAGGCGGCAGCGCTTGTTTCATGAACTTCGGCAACTCCCCCGGCGCCGTCCAAGGCACCGTCGCGCCCGAAGGCGGCTGCCCCGGCAATTTCTTCACCAGCCGCAAGTGGACGTTCGAGCACAGCGCGCTGATCATCCGCGACCACAAGGGCGAGCCGCTGGCGCAGCTTTCGTTCGCCGGCGGCCACTTCGAAGGACAAGCGACGAATGGTGGGGCACTATCGCTGTCGCGCTAGCGGATAAGTACAACGGCCGAGAAAGCAGCTCATGCCCGAATACCAGCTTTATTGCTTCGCCCAATCCGGCAACGCCTATCGCGCGGCGTTGATGCTCAATCTCATCGGCGCCGACTGGCAGCCGATTTTTGTCGACTTCTTCAAGGGTGAGACGCGGACGGCGGAGTATCGCTCAACCGTCAACGAAATGGGCGAGGCCCCGGTGTTGGTACACGGTGCGAAAAAACTCAGCCAATCCGGCGTCATCCTGACATATCTCGCCGAGCTTTCGGGAAAATTCCTGCCGCGTGGCGACGATCGGCTGGACGCGCTGCGCTGGATTATTTTCGACAACCAAAAGCTCAACGGCTCACTTGCCTCTTATCGTTACTTGCACTCGCTGGCGAAGCCGCCGGGCCATCCGGCCGTGATGGAGTTCCTCAAGGGCCGGATCGACAATGCGCTCGGCATTCTCGACAAGCGCCTCGCCAATCGCGCCTACGTGCTCGGGCCGGAGCCGACCATCGCCGACCTTTCGCTGGTCGGCTATCTCTATTATCCACCCGAGGAATTCGGCTTCGATATCGCAGCCGAGCACAAGAACATCGGCGCGTGGCTGAACGGCATCAAGGCACTGCCCGGCTGGGCGCATCCCTACGATCTGATGCCCGGTTATCCGCTGCCGTCGTGATCCGAAGCCGTCCAGGCGTAATCAAAGCGGAATGTCCAGCTCTTTGGGCGGGGCGGGCTTCGCAGCCGGATTGGCGGCGGGGATATCGACTTTCGGTGTCTCGGCCTTGGCTTGCGGACGCTGCTCCGGCTGGGTAGCGATCTTCTGCTCCGGCAGTTGCTGCGGTTGCGGCGGTTGCGGCGGTTGTGGCTCCGGTTCGTTGGCGTATTTCGCCAGCAGCACGCGGACGTTGGCGATCAGCTTGCCGCCGTCGACCTTGCGCTCTTTCATTTGCCGCAGCCACGCCGCGATCACCGGCTCGGTGGCCTTGCGCCACGTTGCCACCTGTTCCGCCGTCAGCATCGTGATCGGATCGCCGCGTTGACGAACCATATCGGCGACGGCAGCGGCTTCAATATCCCACATGGCGCCCGCCATGCCGGCCGCGAGTTGCCCCGAGTTATTGTCGATGACCGTCTTGAGGTCGCGCGGCAGCCGCTCATAGGCCGCTTTGTTCATCGCCAGCACAAACGCCGTCGTGCTCAACGACGATTCGGTGAAATCGGTGTGGGTCTTGAGGAGATCGTGAAGCCTCAAGCCCGGCACGACGTCCCACGGATCGAGACAACCGTCGATCACGTGCGCGGTGATCGCCATCGGGACCTGCGGGATCGGCGCGCTCACGCCGTGCGCGCCGAGTGCCTGCACCGTCTCGCCGGCAAGGCGGTTCGGCACGTGCAGCCTGAGCCCCTTGAGATCGCCGATTGACTGGATAGTGCGGTTGGCGTGGACGACGCCGCGGTCCCGGCACGAGAAGCAGATGGGATGAACCTCGCGGAACTCGTCCTTCAAATTTGCCGCCGCGTAGTCCTCGATCGCCTTGGAATTGACCAGCGCGCGGCGTGACGGCACAAACGGCAGTTCGAACGCTTCGATCTTGGCAAACCGTCCGGGCGTGCTGCCGGGCACCGCCCAGACGATATCGGCCAACCCGTCGCGCGCCTGGTCGAACAGTTGCGCCGGCGCTCCGCCGAGCTGCATCGAGGGAAAGATATCGATACGGATGCGCCCGGCCGACTCGGCTTCGAGCTTGCGCGCCCATGGCGCGAGAAACTTGTTGTGCCCGCTCGATACCGACGAGAAGAAATGATGCAGCTTGAGCGTCACTTGCGGCGCCTCGGCCCGCGCCAGGCGCAGAACGGCGGGAGCCGCCATGGACGCCATCATCGAGGCCAGAAGCGTGCGGCGGGCAAGTCGCATGGTTCTCTCGCACACTCAGGAGCCCCAGCGATGCGGCTCAATTGAGGCGCGACGGACGCTCTTCGTTTTCGGAGGAGTGGGCAATACCCGGCGCCGCCGGCTCGGGCCGCGCGGCGGCAGCCGGTGCTGCTTCTGTTTTGCTCTCGCGCGACCGCCGCTCGTACCCACGATAGGACAGCCAGCCGAACGGCAAGCTAACGAGATAGGCGAGCGTCCCGGCGGTGAGCAGGATCCAGGGATAGGCCATCAGCAGGGCAACGAACAGGACTATCACGACGACGAGCGGCCCTACCATTTCCGGCGGCACCCACTGACCGACGCGCTTGCCGGAAAACACCGGCAGCCGCGAGACCATGAGCGAGGCGATGGCCAGCGTGTAAGCGAGCGTCAACCAGGTCAAAAACTGAGATCGCGGAACGCCGAGAAAAACCGCATAGATCGGCAACAGCACGGTGATGGCGCCGGCCGGCGCCGGCATCCCGACGAAGAAGTTGCTGGCCCAGGCGGGCCTATCTGGATCGTCGATCATCACATTGAAGCGGGCGAGCCGTAGACCCGCACAAATGGCAAATACCATCGCGGCGATCCAGCCGGCCGACTTCAAATCGTGCAGACCCCAGAAATAGAGGATCAGCGCCGGCGCAACGCCGAAATTGACGAAGTCGGACAGGCTGTCCAGTTCGGCGCCAAACCGCGAGGTTCCTTTCAAGAGCCGCGCCAGACGGCCGTCGATGCCATCGAGGATGGCCGCGAACACGATGGCTGCGAGCGCGAGACCATAGCGGTTCTCGAACGCCATGCGGATCGCGGTCAAGCCGGCGCAGAGCGCGAGCAACGTGACCATATTCGGCGCCAGTGTGCGCACCGGGATGCGGCGGAATCGCCGCCGGCGCAAGCGCCGGTTCTCCAAGGAGGGCGGATAAGCCATGGCGGCAATATAGCCTTTTTGCGACAGGCCCGCCATGCGCCAGGCCAAAGCTCCGTTCCCCGCGCGTTAACGCTTTCTCGGCTCACGCCAAACGTGGTCCTGTCGGCAAAACCTTGAGTTCGGCCAGCACGGTCTCGCCGGCGATGGCGGTCTGTCCCTCGGCGACCAACGGCAGCGCGCCCGCCGGCAAATAGACATCGACGCGCGAGCCGAAGCGGATCATGCCGATGCGCTGACCTGCGCCGATCACCTCGCCCGCGCGCACGAACGGCACAATGCGTCGCGCGACGAGGCCGGCGATCTGGATCACGGCGACGCGCACCCCGCCGTCCGTCGCAATGACGAAGGCATTGCGCTCGTTGCTCTCGCTCGCCTTGTCGAGATCGGCGCTGACGAAGGCGCCGGCGCGGTAGACCATGCGTTCGATACGCCCGGCGAGCGGGCTCCTATTCACGTGACAATCGAACACGCTCATGAAGATGGAAATGCGCGGCAACGGCAGTGCGCCGAGCTCGAGCTCCTGCGGCGGCAGGGCATCGGCGATGCGGCTGATGCGCCCATCCGCCGGCGCCACCACGATACCCTCGCGCACCGGCGTCACCCGCGGCGGGTCGCGGAAAAAATAGACGCACCAGAGCGTCGCGACGACGCCGAGCCAACCCAGCGGCGGCCACAGCCAAAACAGAACGAGGCTCGCCAGCGCGAAGCCACCGATGAAGGGATAACCCTCAGGATTGATCGGTGCGAGCTGCGAGCGGATGGAGTTGATGACGGACATTAGCTGATCATAACGAATTGCGGAGTCATTCCGCCGCGTCCGCGGCGGCCGGCAGGAATTCCTCCTCCGCTTCCGGTGGATTGCGATTGGGCGCCAGCGTATCTTCCCCGACTTCGGCGAGAATTTCGCGCGCCATCTGTGCCTCGCGCTGGCGGTTCCACATGCTGGCATAGAGACCGCCACGCGCCAGCAGTTCATCATGGGTGCCGCGCTCGACGATCACCCCCTGATCGAGCACGAGAATCTCGTCGGCGCCGACGATGGTCGAGAGCCGGTGGGCGATCACCAGCGTGGTGCGGTTGCGCGATACGCGGTCGAGTGCGTCCTGGATGTCGCGCTCGGTGTGACTGTCGAGCGCGGAGGTCGCCTCGTCGAGCAGCAGGATCGGCGGCGCTTTGAGGATCGTGCGCGCGATGGCGACGCGCTGCTTCTCGCCGCCGGAGAGTTTGAGGCCGCGCTCGCCGACCTCGGTCTCGTAACCTTTGGGAGACAGCCGGATGAAGCCGTCGATCTGCGCCAAGCGCGCCGCCTCTTCGACCTCGGCGTCGCTGGCGTCCCATTGGCCGTAGCGGATGTTGTAGCGGATGGTATCGTTGAACAGCACCGTATCCTGCGGCACCATGCCGATCGCGGCGCGCAGCGAGGTCTGCGTCACGTCGCGGATGTCCTCGCCGTCGATGACGATGCGGCCGCCGGTCACGTCGTAGAAGCGAAACAACAGCCGCGAAATCGTCGACTTGCCGGCACCCGAAGGCCCGACGATGGCAACGGTGCGCCCGGCGGCCACCTCGAAGCTCAGACCCTTGAGGATTGGCCGCGCCGGTTCGTAGGCGAAGCACACGTTCTCAAAGCGGATCGTGCGGGTGCGCACCTTGAGCGGGCGGGCATCCGGCCGGTCCTCGATCTCCGGCTTGCGCGCCAGGATCGCGAACATGTTCTCGATGTCGATCACCGCCTGCTTGATCTCGCGGTAGACCATGCCCATGAAATTCAGCGGCTGATAAAGCTGGATCATCATGGCGTTGATCATGACAAAATCGCCGACGGTATTGGTGCCGGCCTCGACGCCGCGTGCGCATAGCACCATCGCCGCCGCAAGCCCGATGGCGAAGACGACCGCCTGGCCGGCATTGAGCACCGCCAGCGAGGTATAGGCCTTGACGCTGGCGTCCTCGTAGCGCGCCATTGAGCGATCGTAACGCCTGGCCTCGCGCTGTTCGGCGGAAAAATATTTGACCGTCTCGTAGTTGAGCAGTGAATCGATCGCCTTGGTATTGGCGTCGTTGTCGCTGTCGTTCATCTTGCGGCGGATGCCGATGCGCCACTCGGTCGCATAGAAGGTGAACCCGACATAGAGCGCGACGGTGAGCATGATCACCACGACGTAGCGCCAGTCGAAGTGGAACAGCAGCACCCAAACGATCAAACTCAATTCGACGATGGTCGGCGCCAGCTGCAGCAGCACCATGCGCACGATGGTCTCGATGGCGTTGCGGCCGCGTTCGAGCACGCGGGTGAGCCCGCCGGTCTTGCGTTCCAGATGAAAGCGCAGCGACAAAAGGTGCATGTGCTCGAAGGTGAGCATCG
>Ga0074044_10003560_pt1 | contig 13186 bp, 11 predicted proteins | sample BogForMeECP23OM1_FD_94443 | JGI IMG/M metagenome (GOLD analysis project Ga0074044, IMG submission 94443) | Bog forest soil microbial communities from Calvert Island, British Columbia, Canada - Bog Forest MetaG ECP23OM1 | ecosystem: Environmental > Terrestrial > Soil > Wetlands ...
AGGTCGGTGTACCCACAAACTACCTCGTACCGATTCCGCACCCCAAGCGAATAGAGAATCAGCAGCCAGCTAGACATACGTTCCCATTCAAAAAATTGCTGGTATTGCCCAATAGGTCGGGCTACGACCAAGTAAAAACCGTGGGCATCGTAGAGCGAAACGGTGTCCAAGAATTCATTTACCTGGTCCTGAGAAATCAACGCGGTTTCATTGAAGACGAACGAGAGCAACAGCGGTGGGGCGGAAGTAAGACCTTCGTAGTAATCCATTGAAGCTTGAGCGAGGAACTGAGCAATTTGCGCTGAGCGATTGGTAAAACCGTCGACTATGATAGTTGGCGAGACGAGGCGCGTGACTGGAAGCTCGCTTTGAAAATCAAGGGCCTTTCTGACCATCTCAGCTATTCGTTTCGGAGTGAAGTCGCGGATCGTCAAATTAGAGACGTAGTAGTCCTTGTAAAGCGGTAGGTTTCCCTCCTTCGGGTTACTCAATAGCGAGACGTAAAGCTGGGGGTCGATCAAGATGTCGGGATTCTGTTTTAACTCGGCAAACCTCTCCACACACTCGCGGAGGGAATCTGGCTTTTCGTTGTTGGGGCCAAATATGACCCCGTCCACTGCGTTTTCTCGCAGAGCGCGGTCTATCTTGCCACTCTTCGCGTAACCGTGTTGTGCGTACAGTTTCATGGAATCACGATCCTATTCAAATCTTCTCGTAGGTGCTGGAATTTTGAATACCTGAGGTGGCGTTCCTTTTCGAGTAGTCGCATGACCAGTTCACACAATTCCGCAGGAAGGTTTCCGTTCCACCTCTGGGGAGCGGGACAGGTACATTGTATGGTGTTGTAAATAATGTTCCCTTGCGGCATGTCCGGATTCCAAAATGGATGCTGGTTTGTCAAACATTGATACATGCATATACCCAATGCGAAAAGGTCTGAACGAAAATCAAGGTCTCTCTTATTCATCTGTAGTTGGTCTGGGGAGAGGTACCCCTCCGTGCCCACAATACCCCCCACATTTGTAAGGGAAGGGCCAGAAGCAGCAAGAGCAAGACCGGCGTCAAGTAGAACGAACTCCTGAGAATTGGTCCTCCGCATTATGTTTGCGGGCTTAATGTCGCGGTGAACAAAGCCATTTCCCCACAGATCCTCGATGCCATCGGTCAGACACCTTGCCATAGAGACAACGTCTTGTGTGCGCATCGGTTTTATCGTCTGCTGCAGAGTCAAGCCATCGATGTATTCCTCAAGGTAGTACAGCACTACATCTTGGGTTGGATCGGGGCCGATTTGAAGATTGGCCAGAGGAAAGGGGCCGACTCTCGGAAGGAAGGGGCTCGTACAGAGTCTGTAAACTTCCAGTTCTCGTTTTGCGCGTTCAGTTGTGCCAGCGTCAGCGAGCAGAACTTTGAGAACGTATCTCTGTTCCTGATAAACACACGGCCAGACTGCCTTTTGACCTCCAAGACCAAGTCTCTGACCGGTTTCCAATCCAGGCAGGGCATCAACAATCGGTTGCGGATCAAAAGCTGCGAGATCAACGGTCATCGCGTCACCAGTTGCGCTACCTGGTTCTCTGGGCTTAAGTTGACACAATGATTAAGTGCATGTCAAAGGAAGATTGCGGACTTCTGGCGCAGGGTTCATCGTTGCGGTTCCCGAGTGTGCGGGGAACACTCTTCTGGTGCGAACCGTTGGGGGGTTCTTGGGTTCCTTCCTTCTGGTGTTCCGTGGGAGAGAGAGGAATGGCCCCTAGCAGAGAACGCGGGGCACGGGGATAAAATGAGGGGTAGGGGTCGACTGAAGCCCCGGCCCGGTCGGGGTAAACGGCCGGGGGTGCGTACAAAGGAAAGAGTGCACCCGATGCAGCGGGGCGTTGGACGTATGCGGGCAGGGGGAGGATAATACCGGGTGGAGCGGTACTTCGAGGCAGGTGAGGACGCGAACGCCGTATGAACCGTAATGAATCTCTGGGGTGCTGCGGATAGCCAGCTTGTGTGCACGGCCTGTCCCGCTGGCGGGTTCCCGCCAGGACCCGTGAGCGGGGCAGGAAAGCCTAATGGTTGGCTCGTGGCGCCCACTTATTTCAGAGGTTCACGGCCTAGCTTCCCACGGCTGAGCGGTTCGCTCCGTTTCAGTTTACAGTGGTCAGTTGTCAGTTTTGAGTAAGGAACAGCGAATGGAACGACGGGAGTTGGTTTCTGGGGGCAGCGCGCTCGCGCTCCCGAAACGGATGACTTAGAACTGAGGGCTGCTAACCTACCTCATGCGCATTCTCTTTGTAGGGGACATTGTGGGCTCGCCCGGGCGGCAGATCGTTCATGACCGCCTGGCTGACCTGGTCGCGCAGCGCCAGATCGACTTGGTGATTGCGAACGGGGAGAACTCCGCCTCGGGATTTGGAATCACCCCGCGCCTCGCGGAGGGCCTGCTCCAGAATGGCATCGAAGTCCTGACCGGCGGAAACCACAGTTGGGATCGTAAGGAAATCCTGGAATACATGCCGCACCAGCCGCGACTCTTGCGCCCCGCGAATTTCCCCGAAGGGAATCCCGGAACGGGCCTGTATGTCGGCACGGCCAAGAACGGCGTGAAATTTGCAGTGCTGAACCTGCAAGGGCGGATTTTTCTACCGGCCATCGATGACCCCTTCCGTAAAGCCGACAGCGAGCTGGGGAAGCTCCCCGCGGATGTGGCTTTTGTCCTGGTGGATATGCACGGGGAAGCCACCAGCGAAAAAGTGGCGATGGGCTGGTATCTCGACGGCCGGGCCACCGCAGTCATTGGCACGCACACTCACGTAGCCACCGCGGATGAACGCGTCCTGCCGAACGGCACCGCCTACATTACCGACGTTGGGATGACCGGGCCGCACGACGGGGTGATCGGCATGGACCGCGGCGGCATACTCAAGAAGTTTCTGGATGCGATGCCATCGCGCTTTGAGGTGGCAGCGGGTGATATCCAGTTGAATGCGGTGTTGATCGAAACGGACGATGCCGGGCCGCGCAATGAGGCGGGGCGCTTGCGCGCGAAGTCCATCGAACGCGTGCGCCTGCGCATCAACTAGGCCCGGCTATGATCACCAGCACGACCGTTTGACCGCGCAAGACTTCGCGGAAGCCACCTTGTACCAGGGAGAGGCAACCACAGCAGTCTGGTTGCAATCTGAAAGAGCATGCGTAGAAATGCGGGAAAATTCGTGGTGTGCGTCGCGGGATTGTGTCTCGCGGGTGTGCTGGGGGCGGTCGCTTCCCAGGTGGACGATCAACTGACCGCCCGCCGGCGCGTTTTCAAGCCCATTGGACCGGGCCTGCGTGCCGTGAAGCGCGGCCAGGATAGGAAATACTACGTGCTGGCGTCGCCCAGCGTGGGCGTAGCGGTTTTTGATGAGAAGGAGAAGCAATTGACCGTGATCGGGGCTCCGTCCGCGGCGGTCACCGATCAGGCCGGACGCACTGGCATCGCCTTTGGCGAAGATTGCGATGTGGATGCCCAGGGAAATGTGTATGTCGTGGATCGCGGCAACAACCTGGTCACCGAACTCGCTCCTGACGGTAAGCTACTCCGCTCGATCCATGTGATTGGGCCCGTTTCTGTGGCAGCACTGCCCGATGGGGAAGTGGCGGTCAGCACATTGCACGGTCTGCGCTTGGTGACTGTCTACGGACCGAACGGCAAGGTTGCCCGCGAGTTTGGGGAGCCCGAGGAGTTTTCCTCACGGGCGGAAATCAACCGGCTTCTCAGCGAGGGCCGCCTGGGCACGGATACGCAAGGACGGCTGTACTACGGCTATACGTTTCGCCCGGAAGCGCTGGTGCGCCAATATGACCGGGCTGGTTACGCCGGGGTGGATTTCGAGTTTACCGGACTGGATGCCTATCCGGAGGCACAAGCAGCGCGCAAAGAGATCGTCAAGCAAGAGAAGAAGCAGACTACCCCATATTTCGTTGCGATCCTGACCGCATTTGGCGTGGACCCGGCGAGTGGAGAGGTTTGGATGGCCTTGCACAACACCCTGCTCCATTTTGACAAGGACGGGAATCGCCGCTCCGAGTACCAGATTTATACGCCCGACGGAGCGCGGCTCGAAGCCAACACCATTCTGGTCGAACAAGACCGCCTGTTAATCGGCGCGGACCCGCTTGGCGTCTTCGATTTCGAGCGGCCGGACCGAAAACACTGAAAGATTGCTGGAGATTTCCTCAGGGCCGCTTGCACAAATCCGGTGCAATGCAATCTGTAACGAAAAAAAATCCGCAGAAATGCGCGGGAAAAGCTGGAATTTCTTCGTGCTTGCACAAAACCGGTGCTTGTGGAAAAGTTGTGCATGCCATGTGAACGGCGGTACAGCCCTTCGCACATTTTTCGCTTGCTCCATTACGGACAGTGCGCGAGAATCCATCCCAGTTTCATGGCAAGTGGCACGTGGTCGGGGCTACTCTGAAAGGGCCGCGCGGGAATCCACGGGGGCACGCTTTAATCGTTCCAGCGTGTGCACGAACTCCAAAGCGTGAAGCTTTAGGGCACAAGAATGCTTTCCACAGCTTATTCACACCTGTGGAAATAGCTGAGGAATTGGTTTTTCCATCACGATGACTACCGCAACGCAACTCGGACGTGAGCGCGAAACACAACAAAATGTCTGGGACAAGTTTCTGGAACTCAGCAAGTCCCGCATCAGCATCAATACTTACACTACCTGGTTTCAGCCCACCCGGCTGAACCGCATGGAAGGGGAAACTCTTTTCATACAAATCCCCAGCACGGTCTTCCGCCAGGTGCTAACACGCACCTACGGCGAGATTGTTAAGGCCGTGTTCCACCAGATGGGCACGCCCAACATGAAGGTGCAATACGTTTGCACGGAAGAAGAGCCCGTGCAGGCCGCGCCCGCGGCGATTGGCGCGAAGCAATCCAAGCTCGATTTCGAGAGCAGCGACCACCAGTTGAATCTGCGGTACACCTTCGACACTTTCGTGGTGGGAAAGTCCAACGAGTTTGCGCACGCCGCTTCCCGCGCGGTCGCGGAGCAGCCTTCCAAGGCCTACAACCCGCTCTTCCTCTATGGCGGCGTGGGTATGGGCAAGACCCATTTGATGCATGCCATCGGGCACCTGATCAAGAAGCGCAACCCGGCCATGCGCCTGAGTTATGTCAGCGCGGAAAAGTTCACCATCGAGGTCATCAATTCGCTGCGCTTTGACCGCATGATCAGCTTCCGTGACAGGTTCCACACCGTCGATGTGCTGCTGGTGGACGATATCCAGTTCATTGCCGGCAAGGAACGCACCCAGGAAGAGTTCTTCCACACCTTTAACGCTTTGTATGAGCAGCAGAAGCAGATCGTGATTTCTTCCGATTGCTTGCCGAAGGACATCAATTCAATCGAAGAACGTTTGCGGTCGCGATTCGAGTGGGGCTTGATCGCCGATATCCAGCCGCCGGACCTGGAAACGAAGATCGCCATCCTGCAGAAGAAAGCGGAGAACGACCGCTTTAATCTGCCCGATGAGGTGGCCGAGTACATCGCCCGGGCGATTAAGTCCAACGTGCGCGAACTGGAAGGGGCGTTGACCCGCCTGATGGCTTACGCTTCGCTAACCGGCACGGTCGTTTCTCTGGCCACGGCCCAGCAGGTGTTGCGCAACATCATTGCTTCCCAGGAGAAGCGCGTCACCATCGACCTGATCCAGAAGCGCGTCAGCGAACACTTTAACCTGCGCGAGCAGGACTTGAAAGTGCGCAGCAATACCCGCGCTATCGCTTTCCCTCGCCAGGTAGCCATGTATATCGTGAAGCAGTTGACCACGGCATCGCTTCCGGAAATTGGCCGGCAATTCGGCGGCAAGCACCACACCACGGTGCTGCATTCGATCAACAAGATCGAGGAATTGCGCCGTTCGGACAAGGAATTGAACCGCACCATTACGCGATTGATGGACGCGCTGCAGTAAAAGTAATCCTTCCCTCTCCGTAATACGGAAAAGACCCACAGCGCTCGTGGGTCTTTTTCTTTTGGGGATGGCCTTGGAGTTGGGGCCGGAGCAAGTTGGCGAGTTCGACCAAGCCGATTGCGTTACCAGGGACGCAGCGCGCCATCATGCCCTATGAACTTCCCAGAGATTTCCATGGGATTGCCAGAGAGCACTTTGCGCATGCCGGCTATGCTCTCTTGGGGGGAAAGTGGCGCGTGGGCGCCGCCCATGTCGGTTTTCACCCAGCCTGGGTCAAGAAGCACGACGCTGATGCCGCGCGGCTCTAATTCTTTTGCGAGAATCGAGAGGGCCATGTTCAGAGCCGTCTTGCTGCTGCGGTATTGGTAGGACGTGCCGGCCTGGGCAACCGAGCCACCCTGCACGCCGCGCAGCGAGCTCAATGACGTGGAGATGGCGGCAATTTGCTTGCGCTGGCTGGCCGCGACGTTTTCCAGTAGTGCCTCCGTAACGCGCATTACGCCGAACAGATTGGTCTCCAAGGCCTCGCGCCAGCCGTCGTAATCGATTTCGCCAATATGCTGGCCTTCACGCGGGTAAATGCCCGAACTATGCAGCAGCACGTCAATGGGCTTGCCATCTAATCTGTCCGCAAGATCCTGCACGGATTCGTCGTCTGTGACGTCCAAGCGATGCACTACAACTGTAGGGTGCTGCGCGGCGTATTGTTTCAACTCCGTGCTCTGCTCTGGCTGCCGGGACGTTGCCAGCACCTCCCAGCCGTCGGTGGCGTACTGGTTGGCAAACTCGAGACCTAGGCCGCGGTTTGCGCCAGTGATCAGAATTGTGGACATGTTTACGAACTCCTCTGCTCCAAGTGGGAACCACTCTGTGCATTGGAAAAGCTGTGGACTACATCAGGCAAAAGGTGGATTTAGCGCCTTGCATTGGATGCTGCGTGCCAAAAATTGTTATGAGAACACCTCTAGTAGAAGCTGTGAACTACACGTGGGAAAGATGCGGATAAACTGTGATGGAATGTGCAGCGAATTCAATCGGTCCTCTAACATCGCGTGCTTTTCAAATGATCCGCAGAAAATTGCACCTTACACCCATCAGAGAAAATACAGGCAGGGGCACACAAACAACGGTTTTCCACCAATCCACAGCAGTCATCATCACAACAAGACATGAAACTCATTTTCTTTACATAAATCCTGTAAAAGAACTGATGGCTGTGCATAAAGCACTTTCCGGGTGGGTTCTGGCTTAAGGTTGCACTATACATGGAGCCAACGTCAAAAATCACTATTTCCACAGAGGATCCGCTGGGGGTGGCCTTTCTACTTTGCGAAAAAACGAGTACAGTACGCTAGCGGGTACACTGGACGGGGGAAGCGCATGACCGCAACGGGAACCTCGCGCGAGGAAAGCCAAGCAATGGAATTCAGCGTAACGAAATCGGCGTTGCTCAACGAACTCATGACGACGCAGGGTGTGGTGGAGCGCAAGACCACCATCCCTATCCTCTCCAACCTGCTGGTGGAGGCGAAGGGCAGCCGCCTGACGATCACAGCGACGGACCTTGAGCTGAGCGTGCGCACGTCCTGCGAAGCGAAGATCAAGAAAGAAGGCGCCGGGACGATCCCCGCCAAGAAGCTCCTGGAACTCGTGCGCCTTCTGCCCGAAGGCGAGATCAAGTTCAAGTTGCTTGACAATCACTGGATCGAAATTGTCAGCGAGAAAAAGAAATACAAACTGGTCGGCATGGCCAAGGAGAATTTCCCCACCCTTCCAGCGATGCCACATACCTTGGTGAACATTCCTGCCGTCGTCCTTGAAAACTTAATCGGCAAAACCAAATTTGCAATTTCCATGGAAGAGTCCCGCTACACGCTAAATGGCGGCCTTCTAATTCTGAAGCCAGATACCTTGGCGATGGTGGCTACCGATGGCCACCGTCTGGCGCTCGCGGAAACGGACCAGAAACTCGCGGGACTCAACGGCGAGGTGCGCGTCCTGATCCCCAAGAAAGCCATGGATGAAGTGGAAAAGCTCTCCAGCACCGCGGGCTCCGACGCGCAAATGGAGTTTGCCAAGGACGAAAGCCACCTGTTTTTCCAGGTTGGCCATCGTCTGCTGATTTCGCGCATCCTCACCGGACAATTCCCGAATTATGAAGCCGTGCTGCCGCGCGAGAACAACAAGACGGTCGCGCTGGAACGCACGGAATTGAGCGATGCGGTGCGGCGCGTTTCGCAACTTGCCGACCAGCGCTCGCACGCCGTGAAACTTTCCATTTCGACGGAGGGCGTGGAAATTTCCGCCTCCAGCCCCGAATACGGCGAAGCGAAGGAAACCATCGAGAAAGAGTACAAGGGCGATCCCATCGCCATTGGATTCAATTCCAGCTACATGCTGGATTTTCTGGCCGCAGCCGCGGAAGGGCCGATCAGCATCGAGCTGAAAGACGAACAATCCGCCGGGCAGATGCGCCCCTTGGCCGATGACAACTACCGCTACCGCTACGTCATCATGCCCATGCGCATCTGAAGTACTTCTCTGCCGGTGAAGCGTAGACTTGAAATCATCCTTTGTGATTCCAAGTTTCGCTGCGATATACTTGCTACGTGAAGTCCAATACAAGTAAACAGATTATCCCCCGCGAGAGCATTGAACAGAAGATCCATTTTCTTCGTGGTCAAAAGGTGATACTCAGTCCCGACCTCGCGCTCTTGTACTCCGTTCCCGCAAAGGCTCTGGTGCAGGCGGTTAAGCGCAATAGAAAGCGTTTCCCCGCAGACTTTCTGTTTCAACTCAATCCGGACGAGATGAAGAACTTGAAGTCACAGATTGTGACTTCAAGTTGGGGAGGAGCCCGCAGGGCGCGGCCGTACGCGTTCACCGAGCAAGGTGTTGCCATGCTATCGAGCGTCTTGCGCAATGACCGCGCCGTGCAAGTGAACATCGCGATCATGCGCGCGTTTGTGCAATTGCGAAGTATGCTGGCCACACACGAGGAGTTGCGGCGAAAAATCGAGGAAATGGAGCGCAAATACGACGCCAGATTTCAGGCGGTATTCGCAACCATCAAGCAGATGTTGGAGACGCCCATTCCGGCGAAAAGAGCGATAGGATTCCACGCGGCGAAGGATCTCAAGAGAGGACGGAAGTGATCCCGACCTCATGTTGTAACTATTTGTAAATAAAAGCATTATTTATCCACAACCACCATTGTCCCGCTTGAGAAAAGGCCCCATTTCCAGTAAAATTTAAATGTTGTCGATTCGTGATTTTTCCTCCAAATCGGCACGTCCGCCAGGAAAGTTTGGCCGTAAGCGCCCTGCGCCAGGGGCAGGCCAGCGGTCCTGGAGAACATAAGTCTTCGCCACGTCCCGGAACGCGGGATGGGATGAAGCAGGAACCCTACGAGTCCCGTGCTTTACAGGGATCAAAGGGTGAGGCGACGAACGGGGCTTGCAAACTTCACGCCTTTCCTAGCTTCACCAAAATTGCTTTTGTAGCAGCGCCGTCGGGCACCCGGTTGTGCGCCGGGCAGATTTCCGCACGAGTGGATTGCCGTAGGCACGCACGTCAGGAGACGCAATGGGCGACAAGGAAACGGTGACGGGAAAAGGCGGCCACCAGTACGACGCGAAGTCCATCAAAGTGCTGGGCGGGCTGGAAGCCGTGCGGTTGCGTCCGGCCATGTACATCGGCTCGACCGGCGAGATGGGTTTGCACCACCTGGTGTGGGAAGTGGTGGACAACTCCGTTGACGAAGCGATGGCGGGCTTTGCGGACGAAGTAAACGTCACGGTGCACGCGGACAACTCCGTGACCGTCGTGGACAACGGCCGCGGCATTCCCGTGGACATGCACGCCACGGAAAAACGTCCCGCGGCGGAAGTTGTGCTTACTGTGTTGCACTCCGGCGGAAAATTCGATAGCGAAAGCTACAAGGTGTCTGGCGGACTGCACGGCGTCGGCGTCTCTGTTGTGAACGCACTCTCTGATTTTCTGGAACTCGAAATCCAGCGTGACGGCGCGGTCTGGGAGCAGAGCTACGAAAAAGGCAAGCCCACTTCCAAGCTTAAGCAGACGGGAAAGACGCGCAAAACAGGCACAAAAGTGAAGTTTCATCCGGATCCTTCAATTTTCGAGAAGACCACATTCAGCTATGACACGCTGGCCACGCGCCTCCGCGAATACGCCTTCCTGAACAAGGGCCTGAAAATCACGCTGAACGACGAGCGCACGGAAAAGAGCACGGAATTCCGGTTCACGGGCGGCATCGCGGAGTTTGTGAAGCACCTGAACCGCGGCAAGACCACGCTGCACGATTCGCCGATCTACATGGAAGGGAAGAAGGGCAATGTGGAGATGGAAATCGCCCTGCAATACAACGACACCTACGGCGAAAACGTTTTCGCGTTCGCCAACACCATCAACACCGTGGATGGCGGCACGCACCTTTCGGGCTTCCGCTCGGCGCTGACCCGCTCGATCAACAACTTTGCTTCCTCCGCCGGAATGTTGAAGGAGCAAAAGGACGAGGTGAGCATTTCCGGCGACGACGTGCGTGAAGGGCTCGTCGCGGTGGTCAGTGTGCGCCTGCCGCAGCCGCAATTCGAAGGACAGACGAAAGGTAAGCTGAACAGCGACATCAAGGGCGACGTCGAACAGCTCGTCAACGAAAAACTGGGCGAGTGGTTTGACAAGCATTCCACCGTGGCGCGCCGCATCATCGGCAAATGCATTGACGCGGCACGCGCGCGCGAAGCCGCCCGCAAGGCCCGCGAACTGACGCGCCGCAAATCCGCCATGGATTCCAGCGGCCTGCCGGGAAAGCTGGCCGATTGCCAGGAACGCGATCCCGCGCGTTGCGAATTGTTCGTGGTCGAGGGCGAATCCGCGGGCGGCTCCGCAAAAATGGGCCGCGACCGCAAGTATCAGGCGATTCTGCCCCTCAAAGGCAAGATCCTCAACGTTGAGAAGGCGCGCTACGACAAGATGCTCGGCCACGAGGAAATTCGCGCCATCATCACCGCGCTGGGCACCGGCATCGGCAAGGACGATTTCGACGCCGGCAAGCTGCGCTACCACAAAATCATTCTCATGACCGACGCGGACGTGGACGGTTCGCACATCCGCACGCTTCTGCTCACATTTTTCTTTCGCCACATGAAGGAACTGATCGAGCGCGGCCACGTGTACATCGCGCAGCCGCCGCTCTACCGCGTGAAGCGCGGCAAGAGCGAGCGCTACATCCGCGACGAACGCGATTTCGCACGCGAACTGATGAAGCGCGCCACGGAGGATCATGTCGTCAAGGCGAATGAGGGCGTGAGTCTGGAGGGCGCGCGCCTGACGTCATTCCTGCTTAACGTGCAGGAATACGAAGCGGCCGCGGCGAAACTGGGCCGCCGTCTGCGCGAGCCCGGGCTGGTGGAATTGCTGGCGGAGAGCGGCCTAGAAAAGAAGACCGACTTTGGAGAGAAAAAGACACTCGAGAAACTTCTGAAGGAAGTCGAAAAGAGCAAGCTGAAACTGGAAGGCAAAATCGTGTTTGATGAGGAACACAGCCTGTATGAAATCCAGTTCGGCGCGCCGCACAACCAGAAGATCAGTTGGGCGGTGGCCTCCACAGCCGAATACAAGCGCCTGCGCGCGCTGGCCAAACAGATCGAGGAGTTCAATCATCCGCCGTTCACGGTCACTCGCAACGGCACCAAGGTCACCCAGGAAAAGGCCACCGACGTTCTCAACTACGTCATGGAAGACGCCAAGAAGGATTTCACGATCACGCGATTCAAGGGCTTGGGCGAAATGAACGCGGAGCAGTTGTGGGAAACCACCATGAACGCGGATACGCGCACGCTGCTGCAGGTCAAGCTCGAAGATGCCGTCGCGGCCGAGGATATTTTCACCACGCTGATGGGCGAAAACGTCGAAGCGCGCCGCAAGTTCATCGAGGAAAACGCGCTGGAAGTGGTGAATCTGGATATATAAGGAGAACCGAAAATCGAAAGTACGCTGGAGGGAAAATGCCAAAGGGAAAGCGAATGAAGCCCAAGGCAACAGGTGGCAAGATCACGAAGGTAAAAGTGGGCCCTGAATGGACAACTATCACGCTCCGGCTGAACACCAAGCGGCTAAAGCACGTCTTGAATGACATGAAGTTGTCGGACTGACCGCGGGACCGTGATTTATCAAATCGGATGGACGACATTGCCGGGGCTGCGCGGGCTGAGCGTGAACGAGTTTCGCGCCACGCCGACGGCCGCGCCGGACAACGAGAAGGGCGTGGCGATTGGTTTTGCTGATGAGGCCGAGCGCGACTCGTTTTTGCGGTTGATCGAAGCGGAGTTTGTGGAGCGGCGATTTACGAACGCGGCCGACGCATTCGACAGCGTAAAGGCCTGGGCGCTGGAACATGCCGCAGAGAGCCACGAAGGATGAGTCTCATGAACCATGGAAACGAAACGGGCGTTCGTATTCTCAGGTACGACGCGGCCACTCTGTTACAAACGAAGGACGAGGAGTACGCCTATTGGCAGAGTCGGCCGCCCATCGAGCGGCTGGTGACCACGCAGGAGCTGAGTTTTGCTTTCTTCGAGGAGCGCGGCAATGAAGCTGAAATTAGACAGCAATTTTTGCGATCTCCTAGCTGCCTTCCGTGCTTGCGGCGTTAGGTATCTGATCATTGGCGGTTGGGCTGTGAGCATCCATGCCCAGCCTCGTGCGACAAAGGACTTGGACATCTTTGTGAGTCCCGAACCGAGCAATATTGAGGCCGTGTACGAAGCGTTGATGCGATTTGGAGCGCCGCTGAACAACATGGACCGGAGTCAATTCTTGGAATCCGGCACTTTCTTTCGTGTTGGCGCGCCCCCCTGCCAGGTGGACATTTTCCCGGAGATTCCCGGCCTTAAGTTTGAGACCTGCTGGCCGAATCGTCTGGAAGTGCCCCTGGATGCGGATAATATGCTCACGGCGAATATCATTTCGGCCGAGGATTTGGTTGCCGCGAAGGTCGCAAGCGGGCGGGAGCAGGACGTTGCCGATGCTCAGGCCATAAGAAGAGCTCAGCAGCAAAGACCCAAGACGTAGCGAGCATAAGAAATACGAGGACACATGGCAGACGAACACAACACATCGATACTCCTACCCATTGATATCGAAGCGGAGATGCGCAAGTCGTATCTCGACTATGCGATGAGCGTGATCATCGCGCGCGCGCTTCCCG
>Ga0074044_10003561_pt1 | contig 13185 bp, 8 predicted proteins | sample BogForMeECP23OM1_FD_94443 | JGI IMG/M metagenome (GOLD analysis project Ga0074044, IMG submission 94443) | Bog forest soil microbial communities from Calvert Island, British Columbia, Canada - Bog Forest MetaG ECP23OM1 | ecosystem: Environmental > Terrestrial > Soil > Wetlands ...
ATTGCAGGGCTCCGGGTCTGGGAAAACTGGGAAATTGGGGAAAACGTCCTTAAAGTCTTCCTCAGGCTCAGGGGTTCTGCAAACCGTCGCGTCGACCTTTTCCTCCCTCTCATAGCTTCAATTTGCGGCCGGCTACGTGACACTCTGGAGAGCCTCGCCGACCGCGGAACAGGTGTGCAAAACCGCAAAACCTCAACTAATCTGAACCGGACCTCCGTTCAGTACCGACCGCGCAACCGGTGTGCAAAACTGCAAAACCTCAACTAATCTGAACCGGACTTCCGTTCAGTACTGATGATGAGAAGCTGGCCTCGGACAAGCTGGCTCGTGTAATGGTCGCCGGACCCATCTGTCCTCTGGGACATCGGCTCTCCGAGTTCTCGACCGGCCGCTACACAAGGAAGCCTCCAGTCGGCCGAACGGCGGGGTCGGGAGACCTTCGCCGTACGAGATTCACTCGCCACTCGCCACTCGCCACTCGCCACTCGCCACTCCCTTAAGATTCTCTGGCCACTAGCCACTGACCACTGGCCACTATTGGAGCGATTCTCCGGCTCTCCCGACGTTTAACCCTTGAGTAACATGACCGCCTCGGGTCAAAATGGATTCTATAGAGTCCAGTCCCATGAGGACTGGGCCGACCCGCCGGTAGTTCACCCAGGCCTACCCTGCCCGCCAGAGATCTTCTGCCACGCCGGGCAAAGGGAGTCGGATCGATGAGACGGATGCTGCACCCCGCGAGAAGACCGACCGGGATGATGGTGCTGGGATGTGTCCTGCTCGTGAGTGCGCAGCCAGCGGCGAGACCGAGCCAGGCCCGCGAGCCGCCGTCCAGAATACGGGACGCGAGGACTGCCAGGCCGGTTGACTTCAACCGCGAGGTCCGGCCGATCCTGTCGAAGAATTGCTTCGCCTGCCATGGGTCGGACGAGGCGAAGCGTGCCAAGGGACTGCGGCTCGACCAGCGCGAGGCGGCCATCAAACCACTCAAGAGCGGCGAGGCGGCCATCGTTCCGGGCGATCCGGACTCGAGCAACCTGGTCGCACGGATCAGCGAGGAGGATGACACCCTCCGCATGCCGCCCAGGAAGGCGGGCAATCGCCTCAGCCCCGCCGAGGTCGATGTCCTGACGCGCTGGGTCCAGCAGGGAGCGAAGTATGCCGAGCACTGGGCGCTCATCCCGCCCAGGGCGGAAACCCTGCCGAAGGTGATGAACGCTGCCTGGCCGCGCAATGGCCTGGACTGCTGGATCCTCGCCCGCCTGGAGCAAGAAGGACTGCATCCCTCGCCCGAGGCCGACCCGTACACACTGCTGCGTCGGGTCAGCCTGGACCTGCGCGGGCTGCTCGACGATACGATCGTGGTCTGGGGCGGCGAGTTCGGCCGGACCTCGATGAACGAGGCGCGTGGCGGCTCGACCTTCCTCGGCCGCGACCATCACCCCCATTGCTTCACGCTCTGGGTCGCCGGCGGCGGCTTCAAGAACGGCATCTCCCTGGGCGCGACCGACGACCTGGGCTACCAGATCACCGAGAACCAGGTGACCGTCCACGATCTCCAGGCTACCATCCTTCACCTCCTGGGCCTCGATGCCGAGAAATTCCGCTTCCCCTATCAGGGCCTCCAGCAGCGACTGATCGGGGTCGAGGGGGATGGCAGGGTGCGCAAAGAATTGCTGGCGTGACAAAGCACGGCTTGATCGAAACAATCAATGCGGCCGCCATGGGGAATCGCGCTGATGCCAGGTGACAGATGACGAGTGTCAAATTCAATACTTCTTCATTGCGCACGCAAGCCCTGCCGCCAGGCAAAGGGAGATTCTCTTGCTTGGTCCTTTTGGGTAGATCGGCCAGAATTGCAACGACCTTGCGGGCCGGTGTCGTTCCAGGGTCTTTGTCGTCTAGACGAGCCCTTCGCCGGGCTTATTCGATCCTGTCGTCCACCGCAGCCACTCTTGCGGGTCGGCATCGCTGGGCATTCTCCAGTCGCCGCGAGGCGAGAGGCTGACGGTACCGACCTTGGGACCGTCGGGAACGCAGGAGCGCTTGTATTGCTGGCTGAAGAACCGCGTGAAGAAGGTCCGCATCGTGCGCTCGATAAGCCCCCGCGAATAGGGCTGGGTGAACGTGGCAAAGTCGCTCAAGAAAAGGATCTTCTCGGGAGAGTAACCGCAGCGGATGGCGTGAAAGAGAATGAAATCGTGCAGCTCGTAGGGGCCGAGCGTGGCTTCGGTGGATTGTTCGATCTCACCCGCCGAAGATGCCGGCAGCAGCTCGGGAGAGATTGTCGTGGCCGCGATCGACAGCAGCGTCTCGCGCACCGGGCCCTCGGGGAACTCGTGCAGGGCGACGTAGCGGACCAGGAACTTCACCAGCGTCTTGGGAATCGAGCAGTTCGGGTTGTACATGCTCATGTGATCGGCATTGTAGGTCGACCAGCCCAGTGCCATTTCCGAAAGGTCGCCGGTGCCGATGACGAATCCCCTGGACATGAGCAGAAAGGTCCGCAGTCGAGCCTGGACGTTCTCGAAGGTCAGGTCGCTGCGTGCTTCGCGGGGAACCTGCGCCAGGGCGGCCTGGAAGGATTCGACATCGAGCTCGCCGCAGCTCACGCCGAAGGGGGCGTGGCCGATCTCCCGGAAAGCCAGGAGCGCCAGGGGCTTGATGTCGATCGTGTCGGAGGAAACGCCGAGCTGCTGCATCAGGTCGAGTGCGTTGTTTCGCGTTCTGGCAGTGGTGCCAAAGCCGGGCATCGTCAGACCGTGAATCAAGCGCCGGTCTATATCCAGCAGGTCGCACGTCTTGACGGCGACAAGCAAGGAGAGGGTGGAGTCGAGTCCGCCCGAGACGCCGATGTTCAGCGGAGTGTCCGGGGGAAGCTGCTCGATCCGCTTGGCCAGCCCCGCGCACTGAATACCGAAGATCTCGGCGCAGCGACGGTGCAGTTCGGGCCCTTCCGCCGGCACGAAGGGCGAGCCCGGCACGAATCGTTTCAGGCCGGGCATCTCCGGGGCGAGCTCGAAGTTGACCCGTCGGAACGGTTGGGAGAACCGCGGCCCTTGCTCGAAACTCGTCGAGATCCGCCGGTCCGACTGGAGCTTGGCGACGTCCACGTCCTGGGTGATCCAGTAGGTGTCACGGCGAATTGTCTGGCCGTCTCCCACCCGGGGCGATTCCGTGACCAGCCGGCCGTTCTCGGCGATCAGGCAATGACCGCTGAAGACCAGGTCAGTCGTCGATTCCGAAGGCCCGGCGCCAGCATACGCGTAGGCGGCGATGCACCGGCCCGATTGCCCCACCACCAGCTCGGTCCGGTACTGGCTCTTGCCAATGGTTTCATTGCTGGCCGACGGGTTGAGCAGGATCGTCGCGCCGGCCCCCGCCTGCACCGAGCTGGGGGGAAGCGGCACCCAGAGGTCCTCGCAGATCTCGATCCCCACCACGACGGGAACACTCTTCTGGCCCTCACACGCGAACAGCAGGTCAATTCCGAAGGGCACTCGACCGCGCGGGAATCCGATCTCGGAAGGCTCGGAGCCGTCGGCGGGCCGGAACCAGCGGCTCTCGTAAAACTCCTTGTAATTGGGGATGTTCCGCTTGGGAACGACCCCCAGGATGTTGCCGTTCGACAGCGCCACTGCGCCATTGAAAAGGCTATTGCCCACCGGCACTGGCAGTCCGACAACGACAAGCTGCCGTCGCCCGGTCGTGGCCCTGGCGATCCGGCGAATCGCCCGAAAGCCCCCTTGCAACAAGGCCGACTGGCCGAACAGATCGGCACACGTGTAGCCCGTGATGCAAAGCTCGGGGAACAGAACGATGTCGCTGTCAGCGACCTGGTCCAGAACCCGGATAACTTCCGAGGCGTTGGCCTCGGGATTGGCGACCGAGGTCCGGATCGAAGCACAGGTCACGCGGACGAAACCAAATCGGTTCATGCAACCAACCCGACGGCTCAGCCGCCCATCACTGGCCTGAGTACCAACCGCCCGGCCCCTACAACCGGACTGATCGGCAGGAAGCCCCGAGACCGCCCGATTGACCAGCTGTCTCATCCGAGAGTAGAAGAGAATACCTCGGGCTTCAATGGCTTTGAGCTCCGGCGACAGGCCACGCCTCGCGCAGCGTTCAATCCGAAGAACCTGCCCATCGAATCAGCCACGATTTCCTGTCAATCTATGAGGTCTTTTGGAATCGATCATGTTCAGGTTCAATCAGCCACTTGGTGCCGGCCTGCTGCTGGGGTTGGCCGCCCTCACCGCGAACGCGCAAACCCCGCCCGCCCTCACCGCGACCCCGCCCGTACGCCGGCCTTTCGCCAGCCCCGACACTCCCCGGCAGACCGAACGGATCCGAGCGGCGGATATCAAGCATATCAAGGCCGAGCTCGATCTTGATGGCCAGAAACAGGAAGTTCGCGGCACGGTCACGCACACGCTGACCCCACTCCATCCGTACCTGACCTCGCTCGACCTCGATTGCGGGCCCAAGCTCAAGGTCTCTCGGGTCACGGTCGGCCCGCATGCGGCGACCTGCAAGTTCGCGACCAAGGGAGAGAAGCTCTCGATCACCTTCGACAAGCCTTACGGGCCCGACGACACGGTCGACCTGGCCATCACCTACAGTGGCTCTCCCGAATCGGGCCTCCGCTTCGTGGCACCGGACCCGGCCAATCCCGAGAAGCCGCTGGCAATCTGGACACAGGGCGAGGCCGAAGACAACCACCACTGGCTTCCCTGCTACGACTATCCGAACGACCGTGTCACCACCGAGATGATCATCACCGTCGCCCGTCCGCTCAGCGTGGTTTCCAACGGTGCCCTGGTGAATACCAAGGAGAATTCCGACGGCACGCGGACCTTCCACTGGAAGATGGACCAGCCTCTCTCGACCTACCTGATCACACTGACGGCCTCGGAATTCGTGTCGTTTCACGATCGCGTGGGCAATCTCCCCGTGGATTACTACGTGACCAGGAACTTCGATGAAGCCACGGCTCGCAGGTTCATGGGTAAGACTCCCGCGATGATCCGCTTCTTCAACGACAAGACCGGCCAGTCTTATCCGTATTCCAAGTATGCCCAAATCTGCCTTCCCGAGTTTGGCGGTGGCATGGAAAACACCTCGGCCACGTCCATGACGGACGCGGCGCTGCTCGACGAGATCGAGGCCCTGGAGAGCGACGAGGATGCACTGGTCGCCCACGAGCTGGCCCACCAGTGGTTCGGTGATCTGATGACCTGCAAGGACTGGTCGCACATCTGGCTCAACGAGGGGTTCGCCTCCTACTTCGACCCACTATTCACCGAACACGACAAAGGTGTGGACGAGTTTCGGTACCGTATGGACGGAGCGCTCAAGGGTTACCTGGGCAACGACCGGATGTACCGCCGCCCGATCGTCGAGACACGATACAATTCGCCGATGCAGATGTTCGATGGGACGACCTACTCCAAGGGAGGATGCGTTCTCCATATGCTGCGGGGCCTGTTAGGTGACGAAGGCTGGTGGAAGGGCATTCGCACTTACGTCGCCAAGCACAAGTTCCAGGTCGTCGAGACGGATGACTTCCGCAAGGCCATGGAGGAGGCCACGGGCAAGGACTTGAAATGGTTCTTCGACCAGTGGCTCTACAAGGCGGGACACCCCGAGCTGAAGGTCCGCTGGCACTACGAAGATGCCGACAAGACCGTCCGCGTCAAGGTCGAGCAGACCCAGAAGACCGACGAGCAGACCCCGCTATTCCGCCTACCCACGACGCTGGAGCTCACCGAGGCGGTGGGAAAAAGCCGGGTCGTTCCGATCGTCATTGACGGCACGAACCAGGAGTTCGTGATCCCCGCGGAGATCAAGCCAAGGATGGTGCAGATCGACCCGAATTGCTGGCTGGTGAAGGAGCTCGACTTCGAGAAGCCGGCCAAGGAGAATCTGTTCCAGCTTCAGCATGCCTCATGCGTGGTCTGTCGTGTCAATGCCGCTCGAGCGCTGGTCAAACTGTCTGGAACTTCGTCCCAGGTCAAGAATGCCCTGGCGACAGCCTGGAAGAACGAGAAGGGCGTCTCGGCGCGAACCGAGATGGTGACCTTGATCAGCGGTGTTGGTGAGAGCACCGGCCGACGCCGTAGAGCCACCTTCGCGGGTCCAGCTCACCCCGTTGCGGAGAGCGGCGACGAAGCGTTTCGACATGCCCTGCAAGAGGCCGCGAGCGATTCTGAGGCGCGTGTTCGCGTGGCCGCCATTCGCGGGCTGGCCGCGCTCCAGCATGACGCCCAGTCCGAAGCCATCCTCCAAGCCGCCTGGTCCAATCCCAAGGAAGCTTACACAGCACGCACGACCGCCTTGCGAACATTGGTGAGGTGGAAGGTAAAAGGTGCTGACGAACTGCTCAGCTCGGCATTGAAGACCCCGATCGGCAAGCACCGACTGGCTGCCACGGCCCTTGAGCTACACCTCGAGCAACCCGGCCCCAAGGCGCGCGAGCTCACCGCCCTCTATGCGTCTTACGGTCAGCCCCAGGCGCTGCGTTCGGCGGCGTTGAACGCCTTGGACCGGCTCGCCAAGGACGATCCAGCGCTTCAGGACCTGATCATCCCGATGATCGATGATCCCGATCGCTCGGTGCGATCCCGGGCCTGGAGGCTTGCGGGATCGCTCAAGGTGAAGAAGGCCCTGCCAGCGCTCGAGGCCCGGCTGAGCAAGGAAGGCATAGGCTCGACCGGCTTCGTGGGCTTCGGAGCATTCCCCTCGCGCCAGGTCCTGGAGAGCGCGATCAACGAGCTCAAGGGAGCCGGCGCCAAGTCCCCGGCCGCCGACCCGTCCAAAGCGCTAACCGATCTGGAGAAGCAAGCCGAAAACCTGGAGAACCTGGCCAAAGAGCTGCGCAAGGATATTGAGGCCCTGAAACCTTCAGCGAAATGAAACCGAGTCCTCCTGCGAAGGCGCAACGGCAGCCAGAGACCATGAACCGTCCTGTCTCTCCGCGAGCTTTGCGCCTTGGCGAGAAATGCGATTAACGGAACAATGCGTGCAGCCGATCGGCGACGAGTTCGTGCTCGTCGCCTTGCAGCGTCCACACAGCAATCCGGAGCGTTCGCTCGCCTTCGGCGAGGATAGCGATCGGCGCGGGTTTCTACCCAGACCAGCCTTGCCCCGGCCAGTCGCATCTGTGCCTCATATCCACTCATGTGACTCTTCTGGAGAATGATTTCGGGGTTCAAGCCACCGGTTTCGGGCAGGCGCTGAAGCGCCTCATCATCGCCCCGAGTGATGCAGGCCGCTGTGGCGACCGTGATCGCGGACGCTGCCCCCGCCGTGACCATGGCCGCGGGAACTCCAAGCAGGCCGGCGAGCCTCGCTCCCGCTTTCTGCTGCAGCTCGGTCATGGTGACAAAGTGACGCGCCGCCTCGGCCATCGCTGCGACGACCTCCGGCGGCATGATCGACCCACCCAGGAGCGTGTACGTCCCCATGCCGTTGATCACGGGGCGCACGTCCAGTCTTGCATAGACCGATTCACTCACGGTTTTTCCCCCCGGGGACAGCTCGAGCCCTCGATTCCCAGCGCCTTGGCATGAGGAATCAGGGCCTCGATCACGAGCTGGATGTGCTTGTCGAGGCTCGTGCCCAGCCGCTCTGGTCCGGCGTAGACCTCCGCGCGATCAACCTTGGCGGCGAAGCTTTTGTCCTTGAGCTTCTTCTTGACGATTGTAGTCACCGACCGTGGCGCTTCGCTCCCCTTTGGTTTCCCGGCGAAACCGCTTCGTGGTGCCAAGCACGAGTTGATGACCAAGCCCGCAGCACGTATTCTCGAACGGACATGGACCACGCCGAGGATTGGAGCCCAACAGCCATGATCGTACGACACGACTTTTCCCCCGTGCTCTCCATGATCGGGCTGACCATTCTCGCGATCACTGGAGCCTCTCCTGGCGGCCTGGGAGCCGATCAGGCCAGTGGATGGGCCCCTGCACCCCTGCCGCCCGCCGAGGCCCCCCGACGGATGACTGTCCCGGAGGGATTTGCCGTCACGCTGTTCGCGGCCGAACCGGACGTGGTCCAGCCGATTGCGTTCACGATCGACCCGAAAGGCCGGCTCTGGGTCATCGAGAATTATTCCTACCCGATCTGGCTTGGCGGACCTCGGGGCAAGGACCGGATCCTGATTTTCGAGGATGCCGATGGAGACGGCCGGTTCGATCGCCGCACGGTCTTCTTCGACCATGGGACGAACTTCACGGGCATCGAGCTCGGCTTCGGCGGCGTCTGGGTCTGCGCGACGCCTAACCTGATCTTCATCCCCGATCGGGACGCTGACGACCGGCCCGACGGCCCTCCTTCGATCGTGCTGGACGGCTGGAACACCAAGGCGCAGCATAACATGTTCAACGGACTGAAATGGGGACCGGACGGCTGGCTCTGGGGCTGCAACGGCATCCTGTCGAACTCACGCGTCGGCAAGCCGGGAACTGCCGACACCCAGCGCGTGCCGATCAACTGCGGCGTCTGGCGCTATCATCCCACCCGCGAGGTTTTCTAGGCCGTCGCGCACGGTACCACCAACCCCTGGGGTCTCGATTTCGACGATCACGGGGAGGCTTTCATCACCAACTGCGTGATCCCGCACCTCTTCCACGTCGTCCCCGGCGCGCACTTCCAGCGCATGTACGGCCAGGACCTCAACCGTAATCTCTACGGCCTGCTCGAGAGCTGTGCCGATCACATCCACTGGGCCGGCGGCCGGTGGACCGACTCGCGTGAGGGCAAGGGCCACGAGAAGCACAGCGCGGCCGGCGGAGGTCACGCCCACGTCGGTGCCATGATCTACCTGGGCGACAACTGGCCCGACCGCTACCGGCAAAGCCTACTCACCTTCAACCTCCACGGCCATCGCGCCAACCTCGACCGCCTGGAACGCAACGGATCAGGGTATGTCGCGCGCCATGAGCCCGACTTCCTGCTTGCAAACGACACCTGGTTCCGAGGCCTGGAGCTGAAGTACGGTCCCGACGGTGCCGTCTACTTCACCGACTGGACGGATCGCGGTGAATGCCACGAGACCGACGCCGACAACGCCCACCGCGAGAACGGCCGGGTCTACAAGCTCAGCTTCGGCAAGCCCAGGCCGGTCCATGTCAATCTGGCGGCGTCGAGCAATGAGGATCTGGCCCGTCTTCAGCTTTACAAGAATGACTGGCAGGTCCGCACGGCGCGGCGGCTGCTCCAGGAGCGAGCCGCGCAAGGGGCCGACCTGGGCGAGTGCCATCGGCTCTTACAATGCATCCTCAAGACCAACCACGACATGACCCGCCGGCTACGTGCGCTCTGGGCCCTGTATGCCACGGGCGGACTCGACGAGAAGGCCTTGATGGGCCTGCTCGACGATGGGGATGAGTCGATCCGGGGCTGGGCGATTCGATTGCTCTGCGATTGCGGCGCTCCCTCGGCGGAGGCACTCGCTCGGTTTGTCTCCCTCGCCCGATCGGATCCATCGCCGCGAGTACGGCTGAACCTGGCCTCCGCCCTGCAGCGCATCCCTGTCAATGGTCGCTGGCCTCTGGCTGAGGCGCTCGTCGTGTCGAAGATTGACCCCAAGGACCCGATGCTGCCGCTGATGACCTGGTACGGAATCGAGCCGCTGGTTGGACAGGATCCCATCCGTGCCTCGGCCCTTGCGGCCCGGTGCAAGCTACCTTTGCACCGCAATTTTCTTGCCCGTCGCGCCGTGACCGCCGACGCGTCCAGTGGACTGTCAGCGCTCCTGCCCGTGCTCGAGCAGGCCACGGACGCGGCCCGCGGCGACATCCTGTCCGGGATCCTGGAAGCCCTGCGAGGCCGCAAGCAGGTGCCCCGACCCGAAGGCTGGTCAGGCGCGTTCGCAAAGCTGCTGGCGACGCACGACCCGGACGTCGTCGAGCAGACACTCCTCCTGGCGCTCGACCTCGGTGAGCCGAGGGCGATCAAGACACTTCGGATGATCGTGGCCGACCGGGGAAGTCCGATCGGGCTACGCTCGCGCGCCTTGACCGCGCTGGTGGAGCGGCAGGCTCCCGATCTGACCGGCGTGCTCCATGCCCTGCTGGACGATCAAGCGCTACGAGGCACGGCGATTCGCGCCCTGGCGGCTTATCAAGACTCGGCCACTCCGCAGCGGATCCTGAGTCGCTATGCAACGCTATCGGAATCCGAGCGGGACGACGCAATCGCCACCCTGTCGGCCCGCCCGGCCTGGGCCCTAGCCTTGCTCGACGCCGTCGGCAACAAGTCAATCCCACGCCGCGATCTGAACGCCACGGTCGCCCGGCAATTGCTGGCCCTGGGCGACGAGAAGGTCCGCACGCGTCTCGAGGCCGTCTGGGGCTCCATCCGGCCGACCTCGAACGAAAAAACCTCTCTGATCACCAAGTACAAGAATCTCCTGGCCACTGACCAGCACCCAGCCGGCGACCCGGCACGAGGCCGACTCGTCTTCAAACGCACCTGCAACCAGTGCCACAAACTCTTCGATAGTGGCGGCGACGTCGGACCTGACCTGACCGGTTCCGACCGTGCCAATTCCGACTACATCCTCGAAAACGTCCTGGACCCCAGCGCCGCCGTCGCCCGGGAATACACCCTCACCAACGTCGCCACCACGGACGGACGCCTTGTCTCCGGTATCATCCGCGAGCAAAATGACCGGTCAATCACCATCCAGACCGCCAACGAGCGGATCATCCTCCCCCGCGAGGACATCGAGGAGATCAAACCCTCGACCGTCTCGATGATGCCTGAAGGCCAGCTCGAACGACTCACCCCCCAGGAGGTCCGCGACCTGTTCGCATACCTTGCGGCAAGCCGGCAAGTGCCTTTGCCCGACGAAGCTCGGTGAGCGAGAGATCGTGAGCTGTCAGCACGGGACTTGAGAGGAACCAGCGGCCCTCGCGAGCTTGACCCAAACATCAGCCAGGCGTACTATTCTCCCGAGCGTGTGGCATGGTGCCCACGCGATGTGTCCCCGCCGGGAGCGTTACGCCTCGGCGAGAAGGAGAGAATCATGTGTCACGCCTCATGGCGCGAGCGACAGCGCCACAAGTCTTTTCACTCCATTCACGAACCCGATCGAGAAGAACACCACGAGCGTGGTGAGTGCGGAGAATGCTTCATGCCTCGCCACGGCCATCATCACGAAGAGGGCGATCGATTCGAAGCTCGGTCAGGGTTTGGCGTCAGACGGCCGCTACGATTCCTCGCCCACAAGCTCGATCTGAACGAGAAGCAGATCACCGAACTGGCCCGAATCCTGGACGAGCTCAAGACGGAGCGGGCACAGGCCGAGGTGGACGACCGCCGCGCCCTGGCGGAGTTCTCTGATGCCGTTGCCGGCGAGGCGTTTGATTCCTCCAAGGCCAGCAGCGCCGGCGAACGACGCGTTCGGAGCGCCGCGAAAGTTCGCGACACGTTGATTCATGCCCTGCAGCAAATCCACGCGCTCTTGAGCCCTGAACAGCGGCAGCGGCTCGCGTACCTGATCCGTACCGGTGTTCTGGCGGTCTGAGGCGATGAACCGGGAAACGAAGAAACGAGAGCCGCGAGCCAGGCTCGAGATTCCCAGATGACCGGTTGCGTTTGCCGTGAAACACCGGCAACAAGACGATCCGACTGGCCCTGGTCCGATTGAAGACCGCTCGGGGGAGCTTCCGGGCCAGGGCTTTGCAGGCATCTCAGGCGCAAGCACCCGACCGCTTCACACCGCTGCCCCCACCCAGCGGACCATCTCGGTCCCGATCAGGACAAGGCCGACGCCCACGGTCGCACAGGTGACCCAGATCCAGAGATCTTCCCAACGAGTGACGAGATAATACGCTGTGTAGAGAGGAATCGTGACGTAGAGGAGCCCGTAGAGGGCGTCCTCGCTGAACGCTCCGTACGCTTCAGCGAAATAGGCCACCGGAACCAGGATGCCACCGATGGCCACGAGGATACATCCCACCAGCCAGGTTCCATCGGGCGCAAGAAAAGCGATCGCAGTGAGAATCAGCACCAGGGCGACACCACCCCAGATCAGCCAGGTCTGCCACGGGAAAGCCGACTTGCTGGCGCGGACACTCCGAAACGTCGGCCCCGAAACGGACCGCTCCCTCCGCCGTGGTCCGTCGATTGCGACCGTCGCGTCGGCTCGGGCCGGCACGAACACCACGTCCTTCGCCGGGCTGTTCGATATGCCTCTCGCTGACTGCGGGGACGGCTCTTCCAGGGCATAGACATCGGGTTGGGAGTCTTCCGGGTCCGGGATCGAGAAGTGGGCGCCACAATGCTTGCAACGGACTTGCTTGCCAATGTGGACGGCATCCACGGAGCCGGCTGCATTGCACGAGGGACAGGCGAACGAAACATTCATCCGTGAGCTCCGATGGAGTCGAGCAGGACGGCAAGGAACCAGTCCAGGCTCATCGCGCATCATCTCATGGTCGCCGTCACAACTCCACATCCGATCGACGGGACAACGGCTTCCGTTCAACCGATCGTGTAGAATCGGTTTTCGGTCAGAAACTCAAGAACTCGGGGGTTCCTGACCGTTCCTGACCAACCGAGCTACCGGCAGAGATTGTTCGTCGAGCACGACCTCGGTGAATCGTCGGGGTCCACCGTCGATGTCGCGTGCCGATCTGGGTATTCATGGCCTGAAAAGCTGGGGCCGCAACTTGTCTAGAAAAGTCCGGGAAACGCGGAGTTCAAACAGACAAAACGCCCCGAGCGACGACAGGAAGTGTTGGCAGCGCGTTGAGTTGGGTATCCATGGCCTGAACAGATGGACCGTAAATTGTCTAGAAATGTCTGGAAAACGCGGAGTTCAAACAGACAAAACGCCCCGAGCGAGGACAGAAGTGTTGGCATCGCCTTGAGAGGAATCGAAGCCCGTCGCCATGCGTGGCCAAGCCGGAGATTACCAGAAGCAGAAGGGGCACCCCCTTTATGGCGCCCGGGAAACGTGGTTGGCCCCCAACGTCCTCCCGGCACCTGTTCTCCCGCCCCACGCCCCACGCCCCACGCCCCACGCCTCACGCCTCACACCGACGGCCGGAAATTGAAGCTATGAGAGGGAGGAAAAGGTCGACGCGACGGTTTGCAGAACCCCTGAGCCTAAGGAAGACTTTAAGGACGTTTTCCCCAATTTCCCAGTTTCCCCAGACCCGGAGCCCTGCAATG
>Ga0074044_10003562_pt1 | contig 13182 bp, 12 predicted proteins | sample BogForMeECP23OM1_FD_94443 | JGI IMG/M metagenome (GOLD analysis project Ga0074044, IMG submission 94443) | Bog forest soil microbial communities from Calvert Island, British Columbia, Canada - Bog Forest MetaG ECP23OM1 | ecosystem: Environmental > Terrestrial > Soil > Wetlands ...
AGCTCGTCGACGTGGCTCCAGCGGAGCAGCCGGCCGACCGGCGTGATTCTGGGGTCTCCCGGCACAGACCACCGCGCGCCGTGGGGCTCGCTGTCGCGGTACATCGTGCGGATCTTGTAGATCATGAAGACCCGCCCCCCACGTCCCAGACGCTTCTGCACGTAGATGACCGGTCCACGCGAGGTCACTCGAACCAGGACGAGAGCAATGAGTATGATCGGCATCGACACCACCAGGATCAGCAAGGCGAGCACGAATTCGATGAAGATTCGAATCTGCTCGGCCGGCTGGGCCATGGACCGGTCCAGTCCGTGATAGTGTGCATCACCGCTCGGAAGGTCTTGGGTTGCTACAGCCATGAGGAGAGTCCTCTCTATTGGATTCATTGCCCTGTGCGAGCCAGGCGATGAGATCTTGCCCAGCCAACCAAGGGGGGCCGCTCGGGCAAAACGTCGCGAGTTTCTGCAAAAGCCGGCCCGGTCAATCCTGTTGCGGAAATCAAAGTTTTGAAGTCTGCCAGGCTACGGTTCGATTCACCCTGCCTCGGCTCAACCTGAGCGACCCCACAAGCTACTCGAGACACATGATTTGATGCAGGCCCTTGCTGATGCACACGAGAAGAGCTGATGGAGCGTGCCCTTGGATGCCATCGGGAGCCACTCAACCGAAGCGGATTGAAACAGCACGCAGCATTGACTTGATCAGGCAATCTGCAATCCCAATGGCAGTAGCATGCATCCTCTTGGCTCGCACTCATCAGAGTCCGTGGCGAGGTTCATTCCATGATCGCAGTCTATCGCACCATGGTACCCTAATGCAGAGTACCAACTACCCATGGCTTTTCAAGAGTCTCTTTCCGGATGCAAACCCGCGTTGAAAAGAAAGTTCATGAGGGGAAACAAAAGCTTTCGCTTCTTGGCCTCTGGCGGAACGAGTCTCATGCCTATGCGGCCGTTGATGATAGCGATGTCGAATGGTGAAAAACAGTAGGCAGTCCGAGGAATTTCTTTTTAATTAGGGGTTTTATTTGGCACGTTCTGATCCTTCATCGTGGAGCTTAGCAGGTAACTAAAGGCGGAGAATAGAGTATTTCAAATCCCTTTTTTCCGACCCTCATTGAGCGGCTCTTTCACCCCAATGCGGGTTTGCAGAACGGGTTGCAGCCATGGGACTGCGCAGCCTGAGCTCCATCGCATACACAATCTCGCCTTGTTCCACGAGCACAAGCTTCCTTGCTGAGCTTGATGCAAGGTTGGCAACACGGCTAATATGACGCGATGGGCGTATTGGGGCACCGGAACATGTTGTGAAAAATAAACAGTCCGGAGGCAATGATCTGTCCCCATCGGGACGTTCCGGTAACTCTCTCGATCCACAAGGCGCGAAGTGAGCGGACATATCCTCGCCGCGTGACCGCAACTGCAAGAAGTGAAGGTCTGCGACCTATTGATTGACTGGCTGCATCGCCTGGGCGTTATACCGGTCGCCCGCAGCGGCGCCCGCGGGCAGGATCTTGTCAATTTGCTCGAGCTCTTCCGGTGTCAGTCTGACACGCAGGGCGCCGAGGTTTTCGTCGAGGTATCTGGCGCGCTTCGTACCGGGGATCGGCACGATGTCCTTCCCCTGAGCGAGGACCCACGCCAGCGCCACCTGGCTCGGAGTGCAGCCCTTGGCCGTGGCAAGCTGCTCGATCTTCGTCACAAGATCGAGGTTTTTCTGGAAGTTCTCGCCCTGGAACCGTGGCGCGTGGCGGCGGGAGTCTTCCGGCGCCAGGTCGTCGATCGACTTGAACTGTCCGGTCAAGAAACCGCGACCCAGCGGGCTGTAAGCGACGAACCCGATGCCCAGTTCCCGAACTGTCGGCAGAACTTCGGCTTCGGGGTCGCGGCTCCGGAGGGAATACTCCGTTTGCAACGCGGCGATCGGGTGAACCTTCGCGGCCTGGCGGATCGTCGCGGGTGCAGCCTCCGACAGCCCGAGGTAACGCACCTTTCCAGCCTTTAGCACCACGCCAGGGCCAGTCGCAGCGCCGCGGCCCGGGAGTTCCGGGAGGGTGAAGACGCGGCCGCGTGCGGGGGAGACGAAGATCCACGCCAAGCTCGTGCGCCACGCCGCGAGCCTCGTCGAAAAGGCGCTGGACCCGATCAGGATCCTCGGACGTCAAGGTCTCGGACGTCACGAAATCACGCATCGGGCGGTGCCGAGCCGGCAGGCTCGTTTCCTGGAAATCATGGCAGAGATGCTGGACGAAGACCTCGCCAATCGCCAGGCGATGGGCCAGACGCACCAGGTCGGGCAGCTCATGGATGTTCTGCCGCATCGCCACGACCACCATGCGGATCCGCGGAGTCTGGCTACCGAGCCGCAGGCGGGTCTCGGCCAGCCGCTGCAGATTTGGTGATGATCCGCTCGAAGTGGGCGCGAACGCGGATCCGGTCATAAACCGCTGCCGTGGCGCCGTCGATCGAGGCATGCAGCTCACCCAGTCCGCTGGTAATGCACAGCTCGGCGCGGCGGGCGTTCAAGAGCGTCAGGTTGGTGTTGGTGCCGACCCGAATTCCCCGCCGCACGGCGTGGGCGACCATGTCGAAGAACCGCGGGTGCATCATCGGCTCGCCCAGCCCCTGAAGCTGCAACTCTTCCAGGTCCGGAAACTCGTCGATCAGGGGCGTGAAGACGTCGAAGTTCATGAAGGCCGGCGGGCCGTGGGGAGGGCCGTCCTGGCGAAACTGGATGGGGCACATCTGGCAGCGCAGGTTGCACTGGCCGACCGGCTCGACCTGAAGGAACCTGGGAAGCGTGACGCCGAAAAACAACTGGTCAAGGCGCTTCCGAAGATGGCCGAAGCGGCGAGCTCGCCGCAGCTCAAGCGGGCCTTCGAGGATCACCTGCAGCAGACCAAGGGCCATGTGACCCGGCTCGAAGAGGTCTTCAGACATCTGAGTCACTCACCCAAGGCCAAGAACTGCAAGGCTATGGAGGGACTGGTCGAGGAGGGATCTGAGTTGATCGCTGCCAAGGCGGAGCCCGAGGTTCGCGATGCTGGGCTGATCGCCGCCGCGCAGAAGGTGGAACACTACGAGATCACCGGATACGGTTCTCTCTCCTCCTAGGCCGATCAGCTCTCGCTGGGCGAGGTCAAGCGCCTGCTGGGCGAGACCCTGGAGGAGGAAAAGCAGGCCGATCATCTGCTTAACCAGATTGCGGAACGGCAGGTCAATGCCCAGTCGGCATCGCGATGACTCGCTCTCGGCACGGGCGGCCTGGCATGGCCAGAGACTTCGAGACCGGTGATACCTCACCGGTCTCTTTCTGTTTCACCGCAGGCTGCGCGAGCCGCGATCGGCCTTCATAATGGCCGCTTGCAAAGAGAACCGAGAGCGAGCCCGCGCGCTGGGGAATTCACGATAGGGTTTCACCGTTGCGCCAGTTCGGCAACCCCTTACGCATCAGCCCGTGACTGCGAAGCCAGGCTAGGACGCGACGGCCAGGCGGGCGCCTTTCCGCGCTGGGGGAAGGACCGGGCAGATGTGGCTCACCACGCCTTGCTAGAGAGAGAATGTGATCGCGAGCCAGCGACTCGAACGCGTGTTGCGAATCCGCCAGCTTCTGCGATCGCGGCTGGAACGTGAACAGGTTCGCGAGGTCCGACGAGCTAAGCTGGTAATTCAGCCCGATCAAGAAAATTGCCAGGGCCAGTTCCGCCAGCCGCCGTTCGCTCTGGTCCTCGGCTTCCTGCACGGCATGGATCAGTCCCAGGTACTCGGCTCCCGCGGACTCGACGGCAAACTCCGAATCAGCCGTGGGCGCGGGGAACGTCCATTCCTGGTCGTTGGCCAGGCAAATCGGGGTTCCCGGCTGGAACCGTGAACGGCGACAGCTCAGCTCGTCGACCACTCCCTTTCTACCTCTCCAGAAGACCCTTGACTCGTGGTTGACGCGCACGGCAACGCGCGATCGTCCAACATCTACTATATCCTACAGAATAACCGACAAATCATGGCGAGAAGTTCTTGAGAGTGTGGCGAATCAAGGAAACACGATGCGTTTGACGGGATTTGAGCTTTGGTCAGAGATCGATGTCCATCAGTTCTCCTGAAACAGCGAAGTCTGGAAGGAGCAGGCCTGGTTCCTTGCTGGTCTTTCTTGTGACCTCGGCCGCCTTGCCGCTAACTTCTCAACAGCGATGGCCACGCGCATGCATGAAGCTCATCTTGCAATTCGCGAAGTCGTGGCCAGGTCGGTTCTTGTGCCAAGGTGGGCGAGGAGCGAGAATGACCCACGCATCAAGAGGCTCGACCACAAGGCCTGGCCATCCCTCCTTGCGCTTTCTGTTCCAATCCATGATGGAAAGTCCAATACGACCAGGATGTCCGCGTCCGTGCGAGCTGACACGGGGGGTCGTTACGCACCCGGCGCCGCGGGAGAGAAAGACCAGATGGGATCGCAAGTCCGTGGTCCCCGAGGAGGAGCCTTCGCGAGCTAGTCGTTGTGCGATACCCCAAGGATTCTCGAGGGAGGCGACGCGATGAGTGGAACGATATCCACCAAGAAGTCAACATCTACAACCCGAATGACACGCCGAGAATGCCTGCAAACCGCCGCGGCCGCCGGAGCGGCGGTACTGGCGCCGACCATCGTCCCGGCATCGGCGCTCGGCCGGGGGGCAGCGGTGGCGCCCAGCGAGCGAATCGTGCTCGGCGCAATCGGCATCGGTTCCCGGGGTGAGTTCGATCTGGGCTGGATGCTGCCGGAGAAGGACGTCCAGTTCGTGGCCATCTGCGACGTGCGGAAGGAGCGGCGCGAGCACGTCAAGAAGCTGGTCGACAAGAAGTACGGCAACAGCGATTGCAAGATGTATGCGGACATGCGCGAGTTCCTCGCCACGGGTTCCGACATTGACGCCCTGCTCATTGCCACGGGCGATCGGTGGCATGCGCTCGCCACGATCATGGCCATGCGGGCCGGCAAGGACGTCTACTCCGAGAAGCCCTCGTGCATGACCATCGCCGAGGGCCGCGCGGTGGTGCAGACTGCCCGCCGGTACGGCCGCATTTACCAGACCGGCACCCAGCGTTTGAGCGAGGCTAATTTCGTGGCCGCGATCGAGCTGGCCCGCACCGGCCGGCTGGGCAAGGTCCATACGGCCCGCGCTCATATCGCCCCCTGGGACGCGGCCGACATGAACCATTCATGGCTGCCTGGCGAACCTCAGCCCCCCAAGGAAGAAGTGGATTGGGACACGTGGCTTGGCCCCTGTCCCTGGCGGCCATACAACTCCGCCTACATCCACGGCAACTGGCGCGGCCATTACGATTTCCACACAAGCTGCGTCGGCGAGTGGGGCGCGCACACGTTCGCCCAGTCACAAGCGGGGATCGACGCGCTGAATACCTCGGCCATCGAATACCGGTACGTGAAGAATGACACGGGCGATGGCATGGTCACGAAGTTCGCCAACGGCGTGCAGATGATCCTCCAGCGCGATGGCTGGCATGGCTCGTGCGGCATGAAATTCGAGGGCACCGATGGCTGGGTCACAATCGCCGACGGCTTTGAGAAGCCCGAGGTGTCCTCGCCCTCGTTGCTGGCGGACGCCGACAAGCTCGTCGCCGAGTACATGGAACGCACCAAGTGCCCGATGAACCACGTGCGCAACTTCTTCGATTGCGTCAAGGATCGCCGGCCCACCGTGGCCAACCCCGAGGTGATGCACCGCACGATGAGCACGGTTCATGCCGCCAACATCTGCATGTGGCTCAAGCGCGACATGCACTACGACCCCGTAAAGGAAGAATTCCTCAACGACGCGGAAGCCAACCGGCTGCGCAGCCGGGCCCAGCGGGAACCCTGGATCATCTGAAAGCTCAATCAGGAAGGAACTCCTCTCATGTTCAGAACGCTCGTTTCCCTCACCGTGCTCACACTGCTGACGGCAGCGGCGACGCCGTCCTACGGGCAGAAACCCCAGGCATCTCCCAAGGACGAAGAGGCCAAGCTGATTGCCGTCCTCAAGTCGGACGCGCCGCGGAAAGCGAAGGCCGACGCCTGCCGCGAGCTGGCTCGGGTTGGCACCCGCGAATCGGTGGCCCCACTGGCCGCCCTGCTCTGCAATGAAGAGCTCTCGCACATGGCGCGCTACGGTCTGGAGCCGATTCCCGACCCGGCCGTGGACACCGCGCTGCGGGACACCCTGGAAAAGGTCAAGGGACGGCTCTTGGTCGGCGTCATCGGCAGCATCGGCGTGCGGAGAGATCCCAAGGCGGTTGCTCCGCTGGTCAAGCGGCTCGACGATCCAGATCCCGAAGTCGTGCAGGCCGCGGCGCGGGCCCTGGGCAGGATCGGCACGATCGACGCCGTCGCCCCCCTGGAGAAAGCCCTCTCGAGCACGGCCCAGGCCAATCGGATCGCCGTGAGCGAGGGCCTGTTTCGCTGTGCCGATGTGCTCAGAGCTCAGGGCCAGCGCAAGGAGGCGCAGGCGATCTACGAGCAATTGGGCAGTGCCCAGGTGCCTGAGTATGTGAAGACCGGCGCAAAGCATGCGGAGCAAGCCATGCAGCCGAGGACACGCTAGACGGCCAGGTCTGAAACTCCCCAAGCGGCCAGGACTCAAGTCAAGTCCTGGCCGCTTGCACTTCCGGAAAGTTGCCTCAGCCCGAAGCAGGGCAAAACCAACAGACCCCTGGCGACGTCGTGGGACTGACCCCTCGCGAACCAGGCTCAGCCCCCACCGCGTCCAGGCGCCGCAAACGCCCAACCGACTCGGCCCAGTCGAGTAGTTCCGGGCCCACGAAGTTGTGTATGGTGTCCCCGGAACTCCGTCAATCCCCCAGACACACGTTAGATCCTCCGGTATAATCCGAGGTGATTCGTTATCGGGCGATTAGCTCAGTTGGTTAGAGCGCCTGCTTTACACGCAGGATGTCGGGGGTTCGAGTCCCTCTCGCCCATCCGTCGATTAGGTGTTGAGGGTTGTCATCGACGCTGACGGAAGCGGTGAAACTGTCGACAAAGGATCGGTGATAGGTGCGACGGGCCCGGAAGCGCTTATGAGTCCTTCCAGGCGTCGCTTCCATCGGTTTGTTGTCGACCGATAGACACGCGCGATTCGTCCGTAGGTGTGGGGCGTGCCTGCCGCCTTCTTGGGATCCTTGCGTGTGGAAACGGAGGCTGTCACGATCATGGAACGAAAAATCCTCGATCTAAAACCGGGGTCGTTACCGACATCTTGTCGTGGGCCAGACGGGAAATTGCGGCAAATGACCGAGGAGGAGCATCGCCAATACATCGAGTCGGCATTGCGTCGGATTGACGAAATCGAACAGATCCCCGACAATCCGAGCGATCCTCCTGAGGAAGAGTGGATGCGCGGCATCGATGCGTTGCGTCCCCATCGGCCGCTGTTCAAGGACTACTACTGAGTCATGCGGGAGATTGTGCTTCTTGACTCCGGCCCACTCGGACTGGCTTGCAGACGTCACGGTTCGCCGATTCCGGATCAATGCCGTCGCTGGTTCCGAGGCTTGATCGCTCGGGGCGTCCTGGTGGTAGTTCCCGAGATTGCCGATTACGAGGTAAGGCGGGAGTTGACACGCATCGGAGCAGTTGCATCCCTTCGCCGCCTCGATGATCTGGTGACATCGGGGGGGCTTTCGTACTTTCCTGTGCTTACGCTCGAATGGCGGCAAGCAACCCTGTTCTGGGCCGACGCCCGCCAGCACGGCTTACCAACCGCCTCGCCTGAGGCCCTCGACGCCGACGTCATCGTGGCAGCTTGTGCAGTCACGATCGGTCAACCGGGCGATCAGATCATCGTGGCGACGCAGAATGTGGGTCACCTAGCCCGTTACTGCGATGCGCGGCAGTGGACGACCATTGTTTGAGCTCGCTTGTTCGATTGAGTAAGGTGAAAAACACTAACTCCAAGCCGATCTCCTCGGGCGACGCACCGCCGTTGGGGCGTCTATTTCCCTTCACCGTTGGGAGGGCTCCCTCCGCTGGGATCGAGCCGGGCAAGATGAATGCTGACCGAATCGGTCCTTTCAGGTCCGAGGTCGTGCCGGCCGGCCTTCAAACGCGGAGCAGCGCTTCCGCGTTGGCGTGGACCTTCCGCACCGCGGCGGCGACCTGGTCCATGTCAGACCGGGTTCCCAGGAACATGGTCTGAACGAACCAGACGGCCTCATGGCACAACTGGTCGTTGGCCGGGCAGTGGTTTCGCTCCTCGTAGCGGTCGAGGACCTCCCTGGGATAGATCCGGCGAAAGCCCTTGGAATTCAATGCGGCCGGCAGGAACGATTCCTTGTTCAGCGGCGAGTAACCGGCTAAGCAGGGAATGCCCTCGGCGTCGAGAGCAGCCAGAAACTTGGCGCGCGGCAAGCCGGCAAACGCCTCGCTCTTGTAGCGGAACATGTAGAGGTGATAGGCGTTTCGCGTGCAGCCCTCGTATTGCTTCGCCGGCGAGATTCCGGGAACTTCCTTGAGCATGCTGGTGAGGTACTGGGCGTTCTGCTCGCGGGTCCGCGATTGCTCTTCGAGCCGCGTCATCTGGGCAAGCAGCAGGTTGCCCTGGAACTCGGTCATCCCCAAGTTGGCGCCGCGGCCGCCGAGATAGGCGAAGTTGTAACCGGTGGCCGTCCTGGCCCGGTTGTTGTTCTGAAACGCGTAGCACCGCTCGGCGAGATCGCCATCGGTCGTGAGGATCGCGCCCCCCTCGCCCGAAGCGAGGTTCTTGGTGACCTGAAAGCTGAAGCAGCCGGCTGCCCCCAGGGTCCCGACCTTCTTGCCCCGCCACTCGGCAAGGTGCGCCTGGCAGGCATCCTCGATGACGGGGATCTTGTGCTTCCGGGCGATCTCCAGGATGGCGTCCATGTCGGCCACATTGCCTCCGATATGTACGGGCATGATGGCCGCGGTGCGCTCGGTGATGGCCGCCTCGATCTTGCGGGCGTCGATCTGGAAGCTCTCGGGGTCGGTGTCGACGTAAACGGGCAAGGCGTATTGCAGGAGCACCGCGTTGATCGTGGCGATGAACGTGTAGGGAGGAACGATCACCTCGTCGCCCGGCTCGATGCCAAGCGCCGCGAGCGAGGCGTAGAGGGCGCTCGTGCCATTGGCCGTCGCCACGCAGTGTTTGGCGCCGGTGAGCTCGGCATAAGCCGCCTCGAACCGGTTCACACACTCGCCGCCGCCCCGAAACCACTTGCCGCTGTGCAGCACGTCGAGCAGGTTCTTCTCATCGCGCTGGTCGAACCTCGGCCAGCCGGGGAACGGCTCGCGACGGACGGGTTTGCCCCTCAGCAGGGCCGGCCTGTCCTCTTCGGCCGAACTGGTCGACGTCACTGCCAAGGCGGCGCTGGCCGCCGCGGAAGTCGCCAAGAAGCTGCGTCGATCGAGTGAACTCTTCATGGGATTCTCCCTCGGCTCGTGGAGACCTGGTTTCGCGTGGAATCATTCCCCGGCGTCCCGGGCCCGCTTGATCTGATCGCGGATGAGCGCCGCGGGGATGCTCATCAGGTCGGTCCGGGTCTTGCCGTTCTCGGTGATGCCTGACAGGGCGTAGACGGTGCCATCGTTCCCCACGGCGATCGAGTTCACGTAAGAAGGTCTTTGTCCGTCGGCGAAGAAGATCGCGCCGTGATCGACGATTCTGCCGAAGGGTAAGTCGCAGGTGACGAGGTGAAGATCCTCGATTCCCTTCGACTCGCCCATGGCCGATTTCGCCTTGCCGGCGCGTCGCTTTCCCGCGACGTACACCGGGCCGCCGGTCAGGTAGTAAATCGTCCGGCCATCCGGCCCGAGCGTGAACCCAAGGTAACCGTAGCTGAACTGGTCGAACATCCCGGCGCGCTGCGACGGGATCGACGTGATGCGGTCGAGGACCTCGACGCGCTCGGCCCGCGGATCGAACCGGAACAGGTAACCGGAGTTGCCGTGCACTCCGTAGACCATCTTCCGCGATGGAACCCAGACGACCTGCCGCCAGTTGTAGCCCATGTGACCCGGCGAGGTAGGATCGTAGAGGCCGAAATAATCTTTCTTGAGATCATCGCCCTGCACGATCTCGACGGCATCGGTCGCGGCGCGGTGGCGATGGATCGTGCCCTCCGAGTCGGTGAAATAGGCTGAGCCATCGCCGGGATCGACGGCGATTGATCGACAGATCGTCCGGTATTTCAACCCTCTGCCGCTCTCACCCAGCTCGCGAACCGGGCCGAAATCCTTGAGGTCGCCGCGCGACAGATCGAATCGAAAGAACCGCCCGGTCCGCCAAGTCAGACCGAAGATTCGCCCTCGCGCCGTGTCCATGTTCATCGCCAAGATGCCTTCACGCTGGGGCGCGATACCGAGATCTTCGAACTTGCCGGTCGCCATGTCATAGGCGAGCAGATGTCCGCCCGGATAGGGCTGGTGGCCCTCGGGAGGCACGCCCATCGTCTCCATGCCGTTCTGGATCGAATAGTAGCCGATGTGGGTGGCGAAGTGGAGCTTGCCCTTCGACTCGACGAAGCCGACGTGGCTCTTGCCCTGAACGATGGCCTTGCGGTCCTGCTCACCACAGGCCTCGGTCAGGCCACCCAAGTCGCGGATCTTCCCGGTGGCCGGATCGAAGACGAACATCCGCGCCCCGACGTCGTATCGCTCGGTGCTGAGCACGTAGTAGATCCGCCCGTCGCTGGCTGCCGACAGGCCGTTGTACGTATCATGCGCGAGCGAAAAGCCGGAGTCGTGGGTCTGGGCCTTGAGTGTCAAGAAGGGTTCGTGAGCCGGCGTGGGCGGAGCCCCCAGCAGAACCCGCGGAACGAGCGCCGTGGCCAGCAGGCAGATGATCGATTGGATCGCCAGGCAATTCCGGATGCTCATGGAGTTCGCCTCGTGCCGAAGGTCCGGACGTCGATCACTGGAACGGGGTGAGCTTGCGGAGAAAGGCCACCGAGTCGGCGATTGCCTGCTCGGTCTGGGCCTCGTTCTACGGCTTGCCCTCGATTCCCTCGACCTCGATCGTGATCGGGCCCGCATAGCTGTGAGCCTTGAGGACGTCGAGAACGCCCGCGAAGTCGATCTTGCCCTGCCCGAGCGCGGGGAAGTCCCAGGTCCTGGCCTGCCCGCCGTGGTCCTTGAGCTCGACGGTCGCCACGTACTCGACGATCCTCTTCAGCTCGGTGACGACATCGGCCCCTTGGTTGTAATAGGTGATATTGCCCGTGTCGAAGTTGACCCGCACGTTGGGATGACCGATGTGCTTCATGGTTTCGCGGTGGACGTCGCCATTGGTGCCCAGGTCGGAGTGCGTCTCCAGGGCAATGATGACTCCGTGGCGTCTGGCGATCTCACCGGCGCGGCGCAGCCGCTCATAGGCGGTCTCCTTTGGTAGCGCCCGTGTGCTTGGGCGAAAGGAACATGTAGCGAACACCCATCTGCGCACAGACGGCGAGCTGCCCGGCCAGCTCGTCCACGCTCTGGGGCTCTCCCAGGTCGGCCTGTCCCCGCATCACCAGCGGCGTGAGTCGATGAGCATCCAGACGCTGCCGCACCGCCGCGATCTCACCAGGTTCGGGAACGCTCAGAAAAACGTGGTGCACGCCGATCGAGGGCAGGTGGTTCCAGGCCGCGTCCTGGTACTTGCCGTAGCTCGCCAGGCGGCAGGCCAGGCGCCAGTTCAGCGGTGCTCGATCGCCAGGCTGTTCCGCTGTCGAGTTCGCTTGGGGAGAAACAGCGAGCAGGCAGGCCACGAGCGCGAGGACGGGCGCGACCCGATTCTTGCCCAGGTTTCTCGTCAAGAGCCGCAAGAGATTGTGCTCCGCCGGGCCGGACGGCCGTATCGCGACACCCCGTCAGGCGTGAGTCATTCCCGATCATAGCCGGTGTCAGGCTCGGCCGAAAGGCGCCGGGGCGGTTTCCCAGGGCCGTTTCATTTTCCGGGCGGGGCCGGCGGTATCTTGCGAGACCTGCCGGACTGTAGCTGAGGGCATCGGGTTGCAGGCGGCCGGCGAGAAACCAAGAACAAAGTCCGACCCCCCACGCTTTTGGAAGTCTGACCCCTACGCTTGGGAAAACTCCCTCAAGACGCCGGGCAAGGTCCGCCTGACCGAGACCTTGGAGCGGCTGGTGCAGCTCGACTAGGCGACGGGCAAGAAGGATGACGCGGGCAAGTGACGGAAGGACATGGAGGCTCGGAAGGAAGCGGTAAAGAGGTCGCTGAAGCCGTGACCCGGTTCGGGTATCATGTTCGAGAGGAGGTGTTGCCATGCCGATCCACGATTGGACCCGCCTCGAACCGAGCGACTTCCACCATTTCCACCAGCGGTGGATATCTGCAATTACCGATTCCCTCAATGGCGGGCTACTGCCGCCCGAATATATGGCGATGGCCGAGCAGGTCACTGGCCGCCCGATTCCGGATGTGGTCACCGTGCACGCCCGCACGCCGAAAGGCGACCCAGGCGGGATCGCCGTCACCACGGCCCCGCCGACCGCCCGGGTGATCGCCAAATTCGAGAAGATGAACTACGCGAAGCGGGCCGACCGGGTCATCATCCGCCACGGCCGGGGGAAAGTCGTTGCCATCATCGAGATTCTGTCACCAGGAAACAAGGACAGTCGCAACGCGATCCGGACGTTCGTCGAGAAGGCGGCCGACATCCTGAACCAGGGGGTGAACCTGCTCGTCGTGGACCTTTTCCCGCCGACGCCCCGCGACCCTCAGGGGATTCACAAGGCGATCTGGGACGAGTTCGTTGACGAGCCGTTCGAGGCCCCGACGGGCAAGCATCTGACCGTCGCGTCGTACATCGGCGGCGACCTCCCGACGGCCTACGTGGAGTCGGTCGGGGTCGGAGACCCGCTCCCGTCGTTGCCGATTTTCCTCTCGGAGACCCGATACATCCCGGCTCCGCTGGAGGGAACCTACCTGCAGGCCTGGGCGGTGTTCCCGGCCCTGCTCAAAGAACTCATCGATCCGACGGCCGGCTGACATGCAACACGAAGTCGATACTCGGCGGCGCCAAGTACTACGGCGCCTATTATCTGGCTGGATATGCCGTCGAGTGCGGCCTCAATGCTTGCATCGCAAAGCTAACGGACCGGCATGAGTTTCCTCCCAAGCCGAAATCCATCCACGATTACTACTCGCATGAGATCGAGAAGCTGGTCAAGACCGCCGGCTTGACGACGCAGCGAGAC
>Ga0074044_10003564_pt1 | contig 13181 bp, 11 predicted proteins | sample BogForMeECP23OM1_FD_94443 | JGI IMG/M metagenome (GOLD analysis project Ga0074044, IMG submission 94443) | Bog forest soil microbial communities from Calvert Island, British Columbia, Canada - Bog Forest MetaG ECP23OM1 | ecosystem: Environmental > Terrestrial > Soil > Wetlands ...
GCCCCGCGCAGGTAATCGTCGTTCTTCGAGAGCCAGTCGGCGCGCGGGGGAGTGAAGACGTCCAGATCCACGGTGTCTTCGACCGCCCAAGCCTCGTGGGGCAGGTTGGAGGGGATGCAAAGCACCTCGCCGGCGCGGACCACGATTTCCCGGCCGTCAATCGCAAATTTCAGCGCACCTTCCAGGATGTAGGTGACCTGCTCGTTGTGATGGCTGTGCAGGGGCACATGCGCGCCTTTGGCCAGCAGGACGCGCGCCACCATGAGCTGATCCCCGACCACCATCTGCCGATTGATCAGCGGATTCAGCCGCTCGAGTTCCACATCTTTCCAGCGAGTGTATTTCAGCACGGTCTCCTCCTTCGAGGTGGCGCCTCAACGCGGTGCGATGGGCAGTTCGATGTGGGAAGGATACCGCTGATTGCGGTAGACGCGCTGCGTCGCCGCACGGTAGTCCTCCGCCCGCGCCAGAAAGATGTTGGGAACGAACGTTTGCGGGTTCCGGTCGATCAGTGGAAACCAAGTGCTCTGCACCTGCACCAGGATGCGGTGCCCGCGCAGGAATACGTGATTATTCGTGTGCAAGTCGATGGTGTATTCCGCGACCTCGCCCGGCTTGACCGGCTGCGGCTGCTCAAAACCGTTGCGGAATCTCCCGCGCAACACCTCGCCGGCAATCATCAGCTCGTACCCGGCCATTGAAGAATCCTCAGGGTTTTCACCGGCGTAAGCGTCAATCAATTTCACCACCCAGTCGCTGTCCGTGCCGGTGGTGGAGGCGTAGAGGCGCGCCACAATGTCGCCCGTAACGCTCAAATCCGTGGCGAGCGGCTCGGACCGCCAACTGGCCACATCCGGACGCCGCTCCACAAAGCCCTGATCGTCGAGGAGCCAAGTGGCCCAGCCCGGGCCCTGATACGTGGGAAGAATGGGCCGCGGGCGGTAAGGCACGGGATTCGCAGGATCGGACACATAGGCGTCGCACGCATCGTCGCCGGTGGCTGGGGGCGCGGTGAACGAGAGAGAGCCGTTTTCGCGGACGTAGAGATCCCGCCGCACCGCGTCTTTCGGCGGCCAAGCGTCGTAAGAGAGCCAGCGGTTGGAACCGGTTTGAAACGTCTCCGCCTTGGCAAAAGGCAACTGCCCTTTTCCCTTCAGCCAGTAAGCGAACCAGGGCGCCTGGATCTGCCGGCGGAAGTACCGTGAGGTGTCACTCCCGAAATCCACCGGCCCCAGCTTCCGGCCGTCTCCGTGCGCCCAGCCACCGTGATTCCACGGGCCCACGATCAGAAAATTCCAGTGGTTGGGGTCCTGCCGTTCTTGCAGCTCGTAAATCTCCAGGGGACCGTAAAAATCTTCCTGGTCCCACCAGCCAGCCACGTTCAGATTCGGCACCTTCGGCGCGCCGACGTAGCTGCGCAACGACTGCTTCTTCCAGAACTCGTCGTAGTCGGGATGGGCCGTGAAGTCGTTCCAGGTCCTCAATTTCCCGTGGAGATAGTGGGCATTCGCATTCGAAAGCGGGCCGAGCGCGAGGTACCAGGTGTAGGTATCCTCCGTGTCGAATGGAAAGTCGTAACTTTTCTTCGAGGTCTCCATCATCGCGGAATATTCGAAGCCATAGCTGAGCCGGAAAGCCCCGTTGTGATGGAAGTCGTCGCCGAGGTACATGTCGGCCACGGAAGCCTGTTCGGAAACAGCGCGCACGGCGGGATGCGGGTCGAGCGCGGCCATTTCCGCGAGCCAGCCGGGATAGGAAATGCCGGTAATCCCCACGCGTCCGTTGTTGCCTGGCACATTTTTCAGCAGCCACTCCACCGTATCGGAGGCGTCCGTGCTCTCGTCAATGGCCTTCGGGTCGGAGCGGTCCCTGGGCGGGCGCAGCATCACGAATTCTCCCTCGGAACTGAAGCGGCCACGAATGTCCTGAATCACGAAAATATAGCCGTCCGCCAGCATTTCGGAATAGGTGGCGAGCTGCCGCGTGTTGCCAAAAGCGTCATGGGCGGTGCCGTAGGGGGTACGCACGAACAGGAACGGCAACAGCTCCGTGGCCCTTTGCGGAGTGTAAATCTCCGTGTGCAGGCGGACTCCGTCGCGCATGGAAATCATCACCTCGCGCTTTGCAAACCGCAGGGAGGGACTGGGATCAAACCCGTCAGCCGGGGCCCGGAACACCAGCAGGAGGAGCGGCGCGACGAGCAACGTCAGGACGGCCGAAAATCGGAATTGGCGGCGTATTGGGTTCATGTGCCGGCCTTCTGCAACCGCTTGAGCAGTTGAATCTGGCCGGCATGATAAATGTCGTGGAAGGCCACGCCCAGGATGGAATCAAACGCGGACCACTTCGATCCCAGGACGGGGCGCTCCAGGCGCGCCGCGGGGTACTGCGCAACGGCGGCGCGCAAGGTTTCGTGCATCTCGCCGAGCAGGGCCAGCGTTTGCCTCCATTCCCGGGCCCCGCCGGAATCCGGCGCGGGAAACCAGTTGCTGCCATTGCGCGGGAAGGCGCCGCGCTTCCCGCCGGTGAGTCGTTGTCTCACCGCGTACTTCCAGTAGGCGGAGTGCAGCACCTCCTCCCAAATGTTATGACGGCGCGGGGCGGGCCTCCACATCGCCTGCGCGGCGGTCAATCCGCGGAGGCTGCCGCGCAGGTTCGTGCCATGCCAGGCACGATGGTCGTAGGCTGCGTCCAGCGCGCGAAGCAGGGAGCGGGAGGGCTCCGAAGATTTCTTCGTTCGGCCAATGGCCATGGATCCCCCCGCTCCCGGGGCCGGCATCGCAACGATCGGCGCGCGGGAAACGAAATGATAGCAGGACAGACGAATTTCGCAGCGCCCCGCCTGCCCGACTCCGCTATACTTTGCCGCGCGCCCGGCTCGTCTGGCAGTGAATCGAGCGAGGAGCGCGAGGCGCAGGGAGAGACGCTCATGGAACCCACATCTGCCGCGGCACGCCTGCAGACTCTTCTAGGACTCGAAAGCCGTCCGGTGGCGGTTGCCTTTTCGGACGCCCCGCCTGTGGGACTGGACCGCGTGGCATCGCCGGCGGCCTCCGGCTGCACGTACTGGAAGCTTGCCGCCGAGGGCCGCGCCTTCTACACCGAGGCGGAGGATCATTTCGGCTGCCCAGTGGGGGCTCACACGCACAACGTCTCGCTGCCGCTCGAAAAGCAGAAGGAGCTTCAGGGGATGGTGGACACGATGGTCCAGCTCCAGTACATCCGCATGGAGGAGATTCCCCAGATTCCGAGGCGGCGCCGCCCGTTCAGCGTTGCGTCGTACGCGCCGCTGGAGAGCGCCACGTTCCCGCCGGACGCGGTGCTGGTGCGCGGAAATGCCCGCGCCATCATGCTACTCGCGGAAGCGGCATCGGCAGCGGGCGCGCCGGTGCACGAGGGCGTGATGGGACGGCCGACGTGCGCGTTCATCCCGGTGACGACAGAAGACGGCCTGGCCGCGGCGAGCGCGGGCTGCATAGGAAACCGTGTGTACACCGGACTGCGCGACGACGAAATGTATTTTTCCATACCCGGCGGCCAGCTCGACGCCGTCGTTTCCAAGCTCGAGACCATCGCCGCGGCGAACCGGGAATTGGAATCGTTCCATCGCAATCGCCGCGCCGCGGCACAGTAAAGCTCCCCTCACAGCCTGACTCGGTACAGGGGTTCTGCTATGCTCGGCGGCGCGCACGGATGATACGTGGGGACTCGCCCCTTCTGCGCGGAGGCTGCCATGCTGAATCGTCGTGAATTGCTGGGAATGCTGGGTGCGACGGCGGCCCTGCCCCCGCTCGCCTGGGCGGATCACAGGGTTGCGTTTGAGGAAACGCGGCCACCGACTGCCAATGCCCGCGCGACCGGCCTGATCGAGGAAATCCTGTGCGGCGCGCAGCCGGCCATGCCGCCGGACGCGCTTTACGCCCGCGATCCGGAAGCCTACTGGGCCGAACTGCGCAAACAGTGGATCTTCCGCCCGGGGTTTCTCTACCTGAATAACGGCACAAACGGTTCCACACCTCGGCCGGTCCTGCGCGCCTACATCGAAAGCATCCTGAAGGAAGAACAAATGGAATCGTCGGACGACCCGGAACTGTATCCGCTGTGGGGCTACGGCAACTGGGACGTTTACCGGCAGCCGGCGGCGGATTTCGTGGGCGCGAACCTGAATGAGATCGCGCTGGTGCGCAACGCCACCGAGGGCCTGAATTATGTGGCCAACGGACTGGACCTGAGGCCCGGCGACGAAGTGATCTACACGGACGAGGAGCACGGCAGCGGAAAAAGCCCCTGGCTGATGAAGCAGAAACGCTACGGCATCGTGGTGCGCGAGGTGACGCTGCCGAAGCCCCCGGCGACAAAGCAGCAGATCCTGGACCTGTTCGAAGCGGCGCGCACGCCGCGCACGCGCGTGGTGATGGCCAGCCACATCACGACCATGACCGGGTGCGTCCTGCCGGTGAAAGAACTGTGCGCGTGGGCGCGGCAGAATTATATTCTGTCGTTCATTGACGGCGCGCACGTGATCGGCCAGTTTCCCATCAACGTGCACGACATGGGCTGCGATTTCTATATCACCACGCCGCACAAATGGCTGCTCTCGCCGAAAGGCATCGGCGTGTTTTACATCCGCGAAGGGGCCAGCGACCAACTGTGGAACACCATCGCCACCGGAGGCTGGGATGATTACAAGGGCCATGCGGCGCGGCTGATGCAGTTCGGCTCGACCAGCGTGTGCATCCTCGCCGGGCTGCGCGCCGCCATCGATTTCTGGGGCGCCGTGGGGCCCGAGCGCATCGAGCGGCGCATCCGCCAACTTCACGCGCAGGTGAAGGCCAGCATGGGCGCTCTTCCCGGCGCCGTGGTTCAGTCGGCCCCCGGCCCGGAGTTCACCGCCGGCATCTGCACGGTGGATTTTCCCGGGTTCGACCGCATGAAGTTCGAGCAGTGGGTCTACCAGACGCATCGCATCCGCTGCCGCGGCACATCCCCTTCGCGATTCCGCATCAGCACGCACATTTACAACAGCCCGGCCGACCTCGACCGGTTCACGGGCATCCTGGCGGATTACCGGAAGGAACACGCGTAAGAAGAAGCGGCGAGTGGCGAGGCCGGCCCGGATGCCGGCCTAAAGGTCGGCGCTACGCGGGTTCTCGGTGGCGTGCGGGGATAATGCGGCGGCCTGCGAGGTTTCTCCGGACGACATGCGGCGCGCGACCAGAGCGAGCAGGCCGGCGATGAGCCCGCCGGTGTAAATCACCGTCTGCCAGACGAGGCCGACGGCTACCGTCAATGCGGCGGGCGCGCCGAAAGGAACCAGCACCGCGGCGAGCGCTGCTTCGCGCACGCCCAGACCACCCTGCGACACAGGCAGGAGCGCCGCGAATTTTGCCAGCGGCCAGGCCAGGAACCAGACGCGCAAGCGCAGATGCAGGCCGCAGGCTCCCGCGAGCACCGCCGTCAGCGTCACGAAAGAGGATTGCACGGCCACTCCGCCGGCGAGCGAAGCGACCACGAGGTGAGGCCGGCGGCGCATCCCGCGCGCGGCTTGGCGCAGGCGCGCGAGTTGGCGGCGGATGCGGAATGGAAAACGTCCGGCCGGCAGCACGGCCATGGCTGCGATCACCCCCGCCACCCCAATCACCACCGCGCCCGTGGAAAGCAGGAAAATCCGACGGCTGTGCGGCTCAAGCTGGCCGGGAAGCAGCAGCGCAGCCGCGGCGGCCACGAGTGCCAGAGCGGAAATGTCCATGAGCCGGTCCATCAGGCTGCCGAGCAGGAATCCGGCGCGGTGCCGCGCCATGCGCAGGCCCACGCCGGCGCGCACCACGTCGCCGCCAACGATCGAGGGAAGGAAGAGCGTGCCGAACAGGCCGCCGAAGTAGCACTGCGCCGCCTGCGGGTAGTTCAGGTGCGCGCCACCCAGATTCACCATCATGCGGTACTTCATCACGCCCAGGCAGTGCGCCGCGAGGTAACCCGCCACGACGAGGACCCAGAGTCCCGGAGGAATGGCCCGGATAGCCGCCCAGACGCGCTGGCGCGGCAGTAGGGCCAGGAGCAACGCGAGAATCCCGAGACCGATCGCGAGACGCAGAACCGCCGCCGGAGACTTCCAGCCGCGGCGCCCGATTTTTTCGGTCATTTTGTTTGCATCACCCGGACCATGCGGGAGGCACGAGGATCCGCTGCTCGAGCGGAGCAGTCCATCGCCATCACCCTGCTGCTATTTCCCGTGAATCTGATTCATGCGGCGTGCGAGCTCGAGATCGTTCTTGGTGACGCCGCCGGCATCGTGCGTCATCAGGTCAACGGTCACGCGGTTCCAGACGTTGGACCAGTCCGGGTGGTGATTCATCGCTTCCGCCACCAGGGCGCAACTGGACATGAATCCCCAAGCCTGCACAAAGTTTTCAAACGTGAATTCGCGATGCAGCTTCCCACCGCGATAGCTCCAGCCGGGGAGACCGGCCAACGCGGCGGTGATTTCTGCTTCGGAGAGCTTTTGGCGGCTCACGAATCCCTCCTTGACCACAGCGGTCCGGCCTGGAAACCTCGGGGCGGGACGCTGATCGTCACGCAGCGGAGCGGGCGGCGTCCCGCTGTGCGGGATGAGTATCGCGTTTCCCGCGGGACGCGGCAAGTCGCACAATCCTGGTGAATTGGGTTGCTGCGGCAGGGGGTATCCGCTATCTTAGGGGACTCATTTCTGGAGCGCAGCCGCAAAGAAGAGCCCGGCTGGCGTCCCACACTCAGGGGAGAGCATGGCGAAGCGGAAAATCCGTGTGGTGCAGTATGGAGTCGGTCCGATCGGCGCGGCCGTGGTGCGGCTGATGCGCACAAAAAATGCGCTGGAGCTCGCCGGGGCCATTGATATGGACCCTGCCAAGGTGGGGAGGGACCTGGGCGAATTGGTGGGCGCCGAGGACGCCCCCTGGGGGATCAAGGTATACGCCAATGCGGCGGAAGCCCTGAACCAGGGCGTGGATCTGGTGATGCACTGCACGTCTTCGTATCTGAAGGAAGTCGCGGGGCAGCTCCTGGAATGCATCCAGGCGGGCTGCTGCGTGGTGTCGACCTGCGAGGAGCTGGCCTACCCGTTCCGCAAGTATCCGGAAATCAGCGCGAAGCTGGACGCGGAAGCGAAAGAATGGGGGGTGGCCCTGGTGGGCACCGGGGTGAACCCCGGCTTCATCATGGACAAGCTGGTGCTCACCGCGGCGGCTGCGGCGCAGCGAGTGGATTCCGCCCGGGTGGTGCGCCTGGTAGATGCCTCGCACCGCCGCCAGCCGCTCCAGAAAAAAATCGGCGCGGGCAGCGACCCGGAAGAATTCCGCAACCAGGTGGCGGCGGGCGTGATTAAACATCACGGCCTGCCCGAGTCGGTAGCGATGGTCGCCGACGGCCTGGGCTTCGAGCTGGACGACATCATCGAAAAAATCGAGCCGGTGATCGCGGAAGCGCGCGTGGTGACGGAGTATCTGACCGTCGAGCCCGGCCAAGTGGCCGGCGTGCAGCAGATTGCACGCGGGATCGAAGACGGCAAGGACAAGATCTACATGGAGTTGAAGATGTACGTCGGCGCGGAAACCTCACACGACACGATCGAACTCACCGGCGTGCCGAACCTCTCGCTCACCGTGCCGGGCGGCGCGCACGGCGATCTGGCCACCGCGGCCGTGGCCGTGAACGCGATCCCCGTGCTGCTCGAGGCCAACGCCGGCCTGCGCACGTCGCGCGACCTGCCGATGTGTTACTTCCCGCCTGCAGCCCTGCCGTAATCCAGAGCAGCCGCAGCGATAACGCCGCCGCATGGCGGCGGGGCGGCGGCCTCTATTTCTCCCAGAAACGCGCAATGGCCGCGAAATCCACGTCTTCCTTCGCCGCGCCGAGCACCTTGTTGTACACCTCGCGGGCGGCGGCCGCGGCCGGCAGCGGCACGCCCGTCTGATTCCCGAGTTCGAGCGCCAGGCCCATGTCTTTGTGCATCAGGCGAAGGGGGAAGCTAGGCGCGTATTTACGGCCGAGAATCAGCGGGGCCTTCACGTCGAGCACCGGGGCGCGGGCCATGCTCGCCTGCATCACCTCGACGAGCTTCTGCCCCGGGATTCCCGAGCCGCCCACGAGCGCCAGAGCCTCGCACAGCGCCTGCACCTGGAGGGCGAGGATCAGGTTCATGGCCAGCTTCACGGTCTGGCCGGCGCCGTTGTCGCCGAGATGAAAGAAGCGCTTTCCCATGGCTTCGAAGACTGGCCGCGCGCGTTCAAGAACTTCACTCTTACCCCCGATCATGAATACGAGTTCGCCTTTTTCCGCGCCCCAGGTGCCGCCGGTGACCGGCGCATCGAGAAAGTCGACGCCACGCTGGGCGCAATCGGCGGCCACGCGCCGCGCCAGCGCGGGGGAGACGGTGCTCGAATCAATCAGCAGGGCGCCGCGCTTCAGACTGCCGAGCACGCCGTCGGCGCCCCAGAGCACGGCCTCCAGTGCGGGCGGATCGCTCACGATGGTGATGACCACGTCCGAGCGCTCGGCCACTTCGCGCGCCGAAGCCGCCACCGCGGCGCCGGCCGCGGCCAGCGCTTCGGTGCGCGCCCGCGTTCGGTTCCATACCGTCAGAGGGAATCCGGCCTTCAGAAGATTCAGGCCCATCGGCCGGCCCATCAACCCCAAGCCAATGAACCCCACGCGAGTCGCCATTCCCTGCCTCCTCGCCGGATCGTTTCAAAGCCGGCGCAGGGAGTCACTATACCTGCTGCGTGCGCAGCCGGCAAAGCAGGGGAACTTCGCCCAGGAGAGGCGCGCAACCGGCCGCGAGCACGGGGCGCAGAAGATCGTCACGGAACAAAATCAGAAATGCGGCGGCGGGCAGCAGAAGTGCGGGAGGGAACTAGATACCGGCGCTAGGCTTCTTCGGTCCGATCGCGCAGCGACGTCAGGCGAAGTTTGGCGGAGGACGAAGAAGGCTCCGGCAGGTCGGGATTGTGTTCATTGGCGGGTTTGGCGGCTTTTTGGCTTTCTTCCATCCGCAGGATGCAACTGTAGGGAATCTCCCACCGAAACGTCTGGTTCCTGCCGCGGAGCATGTAATGCTCCTCGAGAAAGATGGAGCGCCCCGAATCGGCGACCAGCAGCGCGGTCACAGGCAGGGTGATTTCGCCGGCGCGGTAGTGAACCTCAACGCGCCGACCCATCAGGCTGGCGTAACGGGCCATACAAAGACAGTGTGGACAGGGAGGTCCGGTCTCCACAATAGTACTTTGGGTTTGGTACGGTTAGAGGGCTCTAAATGAAGGGCTTACGGGCCATGTGACAAAACGTTACCGCGGCAGGTACATCCAAAGCGCCGTCGCTTTCACTCCCCGTCTCATCCTGATCTGGAGCCAGTATGGCTGAACTTCAGACTGAGCGCCCATCTTGAGCGATTGACCGGCCACGTGAGGCTAATGGTGGCTCCCGTGCGCGGCTGGCTCCGGTGCTGCGGCGGGCTGGGCAGGCGCAGGGATCAGTTGAAGATCCGCCGAGAGCATCAGCATCAACGCCGAAACGCAGCCGTACGCCAGCAGGGCAAACAGCACGGGCACGGCCCAGCCCAGCGTGGAATACGGCGGAGGCGCGGCCCGCAGCGCAAAGTAGCCGGCGGCAATGCCCACCGTGGAGGCCAGCACGCGGCTGGCCCTCGCCACCTGGAGATGCTGGCTGCATCCAGCGCAAACAAAATCATCCGAGTGGGCCGCCACGTCGCCCATGGATGCGGTGGTCAGGCAGGCCGGACATTTCCGAATCGCCATGCGTGGTATCTCCCGCGCCAGCCTTCGATAATGGGCGCGCGAAGGGAACGATAGCGCAGTCGGGTGAAACTGCCAAGTGAGCGGGGAAGCTCGGGCGCGGACGCAGGGCTAGGCGCGCTCCAGCAGCGCAAACTCAACGCGCCGGAAAAAGGGGTCAATCCGGTCGGCGCGCACGCGCACGCGGTCCCCCAGCCGGCAGACGGCCCGGCCGGCCTGTGTGACGACCACGCGGTCGCGCTCGCGGAAAAAGCAGCGTTCCCCCGCAAATTCCTCAATCGCGCCGATGGGCACCAGCCCCTCCACGAACACCTCGAGCAATTCGACGTACACGCCCCACTTCTGCGCGCCGATCACCAGCGCACCGTATTCCTCGCCCAGATGCTGCTCCATGTACTGTGCCGTTTTCCAATCCACCAGTTCACGCTCGGCAGCATCGGCGCGGCGCTCGGCCTCGGAGGATTCCAGCGCGATCTCCTCGAGTGCCGCCGGAGGATAAGGTCCGGGGCGCGCGCCCTGCGAGGCGGCGGGTGGCGCGCCGCGCGCCGCGTGGAGGGCTGGCCGCTGCGATGGATTCGCCTCCGGATGGGCCAGCGCCCATTTGAGCACGCGGTGCACGATCAGGTCCGGATAGCGGCGAATGGGCGAGGTGAAATGGGTGTAGTCCCGCGTGGCCAGGGCAAAATGCCCCGCGGTGGCGGGATCGGCGGCGTAGCGCGCCTGCTTCAACGACCGCAGCATCAGGTAGGAGAGAATCCGCTCCTCGGGCTTGCCGGCAATTTTGCGAGTCAGGTTCTGATAATGCTGCGGACGGATGGCGAACTCCGCCGCGCCCGGCAGCGTAACGGTCATGGGACGCTCGCGCCCAAATCCGCCGCGCCGCGCCCCGCGCGGCCCCGGCTGCACCCGGCCGTGGCGCACGGGCAAGCGGCGCACGGAGAGGTCCTCGACGCCGAGAGAATGGCCGAACGCCTGCGCCAGCTCTTCAAACTCGAGCACTTTTTTTGGATCGGGCTTTTCGTGCACGCGGAAGAGCAGCCCTAGCCCCCGGCTCTCCAGATATTCCGCCACCGCCTCGTTTGCCGCCAGCATGAATTCCTCGATGAGGCGATGCGCGATATTCCGCTGGCTGCGAAGGATTCCGGTCATGCGGCCCAGCTCGTCGAACTCGATCACCGGCTCGGGCAGGTCGAAATCAATGGCCCCGCGTCGCGTCCGGCGGGTATTCAGCACCAGCGCCAGGTCGCGCATATTGCGGAAGTGCGGGGCGAGTGAGGCGTAACGCCGTGAAACTTCCGCGTCGCCTTCCAGCACGCGGAAGACGTTCGTATACGTCATGCGCTCGGCGGAGCGGATCACGCCGGGCATGAATTCCGCGCTCAGGAGGGTTCCGTGGGCGTCCATTTCGAGCAGCGCGCTCATCACCAGGCGGTCCACGTGCGGGTTGAGCGAGCAGATCTGGTTGGATAGTTCGACGGGCAGCATGGGCACGGCGCGGTCGGGAAAGTAGACGGAGGTACCGCGCAGGCGAGCTTCTTGGTCGAGGACGCCGCCCGGGCGCACGTAGTGCGCCACGTCTGCGATGTGCACCTGAAGCTGCCAGCGGCCGCCGGGCAACCGCGCGACGTAAACGGCGTCGTCGAAGTCCTTCGCCGTCTCGCCGTCAATCGTGACGATGGGAAGCTCGCGGAAATCTCCGCGCCCCTCCCGCTCCACGGGACCCACGAGCTGCGGCACGGCCGCGGCCTCCTCCAGCACCTCGGGCGGAAAACGGTCGGGCAGATGATGCTTGCGGATCACGATTTCCACGTCTACACCCATCTCACCCGTGCGTCCCAGGATCTCCACCACGCGGCCGGCAGCGTGCACCCCGCCGCGTGGAAATCGCGTTAGCTCCACGTTCACCACCGCGCCGCTCAGCTCTTTCAACCGCAGCCGCCGGCGCGATGCGGCGCTGGCCAGATCCTCCGGCCGCACGCGCGCGCGCAACTCCTCCGTCAACTCGTCCCCGGGCGGGATAAGGATTTCCTGCTGCAGCCGCTCGTCGAAGGGACGCACGGTATTTCCAGTCGCGCCGTATTGGAAGATGCCCACGACGGTGGGGTGCGCGCGCTCCACGATGCGCGTTACGGCCGCCTCCGCTCGCCCGCCTGGTTTGCGCCGCTCAATGCGCGCGGCAACGCGATCCCCGTGCATCGCGTCGCCCGTGTTGTTCCGGCCCACGTAGAGGTCGCCCTCGACGCCGGAGACAGGGTGGTCCGGTACCAGAAAGCCGTAACCGTCGCGGTGCATCACCATGCGCCCGGTTACTCGGTTTGGGTCCGACGCGAGACGGGCGGCAGGACGAGCCGCCGATGGAGGGCCTTCGGCCGGTCCCGGGCTGCCGGTTCTGCCCGCTCTTCCCAGAGATTGCTGCTCGCCGGCCGCGCGTGGGAACCCCTGCTGCGGACCCGAGGTGACCGACTCCCTGGGCGCCGGCTTGTCTCGGCGAAGGCGGTAATTTCCCGACCCCGACTCCTCGATTGCGCCAGTTTGTGCCAGATGCTCGATAATCTTTTTCAGGTCGCGTCGCCCCGCATGGGTCAGGTCGAGCGCCTCCGCGATCTGGCGTAAAGCGATCGCGTGCCGATGATGGGAGAGGTAGGCGAGCACCTCAACCTCGGAGAGGCGGTCGGACTTGGGACCATTCGTCGGAGCCATAGGTGATGTCCTTACTATAAGATACAGACTTTCCGGCGCGGCGGGCAGAAATCTGTTGTGGAAAATATCCCGAATTTCTCTCTTTGAGGCAACTTTCTTCCCGCTCGCGTGTTCCAATCAGCTAGGTTGAGTCATCAACCGCCCGCTGGCATTCCAGCGGGTATCTCCACTCCTAGGGCGCAACGAGGAGGCGACTTACGACCTGGGTCGCCTCCTTCTTATTTCCCTGTGCTCTCTGGCCTCTGCCGTGAACCCTGCTCTCAGAATCCCAAGCCTTCAAGATGATAGGCGAAATCGCCCGCCGATTGCCCCGGCCATGGAAAAAGTGGAAGTTGGGCGGGCATGGCTGAAATGCACCGCCGGTGGTGGATTCCGGCCAACGGCGCCGGGAAGGGCGGTCAGACAGAGTGATAAGGTTTATGCTATCAGCGGTTTACGCGTGGCCCAGAGTGGAGATGCATTTGCAGGCTGCTCACGTGGGAGTGTAAGGAGCAAGTCATGAGCGCCATTCTTCTTCCTTCTTATCTGCGCGGTTCGGCACTCGGTTTCGCTATGGCCCTGCTGATACCGGCAGGCGTGGCGGTCGCGCAGGAAGCGCCCGCGAGCGCGCCGCAAAACTCGACCGCATCGCAGCAAGCGAGTCCCGCACCGCAGGACGGCTGGAAGCGGTTCAACGGCGGCTGGTCGTCTCCGCCC
>Ga0074044_10003565_pt1 | contig 13181 bp, 11 predicted proteins | sample BogForMeECP23OM1_FD_94443 | JGI IMG/M metagenome (GOLD analysis project Ga0074044, IMG submission 94443) | Bog forest soil microbial communities from Calvert Island, British Columbia, Canada - Bog Forest MetaG ECP23OM1 | ecosystem: Environmental > Terrestrial > Soil > Wetlands ...
CCCGCTACACGCTGGGCCGCTCCTTCTCCGTCGCTCCAAAAGCCACCGCCCTTGTCACCCGCGGCATCTATTCGCGGATCCGTAATCCGATTTATGTTTCCGGAATGATTTTCTTGCTGGGGCTAGTTGTCCTCGTCGGGCGACCTCAGTTGTTGGCGATTCTGCTCGTACTCATTCCCATGCAGATCATCCGTGCGCGCCGCGAAGCCGCCGTCCTGGAGGCAAAGTTCGGCGACGCGTATCTCGAATACCGCAAGCACACTTGGTTCTAAGGTTTCAGGTCTTAAGGTCTTAGGACCGACAAGGCTGTTTTTCCTGAAACCTAACACCTAACACCTGAGACCTTCCCGGCACTGTTATCATTTCAGCGATGAGTTCAGCATCGACCAAATTGCTCCCAGTGTTGTTCTATTTTTTATTAGCCGCCCGCCTTTACGCCGCCGAGGAACCCAAGCTCAGCCCGCTGCCGGCGCCGGTCTCGAACAATGCGGTTGCCATTTCGCATGACGAGGGCGGACCCAGGATTTTTTCCTTCATGGGCATCGGTCCAAAGAAAACCTGGGATGCCATCACCACCAGCACCTACGAAATGGATCCGGGCACGGGCAAGTGGGAGGAAAAACGTGCCGTGCCGGGAGTGGCTGGGCGGCTGGCGGCGTCGGCGGTCGCACTTCACGACCAGGTCTTCATCTTCGGAGGCTACGTCGTCGATTCCCAGGGTGGCGAGACCACGGTGTCGGACCTGAACGTTTTTGTCCCGGTTGAGAATCGCTATTATCGCGGGAAGGATATACCCGAGCCCGTCGATGACGCCGTGGTCGGCCTCTATCGCGACCGTTACATTTTCCTTATCGGCGGATGGTCAACGTCAAAGGGCGCCGCTGTTAGCAACGTTCAGATCTACGACACCGACAAAGATGTCTGGATGCAGGGCACACCGATTCCCGGCACACCCGTGTTCGGTCATGCCGGCGCCATCCTTGGCGACACCATCGTTTACGTGGACGGCGCCTATACGAACCCGAACGGCCCCAATCCCAAATACGTCGCATCCAGCGAATGCTGGATGGGCAGGCTGCCAATTTCGAAGAAGGCTGACATCACGAGAATTCGCTGGACGCAACTTCCTGCCCATCCCGGCAACGCGCGCTACCGCATCGCGGCCGGTGCCGATTCGCCGGATAAGAAGGCAGCCCGAATCTATTTCTCGGGCGGAAGCGACAACCCCTACAACTACAACGGGATCGGCTATAACGGCCAGCCTGCCGAACCTTCCCCAGTGACCTTCGCCTTTAACGTCCACACCCGCGCTTGGGAGACCGTCAGCGACAACACTCCCGAGCCCACCATGGACCATCGCGGCCTGCTGGTTACCCGCCGCGGCCTGGTTATCGCGGGCGGCATGGAAAAGGGCCAGCAGGTTACCGCCAAGGTTACCGTTGTAAAACCGGTCTACAGGAAGTAGCCTTATAGTTGTGCTAACGGACTCGTTCGGCGGGGTTTCCACCGTCCTCGAGACCGTATTTTGCGCCCAGAGCCGGAGCCTTGCGCCCAGTTATCACCAATTCAGGTGACGTAAATCACGGCAGAGCCGCTCCTCCAGGCGTCCAATTAGTACAGCCGCAAATCTTGCGGCGTCCTGTTTCTTGAAAATTCCTACGTTTAAAAATTCGGAGGCAAGCCTATGACTGTTATGGAACCGCCTAAGGTCAGTGCTGCGGCGGACTACGCTAATCAGATTCTCAACCTAGTAAAAGCCAAGAACCCAGCCGAACCGGAATTCCACCAGGCCGTCATGGAAGTGTTCGAGTCCTTGAAGCCCGTGTTGGAGCGCCATCCAGAGTTTCAGGAAGCCAAAATTCTCGAACGTATCACGGAGCCCGAACGCGTCCTGATGTTCCGCGTCCCCTGGTTTGACGACAGAGGCAAAGTGCAAGTCAATCGCGGCTTCCGCATTGAGATGAACAGCGCCATCGGCCCCTACAAGGGCGGACTGCGACTCCATCCCTCGGTGAACCTCGGCATTCTGAAATTCCTGGCGTTCGAACAAGTCTTCAAGAATTCGCTCACCACGCTCCCCATGGGCGGCGGCAAGGGCGGAAGCGATTTCGATCCCAAAGGCAAGAGCGACAACGAAGTAATGCGTTTCTGCCAGAGCTTCATGACCGAACTGCAGCGCCACATCGGTCCTGACACGGACATTCCCGCCGGCGACATCGGCGTGGGCGGCCGCGAAATCGGCTTCATGTTCGGGCAATACAAGCGGCTGCGGAATGAATTCAGCGGCGTTCTCACCGGCAAAGGCCTGGCTTGGGGCGGTTCGCTGATTCGTCCCGAGGCCACTGGCTATGGCTGCGTGTACTTCGCCGAGGAAATGCTGAAGACCCGCAAAGAAAACCTGAAAGGCAAAGTGTGTCTGGTCTCGGGCAGCGGCAACGTCTCGCAATACACCATCGAGAAGCTGCTTGATCTGGGCGCGAAGCCGGTCAGCGTGTCCGATTCCGACGGCGCCATCTACGACGCTGACAGCATCGACCGCGAGAAGCTCGCCTACGTCATGGATCTGAAGAACAACCGCCGTGGCCGCATCAAGGAGTACGCCGACAAGTACAAGAAGGCCATCTACAGCGCCACCGATCGCAAGCTCGACCACAACTGGCTCTGGGCAATCAAGGCCGACTGCGCGTTCCCGAGCGCCACTCAGAATGAGATCAACGCAAAAGACGCGGCCAATCTCATTAAGAACGGCTGCAAGGTTGTCAGCGAAGGCGCGAACATGCCGAGCACCCTCGAAGCCACCAAGCTGTTCCTCGACGCCAAAGTCCTCTACGGACCGGCCAAGGCTGCCAATGCCGGCGGCGTTGCCACCTCTGGACTGGAAATGTCGCAGAACAGCATGCGGCTCTCCTGGACCCGTGAAGAAGTCGATGATCGTTTGCACAAGATCATGATCGCCATCCACAAGAATTGCTTCGAAACGGCCGAGCAGTACGGCACGCCGGGCAACCTGGTGAACGGCGCCAATATCGCGGGCTTCCTGAAGGTCGCCAACTCGATGCTCGATCAGGGCCTGGTGTAGTTAGAAACTGCAGTTCAAAAAAAAAGCGCGGGAGGGAGCGATTCCTCCCGCGTTTTTTCATGTGCAGAAGGCTCGCGTGGAAAGCTTGTGTGGCGACGGGGATTTGCCCCGTCTCAGCGTGCTGAACAACTCTGACTCGCGGGGCGGCGAAGAGAACGATAGAGAAACCCAAGGTCATACTCCCGACGTTGGTGTGGCCTCCCCCCTTGTCTGCTGCTACGTCCATTTGCTACGTCCATTTGATAGTGGGAACCTCACAGCCAGGCACGCTATACTTCGTTCCAGATAAACTGAAAAATGCGGTTTCAATGTCCACACCCGATTCCGTACCAAGGTAGCAAACGGCTGCTTGCGCCTGCAATCCTCTCATTCATTCGGAAAGGCGATTTCGCGCGGCTAATTGAACCGTTCGCCGGTTCCGCAGCGATCACACTGGCAGCCGCCCAAAAAAACCTGTTTGCTGAATACGTGATTGCCGACGTCCTCAGGCCCCTCACGGACATTTGGCGCGCCGTGGTCGATAACCCAAAGAAGTTGAGCGAAGATTACCGCAGCCTTTGGGAATCGCAGCGTAAGATCGACCCGAGCAAACGGTTCAACCAAGTCCGCGCCGAATTCAACAATGACCAAGAGCCAGCCAAACTCCTTTATCTGTTGGCCCGGTGCGTAAAAAATGCCGTTCGATTCAGCACGAAGGGCGAGTTCAATCAATCGCCGGATAACCGGCGGCAGGGTATGCGGCCCGACACAATGGACGTGGAAATCCACGCCGCACATCGCTTGCTGCACGGGCGAACACAGGTCATTTGTGGCGACTTTCGAGAAGTATTAAGTATGGCCAACAATCGCGACCTTATTTACATGGATCCTCCGTATCAGGGCGTCAGCAATACGCGCGACCGGCGCTACGTTCAAGGCGTGCAACGCGGCGAGATGATAGGCGTTCTGGAAACGCTCAACCAGCAATCCATTCAATACATCCTGAGCTACGATGGGCACTGCGGTGGCAAGACCTATGGCGAACCACTGCCGGCAGACTTAGGCGCGCATCAACTCCTGCTGGAAACGGGGCGCTCAAGTCAAGCTACGCTGAGCGGCCGCGATCACGTGACAGTTGAATCAGTCTATCTATCCGCAGGATTGCACTCGCCGAGCACGCCCACAAGAGCCCAACTCAAGGCGTTTGAATCGCAAGCGCCTCTATTCTGCTGATTCGGCTAGCATTTTCTTTAGCCCATCGGATACAGATTCACCCTGCTGCTGGCATCGCTTGCGGAACTTGTCGAAGGCCTTCGTCTCTTCGCCACTGACTACCGCATCCACGCGGCGCAATTCTTCCATAGCAACATGCGTGTGCTGTTCCGGGTCGGCCCAGTAGCAGCTTGTACAGGTACTTACTTTCTTGTATTTTGCTAGGTTTGGGCAGTGTTCACAAATCCACGACTTGCGCCGGTTACAGGTTCCGTCCAGCACCATGTAAGGTTTCGCACTTCCCTTAAGTGACTCGCCAGCGACTTGATATGGCACACGATGGTCAACTTGGAGGTCGTGTGCGGCTCCGCATAGTTGGCATTTCCCGCCAGCAGCTTCGATAATCGCGTCGCGCTCTTTCTTGGGTAACTGAAGCCTACCTGTTTTCCCAGCCTCAACATTCAAAGCCAAGGAATACTCAGCCATGCGCTTCCCGTTGGCGTTCTTAACCATTGTGGTGATGAGCGTGAAACCAAGTTCGCGTACGTCACGTGCGGCGCGTGGCGCATGTTCATAACCCAACTTCTACAATTCCTCAGTTGTGATGTTTCCCTTTTCAGCGATTGTGTCCAAAACAAAGCGAGCGCGCTTATTCTTCACTTGCGCGATGCGGGTGAGCAGCTTTTTTGTGAGTTTGGTTGCCATTAGGAAGCAAAAGGATACCTCGCCCTCTCGAACTTGAACAGTCCGGGTGCCGGGTGCCAATCTGATTGAAATACAATCGACGCCGTGTCAAATGTGGGGAAAGATGCCAAGGTAAGAAACCGGAATATTCGCCATGCAAAAACAGGTTAGAATCACGAGCAAAGGCCAGATCACCGTACCCATCGAGGTCCGCCGACTTCTGGGCGTTCAGGCGGGGGACCACCTGCTGTTTGAGAGCGACAGCCACGGAGTGCATATCCGTACCGTTCCCTGCCAAAGCGTATTCGAAAGGTACCGCGGCATCGGCAATCCCGGAATTGGATCGGGCAAAAAGGCGCTCAACCGCTGGCTGCGAGAAATGCGAGGAAAATAATCGCATTCTGCCGCTCTTGAAACTCCGGCTAGAATACCCCCATGTCCCTCCGCCGCATCGCCGAGCCGATTCTGGACGCGGAAGAGCGCTTTGAAGGCTTCGAAAACCTGATGCCCTTCAAAGTGCAGAACATTCTGCTCGTTTCCAGCCTCTACGATTCCTTCATCCTCCGCGAAGATGGCCGACTCAACGAGTTGCTCATCGACGAATCGCTCGAACTCAACCTCCGGCAGATCCCGGGGATTACGCAAGTCTCCAGCTGCGCAGAGGCGCTTGAGCTTGCCCGCTCGCAACCGCAATTCAATCTCATCGTCACCAATCTCGCAGTGGGCGACATGGACGCGGCGCAGTTGGCGCGCGAGGTGAAGCGCGCCGGCCTGGATGTCCCCGTCGTCGTGCTCGCCTATGACTATCGCGAGATCAAGAATTTCGTAGCGCGGAATCCCGTCACCGATATCGAACGCATTTTCCTGTGGCAGGGCAATGTCCGCATTCTGATCGCGATCGTCAAGTTCATCGAGGATCAACGCAACATCCTGCACGACACGCGGGCCATCGGCGTGCCCGTGCTGCTGGTGGTGGAAGATAACATCCGCTATTACTCCTCGTTTCTGCCGGTGATCTATACCGAACTGATCAAGCAATCGCGGCGCGTGATCCAGGAAGGCATCAACGTGGCGCACAAGCTGGTGCGCATGCAGGCGCGGCCGAGAATTCTGCTGAGTTCGAACTTTGAAGACGCGGCCCGGCTGGTGCAGGAGTATCGCGATTATCTCTTCGGCCTGGTATCGGACGTGGAGTTCCCTCTAGAGGGCAAGCTCAGTCCGGAGGCGGGCTTCGAACTGGCCCGTCTGGTGAAGAGCCTGGTGCCGGACGTGCCCGTGGTTTTGCAATCCAGCCGCACCGAGTTCCGCCCCCGGGCGCACGCCGAGGGCTATTCGTTTCTGCGCAAACGATCGCCCACTCTGCTGCAGGACTTGAGCCGGATCTTGACTGAGCAATTCGGGTTTGGCGACTTCGTGTTTCGTCTGCCGGATTCGAGCGAAGTGGGACGGGCAAAAGACATGAACGAACTGGAAGAGCAACTGCAAACGGTCCCGGTGGAAAGCATCGTCTTTCACTCGCAGAGGAACCACTTTTCCCATTGGCTGATGGCACGCACCGAGTTTGCCTTGGCGGCCAAGCTCCGCCCGCGAAAAGTTTCAGATTTTGCCAGCCCCGAACATCTGCGCCGCGATCTCATCCAATCGATCAACGATTACCGCCGTGAACAAAGTGAGGTGCTGATCGGCGACTTCCGGGCCGACACGTTTAAGCCCTCGGAATCAAATTTTTTGCGCATCGGCTCCGGATCGCTTGGAGGGAAGGCCCGCGGCCTCGCCTTTGTCCGTCACCTTCTGCGCAAGCGTCGCATCACCCGCCGCTTCCCCGGCGTGCGCATCTCGGTGCCTCCGGCCGTCGTCCTGGCCACGGACGTGTTCGAGCAATTCGTAGCCGAGAACAATCTCCTGGATTTTGCCCTGCGCTGCGAGGATGACGCTGAAATTCAGCGGACGTTCCTGGCCGCACCGCTATCCACCACTCTCAATGAAGACCTGAAATCCTTCCTGTCTGAGGTGACCCATCCGTTAGCGGTGCGCTCCTCCAGCCTGCTGGAGGATTCGCAATACCAGCCTTTCACCGGCGTGTATGAAACCTTCATGTTGGGCAACCAGCAGGCCGATCCAGAAGCTCGGCTGACAGCGCTGAGCGAGGCCATCCGCTCCGTCTATGCCTCCACCTTCAGCCACCATGCCAAAGCCTACGTGCGGGCTACGCCCTACCGTCTGGAAGAAGAAAAAATGGCGGTAATTCTTCAGCAGGTTGTAGGCACGCCGCACGGGCAGCGCTTTTATCCGGATTTCTCTGGAGTTGTGCGCTCGCACAATTTTTATCCCGTGGCGCCCATGGCTTTCGAGGATGGCATTGCGGCCGTCGCGCTGGGTCTGGGCCGGGCGGTGGTGGATGGCGGGAAGTGTTTGACCTTCTGCCCGCGCTTTCCCCACAACCTGGTGCAGTTTTCATCGGTCGAAGACATACTCGCCAACTCGCAGTCGGAATTCTGGGCGTTGGAGTTGGATGGCGCTTCGGAGGGCCGTCCGGGTCATTGGCACGAGAGGCGGTTCGGCCTCGACGCCGCCGAGAGCGACGGCACCCTGCGGGCGCTGGCTTCCACTTACTCCCGGGACAACCACGCCATCTACGACGGAGTAAGCCGTCCGGGAGCGCGCATTGTGACCTTCGCCCCCATGCTCAAGCATGGCACCTTCCCGCTGGCCGAGATTCTCGATGACCTGGTTCGGGCCGGCGAGGATGCGCTGGGCAATCCGGTGGAGATCGAATTTGCGGTGCGGTTGCCCCAGTCGGCAGGTCAAGCGGCGGAGTTTGGTTTCCTGCAGATTCGCCCACTCACCCTGGCGCGCGACAGCGAGGACCTTGCCTTGGACGATGTTCGACCGGAACACTTGATCTGCCTGAGCAGCCAGGTTCTAGGCAACGGCCGCATCGAAAATCTTCACGATGTCATCGTGGTTGATTCGCAGCGCTTCGAACGCAGCCGCAGCCAGGAAGTGGCCACGGCGGTCGCTCAGCTCAATCGCCGCCTCAACGAAGAGAACCGGCCCTATCTGCTGATCGGCGTGGGACGCTGGGGATCAACCGAACCCTGGCTGGGCATCCCCGTCGAATGGGACGAAATCTCCGGCGCGCGTGTGATTGTGGAGGCGGGATTCCGCGATTTTCGCGTCACCCCATCCCAGGGCAGCCATTTTTTCCAGAATCTCACTGCCTTTCAGATCGGTTATTTCACCGTGAATCCAGACGCCGGCGAAGGCTCCGTCGATTGGGAGTGGTTAACGGAACAGCCGGCGGTGGAAGAGCAAGGTTGTGTTCGCCATTTGCAGTTTGCGGAGCCGATCCGCGTGGTGATGAACAGCCGCACCAGTCAAGGCGTGATCTTCAAGCCCGAAGCGCACTCGGTACAGGGTACTGCGTACTGAGCACTTACTTCGCTCTCGCCAGCACCAGCGTCACATCATCCGGCTGTTCGTTGTCGCCGATCCAATCCGCCACGGCAGCGGTGACGATTTCTGTGATGCGATCGAGTGGCAGATGGCGATTCGCACGCACTAGTTGAATCAGCCGCTCCTCGCCGAACTCGCCATAATCGTTTTCTGGTTCGGTCACTCCATCGCTGTACGCCACCAGCACATCGCCGGGGCGGAACTGCACCGTCGCTTCCGGATAGCTGAGGTTGTCGAACAGGCCGACTACGGTTCCGCCGCAATCCAGCAGTTGCGACGATCCATCTTCGGAAATCAGAATTGGCGGCAGGTGGCCGCCGTTCGCGTACATGAGCCGGCGTGTCGCTCCGTCATAGATTCCCAAGAACAAAGTCGCGTACTTTGCCGCCGGAGTGCTTTCGTAAAGCTGATGGTTCAGCAGCGTCAGCAGCGCCGCCGGAGACACATCCCTGCCCCTCGACTCAGACGCCAGCATCAGCCCGGCGCCCCCCGCTGCTACGGCGACCTCTTCGCGAAACACCGATACATCTTCAAAGCTGTACGCGCGGACCGCCGAGTGGATCGTCGCCATCATCAGCGCCGCTGATATTCCTTTGCCGCTGATGTCGCCAACCGCTAGCATCAGCTTGTCGGAATTCAAACCCAGAAAATCGTAGTAGTCCCCGCTCACCGTCCGCGCCGGACGGCAGAACCCGTGAACTTCCAGGCTCTCCAGTTGCGTGATCAACTTGGGATAGAGTTGCGCCTGCACTTCCTGCGCAATCGCCAATTCGCCCACCAGGCGCTGCTTTTCCTTTTGCTCGTGCACCAGCTTCTCGATCGACGTGGTCATCGAGTTGAAAGAGTTGGCGAGCGTTGCCAGTTGGTCGTTCGACTGCACTGGGATCCGGTGGCTGAAATCGGCGCGATTGATGTGCTTGGTGCCTTCGTAGAGCTGGCCTACCGCCGAGGTGATGCTGCGGGTGAGTTTGGTTCCCACGAACAACGCCACCAGCTCGATGATCGCGAACACGAGCAAGATCGACAGCAGGATATATTCCAGGCCTCTGGCAAAATCTCCCAGCGCCGCAAAAAGTCTCGCATAAAGCACCGAGGGCCGGGTCTCGACTTCGGCATAGGCTCCATCGCGCCGCCGGCTTCCCGTGGCCCAATCCACCACCTGCAGCGGAATCGTGAAAGGAAACTCGTAATCGAGCGCGCCGCTGGCTGGCGGAATGGTTCCGGACGAGAACGCCTGCTTGCGCTGGCTCTCGTCTTCGAAAGCCAGGATCGGCCTGGAGGTGTCCTGCTGCGCCGGCACGGTCGAGTCCGCAGCCGGACTCCCGTTGCCATAGACCGCGATCCGTCCGAGGTCGCCCGCGATGTTCTCGACGAACTCTTTATCGAGCGGTTCACTCAAAATCACGCGCAAAGTTTCCGGTTGAGCCGCGAGCACGGTCGCTGTCCGAAGATAGAATTTGCCGTGGTCGCTTACGATGTCGCGGAAATCCCCGCTGATGAACGAAGGAAAGTCAAAGCCCGCTGCGCCCTCCGGTCCCGAGCAATAAGGCTGGGTCTGGTTCCGGTACCACGCGCAAACCTGCCGCTGCGACCACTCCGGACGGTGCGGTCTGGCTCGGTCCAGGATTTCCTGATCCAGCTTCCCACCGCCCGAAACTTGCGTCGCCAGATGATGGGCGATTGCTCGGTTGGCCGCCTCCATGCTGCGCAAATGAGTGGAGATGTCGGAAGTTACGACAAAGCCGGCGAACTGCCAGGCAAAAAGATAGAGCGTGATCAGCGAAATCATCACCAGCAGGAAAACCGGAATCACGCCAATAAAAACATAGGTAACGATCAGCCGGTTCCGCAGCCGCCATAGCAGTTGCGAGCGCAGCCAGTGGAATCCGGCAAGCGCGAGCAACACAATCGCCAGTACGCTGAGAAAAGTCACCCAGCCGCCGAGGCTCGTCGACGCCGCTGGACTTACCCTGCGCACCAGTCCCTGCACCGCGAACAGAAGCAAGTCGAGCGCCAGCACGTAGAGCGCCGCCCATGCGACCCAACTCTGCGGCCAGAGCCCTTTTTCGCGCAGCTTACTCTCGAATTCCAGAGAGATCAGTCTCATCCCATGACCTGATTCGCCGCCTGCTGGTTGGGCGTCGCGCCTGCCGTCATAGCTCACGCGTCATATCTCAGGATAGATGTCGAAAAAAGCCGCGAGACTCGTCCTGAGCTGCTTCTCAATCTCGTCTTTGCCGCCCTCGAGAATGTGCATGGCGACGTGCGCATCCCGCCCACTCTTCAGTTTGACCGTCGCCGGACTCACCTCCGCAACCTCATCGGACGGCAGCAGACGCAGACCATACACCAATGTCAGGTTTGCCATGCCACGATTGTAAGCCAGAGATTGTGCGGGAAGACTTCGGGGCGGGAAAGGAGTCAGGTGTCAGGAAAACGAGAAATCAGAAAGAAGGTGATTTTTCCTGACACCTAAGACCTGCCTACCCCGGCGGCCATTGCAGCGAGCGTCCGCCGATCAGGTGCACATGCAGGTGAAAAACCGATTGCCCCGCGCGCGGGCCCACATTCATCACCGTGCGATAGCCGTCTTCAATCGACCGCTCCCGGGCAATGTTAGCGGCCGCCAAATGACAGCGCCCCAGCAGCTCCGCGTCTTCCGCCGATGCTTCCTTCAAGCCGGCAATATGTTTTTTCGGGACAATCAGCACATGAGTCGGGCCTTGTGGGTTCAGATCTTCAAAGGCAAACGTGTACTGGTCTTCGTAAACTTTCTTGGATGGCACTTCGCCGCGAATAATCCGGCAGAATAGACAATCCGCCATAAGTGAGTCTCCCCTTGCCTGGGATTACGATCACCCGGCAAGTCCATACGGAGATGAATTCATCTCCGGAAGAAACAATACCACTCCAGTTAACAATGCCTTGTAAAGAAACGTGTTTTCAATCCAGCCGCACCAGAAACACCGCTCCCTCCGCCGTCTCCGTCTCGCGGGCCAGAGAGATTGCGCGCTGGCGGTCGTCGTCCAGCACTCGCACCCGCACCCACCAGACTCCCACCGGACTCCTGAACTTCAGCACTTGGGCTGTCTGGTAGCGCTTCTGCAGATGTTTCGCCAATTCAACCGCCGCTTTCTCCCCGGTGAAGGAGCCGATCTGCACCGCCCAGCGTCCACCTGTATCGAGAGGCGCGGGCGCCTGCAACACCTCCAATCGGACCTTCGCGATGCCGGGCAGGTACACGTCCAGCGCCTTCGCAGCCGCCAGCGAAAGATCGATGATGCGTCCTTCAACGAAAGGCCCGCGATCGGTGATCCGCACCACCGCCGAATTTCCGGTCCTTAAATTCGTGACGCGCACAATCGAACCCAGCGGCAAAGCAAGATGTGCCGCCGTCATCGCATTCATGTCGTAAACCTCGCCGTTCGACCCGCGCCGGTTGTGATACGGAGCGCCGTACCAACTCGCCATTCCGGTTTCTTCAAAAATCGGTTTCGCGTTGGCGGGGACTTCGATCTTCTCGGCCGCGCCCGGCGTTTCCACCGGCGGCGGAATCGCGACTGGCTTTTCCTGTTCCTGCGGAATGGAAGGCGGTGGCGGAGCCGGCGCCTGCGCAGGTTTATGCCCACCACAGCCACCGAGAAGCACGCTGCCCAACAATACAAGGAATAGAAGAAATGGCAGCAGGCGCCGCAACACCCGCTCAGACTCAGATCTGGTTTCGCAAATCGGTTTTGGGTAGGGCACGACTTCACAGGCTGCGGAAAAATTCGGCGTTGCACTTGATTTTGGGTGGCGCAGCGGTTCACCGCTGCGGTAAGTGCATTGTTGTGAATTCGGCTTTAGCCGCTGAGGGCACGGCTCTTGCTCAGAAACGACTTTTCCCGCAGCCTGTTCAGTCGTGCCGTAACGCGCCAACAATGTGTCGCGCTTTAGCGCCTGAGGGGAACTCAAGACTTTTTGCGCTCGTTTTCCAGAAAGTCCGCGAACTCCGCAAGCTTTCCCGCCGCCGTTCGCAGGGCCTTCGAGGAATGGGTCCGCACCGCCGGCACCACCTCGTCGTTCAGATACGTGACCAGTTCCGCCGTCTCTTTTTCCAGAGTCTCGGCCATGTTGGCTACCGAGCGATTGAAGCGCGCCGAAGCCTCTCCCACCTTGCGGTCGAATTCGGTCATACCCATCCTGCCGGTTCGGGTTTATGTTCACGCGTATGCCGCGGTTCCCAAGCCTCATTATTATCGTGGGCCTTCTCGCCGCGGTCAATCCGGAAGGGTTGTGTGGAAGCGGGGCTCTGCCCCATAAGAGCTAACTTAAGGATTACTTCCGCTTTGCCCGTCATCCGGGCGGAGTGAAGCAGTTGGAGTATTATCGGGAATAATCAGGGTTGCCCTCGCACAAGATGGTGTTCTGCCGCAAGCGCGATCCGCTGAGTGAACTGTCAAGGGATGAGTAAGCCAATTCCAAGGGGAATATGAATTGTGAACGTCTACCAATCGTGGCGCTGAGAACAGCTATACTCTCGTGCATTCTGTTTGCGGTTGCTCCGATCGGACTACTCGCGCAGACTGCCACGATTCATGTTCGTGTACTTGACGGACGTACAAGAAAAAACCTGTCCGGAATGAACCTAGCAGGCTGCGGAAAAACTCAATCTCGGGCTTGATATTGGGTGGCGCAGCGCTTCAGCGCTGCGGTAACTGCTTTGTTCTGAGTCCGGCTTTAGCCGCTGAGGTGACATTGTCTGGTCGGGAACGACTTTTTCCGCAGCCTC
>Ga0074044_10003566_pt1 | contig 13177 bp, 12 predicted proteins | sample BogForMeECP23OM1_FD_94443 | JGI IMG/M metagenome (GOLD analysis project Ga0074044, IMG submission 94443) | Bog forest soil microbial communities from Calvert Island, British Columbia, Canada - Bog Forest MetaG ECP23OM1 | ecosystem: Environmental > Terrestrial > Soil > Wetlands ...
GGTGAAGAGCGAATTGTCGCCGGCGTTTATCGTGCGGCCCCAATGATGCTCGAAGACCTGGCCTTCGCGGAATTCTTCGAACGAATGGCCCTTCGGCACCAGCTTGAACTGAGTGAAATCGGGACCTGCCATAAACCATGCTCCTAGCAGAACTCTCGTCGCGCCGCGAATTCAGCGGCGAGCTTCTAATCATCAACCGACACGTGCGAGCCCGGATAGAACGCCTTCTCGGATGATGGCCGGGCTCTTATCCGCGCGTACCAATCCGTCATGTTGGGCAAGTCGCGCCAGACATCTTCGAGGCCGATGTCCGACATGCGCACGATCGTCGGCAGGACGCACAGGTCGGCGAGCGAAATCGAGTTCCCGGCCAGCCACTCAGTTCCCTTCGTGATTGCGCCGTCGATTCGCTCGACTGTCTGGCGCAATCGCTCCGTGGATTCGTCCACCTGATCTTTCGAGAAGCCGTCGGTGCCGAAGCGCCGGTAGTGACCCTTGCGCAGCGGCGTCGCTTCGATGTAGCGCGCGCGTTGCGTGTCGCTCATCTGGCGCCATCCCTTGAGGAAAAGCCCGTTGAACGACGGCACCCGAATCGCCGCCGTCGGCACCTCCTCGATGTACCGCAGCCACGCGCGAACCTTCGCCCTTCCGTAGGCGTCGCGAGGCATCAGCGCGGTAACTTCGGCTGGAGCGATCTCCTCGAGATATTCGCAAATCACCGATGAGTCGATGACGGGCCGGCCGTCATGCACCAGTGTCGGCACGACGCCGTTGGGATTGAGCGCGAGGTACGCGGGCTTCAGATGATCGCCGGTCGCAAACTCGATCGGATGACTCGTCCATGCCAGACCTTTCTCTGCCAGGCACAGCCGGGCCTTCTGACTGCACGTCGAAATATGTGCGTGATACAGCTCGAGCATTTGCGTCTCCTCCGACTCTCGAAGCGCTAACTTACAACTATTCCGCCGCTTCCAGAAAATGGCCGAATCGTGCAAGATGGCGCTGATTCACAACCATTGGAGACTCGCATGAAGACAGAGACTGTTGAATACAAGGACGGAGACGTAACGCTTCGCGGCTATCTGGCTTTCGACGACAAGAAGTCCGGCAAGCGCCCGGGCGTTCTCGTGATGCCGGAAGCGTTCGGCCTGGGCGACCACGCGAAGAAGCGAGCTGAGCGGCTGGCAGAGCTGGGCTACGTCGCTTTCGCCGGCGACCCTTACGGAAACGGAGTCGAGGTCTCAAGCCTGCCGGAGGCGATGAAGCTCGCGACGCCGTTGTTTACCGACCCGTCGAAACTTCGCAAACGCGGGCGAGCCGCGCTCGATCATCTCGCGTCGATGCCTCAGACCGACGGCGGGCGACTCGCCGCGATCGGATTCTGCATGGGCGGCACGTTTTCGCTCGAGCTTGCTCGCGACGGCGCGCCACTCAGAGGGATAGTCAGCTTTCACGGCGGCCTCCAGACGCAGCGGCCCGCCGAGCCTGGCAAAGTCAAGGCGAAGATCCTCGTTTGCACCGGCGCCGATGACACCATGATCCCGTTCGAGCAGGTCAATGCCTTCGAGGCCGAGATGATCAAAGCCGGCGCGGACTGGCAGGTCATCACCTATGGAGGCGCGAAGCACAGCTTCACCAATCCGCAATCGGACAGCCTCGGGATGCCGGGCATCGGCTACAACAAGCTCGTGGACGCGCGATCGTGGAAGGCGATGGCTGATTTCTTCGAAGAGATATTCGCATCCTAGCGGCGAGATCTCTTCCTGGAACGAATCTTTGTAGGTATGGGGCCAGCATTCTCGACAGGCTCCGCGCGATTCCAGGCGGCGACTATTGCGAACATCATGATCAGAGCCATCAAAGCGGTGGTAGCTAGAGATATATAGTAGGACCATCGGCGAATAGCTGTAGGACACAACTCGATCGTGACATCGTGTGTTCCGGCCGGGACGTTGAAGGTTATCTCTCCACTCTCAGGCGCGGGTGACGTCGCAACTTCCGATCGTCAACCAGCACTGTCCATCCCGGATAGTCGAAGAGCGAATCCTCCATGAGAGCGGCCTCGCTCGCATCGACCTTGAACGACTGGCGATTCGAGCTGACGGCGAGTTGAGATACCACGGGCGCGGATCGCACACCTTTGAGCAGGACATTTTCGAAGTAAGGACGGTAAAGCACCGACCGCGGCTCATATTCTTCGCGAGTCGTCGTGTTTATCCCCAGGTGAGCGATCGAATCTGCACCGTAATACGCTTCATCATAGGTCTGAATTCCCTTGGGTTGGGTATGCGCGATGTTGAGTAGTACCAGGACTACAATCGCTACCGATGCCAGCCGGGGGCCTATGCGCTCGAAGGCGTAGAGCGCCAACAGCGGCATGAACAGGGCAGGAACGCAAAGCGTGCGCCACGGATAAGCCAGGTGTTGAAGCGTGGCGACGTGCTCCCAAATCGTCCATGACAAATCGGTGGCTAACAACGCGGCGATAATCGACGCGCCGGCAAAGACCAGCGCGTCCAGGCGGCGTGTAAGGTTTGCCGCACGCATCGCGATAAGGACTCCCGTGATCGCCAAGGCTATGTGAACGAGTCCTAGTGAGTACGAGATGCCGTTCATAGGACCGCGCATCGCATAGCCGTACCCCCATGGCGACCAAAGCAACTGAGACGGCGAGATTATGTAATTGGTCCAATTGAGAAGACCGATCCGCAGAAGTTCGGTTTTGACGAAATCGCGTTCAAGCAACGCCGGAAGCCAGAAAAAAGCACTGAGTCCCAGTCCGCCGACAAGCACGGAGGCGCCAGCCGCCGCGGTTTTCAGCCGATGATCCGAGACGGCGGAGCGAACGGCGACGAGCGCCGCGAACGCGGGAAACATCAGCAGCGCGATCGCATTGTGCGCCAGCGGCAGCATCGCCACCGCAAGCGCGCCGAGCGCCACATTGATCGCGGTAGGGCGCTGAACTGCGGTGAGCAACCCGAGCAACGCCACGGGAACCACCGCAATCGCGGCCGACTCGGCAAATCGCCCACACACATAAATATCCAGAGCTTGATATCGAGCGAACAGCCATGCAGCCGCGGCGCCGATTGAGGCGACACGAGAAAACGAGAGTTTTCGCCCGATCAGGAAGACTGCTATCGCGCCGAAAGCGAACAGAATCGCAAGTCCGAATTGAAGCGAGTTAGCCAGTGACATTCCGGCTTTGAAGAACGGCAATGCCGCCGAGTAGATCAGCGGCGGTGCGAATTCGAACAGCGGCTGCCCATGCCCACTGCCAAGATCCGGCGCCCATACCGGCGGGAATTGATGGTCGCTCAATATACTGGCGAATTCAGTCAGCCGCGGTGGGTACTCAAGCGAGTCATGACCGTCGAGCAGGTTGCCGCGGAACAGCGGGCGCGTGAAAAGCAGGATCAGCACCGCAAGCGCGAGCGCCGTTCGAGTCCGCGGAGTATTCCAAGGTGTCGTCAATTCCGCCAGCCGCGCCGCAATCCTGCGTTCCATCGCGGCGTAGTCGGGCCGGCGCATCGCTTGAGCGATCAATCCCACCAGGATGAATCCAACCACCAGCAATATTGGCTTGATAGGTCCAGGGCGGTAGCGCAGTACGATTATGTGTTCTCCCGGACCGACTGGAATCGCGCAGAAGTTGGGATACACGCGAAATATCGGCGCCGGCTTTCCGTCGACGGTGGCTTGCTGACCTGGAAAGTAAGTGATCTTTAGCAACGCATAACACGGGCGTAGGATTGCCAGCCGCGCGCTATAAGTCTCGCCCTGCTTGCTTTCAGAAATTACTACTCCGCGCTGAGTCGAAAACCGCGGATCGAGCGGAGGCAGCGCCTGATACATCTTCCATTCGGGCGCTCCCTTGAAATCGCCACCTAGCGCGACCACCGCGCCGGCCCGCACCGCGGGGTTCAGCATCCATCTCCAGTCGCGGTTGAGGACGGTTGTGAGAGGCCCTTCGTAGCGCGCGCCAATATCCACCAGGCCGAAGTAACCTTCGGGGGAGACCTCATAGACAGCGAGGTTGCCGTGAACTGCGCGACGCTTGAAGTAGGAGGGCATCGCCTGAGTCACGGGCGCCAGCGCCGCGCGCATCGCAAACAACTGGGCCTGGTAAGGATCGCGCTCGTTGATTTCAGCCGTCACGTCCGCGCTCCACGACAAGCTGTGATAAAGAAAGCTGAGCTCGTCGAACCCGGCCAGCGACAGAAACGAATACGCCTGCGATTTTGCGATTTGAAATTTGGCGGCCCATGCTCCGGTCGGACCGGACCACACCCGGCCTGGACGCTCGCGCAAGATCGTGCGGAGGTCGGCAAGGGCGGCATTGAGATCGGCACCTTCGCGTTGAATCGCCGCGAGGCTTTCGTCTCCCCATTGGTCATTCTGCCGCAGGTAGCTCACGCGCTCGGCGAAGATCAGAATCGCCATGGCCCCCAGAGCGCTCACGGTTACAAGCTTGCTCGCTAATCCGATTCGCCAGGCGGCCGCGACTATTCTGGCGAGCGCCCAAGCCGTCAACAGCACTGCATACAGTTCGAATACCGACTCGAAACGGCTGACGTGAAATGTCCCGGGCAGCCCCAATGCGAGCATGAAATATCCCCAGGTCGTGCGGCCGAAAAAAATCACGAGCCACACCGCAGTGAGTACCAACAGGCGGCGTGGCATTGGCCGTTGCCAGCGATACAGCGCGAGCATCGACGACACCGCCAGCGCCAATGTCATTACCGGCCAGCGTCCTTCGTCGAAGAAACGCCCGAAGAACAGAGTGTCGAATATGTTTTTCGCACCCCAAGAATCGAACTTCCAAACGTCATCCCAGCGGCACCGGTTCGCCTCCCCGCTGGCGAGCAGCATCGGAACAACGAACCATGCCGAGCATGATGGTAACGGGAATCAGGATCGATGCGGCGCGGACAACTCGCCTCGAGCGCTCGCCGCGTGGTCCGACCAGGGCCATGATCGCCACCGAGACAATAGCTGCATAGCCGAACACGACGTGCGAGAGCGCGGTGGCCGCGACCAGACAAGCCGCCAGGATTCGCCGTTTGCCAGTGATAAGAGAATAGTTGGCGAGTCCTAGCGCCGGCATCAGCAAGTTGTAGGACATCAGTCGCGTATACAGGCCGGAGCCCCGCCGAACGTACGCACCGTATGATAGCCCATAGCGGCTGAGATCGCCCACCTCGCTCACACTTATGATGAGGATTGACGCGAATCCGGCGGCCATAGGCTCGAGCCCGAATAGGCGCGCACCCAAATAGGTGGATGCGGGGAGAGCTATCATCAACAGGTAGTTGAGCACCGCGAACGACGCCGGCGCCGAAGCGAAGTGCTTAGTAATTGTCAGCCACAGGCCCGCCACCATGTGCGGAAGCGGCTGATAGAAGTGCCACAGCGGATATCCCAACGCCCATTGCGACACCCATGGGTCGAGGAACGAATCGCCAGAGATAAGACTATCCGCCAATCGCTGCGAAGCCGCTATGTGAAAGCTGAGGTCGTTGACCGGTACCCGCTCGATGCGAATCTCCGGCCACAGCAATACTGCGTTCACGATCAGCGCAAGCCCTAGCAGCATCAGCCCGCTGGCTTCTGCCCTGAGCCTCGCCGAATCAGGAATCCTCGACCACCCACTGACCGGTGCCGTGGTCGTAGCTTCGATACGAGGTTTTGCTTTCGCTGCCGCCGGCATTCCTTCGCTAACTGAATTCGCGAAGAGTGTTATCCTAAGGAATTAGAAGAACCCTGCCGACTGCCTGCCGGCTCTCGATGTAAGCGTGGGCGGCGCCAGCCTCCGATAGCGGAAAGGTTCGATCGATCACGACCTTGAATTCGCCTCGAGCGGCCTCATCGATTAGGCGCTGGATCATGTTGTGTGCGCGATCGGTGCCTATCTCGGCGCCCAGGAAAACTCCCGTCAAAGAACGGTTGCCTGCCATCAGTGACGAGACGTCGATCGTCATAGCTTCGCGTCCTGCCGCGCCTACCATCGAGACCCGGCCCCGATAGGCGAGCGACAGCAGACTGCCTTGCAGAGTCGCACCACCTACAGGGTCAACCACGAGATTGACGCCCCTGTTATGCGTGATCTTCATCACAGACTTTACGACGTCGTCAGTCTTATAGTTGATGCCGTGATCGAGACCTAGCGGCTTAAGCCGTTCCAGCCGCTCGTTAGTCGACGCTGTCGCCAGCACTGTCGCGCCTGCGCGTTTCGCGAGTTGAATCGCGGCCACGCCTACACCGCTCGCTCCCGCCTGCACCAGCACTGTCTCTCCCGGCTTCAGATGCCCGAATTCGAACAGGCAATCGTTCGCGGTGCCGAACGGCACCGGGATGGCCGCGGCGAGTTTGATGTCGAATCCTTTGGGCACCGGCCACGCATTACGAGCAGGCACCGCGCGCAATGCTGCATGCGATCCGGCACCGAAGACCGTGGTGACCTTCTGGCCTGCCTTCAGGTCTGTCACCTCGGAACCTACCTGGACGATCTCTCCGCCGGCCTGGTAGCCAACGACATGCGGCTTGCTCAGCAGAGCGCCGTGCCAACGATTGAGCGTATCGCCGCCCTCGATGCTTACCGCCTCGACGCGAATTACCACACCTTTAGGATGGCACTCAGGATCGGGAACGTCCTCGTACTTAAGAACCTCCGGACCGCCGTTTTGATAATAGACCGCAGCCTTCATGATACACTCCTCACTCGACGATGGCCGAATAGATGATGTTCCTGAGTTGTCCGCGGAAATTGAAGGTGGCCGACGGCATTAGTTGTGTCATGAAGATCACTACCATGTCCTCCTTGGGGTCCAGCCAGAAGATAGTCGAGGCCGCGCCGCCCCAGTAGTAGTCGCCGCCGCCTAGCGTGCCCGCTTCGACCTGCCCCAGCGTCATCGCGAAGCCGAGACCGAATCCGACACCTTCATAGGCGGTCTCCGAAAATGCGCCAATCGCCATCCCGCTGAGGTCCTTGCCGCCTGCGAGGTGGTTAAGATGCATCAACTCGATGGTGCGTGGACCCAGGATGCGCACGCCATCCAACTCGCCTCCGCGCCGCAGCATTTCGCAGAAGCGAAAGTAGTCGGCGGTGGTGCTAGTCAACCCTCCGCCGCCGGAAAAGAACGTCGGCTGCTTCAGATAGTTACTCCGCTCCGGATCGTCGATCAGCTTCAGAGTCTTATCGGCCTGCCGTTCATAGTTAGCCGCGAAGCGATCAGCCCTGCGCGACGGCACTGTGAACGACGTGTCCTTCATGTCTAGCGGATCGAAAATCGTCTCCTGCAGATATTGGTCGAAGCGCTTTCCGGAAATCGCCTCGACCAGGTAGCCGCATACGTCGGTCGAGAGCGAGTACATCCATCTCTCGCCGGGCTGATAGCGCAGCGGCACCTTCGCGAGTTTCTCCGCGAACCCGCTAAGTGTCTCCCCCGCGCCGCGCCCCACTCCTGCTTCGCGATAGACGCGATCAACCGGATGATTGGTCGCGCCGTAAGTAAGACCGCCAGTATGGCTCAGCACATGACGCATCGTCATCGGCCGAGTCGGCGCCACGGCCTCCATGGTCGCGCCTTCGCCCGACACCCACACCTTGTGCTCGCGCCACGCGGGGATGAAACGCGACACCGGATCGTTGAGCTGGAAGTGGCCCTGCTCGAAGAGCGTCATCAACGCCACCGAGGTTATCGGCTTGGTCATCGAATAGAGCCGGAAGATCGTATCGTCGGTCACTGGCTTGCGGCGCTCGCGACCATCAAGCCTTGCGATTTGAAGTAGGCGACTTGCCCATGCCTCGCCACCAGCGTCTGGCATCCGGCTATTTTGCCCGGCGCGATGTAGTTCTTGTCGAGGTGCGCCGTTATCCGATTGATTCGTTCGGGCGCGAATCCAGCCCGCTTGGGTGCCAGTTCCATCTGCCTCTCCTTTCCTTCGAGGAGTTTTCCTGCGCGAACTGCATGATCCTAAAAGTAAATCGGATCCACGTACAAGCCGCGAGTGGCAGCGCCCGGCGGCTCCGGGATGCCGAATGAAATCACCACGTACCGTTCGATCTCGCTCGCCAGCGCGCGCACGCTCTGGTATCCGGCGGATGCCTCCGAGGTGAAGACCGACAGTCGGTCGAGACCGCGAGCGGCGAGCCATCCGCATTGCGCGCGGAGAAGTGCCTCGAACTCGTCCTCTGCACCCGGCAAAAATCCCCAGTCCAGCGCGAGCCCGCGCCGCGATTCGACCCGGCTTCCCTTCGACTCGATGATAAACCGCACCGTGTCGCCCGCAGGCCAGACTCCCACCACGGCGCGATCCGTAATCCGCACCCGCTCCCAGCAATAGTCTCGCGGCGAACGCTCGACGCGTGCACTGAACGACTCCACGGTGTACGGCAGGTACATCTCGTCGCGTTCGTGCGTCGCGTTGAGAATCTCGACGATTCGCGACGCATCGCGCGGCGTTGCAGGCCGTCCGATTTGCGGCCCCGCGAGCGACGCGCATGGCAGTTGCGCGCGAATCTGGTGGATGCTCCATCGCGGCGCTCCGGCAAAGCCACGCAACATCGCGGCATTGTCAACCGACGGATACGCGGTGCTTCCGTCCGCCGAGCCTTCCGGGTACTTCTCGTCGAAAATGCGGTTTATCGCGCCCCACAGGCCTTTCTTCTGATGCTCGGGAAGAATGCGCAGGTGCGCGAACGCGTGGATACGATAGTCGCGCCCTCCGACCCGCACGGTATGGAGCGCGGCCACGTTGACGCCGGCAGGTTTTCCGTCGACGAAACCCAGCGCAACCAGGAAATCATCCATCAGCCGCGTGAACGCAAAATAGTCGTCGCCACGCTCGATCGTCATCGTGACGCCGTCGGCCAGCACGATCGGGCATCGCCGCTCGATGTCCGCAAGCACGGCCGCGTCGGCAATCGTCGCCTCGCGCGATACCACCTCGAAATCGAGGATGCGGTCGCGAGTAAGCACGGTTATTCGATGCGGCTCGCTGTCTTCGACCTCGCATGACAGACGAAATTTTTTTTCGCTGGCAGTTTCGAGGATTGCCGCGACGTGGAAGTCGGACAGTTGCTCGACCGACGCCACCCTGAATTCGCCGTAGCTCTGGTTGCACCGCTTCCATCCCCCCGTCGCCACTTCATGCGAATAAGGAAATGGCGCGCGCACGACGATGTTCAAGGCGCATCGAGCGGCGAGCTCGGTCTCGGACGAGCCTTCAGCGCCCGAGCTGACACGCTCGAGATACCACGCGAGCTGGCGTCCCGCGGGACTGTCGGGAATTGCGGGAAATGTGTTCACAGCCGCCACGCTGATCATCTAGTACGAATCCAGGCAATTGTCGCGCGTCGAAAAGAGTGCCGCGAACCGGATTTGTGGAAAATCGTGCGCCCAGCTAGAAGCGCATCACGCTCGATCCAACGCTAGCCATCCAGGGGCTCGCGAATCATGGTGAGGATCGCCAACACCTGATGCCGCGAAAGGACGTAGCCAAGCAGGCTCAATCCTTTGAACGCCCGCAGTTCGCGAGGGGTTATTCGGTGGCGCTTGACGAAACCACGGTCGCGCATGAACCCACGCCACTGATCGGCCGACGGATCGCGCGCGGGGCTTCTGTCATTCGCATTCACAACGCCGGTGGCCTCGGGATGTGACAGAAGAAAAATCTGCTGCCTGCTGACCCCGAGCGCGTCTTCGAGCCGGGCCATCAGCGTCAACGAGGGTTTACGCTTTCCGCCCTCGAGGTATGCTACGTGACTTGCTTCAACCCGGATCTTTTTTGCCAATTCCCGCTGCGTCAGGCCGAGTTCGCCGCGTTTCTGTTTGATGAGTCGCCCGAGAGCGTTCGTCTGCTTCATATGTCGTATTCGGTAAGCAGAGCGCGCCTTAATTTTGCAAAATGGATTACAGCGGCCAGGTACTGAAGCTTCCTGGTAGAGGGAAGATGCTCGCGGAAATTAAGTCCGTATCGACACTCAAAGTATTTGAGCACCCTCGCGGAAACTGAATCCGTGAGGTCTTGAGCGCCCGATCGCGAGGGTCTGCCTTTTACCGGTTCCATAAAAATTTCTCGCGCGGTCGCTTCGGGGAACACGCCAAGGCTGACGAGAATGTCGGCTGCCAGTTCTTCCGGATCGTCCAGATGTTCTCCGTAAGCGGTATAGGTCAAAAACTGAGCGCGCTCTTTGGGTGAATCAAAGAGCATTCCGATCAGGTGATGGCCCATTTCGTGAGAAAAGGCCGCACCGACCGCTGCGGGATGATGCGCGGTGTTCACGCAGATCAACGGCAACCGAGAACGGCCCATCTCCCGCACGTAAAACCCCAACAGCGCCAGTCCCTCCGGTCCGGTGAGCCTTGCCAGGCGGAATTGAACTCCCAGCCCTGACCAGAATCGCGTGAATTCATTGGGCGAAATCAGTCTCAGGAATTCTTCGTTCAGATGGGGCCAGACGGTCCTTCTGGCTTCCGCAACTATCTCCAAAACCTCAGAGCGCCCCAACGACCTTCGGAGCGGGCGGCCATAGTCGCGTTGCTCGAGATATTCAATTTCATCAGAAATGCTGCGGGCAGCCGCCGGCAAGCGGTGCGAAGCCTTGTTGGCCTTCACGAAGTCAGCGGTTAGTTCGTCGAAAATCGAAGAACTCCTCTTGATCGCTCTGGCTGTCACGACCCCCTGCAACCTTGACATCGAGTCATAGCGCGCGGTTCCGCGTGTCTAAGCTCGTGCTGACTGATGCTCACTTAGCACAACATCGGCTGAAAGAAAAACTCGCCGGATGCTGCAATTGCTGAATAACGAAACAGGCCGCGTCTAAAATGGCCGTCTCCATGCTGACTGTTGACTTTATGTTATCGAATAGAGGTAAAAAGTGACAGAACGTCGGACTTATAATGCTTGCTCTGCTGAAATCTCAGCCGCGAAACCGTCAACTTTTTGCATTCCAGCTTCGCGGCCCGATCCTTCCGAAAAGACTGGCAAATTCTCGCGGCCCGCCTCCGCGCCGGTCCGATTCGAACCAGCCCGGTATTTCACTTTCACTAATCCAACAAAGGGAGACATCCAATGGAAATGCGCCTCTTAACCACAGAGAGCGAACGAAACGTCTTAGCCCACCGCCTCGCCGACGCGCGCGCTTGCCACGGAGCCAGCTACAGAGCCGCAGGCCCCACCCAGGTGGGGAATTTACTCCGGCTCAAGGCCGCGGACATCTATGCATTGTTCGAGACGGAAGGTGACCAGGCAGAACGCATGACAGCGGGCGTAGCGTTGCACGACCTCGAGACCTTTCCGCAAAGCTGTGACCAGCCTGATCTTACGCGCTACGCGCCCAGATTGGTGCTGGAGTGCAGTGATCACTGGTCGCGGTCGCGCGGCGCGGGCATGCACGCATGGCGCGGCATTGCGGTTCAGGTTGTTCGACGAAACCCTAAAGCGGTGCTCGTCTATCTGGCCGTCGGGAGTCATGACGGATTTTACGCAGCGATGGGCTTCGTCGATGCGGGACAGCCGGTCGAGTATCCGTATCTCGAGGAGCCCGACCGCGGCCGGCCGCGGGTTCAGCCGATGGTGCTCGAAGGTGAAGCGCTCGCGAAACTGACCGCCAACGTGCATCGGTTGAAGATCGAAACTCCGGACAACTATCGCACGCTCCGGTTCGACAAATCCGATCGGTTGAGGCCCGCGGCGAATCGCTATCCGCTCGGAATCGGGGAGACCGCGGCCGCGGCGGCCCACGTCTGAATCAGTCCTTCGACGATCCGGGGGATTGTTTCACAACATTCTTTCCGAATCCGCGCCAAACATGCGGGTTCGCTCAAGCGAGGAAAAATCAAATGAATATCGATCTAGCAAAAGATCGCAGAGCACAGCGCCCGTCGGACGATTTTGACGGCAATATTCCGGTCAAGCTCACCAAGGAAGAGCTGCGCGATTTGTCAGCTCTGAGCCCGCTGAGAAGTACCTTTCATATCGTCGCCGAATGGACGCTGATACTGACTGCCATCTATCTCTGCCAACGTCATTTCAACCCCGTCGTGTACCTGCTGACCGTTGCCTTCATCGGGGCGCGGCAGCACGCGCTGCTCATCCTGATGCACGACGGCGTTCACTACCGGCTGTTTCGCGACCGGCGGCTGAATGATTGGACCGCCGAGGTCATCCTGGGATGGCCGAACCTGATCTCGGCGCGCGCTTATCGCAGGAACCATTTCGCGCATCATCGCTATCTGAATACCGTCCAGGATCCCGATTGGGCTCGCCGCCAGGGTGACATGTCTTGGGTATTTCCGATGGGCTGGCAGCGGCTCGCAATGTTGTTGATTCGCGACCTATCCGGCCTCGGCGCCATCTTTTATCTCATGCTGGTGCGAACTCTTTTATCCAAAGACGCGGGGGTGAGCCGCGGCTTTCTGGTTGCTCGATACGGCTTCTACGCAGCAGTCGTCGCGATGTTCGCCTGGTTCGGCGTGCTTCATCTTCTCCTTGTGTACTGGATCGTTCCGCTGTTCACCTGGCTCATCGTGATCTTCCGCGTTCGCAGTATCGCAGAGCATTCCGCCATCGAGGGCCGCGCCAACGCCTATGCGCAGACGCGGTCCACGCGTGCGTCCGTGCTCGAGCACGTGTTCGTGGCGCCAAAGAACGTCAACTACCACATCGAGCATCACTTCTACCCGAGCGTGCCGTTCTATCGGCTGCCGCAACTCCATCGCGTCCTGATGTCGAAGTCGGAGTTCAAGGATTCCGTTCAAGTGACGCGCAGCTATCTTGGGGTGCTCCGCGAATGCGTTCGCAATTCGCATTCGATTCTCGGCGTGCGCCCGAGCCGCGCCCAGGCATGATCGAGTTGACGCAAAAGCGGCGGCGGACTTTAGAAGGTCCGCCGCCGCTGAATGGCGATCTTGGTATTCTCTCGGACAGGAGCTAAACCGCGCGAGCTTCGGGAAATACGCGGAGAAAATTTTCCGAATAGAACTTACTTCGGATCCGCTCGGGACGATTGCCGAGCGACGCCTCGAAACGGGCTAACGGGTTGCGGCCGCCCTCGGTGTGCGGGTAGTCGGTCGAGAACAGGTACAGGTCCGGGTTCGACTGATCGATCAGCGCGCCGATGTCCTCGAACACGAACGGGGTGAACGCCATCTGCCGCGTGAGCTGTTCCGAC
>Ga0074044_10003567_pt1 | contig 13176 bp, 11 predicted proteins | sample BogForMeECP23OM1_FD_94443 | JGI IMG/M metagenome (GOLD analysis project Ga0074044, IMG submission 94443) | Bog forest soil microbial communities from Calvert Island, British Columbia, Canada - Bog Forest MetaG ECP23OM1 | ecosystem: Environmental > Terrestrial > Soil > Wetlands ...
AATGCGGAATGCGGAATGCGGAACGGGGAATGGAGAAGGAGAAATGGCAGATGACAAATGCCGGATGGCAGATGACAAATGCCGGATGGCGGATGGGGGATGGGGGATGGGGGATGGGGGATGGGGGATGACAAATGCCGCGACGAAAGGGGCCACCCCAAGGAACGCTGGAGCGCCTCCTGCTGCGCACTGAACAAACGGGATGGTCGGTCGTTTACGATTGCTCGAATGGGAGTCATTGGCAGATTGCGACTTAGAACGAAAGAATGCGAAATCACGCCGCCGAGCGAACCGTGAAAGTTCAGCGTTTCTATCTGAGGGAGCCGACCCCGCGGCGGGATCCCACTCAACCTTGACCAGATCCGGCTTCCCTGGCAGGATTCCCGCCAGCCTGTCAGATTTCCAATTCTCCTCCCGCGCGCGGACCAGGCCACGACGTGACATCGAGTGCGAGCACCTGGTTCCGACGGGGAATCTCTAACCTCGGCCGTGAGGCCGACTCTTGTCACGGAAGGCAGGAGCAGCCCCATGCCACCCCAGGACGGCTGTTTCGTTCTCGACGTCCCCGCGCACGGAGTCATCAGACAGACGACCCGGCAGTCCCTGGCGATCGCCGGCGGCTTCCTTCGGGCCGGTGACCTGGCGCGAGCCGAGCAGGCCTTCCTCCGGATCGCACGGCAGGATCCACTCTCTGGCGAGACCAGGTTCTTCCTGGGTCTGATTCACCAGCAACGCAAGCACCTGGAGACCGCGACCCACCACTACGAGCACGCGGTGCGGCTGGCCCCCGACCTTGCCGAGGCCAGGAATAACCTGGGGGTCATCCTCCAGTCTCTAGGGAAGCTCGACGAGGCCGAGGCTTGCTTTCGCAAGGCCCTGAAACTCGAGCCCGACTACGCCGAGGCGCACAACAACCTGGGCAACGTCCTTCAAGATCAGGGGCGGTTCGAGGAGGCCACTACGGCCTACCGGCAGGCACTCCATTTCCGGCCGGGCTATGTTGAGGCTCTCAAGCACCTGGGCAATGCCCTGAGGGCGCTGGGGCGGCTGACCGAGGCCATCGCCTGCTACAACGAGGGCCTTCGCCACGCGCCCGACCATGCCCTGCTGCACATGTCCCGGGCCATGGTCTGGCTTCAGAGCGGCGATTTCGCGCGAGGTTGGCCCGAGTGCGAGTGGCGGCTCCGCGGACAGGACTTACCAATCCATCGCTTGCCTCAGCCCGTCTGGGACGGCTCCGAGCTGGGCGGCCGCACGATCCTGATCGTGGCCGAGCAGGGGCTGGGCGACACCATCCAGTTCATCCGTTACGCGCCGCTGGTCGCGCGCCGCGGCGGCCGGGTCGTCGTGACCTGCGCACGGATGCTCAGCCGGATCATCGCCACTTGCCCGGGCGTCGATCAGGTGATCATTGAGGGAGACCCTTTGCCGGAATTCGCCTGCCATGCCCCGGTCATGAGCTTGCCGGCCATCCTGGGCACGACCCTCCAGACAATCCCGGTCGAGGTCCCTTACCTCGCGGCCGATCCGTCACTTGTCGCACGTTGGCGCGATGCGCTGGACGGGATCGATGAATTCAAGATCGGCGTCGTCTGGCAAGGCAACCCGGTCCATACCAGGGATCGCGAGCGCTCCTTCCGCCTTGCCCACCTCGAGCCGGTCGCCCGGGTTCCCGGCGTGCGATTGTTCAGCCTGCAGAAGAACTTCGGCCTGGATCAGATCGAGGCAGTATCGGACCGGTTTCTCGTGACCGGACTGGGCCACCGGCTGGACGACTTCGTCGATACTGCCGCGGTGATGCGGAACCTCGACCTGGTCATCTCGGCCGACAGCTCCCCGGCGCACCTCGCTGGCGCCCTGGGAGTGCCCGTCTGGATGCCCTTGCCCTACATCAGCGACTGGCGGTGGATGACCGACCGGGACGACACCCCCTGGTACCCCACGATGCGCCTCTTCCGCCAGCGGCGGTTCGGCGACTGGGACGAGCTCTTCGCCCGGCTCGCCCGTGAACTGGCCGCAGCCCAATTCTTCCACTCTCGGGGATCGTTGCCATGACGATGATGATCAACAACCCGCTGGCTTTCGCCGGTGCTTGTATTCACGCCGGCGATTATCCGGGTGCCGAGCTGGCGTGCCGCCAGGTTCTTGAATGGGACCCCGGGGTTGGCGAGGCCTGGTTCGTGCTCGGCGTGGCCAGCCAGCTTCTGGGCAAGGTCGCCGAGTCGGTGGCCTACTATCGCAACTCCGTGCGGCTCGCGCCCGGCAACGCCGAGGCGTGGAACAACCTGGGCGCTTCACTCTCATCGCTGCGCAGGCCCGAGGAAGCCGAGGAGTGCCTGCGCCGGGCCCTGGAACTCGAGCCCGGCTATCCCCAGGCTCACAACAACCTAGGCAATGCGCTCAATGCTCAGGGGCGGTTCGACGAGGCGCTGGCGTCTTACCTCCGCGCCCTCCACTTCAAGCCGGACTATTCCGAGGTCTACGACCATGTGGGCCTGGTCTTGCAGGCCCAGGGACGGCTGGCCGAGGCCGTCGACTGGTTCACCCAGGCCCTGGAGCTGGCTCCCGAGCTGGGCGCGGTCCATATGAACTACGCTCTGGCCTGCCTCCAGAGGGGGGACTTCGCGCGGGGCTGGACCGAGTATGAATGGCGGTTCCGCTGCCGCGAGCATCCGATCCTCGCTCAGGGCATGCCGCCCTGGGATGGATCACCACTGCACGGCCGCTCCATCCTCCTCTGGGCCGAACAGGGACTGGGCGACTCGATCCAGTTCATCCGCTACGCGTCTGCCGTCGCGCAGCGAGGAGGCCGGGTGATCGTGACCTGTCCCCGGCTGCTCGAGCGGATTCTGGCCACGTGTCCGGGCGTCGCGCAGGTGATACCCGAAGGAACCCCTCAGTTGGACTTCGCCTGCCAGGCCGCCTTGATGAGCCTGCCCCGAATCTTCGGCACCGCGCTCGACACGATCCCCTCCGATGTCCCTTACCTGGCCGCCGATCCTGCACTGGCGACGCAGTGGCGCGACGAGCTAGCCCGGTTCAACGGTTTCAAGATCGGCATCGCCTGGCAGGGCAATCCGGACCACAAGAAGGACCGTCATCGCTCGTTCCGGCTTGCCCGCTTCGAGCTTCTGGCGGGTGTTCCCGGCATAAAACTATTCAGTCTTCAGAAAGGTCTGGGCACCGAGCAGCTCGAAGAGCTTTCGGGCCGCTTTCCCGTGACCGATCTCGGTGGCCGGCTCGACGACTTCATGGACACCGCCGCGCTGGTCCAGAACCTTGACCTGGTGATCACGCCCGACACGTCGCTGGCCCATCTTGCCGGTGCTCTCGGTGTTCCCGTGTGGGTCACGATCCCCTTCGCCTCCGACTGGCGCTGGCTGCTCGACCGGGAGGATACTCCCTGGTACCCCTCCATGCGCCTCTTCAGGCAGCGCCGCTGGGGCGACTGGGATGATGTCTTCAGCGGGATGGCCCAGGAACTCTCTGAAGTAGTTATTGATAAACCTGAATACGGAGCAGCCAGGTCACGCGTGTGCGAGGCCAGCGGCGATCACGCCCGGGGAGTTGATCATGCACAGATCCGCATGCCGCTCGGACCTGGCGATCGATCAAGAGTCAACCAGCCGCGCCTCGCGCTGGCTCCAGGCCGGGGGTAACCGGGACGGGCTTCGGCGTGCCCTCGGCTACTGGTTCGGGGAGCAGCGCCAGGGGGCGCTCCAGCCCAAGGGCCGCCAACGCCAGGTAGAGTCCGGCCGAGGTGAGGAACGCGTACAGGGCCGCCGGCTGGAACCGCCGTGCTGCGCTCCAGTCGAAGAGCGCCCCGAGCACCGGCACCAGGCCGACAGCCATTCCAAGCCCCCAGGCCAGCAGCCCTGCCGGGTTCCAGCCGCGACGAATTCCGTGCCATTGCCCCTTTTGCCGCAGCGCATCAGCGACCAGAGCGCCGACGGCGGACGCGAAGACGGCACCCATCAGGTTGAAGATCTCTTCGAGACGGCCCGCCCAGGAGGTCGCGACCAAGACGAAGGCCAGCAGCCCGCCGATCCTGGTCCAGACCCTGCGGCGGATCTCTGGCCAGTGCGTCGAGATTCTCTCTCTGAAGACCCAGGCCGAGTAACTCCCCGGCGCCAGCGTGGCCAGGCCGAAAACGCTGAGAATCGCGCCGCCCTTGATTCCGCCAATGCCCACGGAAACGGCCCAATGAAACGAGAGCGGGAAGGCTGGCACGTCGTCCATTGCCGGGAACACACCTCGAGTGGACTGGCCCAGCGCGCCGGCCACCGTGAGCAGTGCCATGACCGCACAGTAAGAACCAGCCAGGATGATCCCGATCCAGCCGCCGATGCGCACATCGCGGCGCTTGCTGACGGCCATGCCCCATTCGACTCCCATCAAGCCGGAAAGGGCAAAACCTCCGAACATGAGCTGGAACAGATGCGCCTGGCACGGTTCCACTTGCAACCTCAGGGCTGGGTCAAGTTGCGCCAGCGACTCCTGCGCCGCGGCGAACGTCGGCAAGCCAGCGCTCGCAAGCAAGGCCGTCGCACCCAGGAGCAAGAGCACCACCGGCGTGTAGACCTGCATGAGGGCAAAGATGACGCCCGACATCCGCAGCCGGCAGACCACCGTGATCACGTAGATCCAGAACAGGGCCGTCAGCAGGAAGACAGGGCTCTCCAGGACGAGAGGCCCGAGACTCCAGGGTTTGAAGACCCTCACGTCGATCAGGCCGCACGAGAGCAGTCCGAGCATGATCAACTTCATCGCCATGGTGACCGAGACCGCGTAATAGGCAAGGGCGCCCAGCCCCACGCCCACGCCGGTGATCCACTCCGACCCGGTCGTGCCAAACGTCGATGCACCGACGGCGCCCAGACGACGACCGGCCGTCCACCCCCACATGGCCGGGATGTCGAAGAGCAGAAAACAGCACGCCAATGCCGCCAGCACGGCCGCGGCGGCCAGCCAGCCCAGGCTCGTCTGCCCCGGCAAGCACGTTCCCAGCCGGTCGAGAATAGGAATCCATATAAACACGCCCGCATAAGCTGGTGCAATCGTCCAGACCCAGCTACAACGCACCAGCGGCGGCTCGTTCAGGTCGGCACGGACGAAGGGTGGCAGGTCTGCGGCGTGGAGCTCGGTTGGTGGGCAGTTGGTGGTCACGTGAGATCGAAGCCCTCCAGCCGGCGACCTGGTCGGCCTGGCCTGATAATGTTGCTCGAGCCGTACCAGGCCGCGCGGGCAATTTGAATCCGGGCGGATACCGATCCGGGCGACAAATCTTACCACGTTCCCGAGAGTGGATCATAGCATGGGGCGCAATCGGGATCGGCGACGCAAGCGACCACATCGTCCGCGGGCGAGCCGTGCGGACCCCGCGCAGAGCCGACTGGCCGGGCCAGTCGCGCCCGGGCCTTTGACCCGGTTGGCGCGCTACACCTGGGCGGCACCGACCACTCTCGTGGGGCTGGTCGCAGGAACGCTCACGCTGGGAACGGGCGGACGGGTCCAGCACCGGCGCGGGGCCTTGGAGTTTCACGGCGGGTTTGCCAGATGGTTCGCCAACCGTATCGGCTTCGACGCGATGACGCTGGGACATGTGATACTCGGTCGGGATGCGCCATGCCTTGAAGTGCTTCGCGATCATGAGCAGGCCCACGTCCGGCAAGCCGAGAGGTGGGGGCCGGTCTTCATTCCGGCGTACCTGGCGGCCAGTATGCTGGCATGGAGTCGCGGCGGGCATTACTATCGCGACAACTGGTTTGAGCGTGACGCCCGCCGTGCGTGCGGTGAACCGGATTGATTGTTGAGGTCCCGTCCTCATTCCGCTTTCAAAGACTTCAGTGAGACAGCCCCATGCACCAACCGCTCCATATCGAGCGCCATTTCACTGCCAGCGAGGCCGTACGTGACGTCGTGATCGGTATGTCGGACGGATTGACTGTTCCGTTCGCGCTGGCGGCGGGGCTGTCGGGATCGGCAGTGGCGACCACCGCGATCATCGTCACCGCGGGTCTGGCCGAGGTCGCCGCCGGTTCGATCGCCATGGGCCTGGGCGGCTATCTCGCGGCCCGTAGCGATGCGGAGCACTTCGCCAGCGAGAAGCTGCGTGAAGAGCGCGAGGTCCAGGCCGTTCCCGACGTCGAGGAGCTGGAGGTCGCGGAAGTCTTCCAGCACTATGGCCTGACCGAGGCCGAGATCGCGCCGATCTTGCGGGCGTTCCGGAACAACCACCCGGCCTGGGTCGATTTCATGATGCGGTTCGAGCTTGGCCTGGAGGAGCCCGATCCCGGCCGCGCGCTGTGGAGCGCCCTGACGATCGCGGGGGCTTACATTGCAGGCGGCTTGATACCGCTGTCGCCGTACATGGTGATCAGCTCCACACACACCGCGCTCCTCGTTTCGATCGGCGTGACGCTGGTGGCGCTTCTGGCCTTCGGCTACGTGAAGGGGCGGTTCACCGGTACGCGGCCGTGGCGGAGTGCCGCTCAGACGATGTTGATCGGAGGTGTCGCGGCGACGGCCGCGTTCCTGATCGCGCGGGTCTTCTCATGAGTACGCAAGCAAGGATTTCAAGGAAGCCTTAATGCCAAAGCGTGCACCGCCGGGCTCGCCTTGCCCGAGAAGGAGCACACGTCGATGATGAAGCTCCAGAGCACGGCCGTCACCCGCAACCCCGACCCCTTGCGTACCCGGCCGGCGTACTCCTGCAATGTCCCGTCCCGTTGTTTGGCATTTTGAGCTTGCCGATCCTGAGTGGGCCGAGCTTGTCTGCATGCCAGCTTCCGGCATGACCAGCCCTTCGATGTCCCGTCCCCGACCACCCCGGAATTGGGTTCGTTTTGCATAAAGAAAGCCGAATCCCTCGGACGTTAGTTCCTTGAGAGCAAAAGATTTGTGGTCGATCACCATTGGCTTCGTTCCGCGCGAATTGGAAACCGGTTGGCCTGAGCCGCGTGCTGCCAGGTCGATCCGTGGTGAACCTAGCAGCGCCGCGAACCGTCAAGCTTTTGCCAGCCCGTCCTATCTGGCTTTTCCGCAAGGTCTGCGCAATCCGCATATCGGGCAGATTGATTTCCGCGTGTCAAAGAACAGGCGCCGCGCGCCGCCCTTCCGCTTCGGCAACGCGCGGGCCTGCTTCTCACACCGAAATGTCAAAGACTCTCCGCACTGTCCCGACATACGGAGTTTACGACAGAAATGCCCGAGACTTGCGAGCGTCTCCGGAAAGTGGTCTCTTCTTGATGGCATGAGCGCGATCGCAACGGGCTCGTTTTGCCGGAACCAATCCAATCAATACCTCGCATCGCGACCTTTCTCGCCGGTATCCCATGCGCCTGCTCTTCGCCTCGATCCATTGTTACCTGGACCCCTCCAGCGGCGCGGCCTTGCGCACGCGCGAGCTGCTCGAGATCTTGGCCGCGCGGGATGGATTGCCGGGTGCTCACGGCAGGGATTCCTGGACCCCGAGCGGGAAACATCCCTCGACGACGTGCTAACCCCCTTGGAGCTTCCCACCCGCCGGTTCCAGGCGGAACGGGAACGTGCAGGGCGGCCGAGGTGATCGACCTGAGCGTCAACGGCGTTCGGGTGACGCTCATGCCGCACGACCTTAGTGAATTGTCGGGGTCCGCCGTCGATGGCGCGCGCCGAGCTGGTTCCTGGACGGTGGCACTGCTGGATTGTGCAAGCAACCAACTGCGAATGTTGACAATAATCAACGGAAGAATGCACCCTTGATGAAAAGTGTGGTATCGTCTGGTGCCTCGGGGTTGTGGGAGGTAGAATCCGGGACTCGTCAAGGGCCCTCAGCCCGAGCAGACACGGCCCAATTATTTCGCACCAAAGCCCTCGGGAAGGGGAGAGAGATTATGCGTCTCTGTCTCGTTGAAGATCTCGCCGCCGCCGGGTTCGAGCCGCTCACACTGACGCGACCGGTTCACGAACTCTGGCTCGGGTGCTCCACGCTGGGATGCAAGATTGCCAAGGCGTTCGGGGTTGGGCCAGGACCACAGCGCCGGGGAGGGGTGATTCGCTCTCACCTGGTTCCCGTCCAGCGTCAGCGCGATCCTCACCTGGTAGTCAATGATCGCGACTGGCTCGCGCGGGGGCCGGTCATCGTGGCGAACAGCCGGTGGGTACCTCCCACGGGTTTCGAACCCCCCGATTTCCACGGTCCCTCGATCGGGCTCTGCGACGAGAAGCCGGCCTTTGCCTTGGTCGGCCCGGAGGATGCGATCTCGCTCGATCCCCGTGGGATCGATTCATGGTTCGAGAAGATCGCCGAGCGGTACAAGAGAAGCGAGGTGGGCGGGGAGTGGATGCACCGCCCCTGGGACCTCGTGGCCAGGAACGGGGAGCACATCGAGCGTGGTTTACAGGAAGGTGGACAGAACGGGGTGACCAAGCGTCAACTGGCGACCCTGGCTCTGGTTGGCCCGTCCAATTTGCTCCGCATGCACGAGACAGCGCGGATCGACCCTTACACTGTCTTCGATACGACGACCGGTCCCATTGTGGTGGGTCCCAAGGTGTGGGTTCAGCCGTTCACGCGCGTGGAGGGGCCCTGTTATATCGGTCCCGAGACCCAGCTCTTCCGGGCAAACATCCGGGGCTCGGTCTCGATCGGTCCCAACTGCCGGATCGGCGGCGAGGTCGAGGCCACAATCGTCCACGGCTTCTCCAACAAGTATCACGAGGGCTTCTTAGGCCACGCCTACGTCGGCGAGTGGGTGAACCTGGGAGCGATCACCTCCAACAGCGACCTGCGCAACGACTACGGCGAGGTCTTCGTGCCCCTTCAAGGAGATCCGGTGGCGACCGGACAGGCCAAGGTCGGCTGCTTCATCGGCGACCATACCCGCACCGGGATGGGATCGATGCTCAACACGGGGACCGCCATCGGCGTGATGTGCAACGTCCTCCCCGCCGGCTTGCTCTTGCCCAAGCATGTCCCTTCGTTCACGGCGGTTCTCTACGGACGAGTCGGCAAGGGGTTCTCGCTCGAACAGATGTTCGACACCGCCCGGATCGTCATGGGGAGGCGCGGCAAGGCTTTTACCGACGTAGACGAGCAGCTCTATCGCAGCCTCTATGAGCAGACTCGTCTGGAACGAGAGCGGGCCTTCCAGCGATCCCACGACCACCGGGCCGATCTCTGGCCGGTGGCGCAGGCGGCGCGATTCTGATCAGAGGGAGCGAGTGTTTTCGCTCAATTCCCAGCGAGTGAGGGCGCCCCGTCTCGCCGTAACTTCTAGGCCGCGTGCACGAACCGGACGGCTTTGGGGTTGGAGTCGTTCCAACGTGGGGGCTGCACGTCGTTTGCGACCCGCAATACTCCCAGGGCGACCATGCGTTCGACTTTGGCCATGTTCCCGAAGTCGATTTTCTCCCAGTGATCGCTCACCTTCTGATAGTCAGGGTACAGGAAAGCGACACAAAGGCTATGTGCAGAAACCCCAAGCTCGGCTAGCGCGTAGTTGTCGCTCGCCCCCAAGAACCTATCGCTGTTCCGTTCTTGTAGACCTTGGTCCCTACCCGCTGGCCTGTCTCCTGGAGAATCGCCCCGATGCTGGAATAGTCGAAATCCGGTGATCGAAGCGGTCCCCACCTGGGAACCCTCCGTGTCATCGGTGCGGCCGACCAGTTCGAGGTTGATGTCGGCCACGGTCTGCTCGATCGGAACGACGGGATGCTTGGCATAGTATTCTGATCCCAGCAATCGTGACCATTATCCTCGCAGTAACGAAAGTCGCCGGCGACCTGCCAAGCGTCTTTGGCATCATCGGCGCCTCGTTCGGGCCGATCTGCGGCGCGATGGCGGCCGACTACCTGCTGGCGGGCAAGCGCTGGTCGGGTCCACGCGCGGGTTTCAATCCGGCCGGCTGGGTTGCCTGGGCGCTCGGGTTCCTGGTGGGGATCCTGCCCAACCTGCACGGCCGCTTCCCGGCGATCCCGGACGTTCCGGCCGCCCCGGTGGCCGCCTTCATCGTCGGCTTCGCGGTTTACTTCGCTTGCGCCAAGATCGGCCTGATCTCGCCGGTGATTTCCATGCCGAACCGGGCCGACGTATCGTAAGCTCAGAACATGGGGCAAGCGAAGGTCTGTTCACTGCCCCAGCAACGTGGCGATCAAGCCGGGAGGTTTGGTTCCCGGAACCACGACTCGGTCGCCGGGGAAGAGCTGGTAATCGGTGAGCGTGTCGCCGCGTTCCTTGATGCCGCACCAGTCGATCTTGAGAACCTGGTCGGGTTCGCCCGGCGGGTGCGGCCGAACCAGGTAGGCCTTGTCTGGGAGGCTGTTTGTCTTCAGCCCGGCCTGAAGGATCGCGTCCAGCACTGTCTCGTTGCCCTTGATTGGGAACCGCCCCTGCGTCGTGACCGCTCCCATCACGTAATAGTACTTGCTCTGAACGTTTGCCAATCGCACCGAGACGCGGTAGGGCTGGTCGATCTTCTGATTCTGCTGCATGGCCGCCGCCGTGAGCTGCTGGGCGATCTTGAGCTCGATCTCCTCAAGGGTCAGCCCCACGACGAAAACGTCGCCGGCGAATCCCAGGTCGATCATGCCGTCTTGCTGGACGGTCACGGTGCTGAGATTCCAGTCCGGTGGCGCGGGCTTGATCGAGACCTCGAGCTCGTCGGGAGGCTCAACCACGTAGCGGGGCATCGTGACCTTGTCGAGCTCGCGGGCCTGTTCCGGGTCGATGTATCCCCGCTCGGGGACTCGCCGCGCTTCGTGTTTCCGGCCCATGCCGGCGCAACCCGGAACCAAGGTCAAGCAGACCGCCGCGACAACGACGAGAGTGCGCCGGCAAGAGGCTGAGAGCATCCCTGCGATCATGGACCTGGCACCTCGAGACTCGTGTTTGGTCCCGCCTCGGCTCAACCCGACGCAACGAGATCGTTCCCTGATCGAGACCGATCGGCTAGCACTACTCTACGAATTCGGCAAACTTCCACATCGGGCTCAAGGAAAACTCGAGATTGACCAAAGTAAGTTGACCGGATACCGTGCCGGCCTTGTGTGGTGTGGCTCGGGCCCGGTTTCCGTTGTGACCGAAGGGATATCCAGAGGCCGTCATGGAAGATATCGAGAAGGTCGTCCACGGTTACATCTTGAACGAATTCTTGCCAGGTGAGGATCCCGGGGAATTGACTGATCGCACACCTCTGATCACCGGCGGAATCCTCGACTCGATCACGACTCTCAAGCTGGTCGTGTTCCTCGAGGAGCACTTCGGAATCACGGTCGAAGCTCATGAAGCCGGTGTCGAGCATCTGGATTCGATCGGCCAGATCGCCAGGCTGATTGCTGAGAAGAAGCAGGCTGCGTGAGTTTCTGCCGTCGGTTCAAAGGGCGCGGGTTGCGCCCGATGAGCCGGGCCGGATCTCGAGCAGCACCTGGCCATTTTGACGGAGAAACTGGACGAGTTCGTGCGTGAGGGTGCCCGACCCGTCCATGCGGGGCACCTTGTTTTGCCCGCCGAGCTTGCCGCGAGATCGCATCCATGAGTTGAACGCACCCGCCTGTGCCACGACCAGTGCCGGCAATGGTAGCCCCACGCCCTCGGCGCGATGAGCCAGATAGTCGGCATTGCGCCGGGACAGGTCGCCATCGAGCAACCGGCGAAAGCGGTCTGGGTCGTCGGGCGTCTCGAGAAACTCGATCACGTACTGATGATACCCCAGCGCCCCCTCGAAGACGGGCCCGACATGCCAGTCCCGCACCGATGCTCTCGAGGCCGACGAGGCCGACGCTATCGCCGCCTCGACCTCCTCGTTGATCAGGTGCTCGCCGAACGCCGACAGCGTGTACCTGGTACGTCCCGTGAAGCTGAGCAGCGGCGGGTCGAGCGACTCGAACCGCACCGTGTCGCCGATGATATGTCCCCACATCCCGGCACAGGTCGACACCACGATCGCGTAGTTGACGCCCCTCTCGAGCGTGCCCAGCCAGTGCCGCGTGGGGTTGGGCGAGTCGAGCTCCGTGACCGGAACGAACTCGTAGAACAGGCCATGATCCAGGAGCAGCCGCAGGAGCTCCGTTTTCGGGTCACCGAAAGCGATGAAGCCCTCGGAGCAGGGGTAGGTTTCCTGCAGGCGGATGTCCGACCGTCCGAGGATCTCCTGGAATGCCTTCTGGTACGGATCGAACTTGACACCCCCGTGAACGACCACTTCGAGGTCGGGCCAGAGCGCGCCGATGGAGCTTTCGCCAGTGAGCTCGAGGACGCGCTGGAAGAGCATGAGCAGCCAGCTCGGCACACCGCTGACCAGAGTGATCCGTTCCCGGATGCTCCGCTCGGCAAGCAGGGTCAGCTTCGTGTCCCAGTTCGATTCGAGGGCCAGCTCGAGCGGAGGAAAGGTGTAAGGGCGAAGCAGCGGGGACAGCTCGAGGGCGGCGATCCCGCTCAGGTCGCCCTGGTGCACGCCGGGTGCGGGTTGTTCCAGATTGGCCGTGCCGCCCAGGAAGAAGAGCCGGCCCTGAAAGAGACGGGAATCGGGCCGGGCGGTCATATGGTAGGCCACCATCGTCTGGGCAGCCTTGCGGTTGGAAACCACCATCTCAGTCGAGATGGGGATGTACTTGGTCGTTCCCTGGGTCGTGCCGCTCGTCAGTGCCAGAAAGGGGATTCGGCCAGGCCAGGTCAGGTTCTCGAAAACTGGGTAGCTGGAGCGGAGGTAATCATTCCAGAGAGTCTCATAGGTGCGCAGCGGAACGGCCTTCTGGTAGTCGGCGACGCTGCGCACTTGATCGAACTCGTGATCCCGACCGAACCGGGTTGCCCTCGCCGCGCGCACCAACCGCAGCAAGCCCTGCTCCTGGACGCGCCGGGGGTCGAGAGAGTCGACCTTCGATGTGCGCAGCCGGGCATGAAGGTGAAACCCGGCGTTCACCAGATGACGCACCGGCAAAGAGCCCGCAAGCATCACGGCAGCCGAGGTGCGGCTCGGGGTTGGGACCGTTGGGGCCGGCTGTGCGGGTGCGGTCGATACTGTGGACGTCATTGCGGATCAGGCTATCGGTTTCACCCGCCGGCAGAAATAGGCGCCGGCCGGGGGCAGGTTGCGTGGCTCGAAGACGAACTGGACGTCCTCGAAATACTTACGATAAAACCTCAGGTAGACCCAGGGCAACTCGGTGATCTGGTTGAATGTGCCCTCGGGCCGG
>Ga0074044_10003569_pt1 | contig 13171 bp, 10 predicted proteins | sample BogForMeECP23OM1_FD_94443 | JGI IMG/M metagenome (GOLD analysis project Ga0074044, IMG submission 94443) | Bog forest soil microbial communities from Calvert Island, British Columbia, Canada - Bog Forest MetaG ECP23OM1 | ecosystem: Environmental > Terrestrial > Soil > Wetlands ...
CGATTCCCGGTGTGGCGACCAGTCGGGGCTTGATCGTGAACCCGGCCGAGGCGGTGTTACCGGAGGCATCCGTCGCCGCGAACGGATGGGTCCCGGCAGTGGCGTTCGTGATCTCGAACGAGCAGTAGAAGTTACCGAGCGCGGTGCTCGTGGCAGAGCACGCTGTCCCCTGGATCCAGCTCACGATGACGAGCGAGGTTCCGGCGAACCCGGTGCCCGTGAACGTTACCGTAGTCCCCACAGGGCCGGTCGTCTCGTTGATCGTCAGGGTCGGTACGACTACGACCGTCGTCACCGCGACGTCGGAGGAAGCGTCGGTCCCCTCGAAGACGGTCGAACCCGCGGTCGTGGCCGGGAGGGCGAAGGTGCAGCTGAACCCACCCGAGGCATCGGTGGTCGCGCTGCACGCCTCTCCCTGAGCCCACGAGACCGTGGCCGCCGAGTCGCCGGCGAATCCGGTCCCGGCGAACGTCACGAGAGTGCCCACCTGACCTGAGGCAGGCGTGGCCGTCAGGCGAGAGTCCACGGAGAACACGACCGACGTGGTGTTTCCCGTGGCATCGGTGGCCGTGAAGGTGTGCGGGCCGACGATCATCGAGGGGATCGTGGCGGTACAGCTGAACGACCCGGACGCGCTGGTCGGAACGGAGGTGCAAATCTTACCGCCGGTCCAGGCGATCGTAACGGTCGACGAGCCCGCCCAGTTCGTCCCGGTGAACGTGACCGAGGTTCCCACGACGCCCGACGTCGGGGAGACCTTCAGCGTGAGAGGAAGGACGGTGAACGTGACGCTGGCGGCGTTGGAGGAGGCGTCCGTGGCGGTGAACTTGTACGCCGCGGGGGTCACGGAAGGGATGTAGTAGGTGCACGAGAACGCGCCCGTGGAATTGGTCGTCGCGCTGCAGGCTGTGCCGATGCTCGAGGCGACCGTGACGGCCGAGCCCGCTGCGAACCCGAGACCGGAGAACTTCGTGTACGTCCCCAGGATGCCCTGGGTCGGGCTGACGGATAGAGAGGAGATGACGGTGAAGACCGCGGTGGCAGTGTTGGAAGCGCCGTCGGTGCCGATGAACGAGCGCGCCCCCGCGGGCGTCGAGGGGATCACGAACGTACAGCTGAAGTTGCCGACGAGGTTCGTCTTGGTCGTCGTCGGAGAACACGCCACGCCGCCGGACCACCCGACGGAGACGTTCGAGTCCGACGCGTAGCCGGAACCGACCAGCTTCATCGAGGTACCGACGACACCCGTCGCGGGCGTCGGCACCAACTCGGGCGTGACCACGAACTTGGCCAGCGCGGAGTCGCTGGACGCGTCCGTGGCGGTGAACGTGTCGGTCCCCTGAGCCTGAGCCCGGATCACGAAGCTGCAGCGGAAAGAGCCTAGGGAGTTGGTGGTCGCCGTGCAGGCCGTTACGGTGGTCCAGTTCACCGTGACCAGCGATGTGGCCGCGAATCCGGTGCCCGAGAAGAGTACCGTGGAGCCGACGGGACCGGTGGCGGGGGTCGAGGTCAGGGAAGGCGTTACGGTGAATACGGCGGTGACGAAGTTCCCGGCCGCGTCCGTTCCCGTGAAGACCTGCGGACCGACGGAGGAGTTCGTGAGAACGAAAGTGCACTCGAAGCTGCCGGTCGAGTTGGTCGTCGAACTGCAGGCCGTGCCGCTGCTCCAGGTGACCGTCACTGCGACAGCGGCGGAGTAGTTCGACCCGCGGAAGGTGATCGACGTTCCGACAGGCCCGGAGTTGGGGCTGGCGAGCAGCTGGGTGGCGACGGTGAATGTGGTCGTGGCAGAGTTGTCGGCCGCGTCCGTCCCGGTGAACGTATGCGTTCCCTTCGAGGTCGAGGGGATCGTGAACAGAGCGCAGGCGAACGTCCCGTTCGCGGCCGTCGTGGTCGAGCAGACCGTGCCCCCGCTCCACGATACGGTGACCGCGGACGTCGCGGCGTAGCCCGTTCCGTCGAAGGCGACGTTCGTGCCGACGGGGCCCGACGGAGGGGTCGCGGTCAGCTGGGAGGTGAGGGCGAACGACGTCTCCGCCGTTAGCTTGTCCGTACTATTGAGAGCGGTGAACTGGTGCGAGCCCCCGATCAGGGCGGGCACGATGAACGAGCAGGAGAACGTGCCGAGGGGGTTCGCGGTCCCGACGCAAGCGGTGCCGCTGGGGTACGACACCGTGACGACCGAGTCGTCGGCGAATCCGGTACCGGTGAAGAGGACCTTCGTTCCTACAGGTCCGGAGCTGGGAGCGGGACTGAGCCGGGGGATGATCTGGAAGGTCGTGCTCGCCGCGTTCGTGTGATTATCCGTCCCGACGAACAGGTACTGGCCCGCGGGGAGCTGCGGAGTCGTGACCGCGCAGTTCACCGCGCCCGTCGCGTTCGAGATCCCGGTGCACTCGATTGTCGAGTTCAGGCTGACGTTGACCCGGGAATTGGGGGTGTAGTTGGTCCCGAGGAACGAGACTACCCCGCCTACCGGCCCCGAGGAGGGGACCGCGATTAAGACCGGTAGGATGGTGAAGGATGCGTTGGCGGTCTGTCCCGCGCCGTCCTTTCCCTCGAAAACGACCTTCCCTGGAAGGTGGGGAGGGAGGATGTAGGTGCAGTTGGCCGCCGGGAAGGAACCTAACTTGTCGGTCGTCGCGGTGCAGGCCGTCCCCACCGGCCAGGTGACCTTGACGGTCGAGGCTGCGGTGAAGCCGGTGCCGCTGAAGCTCAGATTGGTGCTGGTTGGAGCCTGGGTCGGGGAAACGTAGAGACTGGGAATGATCTTGAACGTGGTCTCTGCGTGGCCGCCCCCCGAGCCCGTGGCCGTGAATACCCACGGGCCGTAGGGCTCTCCCTTCCCCCCGTGGGTCACGTTGAAGATGCATTCGAACGTGCCCGTGGAACTGGTCGTCGGGGAGCAGACGGTCCCAAAGCTCCAGCTCAGCGTAACGGAAGCTTTGTGCGCAAAGTTGATTCCGGTGAAAGTGATGTTCTTGCCGACCGGTCCGGAGGTCGGCGAGACAGTAAGATTCAGAGCCACGGCGGGTGTCGGGCTCGCCCGGGCCTGGCCTGTGGGGACGGACCCGGCCGCGGTGAGCAGACCCAGTTCTGGACCCGCACCACTGCCCGATCTGGGGGCCTGCCGAACCCCGTGCTCGGGGGACTGCGTGACGGCGTATGCCCCTGCGGAGACGGAGGGGATCACCGACGGCACCGCCCTGGCCGTCGCGGATGGGGAGCTCGTTGCGGAGATCACCCCCACGAATGCCGTAGGCACGAGAAAGAACCCGACGATCAGAAGAGAGAGGACCGCCGCATGGCGGGGCGACCGGGCCCCCAGGGTCGTCCCCGCCCGTCGGCTATACGTCACGGGAGGCAAGGTCGAACGACCGCGTCGGAGTGTAGGGGCGGCCACGCCGGGCTATGAAGACACTCCTTAAACCATCCGCGGGCTCCGGATTCGGGCCCACGGGGGCTCCCGCCCGAGGCTTTGCCACCCCGCAGCCGCGAGGGCACCCCGCAACGCGAGGACCTGTCTAGCAAACGGTCGACCCAGTGGGCCACGCTTACGGACAGCAATCGGTCGGTCCTGTCGAGCTCAATTGGCCCCCGAGTGGTCGGCGATTCCCGGCGTGCTGGCGGCCCGCGACTCCCTCGGGGACGCCTTACTTCCCGGTTCGCCTGTAGAAAGCATGAAGCACCTCTGAAACCATCATGGCTTGGAGGGTGCGTCTGGCGAACTGGGAATCCCTTTCCCCGCCGCGCGCCGAGGATGAACCGGGCCCGCTCGAGCCGGGCTGGCGGGGGTGGAGCAAGGGCTCCTCATTGGACGATCCCGATCCTTGGCGGGCTTTGGCCGTCTTTGGGGGCATTCTTTCGGCTGACTCCATCATCCTACCGGCGGTCTACGTCCATAACCCAACGGCCGACCTAGGGGTCGCGATCATAGCCTTCTTGCTCGGGCCCCTGGCCGTCCTGTTTCTTTCGACCCTCACACCCTGGCTTGCCGGGGCCGTGGCAGCGGCAAGCGTTGTCACGGTCGTGATGGGATTCTACTTCGCCGGAGGCTGGACACCCCCGGCCCCCACCGCTCACCAGACATGGACCCTCGGGCCGACCCTACTGGCTGTGAGCGAGGGCATCCTGGTCGTGGGGGCAGCGACCCTCGCTCTCGGAATCGCACAGATGTACCGGGCGCGGACATACATCGAGCGAACCGACTGACCCCACACCGTCACGGTCGCCGGGATGCTGGTCATCCCCGTCGCGCTATCGGCACCGGGCTCGCTCGGGTGTCGAATAGGTTAGCTCGTTATCGGACGAGGAGCGTACGTCGGCACGCCTAGCGCAGGGAGTTGACGATCTCGGCCGCTGAGTAGGCGGGGCGGGCGAGCATCGACCGACTGGGCTCCTCCGTGGTCGCATTGGTAGCTCGGTGGCCGGACGGAAGAGCGTGGGAAAGAGGTTTCATGGTCGACCCACGGAGCTTCGGGCGGCTTCGTACGTCACAGCCTACACACTGAAGCGTGGGAGACTTAGTCGGCTGGGATCCCGAGAATATGGGGGGCTCAACTCGCACGGGGGTAGGCGCCGTATTCGTTTCGCATCAGCCCTCCGTAGCGGCTGCTGCTCGGTTGGCTGGGGGGGCCTTTCGGCCCCGGGGACCGCTTACTCAACCCGTTCGATCAGAAGGACCGTGCGGCCATTCCAATGGGTGTCCGTCTTGATGACCTGACGATAGAAGATTTCGGGTTCGTGGGCGGTCGGGCACTCGACAACGGCGATGAAACGAAGGTCTTTCAGGTCGGGGTCGGCGAGCTTGTAGGTCACTCGATACTTTGCTGTCATCAGAAGTGAACGTTGTAGATGGGTAAAAAGGACTACCCAGCAGTTTCCGGGGCCGTTCGCCCCCGGGGAATGGGTTAGCGCCCTAGCGTCTGGTGGAACGAGAGGGGGCGGGCACTAGGACCCCGGCGAATCGGCCCGTTAGTCGGGGGGGGTGGCACGTCACGAAGCGTGCTCGTAGTAGTACTCGCCCTTTGCGCGCTGTTCGCGGTCGAGCACTGAGCCCTCCCGGTTGATGCGGGGGCGTAGGGTCTCCGCGTCCCGGCGGAACGTGATATCGACCGTCCGGAGGAGCCGGTTCATCCCCTCCCGCATGGGGAACGGTCCCTCGCCCCGGCCCTGGGAGCCGTCGTCCGTTTCCGGACGGAACACCATCAGCGCGTCGCACGCTAGATCCAGGAAGTAGACGTCGTGGTCAACGATGAGGGCGGAGACGCTCTGCCGCTCGACCTGTCGCCGGATCAGTCGCGCCATCGACATCCGCTCGTCCGCGTCGAGGTACGCGGATGGTTCGTCCAAGAGGTAGAGGGTGGCTTGACGCGCGAGCGCGAGCCCTACCGCGGCCCGCTGGAGCTCGCCTCCGGAGAGGTCGGGCAGGGCGACGTCCAGGATGCCGTCGAGGTGGAGCCCTGGAACGAGCTCGCGGTCGAACAGGCCGGCGTCGAACGTCGGGTCCTTCGCGAGCGCCTCCCGCCGTTCGCGCAGGCTCGCCTTCTGGGACGCCCTCAGGTACTGCGGCTTGTAGCTGACGGTCACGCCCGCGGGCGGGGTCCCGCGCGTCGGGGTCTCGACCCCCGCGAGCATCCGGACGAACGTCGTCTTCCCGGTCGCGTTGGGCCCGACGATGCCGACCGTTTCCCCGCGGGCCACGGTCCCGGCCCCTACCGAGAGCGAGAACGACGGGAACCTCTTCTCGAGCGGTGGGAAGTCGACCAGTGCGTTCTGGTGTCCCGTCGGGCGCGGCGGGTGGGCCACGAACCGGATCGGGTCGGTCCGGAAGCGGACGTTCTCGTCCTTGAGATACCCCGTGAGATACGTGTTGATCGCCGTCCGCATCGGGATCGGGTGACTGATCACGCCGAACGCCGACGGCTCGCCGTAGAGCAGGTGCGCCTGGTCGGCGAGGTAGTCGAGGATCCCCAGGTCGTGCTCGACCACGACGACGCTCTTCGTCTCACCGAGGCGGCGGAGGAGGCGGGCGACGTTCAGCCGGTGCACAATGTCGAGGTAGCTCGAGGGCTCGTCGATCAGGTAGAGGTCGGCGTCCGTGGCGAGCGTCCGCGCGATCGCGACCAGCTGGAGCTGACCGCCCGAGAGCTCCGTGAGCTTGCGGTCCGCCACCATGGAAAGACGCACGTCCTCGAGCGCTTTCCTCGCGGCCGGGCCGTCGCCCGCGAACTCGGCGACCGTGGCCGCCTCGTCGGCCAGGCGGTCGACGTACTGGGGCTTGATCGCCGTCGTCAGCGCCCCCTTCGAGATCCGCTCGAAATGCGCGCGGAGCGAGGTGCCCCGATAGTGTTCGAGGACCCGCGCCCAGTCCCCCGGACGGCCGTAGTCCCCGAGGTTGGGCACATCCGCGCCCGCGAGCAGACGGAGCGCGGTCGACTTCCCGGTACCGTTCGGTCCGAGGAGTCCCGTGATTCCCTTCGCCGGGGGTACGGGCATCCGGTAGAGGCGGAACCCGTTGTAGCCGTACCGGTGCACGATCTCGGAAGGGTCGGCCTCGGGTGTGTTCAGGATCTTGATCGCGTCGAACGGGCATTTGTGGACACAGATCCCGCAGCCGATGCAGAGCGTCTCGGAGATGATCGGCCGGCCCGTCGGGCCCTCGACGATGCACTCCTGTCCCATCCGGACCGGAGGGCAGTACGCCTGGCATTCCCACTGGCATTCCTTCGGATGACAGCGGTCGGTGAGAAGGATCGCGATTCGTGTCATCGATCAACCGTCCGTGCGGTCCGAGGCGATCCCGCCGTCCTTCATCCGCAGGTGGCGCGACGCTCGGGCGGCGACGTCGGGATTGTGCGTCACGACGATCAGGGTCGCCTTCCGGTCCGAGCGGACGCGGGCCAGGAGGTCGAGGATCGCCGCCGCGTTGGTCGAGTCGAGCTCGCCCGTCGGCTCGTCCGCGAGCAGCAGACCCGGCCGGTTGGCCAGGGCCCGGGCGATCGCCACCCGCTGCTCCTCCCCGCCCGAGAGCCGGTGCGGATACGACCGTTCCCGACCGGCGAGGCCGACCTCGGCCAGGAGCGCGGAGGCCCGGCGGCGACGCTCGGGTCGGGGGACCCGGCTCGCGGCCATCGGGAGCTCCACGTTCTCGAGCGCGGTCAGCATCGGCATTAGGTAGAAACGCTGGAAGATGAACCCGACCTCCTCGAGGCGCATGCGCGCCCGCTCCCGGTCGGACCGCCGGCCGACCGATTCGCCATTCCAGCGGAGCTCGCCGGCCGTGGGCGAGTCGAGGAGCCCCAGAAGGTTGAGAAGCGTCGTCTTCCCGCAACCGCTCGGACCCTCCACCGAGAGGAACTCCCCGGGCTCGAACCGCAGCGAGACATCGCGGAGCGCCCGGACCTCCTCGGGAGTGCCCTCGCCGTAGGTGCGGGAGACGCCCGCGAGCTCGACCGCGGGCGGTCGACCGGCGGTCACCGGAGCGCCTCCACGATATCGACACGGAGCGCGGCACGGGCGGCCACGACGCTCGCGAGAAGCGAGAGAGAGACGAGCCCGAGCACGATCTCCGCGAGCTCGATCGGGCTGAAGACCGCGAGCCCCGCGGCCTCCCGCACGGTAGAACTGCCCCACGAGGCCAATGCTTCCACCAGCAGGTATCCCCCCACGACGCCGAGGCCGGCACCCGAAGCCGCGAGGACGACCCCCTCCTCGAGCACGTTCCTCGCGATGCGCCAGGCGGGGAGACCGAGAGCGCGGCGGATCCCGATCGAACGCCGGCCCGATTCGACGCGCCGCAGAAGTACCAGGGCCAAGAACAGGACCCCGATCGCGAGGCCCACCGAGGAGAGACCGAGGTAGAACCCGGTCAGGACGGCGGCCGCGGATCGTAGCTCGTCCGCCTCCTGGGAGAGGGTGGTCACGGAGTAGAACGGCATCCTGGCCTGGATGGCCGATGCGATGGCGGCGAGGGTACCGGGATCGGTCGATGCCGCGCCCGTCACCGTAACCTCGATCGAGTCCGCCGCATCGGACACGATCGTGCCGGACCCGTTCGAGTAGTTCGTGAGCGCCTGCAGGTCGGAGAGCGGGACCAGTACCGCGTACGCCCCCGCCGGCTGGAAGAAGGAGAACGGGATCCCGAACGTGCCCGTGACGTGGAACGAGACTCCGGCGGACCGGTTGGTCGACGGCGAGAGCAGGATCGTGCCACCCGGACCGACGTGATAGGAGGCGGCGTAGGTGGTCGAGACCAGCGCATCGTGCGTGACCGGGCCCGTGTACGAGCCGTTCGCGAAGTGGACCGAGTCGTTGGGGTCTCCCAGCGGGAGCGGGTCGGGGAACAGGTCGGCCTCGGTGGGTCCAAGGGTCAGGCTGAACTGCCGCGGGACGACGCCTTCGGCGAGCACAGGAGCGATCGCGCCGGTGCCGTTGAACGACTCGACCGAAATGCTGAGGATGGGAGACGCCGCGATCACCGACGGCACGTGGCCGAGGATCCAGTTCGCCTCGGTGTGGGCGCCCTCGATGCCGTGAAGGCCCGACGCGCTCACGACGATCTGGTAGCCCGCGCTCTCGAGGTCGGCGAGCTCGTGGGCGGCGACGCCGCCCCCGACGCTCACGAGAACGACCGGAAGCGCGACAGAGGTCGCGATCGCGGCGACCGCCAGCACGAGCTGAAGCCGGGCGTGCCGAAGCGCGCCTCCACCGCGGAACCGCCTCACGGGGCCCTCAGCTCCTCCGCGACCGGAAGGAGCATCGCCCGGGCGGCGGGCGCCACGGCGGCGACGAGGCCGACGGCGACGACGATCGCGACGCCCGCGAGGATCACCGCGGCGTCGAACGAGACGAACGAGAACCCGGCGGGGAGTCCGGTGACGGTCCGCCGGAGGAACGAATCGATCGCGAGACCCGAGCCCCAGGCGACCGGAAGCCCGACGGCCAAGCCGAACCCCGCCAGGATCATCGCCTCCTCGACCACGAAGAGGCCCACCCGCGCCCGGCGGTACCCGACCGCGCGAAGGAGCGCCAGTTCCCGACTCCGGTCGTCGACGGACATCTGGAGGATCGTGGTCGTGAAGAGCGCCGCGACGGCGAGTCCGATCGCCGCGATCAGCTCGCCGAACGTTCGGTAGACGTTCACGACGTGCTGGATATCGCTCAGGATGTCGGCGAGGGTGAAGAAGCTCAGCGCAGGGAACGCCCGCGCCAGCCGGGCCTGGTCGCCCGCCGGATCCGTCGGGTCGGTCAGATGGATCAGGACTAGGGTACTGTAGTCCGTGGCATTCGACGCCGCCGAGTAGATCGACTGCAGCTCCGAGAGGTAGACGAACGAGAGCAGCGCCGACGGCACGAGCCAGAACGGCGCTGAGACACCGACGATCGTGAATCGCGTAGCGGCCGCGTACCACGCGGGGAGCGTCGCGGCGGACGGAGGGGCCGCGGGTTGGGCCCAGACGGCGTCGCCGACCCGCAGGTCCAGCACCTCGGCGAGCGCCTGGTCGAGCACGATCTCGTGCGTGGACGGGCCGTCGAACGACCCGTTCGCGTAATGCGGGTCGCCGGGGGCCGTGAACCCGGTGCCCTGGTAGAGGGCGGGCGTTTCGAGACCCGAGTTGTCGGACGGGATCCAGCCGATGGCGCCCGAGCTCGTCGGCTCCCAGCCGAACGGTACGGAACTGTTGTTCGCGTCGGCCCAGAGGGAGCCATTGCCGAAGACGAGCCCCTCGATCAGCCACGGGCTGGCGACGGCGACGTTCGGGTCGGCCGCGGGGACCTCGGTCGCGAGGGGATGGGACCCGGGAATCGGGGGCGGCGCACCGTTGAGGATACTCGTGTTCCCGGCCGCCGAGCTCGTGGCGAGAAGGTCCACGCCGCTCGAGTAGGCGAGCGTGGTCGCGCTCGTCTCCACGCCGGCGGACAGGGCGAGGAGGAGTACGACGAGCCCGGTCGCGAGCCCGATCCCTAACCCGGTGAGCGCCGATCGGCCCGGTCGTCGGCGGATCCCGTCCCAGGCGTATCCCACGGCCGACCCCCCGGGACGCTACCGCCCCGAGGACCGGCGCAGCTCGCCGAGGCTGATCCGGTGGGACGCCTCCACGTTGTACTTGTGGATCGACTCCTCGCTCACGGTCGAGGCACGAACTGTCGTGGCGTCCGAGGCGTTGGGGAACCGCTCCGGAAGGCTCGCGAGAAGATCGCGGACGACGTCCTCGACGAACTTCGGATGGCGGTGCGCTTCCAGCACCACCTGGGCCTCGTCGCCGCGCTTGAGGATCGCATACGTCGGGCTCGATTGCGCCGCTTCGACGGCGGCGATCACGTCGTCCGCCTCTACTGACGTCTCCCCGTCAAGCTCGAAGATCAGCCGTGTGCGGTTCCGCTGGTTGTGCGAGATCATCGGCAGGGACTCGAACTGCGGGTCGGCGAGGAGGGGATACTCCTTCGTCAGCAGCTCCCGGCACGTTTCCATCGCGCACGGGCAGGCGGTCATTCCGACCGCTTCCGCGCCGACCGCACGACGCACCTCCACCGACCCGTCCTCCGACCTCGTCCCGCGGGCCTCGGCGAGGAGGGTGTAGTCTTCGAAGCTCCGCTTCGCCTCCGAGACCCCCTTGCGGAGGAAGTACTCGGCGGATGCCTCCACCGAGGCCTCCGTGGCGTACGGATGGCGCACCAGGAGCTCGCGAACGATGCTCGAACACGCCGTCTCGAGGCTCTCCACCGGCCGTGTGGCGGTCTCGTCCACGATCTCGGCTAGGATCTCGGCGTTGCGCGACAGGTCGGACCCCTTACGGTCCGAAGGGAGGTCCACGGCCACGCGGAACGTTACCGCGAGGTTGTTCGCCCGGCCTTCCCGCTGGACCGAGAGGGGCTTACGAATCCCGGTCAGCCCGACCGAGAGGAGCCGCAGGCGCCCCCGGCTCGGAGCCCGGGCGTGAACGTCCTGGGCGGGAGACATCGTCTCGCACTACAGTGGGGGGGTTAAACGCATTGTCGGGCGGGCCGAATCGGTCACCCTTGGGCCCGGGCATCGTTATAGGCCGTGGGCCGATGGTTCCATCGATGGTCGAGTCCGCGCCCGCCCCCGCTGTCCCCGGGACGCCCACCGGCGCCGGGGGGCTCTACGCCGAGCGGGAACAGCTCATCACGCAGAACCTAAAGCAGATCTACGACCCCGAGATCCCGATGAACATCGTCGACCTCGGGCTCATCTACGGCTTCGAGTGGGCCGGGGACGACGTCACGCTCAAGATGACCCTGACCGCCCCCGGCTGCCCCGTCGCCGGGATCCTCGCCGAGGAGGTCAAAGCCGCCATCGAGAAGGTGCCGAACGTCCACTCGGCGACCGTGGAGATGGTCTGGGAGCCCCCGTGGTCGCCCGAGAAGATGAGCGAGTTCGCCAAGCACCAGTTCGGCTACGCCTGACGGACCACCCCTGACGCCCGGCCGGCCGGACCCCTCCCGGGCCCCAGCGATTATCCGCGAGCTCCGCTGGAGCGATCTCGACGCCCTCTCGGAGACCTACTACGCGCTGTACGACGAGCGGGAGAGGGGTGACCCGATCGGGATCACGCTCTTCGAGGAGAAGCCGACCGTCGCCGACCAGGTCTCGTGGTTCTCGAACCTGTACCGGCGCGGGCTCACGGGCGACGCGATCACGTCGATCGCGGAGCTGGACCACCGGGCGGTCGGTAACTGCACCGTCGGCCGGGTCGCCGTCCGCGCGGACGCCGAGAACGGCCACATCGGGGAGCTCGGGATCCTGGTCCGCCGCGAGTATCGCGGCCGCGGGGTCGGTCGGGCCCTCCTGAGCGACGCGCTCGCGAGATGCCACGGCGTCTTCGAGATCGTGCGCCTTAGCGTCTTCGCGAACAACGTCCGGGCGAAAAGGCTCTACACCGAGTTCGGGTTCCGTGACGTCGGCCGCCAGCCTCGGGCGATCCGCCGGGGAGATAGCTACATCGACGAGGACCTGATGGCCCTCGATCTTGGAGCCGGCAGGACCCGTCCCCCGAGCGGCTGACCCGCCCGCGACCGGGGTCAAGGCCCCGCTCACTGGACCTGCACGCCATCCGCGCAGCAGGGTCCGGGACCCGGTCGCGACCTCCCCTTTTCGATGGGGCGTGCCGACCGTCGGAACCGCGGCCGGCCGTCCGCGCTAGCGGGGGGCGCCCCCCGAACGGTTAAGCCGTGCCGGAGTACCCTCGCCAGTGATGGCCACCTCCGATCCCTGGAAGACCGAGCTCGAGACCGAGCGCTCCATGAAGAACGAGTTCATGGCGCGCCACCCCGAATCCCCGTTCATCGCCGCGCGGCTCCCATTCCACGACCTCGTCTACTTCCCTCCCGACCCCGCGCTTCGCGTGCGAGCAGCGCTCGTTCGGACGGCGACCCCCGAGGAGGCGTACCTCCGGACCAACCGGGACAATCAGGCGGTCATGCGGTACCTGGGCGACCTCACGTTCCGCCTCGCCGGGAAGGACCTCCATCTCAAGGTCTACCACGCGGGAGAAGGGGTCGGCACCTCGGTCTTCGTCCCGTTCCGCGACGCGACCAGCGGCCGCGAGAGCTACGGACCCGGCCGATACGTCACGCTCGAGCTCAACGAAGCGGACGAGTACGACCTAGATTTCAACCGGGCGTTCAACCCGTACTGCGCCTACACCGAGGAGTACGAGTGCAGCTTCCCTCCGGCGGAGAACGACCTCCCCGTCCCCGTCCGGGCCGGCGAAAAGGTCTGGGCCGAGGACCGAAACCCGCGTACGGCCTCGAGCCTCGTGCTCGCGCGCCAGCCCCGCAAGGCCCGCCCCACGAAAGTGGCCGCCGTGCGCCGGCGAATCGCGTCGCGCCCGAAACCGGCTAAAGGTGCGGCAGCGAAGCGGCGATCCCGTTGAGCACGAACTGGACCCCGACGGCGGCCAGGACCAGGCCGAGGACGCGGGTCATCGCCATCACACCGACCCGTCCGAGGGCGTGCAGGATCGCCTGGCCGTAACGGAAGATGAAGAACGTCGCGACCGCGGTGATGAGGATGGCCACGAACGTCGCCACGATCACCAGCGGGTCGTTCCCCGCGTTGCCCTCGTAAATCATCACGGTCGAGATCGCCCCCGGTCCGGCGAGGAGCGGGATCGCCAACGGAACAACCGACAGCTCGTCCCGGCGC
>Ga0074044_10003570_pt1 | contig 13168 bp, 10 predicted proteins | sample BogForMeECP23OM1_FD_94443 | JGI IMG/M metagenome (GOLD analysis project Ga0074044, IMG submission 94443) | Bog forest soil microbial communities from Calvert Island, British Columbia, Canada - Bog Forest MetaG ECP23OM1 | ecosystem: Environmental > Terrestrial > Soil > Wetlands ...
AACCCAGAGGCCGAACGGTTGATCGCCGGGGTCGAAGCGGGTTTGCGAGCCCTCCTCCAGCGGCGGCGGCAGGTTCTTGCCGGTTTTCAGGTCGTCGGCGGTGTTCTTGAACGTGTAGGTCCACAGGGCCGACTTCCGTGGCTCGCCACCGTCCGCGGACGGCAGATATCACCCGCCGCGATTGCGGGTCGTCAAGCCAAGCGCAATCGCCGGGTATACGTCACCGGTCCCGGACCCGCCTTACGGAAGAGGCCAGGGGTCGCAATGGCGGTTGTGATCACCGGGTTGCGCAGGTCGCCGAACAGCGATAGCCCGTAGCGGTCGGCAAGAACCACCTTCCAATCCGGCTCGTCCGGGCCCGGGCTCACCTTGGGCTGATGAGCTGTCTGGCCTTGCAGCCTGACCGCGAGCAAGACCAGTAAGACCAAGGCTAAAAGCAGCACGGGCCGATGCTGATCGGGCGCTCGCATGGCGACCCCTCTGCGGCGCGAGGTTCGTACGGGAGATTGGAGGGTGAGCTTTTCGTACTCCAATCTACCAGCATCCCGCGCCGCAACCAAGGGCGTGGAGCGTGGGGCGTGGGGCGTGACGTCCCTCTCTTCGCATTCACTGACTACTGACTACTGTCCTCGAGACAGGATCGGGCCACCCACTTTGTGGCACCAACGTCAGCTTGTACAGGATCCACTTTCACCGGTACTGAACGGGCGTCTGGTTCAGATTTGTTGAGGTTTCTGAAGTTTCGGCAGCGCTCACTGCCCCCGCGGGACTTCCGATTCTTTGTCATAAGTAGTTCTTTGACAACGACAAACACCCGATCAGTCGGCCTTGTCTTGACAGTTCTCAATCATTTCCATCTCTTTCCCTCGGGTCCACTGGCTCAAAGCGCGGAGGGAGCGCGGACGGGCCACTCACTTTGTGGCACAGAGTAAACGCGACCGGCCGATTTCGCCCAAGTGGTTCTTGGCGGGGCAGCGCTCAGGGGTTGGGCCGCGCTTCCGTGATGCCGGACCCGGTTCGAAGGCAAAGACATCGGCGCGTTGTGGTGCCTTCACACGGACCCGTCGCCCGAGACCAGCGTCGGACACTGGTCACTGTCCGTATTCACTCGCCACTCACCACTCGCCACTCGCCACTCGCCACTCACCACTCGCCACCTGCCGTCCGCCATACGCGACTCCGAGTTCGGCGACCCGGAACTGGGTCCGTTTTGCATGCATGACACCCTACGAAATGCTAAAAGATGGTCGGCACGATCCCGACATACATATTTTACGACAATGTCGCGCAATGCTTCGGCCACGAACCCTTGAGGTGTGCGGGTGAGGTCCCGTGGAAGAGGGACGCACATGCACGCTGCTCGGCACGCAATCACGTGCGTTCAGTGAGGTCGGCCGCGGGATGGGGCGTGGCGGCGTGTTCCTGGTCCGTTCTGGGGTGCGGACGAGGCTGGTGAAGAGGCCGTCGTGGGCTGGGCCACCGCCGAGTCGTCGGCCACAGGCTGCGGTGCTGACCACGACAGGATGACCCGTGTGCAGAGTCGAAGCTCGTTGGTGAGCCGCTAGCGGCACTGGATCAGGGCCTGGGGCAGTGGTGAGCCTGCGACCAACGATCCGGCCGCTTGAGCCAGCGATCGCCCCGTGGCGCTCGCTCGGTCAAGGGTGGGCCGGACATCCCAGGCGTTCACGACGGTTGCACTCACTGCGCTGGTTCGCGCGGATGCCGGCCCGTGGCCGGATCGGCGCCGTCACGCGCTGGGCGAGTCGGAATGCTGCATTTGCTCACATAGGCTCTCTCCTGGTCGAGAGGCGCCGCGCGTGGATCATCAGCCGGTCGAACAAGGCCCCGGCCACAGTGCCGTTCCCGTGAGGGATGGTCGGCCGATTCCTGAAGCCTCAACTTCGTGCTCAACACGAGCCCGGCTTCATGACAGCTTGCGACCATGTCGAACGACTTCTAGGCCTCGCTTGTTGACGAGCCAATGGCCCAACTCCACGGGTGCGCCCGATCGCTCTGAAACCACTCGGTTGAGCATAACGCCCGCACACGCCGGCACAAGCGCGGCGAGAAACGAAAACCGAATGCAACGCTCCGAACCGCGGCCATTCGCCCCGGTCAACCTGCAACCACTCTCCTGGCCTCACCCGACCAACCGATGGGAGAGAGCTTAGCCGCCTTTGCGATAAGGTCGGTTAGGAGGCTTCGATGAGGCGCGGGTCATTTGGCCGGACGAAGACGAAAGCGAGGTCATGAGTTCAAATCCCGCCGCCCCGATCACGGTAAACTTGAATAACCCTTTTATTTCCAGTCGATTTCAAACTTTGTTGTGGACGAGCACCCCCATGGACCCAACTGAATAATTGTGCAATTCCGAGATTGTCACATTATACACAATCAAATGTTCGTGCGATCTATAGAGATTCTCCACGCGAACTGATTGTCCATTGTTCCGAAGAAGTATATCAGCGGGGCGCAGATCTCTGGCCTCGACCCACCGACCACCTGAAGTTGCGCCTTGCTCATGAACGGGAACATCTTTTGCCGCCGGGCGAGATGCCAATTCGTCGCCAGAGATTACCCAGAAAGGGTGATTGCCCGTCGTCTTGATCCTGTCACTCCCGACGACGATCGTGACGAAATCCCCGGCGTATGTATGGGCAAGAGGCTCGATCACGTCGGAGAGGCTCCACTTTGTCGTTTCAGGGTCGTACGCGTAAACCTTTTCACCAGAACGGATTTCCTCGATGGGGCGTAGACCAAGTTCCGTGGCAACCGGGGTGCCCGCGACGAAGCAACCAGACGACCCGGTTTCAAAATGCTTTAGCGTGGGAGCGGAGGACAAGTTGTACGTGAATACATACGCAGTATTGTTACCTCCCTGCCCGTCGAAAATCGCTTCCTTTCCGAAAAACACCTCGGCACCACCCCCAAGGTAGAGCGTGTCGTCCCCGGCTCCCAAGTTTACGGCTACCTTCCCGTTGAAAGAAACATGTCCATCGCCGAGGAAGTCAGTTTGCTGTACAGGTTGGAGAATTGTCACAGCGATTCCGTTCTCATCGGTGTATTCAGGTATCAGCTATACGGATGGTATGTACATCTGTCAAGAACCAATAGAAATGGAGTCTGACCCGCTTCCAGTCTGGAGTTGGAAGGCGCCGCCGAACGTCGAATCGCCTGCATAAACGGTGTCGTCACCGTTTCCGCCCCTAACCGTGGTGGTCCCGCCAACCATTGAGGACTGGATTGCAATCGTACCCGGTCCAGAGCCCCCAACCGCAACCTGCAAACTGTGACCGACCTGCGTATCAAAAATCATGGTTTGGCCGAGCTGCACCGGGCCGTCGATGATTGCCAAGTCGCCCCCGATGGTGTTCGTCCCGCCAGAGTAACCGACGTTGGTGATGGCTTCCTCGGCTTGGTTGACGACTTGCACGCTCCCTTTAACTCGGATGGAAGAGAGGTCGGTCTCCTCGTACTGCCCGGGCCCGTTGATGATTTGCACGTTGCCCTGGATGGAGTTGGTAGGGGGAGACGAAGGGGGAGGATAGTAATTGCCGGCGTAAGCGACGTCGATGGTCACAAGGTCGTTGCCTCCCGAGTTCACGATATTAACGTTCCCTCTCACGTTCAGGTTGTACAGCGTCGTGAGATCCGTGCCGCCGGGCCGGTTGAGGATATTCAGATTGCCACCGACCGTCAGGGATCCGGGGGTGCCGGGAATAGTGGATATCGTGTTGGAGCCCTGTCCGCCGTTGATGAGCAGGTTGCCAAACACGGTGATGGGGTTCGTTTCATCGAAGGTAACCGAATCGTCGCCTGTGCCGAGAGTGATACGGAGGTCCTTCCTCACTCCAGAGAACGTGACCGGTCCGGCCGAGCCGTTGATACTGGTGCCGTTCCCAGTAAGCGTGATCTTGTCGAGGCTCGGCTGGCTGATGGTGATCTCCACGCCCTGATTGTTCCCCGTGATGATCAGGTTGCCCCCGAGAACGGCGGCCGCGACATTTCCGGCGAGCACCGTGCGGGTTTCCAGTCGTTCCACGATCGGCGTGAGGCGAGAACGAGTCCTGGCTGACTCAATAAGCGGCACCCGGTTTCCGAGTCCGAACATCGGCTGGAAGGACTTCTCGAGTAGCCTGCCAAACATCGCTTTGGCTCCCTTGCTGAGATCCCATCGCTCGTGGACGAGGACTGCGCGCAAAAAGACCCCGCCGTGTAGAGGTCTACTCGACAGGGCCACCATAGCCGGACCGCGTTGCCCAACATGGGCCCGCGATCACTATATAATTCTAGTGCGCGCCAATAACCCTGCGTACCGAAACCTTTGTTTTTTGCTTTTCTCTCAGGGAACCAAAGGGGTTATGACTAAACCTCGTCGCAGACTGGGGAATTCTAGAAAAGCATGCAAACTCGGGATAACCGAACTCCCGCCAGAAAAAGTTCAATAGCCGTCTTGTCGCCCCGACTCTTGCTGTTGTTTTTGAACCATCCACCCGGCTTTTGTCATTTCTTCTTTTGGTGATAACGGAGTGACTTCCGGGTCCTTCGCCCGTTCCGCCTGCCACTTCCTCGCGTCCTCCGGCTTGTTCGTCGCGGTGGACAACTCGATCAGCCGGTCGAGGGCTTCGGGGAGGCGGACCTGGCCTGACGGCGGGATCGTCTTCTCCCGCTGCTTCATCCCCTCGTAGCCGGCCAGCAGCAGAGGTTCGGCGTCGGCGTACTTCTTCTGGCCCAGCAGCCTGCGTTGCCTTGGTCGCTCCCAGGTTCTTTGTCCCTAATCCGCTTCCTGCTTCGTTCCGCCGATTGCGAGTCGCCACACCTCGTGCTTTTCGGTTACGATAGAAGAAGTCACAAGGAGCGTTTGTCATGGCAGAAGCAGCAGTCGAGCCCATCGGTTGGGAAAGGGCGCTCATGGCAGCGGAAAAGGTCAAAGAGCGGCTGCGCAGGGCAACCCGCGCGCTCGACGCGGCGGGCTTACCTTACGCCGTCGCCGGTGGCAACGCCGTCGCCGAGTGGGTCGGCCGGATCGACGAGGAAGCCGTCCGCAATACGCGCGACGTCGACCTATTGGTCCGCCGCGCCGATCTGCCCGCCGCCCGAGCCGCGCTCGAAGCTACTGGTTTCGTCTATCATCACCTCCTCGACATCGATACGTTCATCGACGGGCCGCAAGGCAAACCGAGCGCCGGGATCCATATCCTCTTCGCCGGCGAAAAGGTTCGGCGGGACGACGAGCACACTTTGCCGGATATCGACGAATCGGAACGAGCCGTCGAATTCCAAGTGGCCACCCTCGAAGCATTGGTGCGGATGAAGTTGATCGCCTGGCGCGACAAGGACCGCACTCACCTTCGCGACATGATCGGCGTCGGCCTTCTTGACGCGACCTGGCCCGCCCGCTTCCCGGCACCACTCGGTGATCGCTTGCAGCGATTGCTCGATGACCCGAACGGGTGATGGGTCGCTACTTCGGTGGAGATTGGGGCTTGCTCGCCTCCAGCTCCTTGCGCCACTTCGCGGCTTCGTCGGGCTTGCCTTTGGCCTTGTCGAGCTGCACGAGGCGTGCGAGGGCCGACGCCTCGACTCGGGACACGTCACGGCTTCGGGATGGGGGCAAAACCGGTCTTGGTCGTCCGGCGTCCCCCCCTGAGGGTCTTTCCGGGCACTTTGGCGGCCGGGCCGCCCGGCTTGAGCCCCTTCTCGGCGGCCACCTTTTCCGAGGCCAATGCGTTGATCCGTGGCCCCTTCGGCCCCGCGGTCAATAGTTTACCGTCAGGGTTGCCAGTGTCTTTTGCAACTCGACGATGAACTTCTCGAGCTGATCCGCTGCTGTCCTGTCTCTTGCTTTCAGAGACGGAAGCGATTGCCTGGCGAAATCGGTTAGCTTGTTCCGTGCATCAGCCACATGTCGGATCGAAGCTTCGCCGTACTTGTCGTGTTCCGAGACGACCTGAGTGACGGCCTTCTCGACTTCCTGTTTCGCTATCAAGAGACGAGAGCCACTCGGCGTGGATGCGGGCCACAGAATCTCGCCAGTTGGACCCAGAAGCTCGGCGCGTGAGAGGGAAGGCAATGACTTTCCCCGGCGAGGGGAAGGTGCGGGTGATCGATTCCAGCCCGGCAAAGAAGTGATCGCGCGAATGAGCGGTCGGTAGTCGGTTACCGTCTGCGCCCCTCGTGACGTGCCGGGATAGCCGGGAGATTGATTGAAGTAGCTCGGCGGTGGATAACCAGGTCGGTACGGTGATTGAGCGTGGCAGAGGCCACTGATGATCGTTGGTAGGACCAGGACACCGGCGAGCTGTCTCAGGATTCGGCTCCATCGCATGACTTGTCACCTCGATCCGCACCTTCCCTTTCCCATCTTATTTTACGAAAGGATCGACCACTTTGATCACGATAACTCGCCACACGGTGAGACGTCTACGGGCTCGCTTCCGCTCACGGACCGGGTAGAGACCGAGACAGTCGAGGCGCGGGGCCAGAGCGCGCCGTAGACGGCAAAGGCCGCGGCTGCTGCCAGGCCGGCGAGCGTGATCGTTCCGCCAACCTGGAACGAGCGTGGTTCGTAGCTGTAAACCAGGCGGTGGACGCCATCCGGAACCGCAGCGCCTCGCATCACGCGGTTGACCTTGTAGATCGGTGCGGGCTGGCCGTCGATCGTCAGTTTCCAGCCGGGATAGTGAATGTCCGAGAGGACGACGATTCCCGCGGACTCAAGGTTCGCCTCGAGCTCGACGCGCTGGGGACTGGGGTAAGAAACCTTGACCGTCTCGGTGGGGCGAGGGGACCTTCCGCTCAGAAATGCCCTCAGCTCAAGCTGTTTGTCCTTCTCGATCCAGACCAGCCGCCGGGGATCGAACGCGGTCAGCGTGGGATCGTGCCAGATGCGGTCATCGTCATACAGAATCTCCTGCATGGGCCCGCCTTGCTGGAGCTTGGTCAATCCCTCCAGAACAGGCACGGGCCGAGAGTCGTGAACCACCCAGGCGCGGGGATAGACCAGGCGGTTGCGGCGGATCTGGTAATCATGCGATTCGATCCAGGCCTTCTGCTCGGCTTCCCTGCCGCGCTCCTGGAGCAGCAACGGATAAATGAGCTCAGTCTCGTCGAGAAAGGCGGCGTAGCCGCGGTGCTCGTCCATCCAGCCGTGGGGATACACCGGAAGGAGGAAGTAGCGGGTGTTCCACATATCGAACGAGCGGCGAGGGAAGTAGACCACCTCCTGGCCCGCCTTGGCCCCCAGGGCCAGCGCGACGGGCTCCCGGATCTTCCTCGGGAACCCGGAAAAAAACCATTCGTAGTCGAACAGCTCGGCCACGCCCAGGGTGTGCGTGTATTCGATGCCCTGGGTGATCCCGTACTTCGGCTGGATCGTTCCGCGCTCCCAGGTCACGAAGTCGCGAACCCGGTCCGTCGAGGAGTCGGAGATCCACCGAGGAGGGTTCCAGATCGGCATTCTGTGGACGCGGAACGGGCCCGGCGATGGGTTCCGCCGCTCGGCCTCGTTGATGATCCGGACAACCTCCGGCTCGTCTTCGAACAGTGCCTGGGGCACCGTGATGACGTAGCGGGCATTGGCGACGGCAAGATCGGCCGCGACAACGACCAGTACCATCTGGCCCGCCAGCACCGGTCTCCTTCGGGCCAGGGGAATCAAGATCAATGCCAGGGCCAGCAGCACTGCCCCGTGAACGAGGGCTCGAACCAGCTCGTGGTATCCGGCCAGGGGGTCGAGGGGGCCGAAGCTGGATGCGATTTTCTTGGCCGCCAACGCGTTCAAGATGGGCTGCTGCCGCATGAGCACGATAGTCAACAAGCCCAGGCTCAGCACCAGGAGGAAGGCGGCAAGGGCCAGCGTGCCTCGGTTCCGCCCGGCCCGCAGGGCGTCCCAGCCCATCCCGGCCAGCGCGGCCAGTCCGAAAGTGGTGAACGTGAAGAGCTTGGCCGGGTAACGAAACTGGCGGAAGCCGGGCAGAACCGTGGTCATCCACCAATAGAGACTTCCATCTCCGTCCCGGAGATAGCGATCTTGCCGGATCGGTGTGACGTTGACGGTGTCCAGCGGGCCGATGTCTGGGATCGCGATGCCGGTGGTTTGCGAAAGCAGCCGGGCTGCCCAGATCGGGCTGGTGTACTGGCCCAGGCTACCCACCAGGCTGACCGTCACGATGACCGAGAGCCAGACCTGGCGGGCCGGCCCGCGCTGGAAGCGGAGCGCTGCGACGGCAAGGAACAGCGCCAGGCAGCCGATGTAGAGCGACGGCACCCAGATCGTCTGACGGATGCCGGGAACCTGGGCCGCGTCGATCCAGTTCGCATTGCGGCCGAAACTGGTTCCCAAGACGCTGGGCCAGATGAGTTCAGCCAGGCGTTGGGGCTCGATGCTGAAGGGGTAGATGTCATGCGGCCCCTCGCCGGCGGCCCGCGACGTCGCCTGGGTGAACTCGAGGACCGGCAGCAGTTGCGCGGCAGCCAGCGCCGTCGCCAGGGCTGCGGAACCGACCAGGCCCAGGAGCATCCACCCCAAAGGCGACCGCCAGTGCTGCCTTCGCCATCGCTCCAGCAAAACCAGGCCCATCAGGCCCCAGGCAGTCAGTACGCCACGCGGGACGTATACCATCCAGGGCAGGGCGGGAGTCGGTTTTCCTTCATCCCGGAGCTTGGGAAGCAACTCGGCCAGGAGAACTGTACCGGCGACCCAGAGCGCCAGTACCATGACAGCAGCGGGAATGAGCCACCACGAATAACCCTGGCGGCCCGATTCCACGGTGCCTTCGTCTGCTTGCCCGTTCCCGTTCCGGGCGCGGTACCAGGCCACGACCACGGCGTAACCGCAGCCGCAAAGGCCCAGCAGATAGGCGGACTGGGGATCTCCGCCGAGCGTCTGCATGGCAAGCACGATCGCCAGGCCAAGCAACGCCGGCCGGCTGCCAAGGCGGACCCAGCGGTCGATGGCCAGGAAACCCAGAGGCAGCCAGGCCGCCCCGACCAGGAAGATGACATTGCAGTACTGGAACAAAACCGGCGCGCCAAAGGTGTAGGTCAAGGCGGCCAGGCCGGACCCGACCCAGCTCACCTGCCAGGACCGCATGGCCGCGAGCATGGCCCCGAATGCCAGCGCCACATGGGCGATGATGTAAAGGCGAGCCGCCCAGGCATAAGGAAGCAAGGCGTAGATCAGCTTGCCGGGATAGAGTACCGCCGCGGTCGGATTGCCCAGCAGCGGTATGCCCGAATTCTCCTCCGGCTCCCAGAGAGGCCACCGGCCCTGCTGCCATTCGGCCTGCACGCGCTGATAGAGCGGATAATAGAAGTGCGCCGCGTCGCGATAGCCGAACTGGCCGCCGCCCCAGAGAGCAGCGCCGAAGCAGAGCAGGAACAAACCGCAAAAGCAGCCGGAGATGAGCGCAATGATGAGCCAGTGCTGACGGTCCATGAAACTCCCCGGTCGCTACAGGATCGATCGAACCGCGGAATGGTCGGCCCGGTGCTGAAGAATGAAAGAATCGCCGGAGCGGCTGCCCTCCGGTTCGAGCCTCGCTCTGAGCTAGGGCGGTTTTCAGATGCATCGCATGTGCCGCGGCTTTCACCTCCCCCTACCCCCCCTTCGCAAGGGGGGGAAAGTCGGCGGCATCTAGTCTTTTCCCCCCCTTGCGAAGGGGGGTTAGGGGGGGGTGGTGACGACTTTGTGCCAGTGCGCAGAAGCAGGACCCGGCGATACGAACGAATCGCCGGGCCCAGGTGGCATCCGAGTCATTCAAGGGAGATCGTGATTCAATCGGTCATGGAGATCCGGATCAGCGAACCTCGGGCTGGAGGAAGATTCCGGCCACTTTTTTGGCTGGCGGTGTCAAGGCCGCACGCGGATCGGGGGCGTTGCCGTCGGGGCCGGGTGGCAGCGTGGGAAGCAGTTCCTCCAGGCTCTTGTGCTCGCCCGTCAGCGCCTTCATGAAGGCGACCAGGTCGGCCGACTCTTGCGCAGTCAGCTTGAGCGGCTTGATGTCCGGATCGAGCGACGGGTTGGGGTTGCCTCCCTTGTCATAATGCTCGACGACTTCCTCCAGCGTCTTCAAGCTGCCGTCGTGCATGTAGGGGGCGGTCAGCTCGATATCGCGCACGGTCGGGGTCTTGAAGCATCCCAGGTCGGCGTCGGTCTTGGCGCCGATCGGCACCGGGGCCCACCGGCCGATATCCTTATGTTTCTTGGTGGATGGGTCCCAGCCGATCCCCAGGTTGTGGAACTGCTCGTCCGTGAAGTTCGCCCCCACGTGGCAGACCGTGCACTTGGCCTTTTGAAGCTCGACCCCGGGCTTGAACTCGTCGTCGGTGTTCAGCCGCAGTCCAAAAAGCACCATGCCGCGTTTTTCGCTTTCCGAGAGGGCATTGTTGTCTCCGGCGTTGTACTTGTCGTACTTGCAGTTCCCCGAGAGCGCCGCAACCCGCTCGAAGGTGGCGATTGCCTTGGCCATGCCGTCGAGGGTCACATCGGTGCCGAAGACCTTCTCGAACTGCTGCTTGTAACCGGGAATCTGCCGCAGGCGATCGACGATTTGCTGGTGCTTCTGCGCGCCCATCTCGATCGGGTTGATCATCGGTCCCTGCGCCTGGCCCTCGAGCGAAGGCGCCCGGCCATCCCAGAACATGGTCTTGCCGTATGCGGTGTTGAAGACCGTGGGTGCGCTGCGATTACCCGTCTGGCCCTTGATTCCGACAGAAACCGGGCCGTCGTCGGACCAGCCCTTGGCCGGGTTGTGGCAGGTTGCACAGCTCACCGTTCCGTCGGCCGAGATCCGCGGGTCGAAGTAAAGCTGGCGGCCCAGCTCATATTTCCCCTTGGTGATCGGATTGCCGGCCGGGACAACGACCTTCGGCGTCAGCGGCTGCAAACCGGCGGGGACCGTGACCTGAAGCGGTTCGTCCGAGATCAGCTCGGGCTTGGGAGCCTGCCAGAGATAATAGGCAGGGCTCGTCGGGTCCTCCTCGGGCGGCTTGTGCGGTTCTTCCTGAGCCGCGGGTGCCGGCTTCACCAACCTGCCGGCCCAGCCGCTCAGACCGCCGAGCAACAGCAGACCGGGCACAAGATACGCTAGCGATCTCTTGAATCGTCGCATCGATCGTCTCCGCTCCAGAGCTTGCCAGTGTGGACCACCTGGACATAGAGCGCGCACAAAGATCCAGGCGCTCACCGGCACGAAATCGACTCCTGCACATGCTTCAACGTCTGTCCGGCCGTTGCCGGAGGGAGAAAAGCCGCGCGCTCCTCCCGCGTAACTCGGTCACTTCTTCTTGGCCAGCAAGCCTTCGGCATTGCGGTGGGCGGCATCGACCAGGTCGTCCCACTTCTGCTCGACATATTGAGGAGGGCCGCCCTTGACCGCCACATGATAGGCCACATCGATCGTGTCCACCATGTCGATGGCATCCCACGGGCAAACCTGGGCGCAGTGCTTGCAGCCGATGCAACGGTCGAGGTCGATGTCGCAGAAGGCTTGCAAACCTGGATATTCACCAGGGCTCACCTTGTAGATGCAGTCCACCGGGCAAACTTCCACACAGGCCTCGCAGCCGGTGCAACCGTCCGCGTGAATGACAGCCAGGATCTTGGGTATGACCTTCCGCGGTTTGCCGGCCAGGGACGCTGCGGCCATGTGTCTTTGATCTCCAGGGAAAAAAGCAGTCGGTAACCTGCGTCAAACTCGATCGCCAGCACAGCGCGATCTCGCTTCAGCCGCAACTCTCTGCAATCCTGGCTCATTATATCTGACCAGGAACCTCGATGCGATGCAGCAGATCGGCTGTCGCAGTGTATCGATAATCATTATCGTTAGCCAGGGTTCAGGGTCAAGAAGAACTGCGGATTCGCTTGCTCTGGTCTGGTCGGGCTTGCGGGTCGCGGCTGTCCGGGCAGAGCGCTCGTCCGGCTCAATGGCTTTTTATCAAAGGTAAAGGCATGAAGCAGACACCCCGGGTGGGGCTGCAAGGAGAGCAGATCATTCTACGTGCTGGGTCGATGAAGCCGTTTGCCGACCGACCGGCTGGATCGTACCGACGAATCAGCCGGTCGCGGTGCTGGGGGGTACGATGGCAAACTCGCCGGCTCGATGGCGCCTCGCCTGCTCGACGTAGTGCCGCCAGATCCGGTCGATCCGCGCCCGGGCTTTCTCATCGACCTGGCGAACCACTTTGGCCGGCGATCCGACCACGAGCGACCCAGGGGGGACCTCCATTCCTTCGAGCAAGAGAGCGCCCGCTCCCACCACCGATCCGGTGCCGACCTTGACCCGGTTGAGCAGGATCGCGCCCATGCCGATCAAACATTCGTCCTCGACGACACAGCCGTGCAGGATCACGCGGTGGCCGACGGTGACGCGATTTCCGACCAGGCAGGGGATGCCCGGGTCGGCGTGCACCATCGTGAAATCCTGCACGTTCGTCCCTTCGCCGATGCGGATGCGCTCTGTATCGCCCCGGATGACCGTGTAATACCAGACGCTGGAGTCGGCTCCGATCTGGACGTCTCCCAGAACAACGGCGCCGGGCGCGATGAAGGCGGCTGGATCGATCACGGTAGGCAAGGCTTGTGTTCCCCGGTGTGCAGCGGGCGCGCGTCAAGTCGATCTCGGTCGTATTGTATCAGAGACGCTGCCCGAGTCGACGCCGTGTCGGACCGGACGGAGGGAAAACAACGAAATGAGGCAGGCATGGAGCCGACTTGGTATGATCAGGTCAGGATAGAGTCTTGCCCGCGATGGGGAAGCAGTCATGCCGAACGAAGAAACATCGCCCTCCCTGAAATCTCCCGAAGCAAAAGGACGCGAGTCGCTCCTTAGCTTTCGTGATTTCTTGAAGGCCAAGGCCGACGAACTGGGCGTACGAGACAGGCATCGTCGCCAAGGAGAATGGCTCGGGGCCATCCACCGCCTCCTTGACCAGATTTCGAGACTGGCTGCGCGAGTCCGATCCAGAAGGTGTGCTCGATATCGAACCGTATGAGGTCTGTCGAACCGAACAAGATCTGGGAACATACGACGCACCAGCATTAAAGATCCGACTCGGGGCGGGAGAGGTCGATGTTCGACCGATTGGACGAGAAGTCCCATTCATGGCCATTCGTGGCGCCTCAGGCGACGCCACGGAATTCTCAGGCCGCGTCGATATCACGGAT
>Ga0074044_10003571_pt1 | contig 13167 bp, 7 predicted proteins | sample BogForMeECP23OM1_FD_94443 | JGI IMG/M metagenome (GOLD analysis project Ga0074044, IMG submission 94443) | Bog forest soil microbial communities from Calvert Island, British Columbia, Canada - Bog Forest MetaG ECP23OM1 | ecosystem: Environmental > Terrestrial > Soil > Wetlands ...
TGGCCGAAGGCATCGGCGGGGCCATATTCTTTCACCGTGTAGCCTTCCCACTCCGCGCCCTCGGAAAGAATCACCAGCGAATAATTGCTGGGATTGTTGCGCTTGTCCTTCACCAGGATTTCGATGAGGTGCTGCAAATTCACCTTGAACTCGGGGATGCAGCAGCGCACCGAGGTCACATACGCCGTGTAGAGAGCGGTGTAGCCGGCATCGCGGCCGAACACCCGGAAAATACCGATACGCTCGTGCGAGCCGACCGTGGTGCGCTGCCGCTCGATGGCGTCCATGGCGCGTGTGATAGCGGTCGAAAACCCAATGCAATATTCGGTATTGCGAACGTCGTTATCCATGGTCTTCGGCACCGCGATCACTTTCACGCCTTGCCGGTCGAGTTCGGCGGCGTAGCTAAGGGTGTCGTCGCCGCCGATCGCCACCACGTACTCGAGGCCCAGCGTCTCGATATTCTTTAGCACCGCCGGCGTCACGTCGAACACCGTGGTGGTTACGCCATGCTTGGTGGATTGCCTACTGGTAAACTGCTGCCCCGCGAGCGCCGGCGGCAGCTTTTGCATTTTGGTGGGATTGGTGCGCGAGCTGTGGAGATAGGTGCCGCCGGTGCGGTCGATGGTGCGGGTATTTTCGCGGTTGAGCGGCTGAATATAGTGCGACCGGCTGGCCGGATCTTTCAGATCGACGTGCGTCAATCCTTCCCAGCCGCGGCGGATGCCAATCACCTCGCATCCGATTTCGGCTCCCCGGTAGACGACCGACTTGATGACCGAATTCAGCCCTGGGACGTCACCGCCTCCGGTGAGAATGCCAATGCGCTTGGCGGGCATGAGAACGCTCCTTAGGACGAGGATGAGTACGGTTCACTTCCCAAGATTTATTTTGAACCGACTGCGGCAGAAAAAATAGAGGTAACGAGTTTAATTCGGATGACTTGGGCGCCGGCTGTCCACGCGGAGTTCCGCAAAGCCTATCGATATGCTGAGCGTCGTGCTAAGCGGAAGGTTTGGTAGAGGGAGCAGTCTTGCGCTAACCCGTCTCCGGGAGAATTCCCTGCTAACAGGGAAAAATACAGGGAATTTGCAAGATTCTGGTCTCAAATTTCGACCTGTTTCTTTCTAAGTACCACAATATGCTGGAGAAAGCGATCCGCATTTGTCATGAAATCCTGATCGACAACCTGTTCGTTGTACTGACCAATCTTCGAAACACGTACGATTTTCTCATTTACCTCAGCTGCCAATATGTGGTCGTGTTCTGTGGCAGGATTGACCACTTTCATTAAAACAGGAAGCATGTCAACGAAGATGAAAATGAACGTAAACAACCACGAAACGCGCCACATGGCGCTGAAGATCGGAGTTGTGGCGTCCAGCGCTTCGTATCGACTCGGGAAGTCGTAAACTGCCGCAATCTGTTCGCGCTTATAGTCTTGTTCGACACGAAGCCGGTCATCGCCGAGGCGACGGTATTCTTCGTCCAGTTCTCCGCGCTCGTTCAAGACGGCCAGACGGTCTGCTGCGGCTTTGTATGCTGACCCCCTGCCGACAACACCTGTCGTTTCGCCAGTGATGAACCGACAACCTCCTCGGCTTCTCGGTTTCTTGCGGTGTCCATCTCTTGGCGCCTGATCTCTGAAAGTTGATTCTGAATTTCAGTCTGCCGGTCATCGATCTGTTGCCGTCTCTTTAGAAACTGCTGATGAGCGGCGGAATTCACGGCTGCATGATCTCGAGTGATTTGTTGGTCTATGCGGCCTCCGAGTGCGCCGCGTGCGGTTGGAGTGATGAAGGCGCTGCATCCGGAATTAGTGCCTGCCGGAAAGGCCGCACCTGAATTACCTCCAGATTTGGCGATTTCACTCGCAAACCTTGCCCGGTTAGGATGTGCAATGCCTGGCGGCGGGCTCGACGGAGCAGTATTGTTCTCAGTAATGACCGTTACGCAACTCGGGATCGCCTTATATAAAGCTTGTTCGTGATTTCCAAACGCGCGAACGCAGACTCGAATGTTCCGGATCGTAGCAACTAAGTTTGCTCAATCCGCCTGCAAGTTCTCTGACCTTACAATCGGCGTCCCCTCTCTGTTGCGATCTGCGGTGATAAAAACGTGATAGTCCCATGCTCATAACGGGGCAAATTGGATCAGAACGCGTCAGAACCAAATCCTGGTAAGCCCTTGAAGAATGGAATAGAACGGAAAACTTTCAAAACGGGTAGGAACACACTGTGATCTTCAAAACCGGCGGGCAACACTCCTTTTAGGATCATCGTGGGTGGTCCGCGCCGATCCCGGCAAACTTCCCACAAGCCGACTTCTGGCCCGGAATAATTTCATCACAATAGCTTCGTGAAGATCGGTGCACGACGTTTAATGTTCATCGTCAAACGAAGTACGCAGTCTCGCAAACACGCTGTGAAACGAGGCGGCGCTACTGCTGGCTATGCTGCTGCGGAAGCTCCGGGGTCGGGCCTTCCTCTTCTTCGGAGTCGAAGCAGGGTTCCGCGATTTGTTCGAGGCCCGCTTCATCGAGAGCGGGGCGAAAACGAACGTCGACGGAAAGACTTTGCCCGGCGCGACCTTTGTAGACGCCGCGCACGGGAGGCACGTCGCCATAGTCGCGTCCGTAGGCAACGCGAATGTGACGAAGTTCGATGGGCTTTCCCAACGTTGGATCGAAACCAGCCCAACCGCTTCCGGGCAGGAAAACCTCTACCCAGGCATGCGAAGCCTGACCGCCAATGACTTCTTCCTGCTTGGCGCCGCTGCCAGCGCTGCCGCTCACCAGATAGCCAGAGACATAGCGAGCGGGCAGTCCCCTCATGCGCACCGCGCCGATAAGGAGGTGGGCAAAATCCTGGCAGACACCGGCGCGCAAGGTGAGCGAGTCTGCGACCGAGGAGTGCACGTGGGTCGCGCCCTTCATGTAGGTAAAGTTCTTATGGACAAAATCGGAGGTGGTCTGCACGAAGCCGTCGACGGTGCCGTTGCAGGCATATTCGGCGGCGGCAGAGATTTCGGCGAGTTGCGGAAGGTACGGAACGTAAGCGCTGGGAGCGACCCAATCGAAATGCTCTTCGAAGAGGTTGGAGCGCAATTTATCGAGTTCTTCGAGCGACATGCCCCATGGCTCGGGCGTGGGAGCGTCATGGACCAGCACCACCGACTCCGCTTCGATCTTGAGGCGGCGATGGCGGGGCAGGTGGTTGAAGAGGTGGACCCAGTTTCCGAAGCCATCTTTATAAGAGGAACCGCGGGACCCAGGATGGGTGACAAGGCGAAACGAAACACAGCTTTGCTGATCATCGTGCATGGGGCGGAGACGGACCTCGTTATAGCTCTCATAGACGGGCCCGTCGTAGATGAATTCGGTGGAGTGCATAAGGTGGAAGCGGTTCATGCCACCACCTCGTAGTAGAAGTAAGTGCGGGCGATAGCCTCGCCAATACCGTTGAAGTGATGGATCAGATCGCTGAGATAGCCATGCAGGCCGCCGCGGAGAATGTCGTCGATGCGATCGTAGCGAAGACGTTCGAGAACCTTGCCGGTGAGGCGCTCGGCTTCATTGGCATAGGAACCGGGTCCGGTATTGCTGATCGCGCGCAGGGCGGCTTGCGTCTCGGTCATAGAAAAACGGATGGAACGCGGGTGCTGAGCGTTGAGGATGAGCATTTCGGCGACGCGGTCGGGCTCGATCGGCGAATGATACTGGCGATGATAAGCCTCGTAGGCGCCTACAGATTTCAGAACAGCCATCCACTGGTGGTTGTCGGGAGGGCCGACGCTGGAAGCGGACTCAAGCAAACTGCGGTATTGCATATCCACGAGCCGGGCCGTCATTTCGGCGCGCTCCAGCGCGGAGCCGATGCGCAGAAACTCCCAGCCCTCGTCGTGCGGGAGAGTGGCGTCGGTGACGCCGTGGAAGCGATGACTTCCGAAAATTACGCGGCCGCAGAAGCGATGAGGACCGGCAGCGGTTTCTTCCTGCGGATCGAAGTTGCTGAGCGTGAAGTAGAGACCGTTGAGGTCTTCCCACATCTCTCGCGAAATGCGGTCGCGAATGGTGCGGGCGTTCTCGCGAGCCTTGGTGACACACTGCATGATCGAACTGGGATTGTTTGGGCTGAAGGCGAGAAATTCGAAAACGTTGTGCGCATCAGGCTCCCCGTAGAGTTGGCGGAACAACGCCACTTCTCCGGCCATGGAAAGAATGGGATCCCAACGGAGACCGTAGGGCTGCTGGGCTTGTTCGAGCATGGTATGGAAGGTGACATCAAGGATGCGCGCCGTGTCCTCCGCGCGTTCGATGTAGCGGGCCAGCCAGAAAAGAGAGTCCGCAATTCGGGAAAGCATGTCAGCACTCTCCCCGCAATACCCAGGTATCTTTGCTGCCGCCGCCTTGAGAAGAATTGACGACTAGAGAACCCTCCTGCAGTGCAACCCGCGTCAGGCCGCCAGGAACGATGGTGACTTTCTGGCCGTCGAAAAGGCAGTAGGGACGAAGATCGACGTGGCGCCCAGCCATGCGTTCGCTGGCGGCATCGTAAGACGGCACTCGCGAGAGCGGGACAATAGGCTGCGCAATATAGTTGCGCGGCTCGGCGAGGATTCGTTCCCGAAAGGCCTCGATCTGCGGATGTTCTGCACTCGGCCCCATCAACATGCCGTAGCCGCCGGATTCTCCAACACTCTTCACCACGAGCTCAGGCAGATGAGCTAAGACGTGCGAGAGATGGTCGCGTCGATCGCAGAGGTAGGTCTCCACCGTGCGCAGAATCGGGTCTTCATTCAGGTAATAGCGAATCAGAGTGGGGACATAGGCGTAAATCGCTTTGTCGTCGGCGACGCCGGTTCCCGGAGTATTAGCCAGCGCGACGTTGCCGGCGCGGTAGGCGCCCATGAGTCCGGGCACGCCCAGTGCGGAGTCGGAACGGAAGGTAAGCGAGTCAAGGAAGTCGTCATCCACGCGGCGGTAAATGACGTCGACGCGCTTGAGGCCGTAGATGGTCTTCATGTAAACCACGACGCCATCGACGATCAGGTCGCGTCCTTCGACCAGTTCGATGCCCATCTGCTGCGCCAGAAAGCTGTGCTCGAAATACGCGCTGTTGTGAATGCCGGGAGTGAGCAGCACGATCTGCGCTTCGCCTTCTCCGCGTGGAGACAACATGCGCAAGATGCGGGAAAGTTCCGAAGGGTAGTTGTTCACGGGGAGCACTTCATGCTCCTGAAAAGCCTCGGGGAAAGTGCGGGTCATGACCAGCCGATTCTCGAGAACATACGAGATGCCACTGGGAGTCCGGACATTGTCTTCCAGAACGAAGAACTCGCCAGTCTTGGAATCGCGAACCAGATCGATGCCACAAATATGGGTGTAGATGCCGTGCGGGACTTCGAGGCCAATCATCTCGCGCCGGAAATGCCGGCAGGAGTAGACGAGCGAGGCCGGAATCTTGCGGTCTTTGAGAATGAGCTGTTTCCCGTATAAGTCCTGCAGAAAAAGGTTTAGCGCGATGACGCGCTGAGTAAGGCCGCGCTCAATGTGAGTCCACTCCGACTGCGGAAGAATGCGGGGAACCAGGTCAAAAGGGAAAAGGCGCTCGGTGCCGCGCCCGTCGTTATAGACGGTGAAAGTGATGCCCTGAAGAAGAAACGAGAGATCGGCCAATTTGCGGCGCTCTCCGAACTGGCCTGGTGCCATGCTGCTGAACCTTCCAAAGACGCGCTCATAGTGAGAGCGGGCGCGGCCTTGGGAGGCAAACATCTCGTCGTAAAACGGGCCTGCCGTATAGCCGTCGAACAGGCCTTGCCCGGCGAGACAAATGGGTGCTGTCGTCATCGGGAAACCATATCAAATTCGGAGTTTGTGGTTGTGGCAAAAAACGCATGTGACGGATCGAAAATTCGGGAGACGGTGCAGCCGTCATTCCAAGGTTCAGTTCATTCTGCGTCTCGCGTGGGGCACCGAACCACCAGAGTTGCATTTTTCCTGGATTGTCGGCCACCCCCAAGTTATCCAGAAACGGGTTTCGAGAAGATCAGTGTCAATGGAGCGGGAACTTCGGGGCAGATCTCCTCGAAGCCGACTTCTTCATAGTTGTTGAAATGTTGAAAACCAGGTTTTAGCACGCTCAGTGAGTATTGCCTACTTCGGGTCAATTAAGTGGAACGGCGACTATACGCCAACAACTACGTAGCTCCAAAATACGAGAATGCTCGCGAAGTGTCAGAAGCATGAGCCGCAGCGCTTTACCCGTGAATTCTCTGCTCGAAAATTTTTCTTCAGCTTCAGGACAAAGGGGCGTGTTTTCGAAGCCGGAAAAGGGCGGGACCTAGTCCCGCCCACTGGCGAAGTTTACTGGTTAGTATCTGCCGAACCCAGTCAACGCCACCTGCTGCGTACTGGGGCTAGCGTTGTCGGTAAACGTAACGTCACCAGTGCGCGTTCCCGGTTGGGTCGGAGTGAAGGTGACCTCAATCTCGCATGTGGCGCCAGCGGCCACTGTGCCACCGTTAACGCACGGCGTTAACTTCTTGGTCGCAGTGAACGCCTTTAGCGCGAAGTCGCCGCTGGCGGTGATGGAGCTGAGGTTCAGCGTAGAGTTGCCGACGTTGGTAAGAATGATCTTCTTCGACGCGCTGGTTTTGCCCACGCTCTTCGTGCCAAAGTTCAACAACACCGGGGAGTAGCCCGCGACTGGCCCGCTGCCTGCCACCGTCCCGAGAAGCGCGGTGATCAGGCTGCTCCCGTTCGGGCTGCCCCATCCGGTCGCCAAATCGTAGCCCTCTGTCGCCGAATAGCCATTCGTGCCTACGGTGATGTCGTGGAAATCGGTGTCATAGTTCGAGCCCAATCCAATCGTATAAAGGATCGGGTTGATGAAGCCGAGCGTCGTCGTACTGCCGTTGGCTTGCAACTGTTGATTGGCGAGAGCCAGGTAGCCGGCCCACATGGGCGCCGCGAAACTGGTTCCGCCATAATAGTTGGCATTGCAACCGCCCTGGTCGGCGCAGACATAAAAGGTGAAATCCGCGTTTGCCGAAACGTCTGGGCCGTTGCGCAAAGTCGTGGAACATGCAACATCGATGCATTGATCGGCGGTGACCAGTTGCCAGGAAGGAATTGGAATGTTGTTCGGCGAAAAGCCGCCGCCCCCGTAAAACCACGCGGTCTCCGAAGCCCAGGGGCCGCCCGCACTCTGCGTTTCTAAGTCCGTGCCGCCGACCGTCACCAGATACGCATTATCCGAAGGCCAGATTGAACCACCGACTTGCCAACTGTGGTGGTCGCCGGCGGCGTCAAACAAATTCTGACCCTGCGCCGCGAACTCCATGAAGATCGGATCGAGTGTCTTGGGGTCAGCCGGGCTCCAGTACCACGAGCAGCTCAATTGTGCGTTCAGCGGATTGGCCGTGGCCATGGCGTTAAAGATTGCGGAATCAGAAGACCCGATGTACATCACGAGGCTCGACAAGCCAGGAGCCATGCCGAGCGCCTGCGTCATGTCCAGGGTCTGTTCCGTATCGTCACAGCCTTGCGAAGCGTAGCAGGTCACGGGGGTCCCGTCCGCGGACAAGAGAGTGATCGGGACAGTTTCCGTTTGGCCAACGTTCGTGTAGTAAGTTTCCAGGTCGGCCAAATCGGTGCCGTAATACTCCAGCAATCCGAGCGACTGGCCCGCGCCGGTGAGAGCGCCTGTTCCGTAGTAGGCTGCCCTCATGTCGCTGCCGAGAAAGGATTGGTCGGGGCCGGAGCCAGTCGTGGCGTTGGACTTCACCTTCGCACTTTTGTGGACAAGGTTTGGACGCGGGATCGAATAGTTGTCCAGACCGGAGATGTGCCAGAGTTGGAACGGCAGGTCCACAGTGGGTTCGCGGTCTGGAGCGTAGAATGTGCGGTTCTCGGTGGGGTGCTGGTAAACACCCATGGTCACATGGAACGCCTTCTCGACGCTTGCCACCGGTCCCGTGAGAATCACGTCCATGCGATTGCGGGAGCCGCCCACTACCGTAAAGCCGCTCGCTTTCGCAAAAGCCATCAGCGCCCGATAAGCCGCCTGGCTGGGACCAAACCTGGCGGTAAACTCCGGCACCGTGACAAATTGCCGGTAGGAGGAACTGGAAGGATCGTAGACCTCTCGTAAGAAGTTTTCCAACTCCGGCTGATGGCGTAGCGCCAGAATGATGTCGAAGTGCATGGTTTGGGTTGCGGGAAGACGCCCGACTAATTTTGCTTCCCCATCGACAACCGCTTCACGCACATGGCGCGTCAACAGCGTCTCGGACTGGGCTCGGGAAGTAATACTCACGGACGCGATCACGGCGACGAGCGTGAAAAGCGTGAACAAGGACATGCTTAATTTTCGAATCACGATTTCTCCTTTGGGATGCATCCTTCGAGGACGGTTTTCCTCTTTAATTCCCGATGCCGCGAGCATTACTCCGTCACTTGGAACGTCGTGTTGCTCTTGAGCGTATTCTTGGTTCCTTTCACCGTTGTCGTCACCCTGACCGGGCCCGCAGTTGCCCCTGGCGGTACACTGGTCTCGATTTCCGATTTCGATAGGACCGCAAAAGTCGCCGCCGTGCCGTTAAAGGTCACACTGGTCGCGCCTTTCAAATCCGTTCCCAGGATTCTAACGGCCGCTCCCACGTTGCCAGAGGTAGGCACCGTTTCCACGAACGGGCCCAGACCCACGGACAGGCTGAAGACCTCGCCGCAGCCAAAATACTTGCAGTTGCCTTTGCGGGCGCCAGAGCCGCCGCCGAAGGTTGCCCCGTAGAACCCCCCATTCGTGGCCTGAACTAGCGCCGCGTATGGATAGGAGCCGTCCGTGCTGTCAAGGTTGAAGAGCGTCGTCAGCTCGCCGCTTGGGGTGATTTCGAAGACCGTGCCAAAGTTGGGATACAACCCGTCATAGGACGCTGTTCCGTACAAATTCCCATCCGTGGCCCGGATCAGCGTTGATACCGGAGTGTCTCCGTCCAAGCCGCCACTGAAGGAGTACAACGTGGTCAGCTTGCCGCTGAGGTTGATTTTGAAGACCGTACCATAGTTGTATGTTCCACCCTCCTCCGTTACACCGTAGAAGTCCCCGCCATCGAGCTGAACCAGCCCAGCATACGGATAGGAGCCGTCCGTGTTGTCAAAAGTGTGGAGCGTCGTTAGTGTGCCATTTGGGGTGAATGTGAAGACCGTGCCAAACTGGTTGGCCCCGCCCGTCCACGTGGTCCCGTAGAAATTCCCATCCAGAGTCTGGATCAGACCCCCGTAAGGAGCGGCGCCATCGTCGCCACCGGTAAAGGTGTACAACGTGGTCAGCGTGCCACTTGGGGTCATTACGAAGAAGGTACCGGCGTTCACCGCACCGCCGCCGCTGGTTGTTCCGTAGTAATTCCCATCGCTACCCAGAATCAGGGCCGCCCCTGCAGGGTAGGCGCCGTCCGTGTAGCTAAAGTTGTAAAGCGTCGTTAGCGTACCACTTGGGGTTATTGTAAAGATTGTGCCGCAGTTATTGGGGCAGAGACCCTCGAAATTGCCCGTCCCGCCGTCGCTGGTTGTACCGTAAAAGTTCCCATTGGCGGCTTGGACCAACCCCGCCAGGGGGAAAGAGCCATTTGTCCCGTCGAAGAAGAATATAGTGGTCAATTTGCCACTTGGGGTAATTTGGAAGACCGTGCCACAGCCCGAGTAGTATCCGCCTGACCAGACGCAGGCTGGGTTTCCGCCATTCGTTGCTGTCCCATAGAAATTCCCGTCGCTGGCCTGGACCAGCGGCGCCCAGGGAAAGGCGCCGTTCGTGCTATCAAAGCCGCGGAGCATTTCGAATGTCTGTGCCGACAGGGAAACCGCCATCGCTGCCCAAAGCACAAAACAAATGCAAGCCTTCGTGTACGATCTCAATTTGCTCATTTGTTCTCCTCACTCGTGGCGGCCCCCGCCTGCATTTGTTTCAGGACCGGAATCCTCCGCAAGTAAGAACGCCCTTCTCGTGTCTGTCAACTAAATTGATCTAAATTGATCTAACCGTCTAATTAACGCGGAATCAATGATTTGGTCTCGAACATTTTGGACGACAAAACAGCAACCCCAAGTTGGATGGACCGACTCTTGCGTCCCTTCGAAGGTCAAACCCAAACTCCAGAATTGCACCTGAGACAAGCCCACAAGACTTGATCACTTTTGACCAGTCTTGGGTCTGGGATTTCACCTATGATGTTGCGTCTGCCAACCTGCGGTGGCCAACGAAAACGATCTCGAGGAAGTGATGGGAAACTTTGCCGGCTCGATGCAAAGGCCTCTGGAAGTACAAAGTCGCGAAAACAATTTCGGAATGCTGACCCAACTACCTCGGACGCCCAGGTGTGAGGCGTACCGGTTCGACTGCTTCGAGGTCTCACTCAAGCAGGGCACTCTGCTGCAAAGAGGAAAACGGCTCAGAGTGCAGGACTTGCCTTTCAAGATGCTCGTTATCCTACTGGAGAAACCGGGCGAATTGGTAACCAAGGAAGAGCTCGCCGAACGACTCTGGGGCCAGGAAATTTTCACCGAGGTAGATCAGAGCCTCTACGTCATGGCTGGAAAGCTGCGCCAGGTGCTTGGAGACGATGCGAGTCAACCTCATTTCATCAGAACCGTTTCAGGCAAGGGATACCGCTTCATCGAATCGGTAACCCCGGTTTTTGCTCCTGCCACAGACCGGCCCGTTTTGTTGTCCCCGCCTTCCCCGCCAATCGTGCCGACGGACCATATCCGCCCGTCGCACGCCGACCGCACTTCCAGGCGCATTGTTTTTCGAGTCATGGCCGTGGCCATCGTTGCCGCATTGGGCATGGGCTTTGCCATATATAAATACAATCATCGCGCGCTCATGAACGATCACGATCGAGTGGTTGCAGGCGTTTTCACTAACAGCACGAGCAATCCTGATCTGGACGAAACCCTTTCCTTCGCCCTTCAATCAGAACTGCAGGAATCACCCTACTTGAGCTTGATTCCAGACCAGAGATTTCGCGCCTTGGTCAAGAACCCGGCATCAGCATCGCTCCAGGATGAACTCGGCGCCTGCAAGGTACTTGATGGACAGCTGCTTCTAAAGGGCCGCATTTTTGCTCTGGCACAGGGTTATCAAGTCATCCTTACTGCGTGGCGGTGCGCAAGCGGCCGATTGCTGACCACCCAAAAGGCTACTGCTGTCTCGCAAGCTTCAATTCTTCCCGCTCTCGACTTGGCCACGGAGCGCATGCGCCGTCGGCTTGGTGAATCGGAAGATTCGCTCAAGAGATTCAACGTGCCTAGCGCGGAGGCCACCACAGCATCTCTCGCGGCCCTCAAAGCTTTTAATTTGGGTGAGCAGAAGCGCTTCGACGATGACTTGACCGCAGCGGTGGCCAGCTACAAGCTCGCTGTCGACCTTGATCCGCAATTTGCGCTTGCCTATGCTCGCCTTGGAACCGTCTATCACAACACATGGCAACTTGCTCTCAGCGCACAGTCATACCAGCGAGCTTTTGAACTTGGCAACAGCCGTACCAGCGATCACGACAGACTCTATATCGTCGCCCATTATTACGAGTTTGCGACCGGGGAGGTCAAGCGAGCGATAGCGGACTACGAACTCTGGCGTACCCTCTACCCTCGAGACATCGTACCAGTTTACAATCTCGCAACCCAGTACCTATTGATTGGTCAGCCGCAGCGGGCTTTGGACTTGGCCCGGCAGGTCATTGGGCAGGAACCAAATAACATCATGGATGAACTTCTCGCGCAGATTTATCTCAAGCTTGGGGACTACGCGAACGTCGAGAAACTGTGCGATGACGCGGCGCGCGGAAAGATGAATTCGCTGGTCTTTCATCGCGCATGCTTCCAGGCCGCATTCGCGCAACAGGATGAAGCTGCCATGGACCGGCAGTTGCAATCGGTTCACGGAAACGCAGGAGAGGGCGAAGCCCTCTCCGATGCCGCATGGGTGGCTATGTATCGCGGCAAAATATCGGATGCCAAAGTTCTCTTCCGCAAGGCTAAAGAGAGAGCGCTGCAAAGCAAATCCATAGACCTCGCAGCAGACATCGAACTTGATCAAGCCACACTTGAGGCGGATGTAGGATTGCTGCCAGACGCAAGGATTGATGCGGGAGAGGTCTTGAAGCTTCCCTTTGAAAGCGCGTGGGAGCAAGCTTATGCGGCGCGTGCACTGGCGCGAGCCGGTGATACTTCACTCGCCCTTATCGTTGCCAAGAAGGCAGCCGGCATGGCGCCTCTCGATGACTTGGTTAATTCAGCGATGCTTCCAACCGTTCGCGCGGTAATCTTCATTCAGAAGGACGATCCTCAGAGCGCTCTGCAGGCTCTTGAATCCCGCGATTTTGATCTATGCGGATGCATGCAGCTGGTACCGGGTTATTACCGTGGGTTAGCTTACCTGCAGAACAAACAACCGGAGCTGGCCGTTCGCGAGTTTCAGCAGGTGATCGACCATAGATTTATATCGCCAACCTATTCGCCGTACCTTGTTCTCTCTCAGCTTGAACTGGGTCATGCCTTCCAGATGCTTGGAGATTCAGCCAGCGCGAACCGAGCTTACACAAAAGTAGAATTGGCGTGGAAAGATGCCGATCGCAACTTTCCGCCGCTCCAGAAACTCCGGCACTATCAGGAACAGCGCACAATCCCAAGACAACAGCGCGAATAGATAGCTGAACAAAGTCTGCGCCAACGCGGAAATGAGTCTCTTCAGCCAAGATAATCGCCGCATGCAAATACCGCATTTCGACACTGGGGAACACTGCTCCAGGCCCCGTTTAGAGTTGGGTGACACTAGGAGTCTTATTTGCATTTCTGCTTTGGTTCATTGGTGCACCCGCTGGATTCGCGCTAGAAGGACTAAGGACTACGAGATGCGAAAAGGGTTTACGAGAAAACCACAAAGGGACGAGCCTGCGACCCTAGGCAAGAACTACATCACGCCGAGCGGGCTGCAGCGCCTCAAAGATGAGCACCGGTTTCTGCTCACCAGGGAACGCCCGGCCGTGGTGGAGGTAGTGGCGTGGGCTGCCAGCAACGGCGATCGCAGTGAAAACGCCGACTATCAGTACGGCAAGCGGCGGCTGCGGCAGATCGATGGGCGGATTCGCTTTCTCACGAAGCGAATCGAA
>Ga0074044_10003572_pt1 | contig 13166 bp, 12 predicted proteins | sample BogForMeECP23OM1_FD_94443 | JGI IMG/M metagenome (GOLD analysis project Ga0074044, IMG submission 94443) | Bog forest soil microbial communities from Calvert Island, British Columbia, Canada - Bog Forest MetaG ECP23OM1 | ecosystem: Environmental > Terrestrial > Soil > Wetlands ...
AAATAATCGAGCCGCTCGTTCAGCGTGACCGCCAAACACGGACCGACATGCGCGCCGATTTTGAGCGTGATGAGCTCCTCACCAGCGCTATCGTTGAAGCGCCTGATCCGCGCCAGCATGTCGAGCGCCGCACGGACGGCATCCAGCGGCTCATAAAAGCTCGCCATGACCGCATCGCCAATGGTCTTAACCAGCGCGCCATGGTTCGTCGCGATGACGTCGCGCAACACGCCGAAATGCTGACGCACGAGGTTGAAAGCTTTCAGGTCTCAGATTCGATAATGCCACTCCATGGTTAGCAAGCCCGCTTTGCGCGCATGCAGAAACAGGTCGATGACATCCGTCTCATCGCGCCCGTGATCGGCTGCGTACTGGATTGGGTTGGATTGATGCGCACGATCTGAGCGTCCGGCGCGGCGCGCACGAAGTTCTCCAACTCGCTGATCAAATCCTCACGGCTGGCATAGGTCGTGCGGAGGCTGCCGAATCTCTCTTGAAGGTTCGGTTCGCTGATGGCGGATACAGAGTCACTCACAGTCAAATTCTCCAGTGCTATCCCTGCCCTATCCTCAAAGCTTCCAACTCGTAGTACAAGAATGGCTCGATGCGCGCACGGATTGCGTCATTCTTTGAATTCGATCGCTATGGGACCACGTTCCGACGCGAATTTGTCGCCGGCGTGACGACCTTCGTCACCATGTCGTACATCATCGCGGTCAATCCGGCGGTCCTGAAGGTGGCGGGAATTCCGGAAGGTGCGTCGATGACCGCCACCATCGTGACCGCGATTTTCGGCACCCTGCTGATGGCGCTGATTGCGAACCGCCCGTTCGCCGTCGCGCCTTACATGGGAGAGAACGCATTTGTGGCGTTCACCGTGGTTCGGGTGATGGGTTACAGGTGGCAGACAGCGCTTGGCGCGGTGTTCGTTGCGGGGTTGGTCTTCACTCTTTTGACGGTCGCCAAGGTTCGCGAGTGGATGGTCGAGGCGCTGCCGGGCGGACTCAGTCACAGCTTCGCCGCCGGAATCGGACTCTTTCTAACCTTCATCGGGCTCAATGAATCGGGGCTGGTGACGCTCGGCGTTGCGGGCGCTCCGGTGCGGGTCGGCAATTTCACTTCGCCGGCGGTGCAGATCGCGCTTTTAAGTTTTGTCCTGATTGCATCCTTGATGCTGTGGCGAGTCCCAGGAGCGATCCTGCTTGGAATTCTGGGCGCGGCGGGAGTCGCATTCCTCACCGGAATCGCGCCACCACCGGCGGTGTGGATCAGTAAGCCGCCCGCGCTCACGCCGATTTTTTTTGCGCTCGATATTCGCGGCGCACTCCGGCTCGATTTCCTCGGGGTGATGTTGTCGATTTTCGTGATGGCGCTGGTCGACACGATGGGGTCGCTGGTAGGAGTGTCGGCGCGCGCCGGATTCCTCGATGAGGACGGCCAGCTTCCGCAAATCGAGCGCCCCATGCTGGCCGATGCGCTCTCCACCACGTTGGCCGCGATCGTCGGCACCACCACCTCGGGCGCATTCGTGGAATCGGCGGCGGGAGTCGATGCGGGTGGAAGAACCGGGTTGACCGCGATTGTGGTCGCGGCAATGTTTGCGCTTTCGCTGTTCTTCGCGCCGCTCTTCACCTCGATTCCGGCGGCGGCATATGGCCCGGCGCTGATCATTGTTGGGTCGATGATGATGGCGCCAATCGCAAAAATCGACTTCGATGATGCGACCGAGTTGCTACCCGCGTTCGCGACCATCGCGCTGATGAGCTTTACCTACAACATCGGGGTCGGGATCACCGCCGGCCTGGTCCTCTATCCGATTTTCAAGGTCATCGCCGGGCGCGGCCGTGAAGTTCCCGGCGGGCTGTGGGCGCTCGCGGCGCTCTCCCTGCTCTTCTTCATTTTCTACCCCTACCGGTGACCGACCCGCATCGCAATCAACCTGACCAACGCAAGCTGAGCCATGCCGGTCTCGCGCTTGACACCTCGGAGCTAACGTCGTAGTCGGGTTTCACTTGAGTTAATCGCAAGCCGCAGCCCGTAAGGAGGCTCTAGTATGCCAGCGCGAGAAGACGTCGATTACGACTCGTTGGTAAAAGAAGACCGGGTGCATATCAGTCTGTACACCGACCCCGCAATCTTCAGCGACGAGATGGACAAGATCTTTCATCGCGGATGGGTCTACGTCGGGCATCGCGGTGAGATCCCCAAGCGGGGTGATTTCCGCCTCAAGCGGATTGGTCTCCAGCCGGTCATCATGGTGCGCGATCAGAATGGCCAGGTACAGTTACTGCTAAACCGCTGCCGGCATCGCGGCGCGACTGTTTGTCAGGAAGGGCAAGGTAACTCCCGCTCGTTTCGCTGCATGTATCACGGCTGGACCTATCAGCTAAGCGGCGAGCTTAGCGGCGTGCCTTCGATGGAAGCCTATGGCGATGACTTCAAGCGCGAGGAACTAGGTCTGGTGAAGGTGCCGCGGGTTTCGGAGTATCGCGGCTTCATCTTCGCCAGCTTGAGCCCCGCGGGGATAACGCTGGAAGAACATCTGGGGAGAGCTAAGGACGAGCTTGATCTGTTTGTCGGCCTCTCCGACGCGGAAGATGTAGAGGCGGTGTCGGGCATTCACAAGTACTCATACCAGGGTAACTGGAAGCTCGCCGCAGAAAACTCGATGGATGGCTATCATCCGGCGATCGTTCACGCCTCGTTCGCCCAGGCCTTGGTCGACAAGATCACTCACATCCCAACCCCCGAACAAGAGCGCATCAATCGTGACTTCAGCTCCTTTCGCGGCAACACCAAGGATCTCGGTAATGGCCATGTGATGTTAGACTACAAGTTGCGCATCTACGACGCACTAAACGCCGATCCTACACCCGCAGTGACGGCGGTATCATCAGAGGGACAGGCGCACCTGGAAGAGCTTACGCGCTGCTTTGGCCAGGAACGTGCGGCTAACATGTTGCGCGAAGGCGGAACGCATAGCTTCATTTTCCCGAATCTCATCCTGATTGGTATCCAGATGCGAGTCCTGCAACCGCTTAGCGCCGACCGCACTGAGGTGTGTCTTTATCCAACCCTCCTCAAGTGGCTATCGCCCGAGGTCAATACCATCCGGCTGCGCTCGCATGAGGCGTTTTTCGGTTCGGCCAGTTTCGGCGGTCCCGACGACTCCGAGATCTTCGAAAGGGTTCAGGATGGATGCGCGGTAGAGCTGGAGCCATGGCAGCTCATATCGCGCGGACTCCATCGCGAACGTCATGAGGATGGAGTTATCATAGGAGACCTTGCGGACGAAGTCACCCAGCGTGGCATCTGGCGGCATTGGAAGAAGGTGATGATGCAGGGCATAGGTGCTACCAGAAGCACGCGCAAGCGAGGTCCTGGTGCTATCGCCGGGAAGCGAGGCTAACCCGGCGATGGCTTTCGACCGCTATCAAGTGGAGCAATTTCTCTATCATGAAGCGCAACTCATGGACGAGCATCGCTTTGATGAATGGCTGGCGCTCTGGACTGAGCCTGCGCTGTACTGGGTGCCCAGCAATCGCGATGAAATAGATCCTGGACGCGAAGTCTCACTCATTTACGACGATTGGGTAAGGCTCCAGCTTCGAATCACGCGGCTGAAGAGCGGCTTTGCGCACGCGCAGGAGCCGCGGTCACGGATGCGGCGAGTGGTCTCCAACGTCGTGGTCGAGGAAGCCGGGAACGGCGAGATTGTTGCCCATTCAAACTTCTTGCTGGCTGAACTGAGGCGCGGCAAACAGGACCTGTTCGCGGGCCGCACGATTCATCGCCTGCGTCCGCATAATGGCTCCTTCAAGCTGGTTACCAAGAAAGTATTGCTGGTCAACAACGACGAGCCGATCGACAACCTTACCTTCCTGATTTGAGGAAGCGACGCACCAGTCCTATGAGCTGGCTTAGGAAGCGCTCGCGGGGAGTTGCTTATGGACCGAACCATGATCTTCATCGCCGCGACTGACGGTGGCACCTTCAAAGGCTACCTCGCGACTCCTGAATCGGGCTCGGGACCCGGTCTGATTTTGTTACCGGAGATCTTCGGCGTGAATCGACATATCCGGGAACTTGCGGATCGCTACGCCGAAGAGGGCTATGTCGTGCTCGCGCCCGATCTGTTTTGGCGGATGGAGCCGGGTATTCAGTTGGGATACTCGGAGGACGACCTCAAGGCTGGCTCCGGTTACTACCAGCGTTTTGACGTCGATCAGGCAGTCCTAGATATCGGCGCCGCGCTCAGCACGATGCGGGCTAACCCCGCGTGCATCGGCAAGGTCGCTGCGATCGGCTTCTGCCTCGGCAGCAAACTTGCCTATCTGAGCGCCGCGCGCCTACCAATCGATGCGGCAGTGGGTTACTACGGCGTGGGGATCGAAGAAAATCTTGCGGAAGCCAGGGCGGTTAGTTGCCCGATTGCACTCCATTTTGCATCGGAAGATAAGTTCGTTAGCGCCACCGCTCGCACCGCGATCAAGCAGGCGCTGGCGGAAAACGATCAGGCGGACATCTACGTCTATCATGGAGCGGACCACGCCTTTAACAACCGCGAGCGCGACACCTATCATCACCCCTCGGCTTCGCTTGCACACTCCCGCACGATTGGGTTTCTGCGCCGCGCTATCGGTCCGCGCTATGACCTGGACGCACTCTGGGAGAAGCATCTCGAAGGCGAATTCATAACACTTGACGCCGATGCGACGATTCGAACCATGGTCGAGCGGCCGTATGTCAACCACGTGCCGACCATGATTGGTGGGTTCGGTCAGCGTGAACTACATCGTTACTACAAGTACCACTTCATCCCCCAGGGGCAGGGCTCCACGATGATTCCGGTCTCGCGCTCAGTAGGTGGCGATAGGCTGGTCGACGAATTCGTCGTATGCCTAAAGCATGACACCGAGAACGACACCTTACTGCCGGGCATCAAGCCGACCGGGAAATACCTGCGGATCCCGATGGTGGCGATCGTACAGTTTCGCGGCGACAAGCTGTGTAAGGAGCACCTCTACTGGGATCAGGCCTCGGTGCTGGTCCAGCTAGGTCTCCTCAATTCCACAGAGCTACCCGTTACCGGGGCGGAAGCGGCGGACCGGGTCCTCGATGAGGAGTTACCCCTAAATACTCTGCGCGCGGACTTATGGTGGAAGAAGAGCGAAGAGAAGAGCTAGCAACGGCGGTCGCGAAGCTCACGCCACCGCCGGTTAGCGCGAAGCTCCACGCAGAGCTACAGCATGCGCGGCGGCTTCAGATCGCTCCCGAGGGTCGAGTTGAACTTCTCCGACAAGCTCTCGACGGTCCATGGTTTGTCGCCGGCCAGAACCCGGTCCGGCACGAGATGGGAATATCGCGTGATCCGATAGCCCATCGCGCCGAAACATTGCCCGCTGACGTGCTGAGCGTCGTCGCCGGCGAGGAAAACCACCATCGGCGCGATGTTGGCAGGATCGTGAATGGTATTTGCCGCGTCTTTACTTTGCGGAAAACTCGCTCCCGGCATTCGTCCCTGCGGTATGGAATCTGTCATTCGAGTTGAGGCGCCCGGCATAATTGCATTGACGGTGATGTTGTACTTGGCCAGCGACACCGCGCTGCTGTAGGTCAAACCCAGGATTCCGGCTTTGGCCGCGGCGTAGTTGGGCTGACCCGGAGCTCCCAGCGCGGCGCCGGAAGAAAAGTTGATGATCCTGCCATGCTTGCGTTCCCGCATATGCGCCGAGGCCGGCCGCATCGTGCAGTAGTGGCCTTTGAGATGGACGCGGATGACCTCATCCCACTCTTCTTCGCTCATGTTGAAGATCATGCGGTCTCTTAGCACCCCGGCGACGTTGACCAGGATGTCGAGCTGGCCGAACTCGCGCACCGCTTGCTCCACCAGACCTTCGCCGCCCTGCACGGTCGCGATGTCCAATCGATTCGCAACGGCATTTCCGCCGCCAGCTTTAATCTCGCGCACTACGTCGTCCGCGGGCGAGGTCGGCTCCTTTTGGCCGTCGACCGTCACGCCGACGTCGTTGACCACCACCGCCGCACCATGAGTTGCGAGGGCCTTGGCCACCGCGCGCCCGATTCCGCGTCCGCTTCCAGTTACCGCCGCTACTCTTCCGTCGAGTTTGCCCATGAGGAGACTCCTTTTGCAGGGGCGTCGCCGAACCTCAAAATGCCGCTGACTGTTAAGTCATCTAGCGCAGCTCCTTCGCGATAGTCAAAACTCCCCAACTCCCGACTCGCGAGCCCTCACCCTTGGTTATTGCCGACGCTACTTGATTCGACTGAGGAGCGCGGCCGCGCGATCGATGGCGGTCGCCTGATGCGGTTGAAGTTCCTGGTAACCCCAGCTCCGGGATCCCTCCAGGAATGGATCGGCTATTGCGGTGCGGAGGCCGGACATCTCCTCCATAATCGCCAAGCCGCAAAACGGCACATACAACGCGGAATAGCCGCCCTCGTGCACAAGCACCACCCGGCCTCCGCACACCTCGGCCGCGACCTCGAGGACAAGCTGCGTCAAGCGACGATAGTGTTCGCTATTGAGCATCATCCGCCCGAGCGGATCGAAACCACCCGCGTCGAGGCCCGATGCAACCACTATCAGTTCGGGCCTGAATCTTCGCAGCGCCGGAACGATTAGCCGCTCAAATGCCGCCAGGTACGCGCCACCTCCCGACCCCGGCGGCAGTGGAATATTGAGATTATATCCAACCCCGGCGCCGGCTCCGTTTTCGGCGACTTCGCCGCTATTTGCCGGATACAAATTGTCCTGGTGGATGGAGATCGTCAGCACGCTGGGGTCTGCATAAAACGCCTGCTGCGTTCCATTTCCGTGATGGACATCCCAATCCACCACCGCCACTCGGGCCACTCCCAGTCTGACTTTGGCGTACATGATGGCGACCGCGATATTTCCGAAAATGCAATAACCGCGGCCGCGCGCCGTTTCGGCATGATGACCGGGAGGCCGCACCAACGCGTAAGCATTTTCAACCGCGCCGGTCAGAACCGACTCGATCGCCCGCATCACTCCACCCGCAGCGAGCAAGGCGATTTCGAAGCTGCCGGCGCCGAACGGTGTGTATTCACCGGCCTCACCGCCGCGCTCCGACGACAAATGTTTTATCCGTGCGATGTATTCGCGAGCGTGGAAGCGAACCAAATCATCTTCGGTCGCGGGAGTCGCCTTAATCGGATGGAGTCGTTCGAGAAGGCCGCTGACGGCCAACAGATCGCGGAAGCGCCGCTTGGTTTCGGGATTCTCAAAATGGTGACCGGGCTCCAACGGGAATGAGCCTCTCGCGGCGTCATGCCAGAGATAGATCTCTTCGAACACGAAGCCCGTCTTCCCTCTCACCATCACGATGCTCCTGGCTGTTTGCCGCCGCCGCAGCTTGATTCGACGATATGCCTCAGGCGCGGTAAAAAGGTTTATCGCCGGCGATAGTCACCCGGTGGCCATAGCGGCGGTGTGGATAGTAATCCCACAACGCCAGGTGCTGCGTGCATCGGTTGTCCCAGAATGCTATCGAGTTCGGTCGCCATTGAAACCGGCAGTGGAATTCGGGGTTCTCGATATGCCGGAAGAGCGTCCCCAGGATCGCATCGCTCTCGCGCTTCTTCAACTGGACGAGGCGCGTCGTAAACAGGCGGTTGACGAACAGCGCGTCGCGCCCGGTCTCGGGATGAGTCCGCACCACCGGATGTTCGGCGCGCGGAAATTCGGTGGCGCGCCCGGAAGCGGGTTGCCGACCTTCGTAGTTGCGCGCGCCGTCGTGAATCGCGGTCAGGCCGCCAAGAAACCGCTGCATCGAATCCGAGAGCGCCTCATACGCCGCATACATGCTGGCGAAGAGGGTATCACCACCGACCGGCGGCACCTCACTGAGATACAGGATCGAACCCATCGGCGGCTCCGCATCGCAGGAAACGTCGGAATGCCATTCTTCGCCGGCGATGTGCTCCGAGTTCTCGTCGGCTTTGATGATGACGACCTCCGGATGTCCTTCCAGAATCCCGAGCGGCGCAGGATGAATGTGCAATTGGCCGAAGTGCCGTCCGAGATCCTTATGTTGGTTGGCCGTCAGATTCTGATCGCGAAAGAAAATTACCAGGTTCTCCAGCAGAGCTGCGCGCAGATCTTCAAGCTGCCGGCGGGATAGCGAATGAGACAGATCGACGCCCTCGATCTCGGCTCCTATGACCGGGCTTAACTTGCGCATCCGAAACTCGCCTTGGTCGCACCATCACTACAGGTCGTTCGAATAATGTTGCAAATTCCGGGGATTAGGTGAATGTCGGAAGCAATTTCGAAAATGTGCAAAATCGTCGGCTGATTTGTGGCGAAAGCCGAGGCCCCGCCGATAGAGGTACGGGTCGTGTTACCTGGCAACCTAATCCATTGTAGGCTGCGGGCTTGCCGCCTTGCGCGACTGATGGTTTCGGTTCGAATCCCACCCGCAGCCGGGTAATAGTCAGCAGGCCGAACGCATCCTGGCGAACAACGCCTGCAGCTTGCCTTGCAGACCTGCCGCGAGGCCCATGTCGGAGAGGCTCAGCCGCCCACTCATCATCGCGGTTATCGGCGCGAGCTGGCCCTGACTGATAGCTTTGAGGTCCTCAAGGCTGACCGTCAGCGTCAGCTCCGCCGGTTTGTCCTCGTTGGTGACCACACCGCTGTCGAGGTAGATGAAGCCGTCGCCCTTGAGGTCGAACTTCAATGTCTTGCCGAGGCCGGGGGCCGTGCCCACCGCGGTCTTCATGCTTTCGGTGAGCTCATCGAGCGGTGCCCTCGCGTTCCCTGCATTCGCTGCTCGTTCGTCCGCTGCGTGGCTAGCGGGCCGCAAGTTGTTGGGCCGACCTCCCGCGAAATCGTTTTTGGGCGGCGTGGCAGCGCGGCGCCGGGTTGTGGCTTCTGCACTATGCAAATAGCTCGTGAACCGATCATCGGCTGGCGGCGTAATGGAGTTTTCCATCATTAGCCATCCGACTTGCCCGCGGTGTGATCCGCCATGCATCGTCACATGCAGGAGCATCTCTTCGCGTGACATGCGGCCCGGTTCGCCGTCGGTAAAGGCGAAGTCGATCCTCTCGGCCAACTGTGTTCCATCGAGACGCGATACATAGTCGATGTACCACTGATCGCTGGTCTCGATGGCCGCGGATAGTTCTTCCAGCGAGGGCGCCCGGCTGAGGTTGGCCGCGGTGTATCCGTGCTCACCGCCGGTCAGGTTCGCAGCGAAGATCCGGTCAACGACATAAGTGTGGCTAAGCACCCTGATGGCGATCTCCCTGGCCGGAGAGGCATCGGCAAAGTGCCGCATGGCCGCGAGAATATCGCCATTCGCCGCCGCCTTGTACCTGAACAACCGTTCCAGCGTGCTGACTTGATCCATGTTCTTTCTCCTGTTCGTGGTAATTCCATCAAACTGATGGCGAAGGCTTTCTTGCGGTCACGGTGCGGGCGGGCGGAAAGGTCCAAAAGCTCCGTTGGGAGATTTCCACATCAATCATCTTCGACTTGCGCAACTCGTCGGCGTACAAGTCGACGCCCTGGAGGTCGGAAATCGCCACCTGGCCGCCGGGCTTGAGGGTGCGCACGATTTCGCGGATGGCTTCGCGGCGTCCTTCGCCGGCGGTAATGTTGTGAATGGCGAAGTGGGCGACGGTGGCGTCAAAACTGCCGTCGGCGAAGGGCATTTTGCGCATGTCCCCGTCTTCAACCGTCACTCGCGGCGCAACTCCCTCCAGCGCGGCATTTCGTAACGTGGCTTCGCGCGAATTATCGGCCTGCTGCCATTGCGACCACAGATCGATGCCGACCGCGCGACCTCGCGGCAGCAGCCTGGCGGCGGCAACCAGCAGAAGCCCGTGGCCACAACCGACATCGAGCAAAGCTTCGTCACCGCGGAGCTTCAGGCGCGAAAGGATGCGGTCGCGCGCGTGGAATTTACCGAAGCGACTGCTGGCGAACATGAGAGTCGCAAGGATCAGAAATAAAAAGCCAAGAATCTGCAGCGTGTAAGCCATCCCGAGGTGCCCGCTCAACGTCCATCGCTCGAGAAGGAACCCGCCGATGGCCCCCGCTGGGCCAACGATAAACATCGCGCGGACGGCTCTACCAGCATCGAGACCATAGTCGGGCGTTTGGGTGCTCATGGGCGTGCTCCCTGCCTGGGTGGACAGCGTCGTGACTTGCGTTTTCATGATCGACAAAATACAAGTAATTACTCATAATTGTACACTCGCATTTCGGGCGGATGCATATGACGCGGAAGCTGCAAACAAACCCAAGAAAATCGGCCTCACAAGAGCGATCGCGGGCAACCGTCGATGCGCTTCTGGAAGCGACTGCTCGCATTTTAATGAAAGAAGGTTATGACCAGGCGAGCACCAACCGGATTGCCGAGGTGGCCGGCGTCAGCATTGGTTCGCTGTACCAGTATTTCCCGAGCAAGGAGGCGCTGGTGGCGGCGGTCATCGACCGGCATACGCAAGAGATTTCCGCAGTGACGCGCGCGGCTCTGGTCAAGGCCGCGGCGCTACCGCTCGAGGCTGCGGCGCGCCAATTCGTTTCAGTTGCGATCGACGGTCACCGCGTCAATCCCAGACTGCACGGCGTGCTGGCAGAACAGATCCCGCATGTTGGGCGGCTGGAAAATATCGAGGCTAATGTCCGCGCGGGTTATGCACTGGTTCGCGGCTATCTGGAGGCGCATCGCGATGAGATCGATGTCGCCGATCCCGACCTCGCGGCCTTCATCGTGGTGACCGTGGTGGAAGCGCTGACACATGCCGCGGTCCTGCGGCGTCCGGACATTCTCACCGACGCGAAAGCACAACTATTTGTGGACGACGTAACGCGCCTGCTGGTCCGGTATCTGCGCAAGTCGTAAAATGAGCCGCGGCGCTAACCGAAACCCGCCATAGCGCCATAGGCCGGAGTCTTCCCCAGAAGCCTTCGACAGATGGATCGAATTTCCGCACCGCAACACTCGAGGTTCGTGCGCTGGTGTTCTGGCCGGCTAAGGCGGAAAGCTGATATTTGAAGGACGGTACCATCCGGCGGAGTTGCCGCGAGCGAAGTTACTTGGCGATATATTCTGAAAATTTGGATTCAAGAGAGCGCGCGCGTCTGATGGCGCGGGATTTCGCGCTTCGGGCCGCTGATCACGATCGCGCGGCGACTTTTCCCTTCGAAAATTTCGCGGCCTTGAAAGAGGCGAATCTGCTCGGGCTGACGGTGCCCGCCGAGTATGGAGGCGCGGGCGCGGGTCTGCTCGAGACCTGCGATGTCCTCGGCACCATTGCGCAAGGCGACGCCTCCACCGCGCTGGTGCTCGCGATGCAATATCTCATGCACGCGACCATCGCGCGCAGCCCGCGATGGCCCGCGCGTCTACGCGAGCTGGTTGCGCGCGAGGCAGTTCGCGATGGCGCCCTCATCAACGCGCTCCGCGTCGAACCCGAACTCGGCACCCCCGCGCGCGGTGGCATGCCGGCCACCACCGCAGAGCAGGTCGCCGACGGATGGCGCATCACCGGGCACAAAATCTACACCACCGGCATCCCGGTTCTGAGTTGGCTGATGGTCTGGGCCAGGACGGCGGAGGCCGACCCGCGCGTAGGGACGTTCCTGGTGCCGGCGCGGGCGCCCGGGATTCGAATCGTCGAAACCTGGGATCATCTGGGGATGCGCGCGAGCGGCAGTCATGATGTGATTTTCGCGAACGCGCCGATTCCGCTCGACTACGCGGTCGACATTCGCGAACCGTCGGCATGGGCGGCGCGTGACGACGATCAGGCCGCGTGGTATGTGCTCGGAATCTCCGCGCTCTACGATGGGGTCGCGCGAGCGGCGCGCGACTGGTTCGTAACTTATCTGACCGAGCGCACGCCGACCGCGCTGGGCGCATCGCTATCGACATTGCCGCGCTTTCAGGAGGCAGTCGGCGAAATCGACGCGCGCTTGTTGACCAATCGTCTAATCATCGAATCGGCCGCCACGCGCACCGATAGCGGCGCGCCGCCACCCGCGACCGAAAGCGGAATGATCAAGATGACGGTGACCACCAACGCGATCGCGGCGGTCGAGCGCGCGGTCGAGCTGATCGGAAATCCTGCCTTGAGCCGCGCGAACCAGCTCGAGCGCCACTTGCGCGACGTGCTCTGTTCGCGGATTCATACTCCCCAGAACGACAGTATCCTCGTAGCCGCCGGCCGCGCCGCCTTCAAAGCGTTGGCGCAAAAGGAGAACCGCCCATGAGCGTTGAGTTCATCGGCATGATCGGCACCCAGGCCGCCTCGGAGATTCATCCACCGCGTGGACCGGCGATCGATATCGACTACGTGCGACGTTTCGCGCAGGCGCACGAGCAGGCGGGTTTCGATCGCATACTGATTGGCTATTTTTCCAACGCCGCAGACGGCTTCATCGTCGCGCAATACGCCGCCTTCGTGACCGAAAGACTCGGCCTGATGCTGGCCCACCGGCCCGGCTTCGTGGCACCGACGCTGGCCGCGCGCAAGCTCGCGACGCTGGATCATTTCAGCGGCGGGCGTCTCGCGGTGCACATCATCTCGGGCGGCGACGACGCCGACCAGGCCAAGGACGGCGACTTCCTCCCGCATGACGAGCGCTATGCACGTACTGACGAGTACGTCGAAATCCTGCGCCGCATCTGGACCGCGGACAAACCCTTCGATCACGAAGGCAAGTACTACAAATTCTTTCGTTCGTTCTCGGATGTTAAGCCAATTCAGAAACCTCACATTCCGATTTATTTCGGCGGCGCGTCCGATGCGGCTGTCGCGATTGCGGGAAAGCATGCCGACGTTTATGCGCTCTGGGGCGAGCCTCTGGCGGAGGCCGCCAAGACCATCGCCCAGGTTCGCGCGTCGGCGGCGCGCTATGGACGCAGCGTCAGATTCAGCTTGTCGACCCGCCCGATTCTCGCCTCCACCGAAGAGGCGGCGTGGGCGCGCGCGAAGGCCATCATCGAGCGGGTCCATGAAATTCGCGGGCACGGAATGCTCGGTGCGCCGACCAAAACGCCGCAAGCGATTGGCTCGCAGCGGCTGCTCGCGGCGGCGGCCAACGGCGAGGTGCTCGATAAGCGGCTGTGGACGGCGGTCGCGGCGGCAACCGGCGCGCGCGGCAA
>Ga0074044_10003573_pt1 | contig 13165 bp, 9 predicted proteins | sample BogForMeECP23OM1_FD_94443 | JGI IMG/M metagenome (GOLD analysis project Ga0074044, IMG submission 94443) | Bog forest soil microbial communities from Calvert Island, British Columbia, Canada - Bog Forest MetaG ECP23OM1 | ecosystem: Environmental > Terrestrial > Soil > Wetlands ...
AAAGCAAACCTTGTGCCGCCCGCCCCGCGGCTTCGTTCAAGAGCCTGTACCCGAAAGGCCCCAACCGCTTGCGGTGAAGTCATCGTCTGCGCAAGGCCCTTCGGGTACAGGCTTCTTCCTTATCTCTACCGGACGCCCGTCCAGTACCGGTGAAAGTGGATCTTGTTCAAGCTGACATTGGTACCACAAAGTGGGTGGCCCTTCCGCACTTCGCTCGGACCGTTTCTGGCTGCTTGAACTCCGCGTTTCTCGGACTTTTCAAGACAAGTTGCGGCCCCAACTCTCAGGCCGAGGCTGGAGGGCAAAGTCTGTGCGCCACGGTCGGAAGCCCCCTCCAGACGCCCGAAGGATTTCCCGAGCAACCGGATTTGCAAAGCCGAGACCAGGCTCGGTTTTGCAGGGCTCTCTTCGAGGTGCCGGTCACCGGTTGACGTTCGGGTTGAACTGCGCCAGCGGGATTTGCTTGTAGAGCACAAGCTGCGAGAGGATGAGCCCGCGCGGGGCGATCTGAAGGGGCAGCATGAACGCGAAGTCGCCCTTGCGGGCATAGTTCGAGGAGCCGCGGGTGACTTCCGTCATCGTCATCTGACCCGTGTCGTCGGGAACGATGGTGGCCATGTTGTTGCCCGGCAGGCCAATCCGGATCATCTGGCTTTGCGGGTCCCGGCCAACCGCGTTGCCGACGACATGCAGCCGCGACGGGATGCCGCTCATGTTCGCGGGAACGGGGTAGGCCCAGCCGTAGAGCATGTTTTGCCCCGCGTAGTCCCAGGGGTTCATGTAGCGGTTGAACCCGGGGTCGAGCGTGGTCACGACCATGTTGTTGGGCAGAATGCTATTGTAGGTGGGAGCGACGAGCGTTCGGTTAGACCCGTTGAAGACGTCGACGTGGTTCACCCGGACGACGTTCGACCCCGCGTCCTGGCCCACCGCCTCAACCAGGGATTGTCCGTTCAGCTCGTTCATGCTGGTTGGCCAGCGGATCAGGAACTCCTGGATGTCGTCGATGGCGATCGGGAATTGCTGGCCGGAGTGGTTCTGGACGACAATCCACCGCGCGGTCACGTTGATGACCTCGCCCCAGGCTCCCTGGGGAGGCAATTGAGGCAAGCCTCGGGGCTGTCCCACGACGGCCTGAAAGGCTACATCACCATTCTGAGCCTTGGCCACGAGACCGGGCAGCAGGCAGGAAGAAAGCAAGGCCACGAGGAGTCCAAACCCAAACCGCCGCGTGTCGAGCATCTTTTCTCCTCCGGCCATCTCGGGCGCCGCGTTCGGCAGCATGGCCAGCTCCGTGGACCTCGGCCAGCGGTCATCCGGGCATCGCTGGCCTTGACCGTGGGGCGCACACGCACGGGAAGTTGTAACCTCCCGGCTCTCGCTCGGTAAGCGCTCTTCACGATATGCCTTTTGATCAACTAGAGCAACATTCTCTTTTTCGGTTTTCGGCCCAGCGTCGCCTTGCCGGCGCCGCGGGTCGGTTCTCGCCGCGGGCCGTGGTTTTTACTGCCAGGCGCGGTTTTCGCGTTTGCGGTCATCCATCGGTTTCATGTAGACTATGTGACAGAGGTCCGACCCTTACAACTGGCGCGCACAACCGCGGCTGTTCGGCGCGGGTCTCCAGACCCCGCCGTGGCTGTTCGGCGCGGGTCTCCAGACCCCGCTGTGGCTGTTCGGCGCGGGTCTCCAGACCCTGCCGGATCGCCGGTCTCCCGCCGGGATCAGGGTTGGAGACCTTCGGTCGGCGAAGTGGCAAGGTCAGGAGACCTTGCCACAACTTGGCGAGGTCCGACCTTTACAACTGGTGTGTGCAAGCTTCGAATTCCTCTCCTTGAGGTCCTGGATCGGGGTCATGAGTCAGCACGAACAGGGAACAGCCGCGGAAACTCCGGCCTGGTCGTCTGACTCGATGGAGAGCCCCGTTCGCGATTTGACCGGCACCAAGCTGGGCGACTTCGAGGTGAAACGCCTGCTCGGCCGCGGCGGCATGGGGCAAGTCTATCTCGCGACCCAGATCAGCCTTAACCGGCCGGTGGCCCTCAAGGTACTCCACCCTCATTACCTTTCCAAACCGATCTATCTGAGCCGTTTCGAGGCGGAGGCGACGGCGGTCGCCAAGCTGAATCACCCCAACATCGTACACGTGTACACGCTCGGTTACGTGGACGGGGTTCGCTTCATCGCGATGGAGTACGTCGAGGGAACGAACCTGCGTGAGTACATCAACAAGAAGGGCGCGCTCGAACTGCCGCTGGCACTGTCGATCATGCGCCAGGCCGGCCAGGCGATCGGTGCCGCTGGCGAGGTGGGGCTGGTCCATCGGGACATCAAGCCCGAGAACCTGCTCCTGACGCGCAAGGGGCGGGCGAAGGTTGCGGATTTCGGGCTCTGCCGCGACCTGGGGGCGGGCCGGCTTCATATCACGCAGCCGGGCACGACGATGGGCACGCCACTGTACATGAGTCCTGAGCAGGCCCAGGGAAAGCCCCTGGACCACCGTAGCGATCTCTACTCGCTGGGCGTCACGTTCTATCACATGCTGAGCGGAGAGCCGCCATTCCGGGCCGATTCCGCCGTCGCGCTGGCGCTGAAACATGTCAGCGAGCAGCCGGTCAGCCTGCGCGTTCGCCGGCCAGACATCCCTCTGGAGCTCGAGCGTTTGGTGCTCAAGCTGATGGCCAAGAGCCCGGCGGACCGTTACCAGTCGGCAGCCGAGATGCTGGCCGATCTGGCCAAGGTCCGGGCCTCGCTGCAGGCAACTCTTGGCTCGATCGGCGATGAGAACGCGATCTCACTGCCCAGGGTCGATGAGGCCACCAAGGCTGGAACCGGCAGCGGCGTGGCACTGGCCGCCACGACCGCCACGCGCACGCTTCCCCTGGTCACGAGCTGGCTTTACCGGCCCAGGACGCTGCTCCTGACGGGAATGATCTTCGCGCTGGTGGGAGCCGCTCTGGGGTGGAGTGCCCGCCCGTCCGATCTGCCGGGGGGCGATCTTGTCGCCCGCAGGCTTCCTGGTCTGGCGATCGAGCCGCGCTGGGCCTTGATTCCCAGGCAGGATAGCGCCGAGGAACAGTACCGGTATGCCCAGCTCCGCGCTGCCGACCTCGATCTGGCGGCGGCCTGGCTTGCCGTACCCGGGTTCCATGCGCATTCCCCGGAGTGGGTTTCGCCGGCGTATCTTCAGTTTTCGCGGCGGCTTTACCGCCAGGGCGATCAAGATCGACTGGCGGCGTTCAAGGCAGAGCTCGTCGCCTGGCGAGCCGCCAACACTCGCGATCAGGAGCTGGCGCGGATCATCGATTGTGCTCTCAAGCTGCTGAACAAGGACCTCGACGGAGTGATCGACGGCATGTCGCGGATTGCCGGCCCGGACGAGCGTGCCAGGGCCGGGGCGCGCGATGAGCCCAACATCTACGATCCTGGGCTTCTCGAGTTCAGCGTGGAGATTCTCGCCGATGCTCTCAAGCTGGCTTCCCAGTCGGTCCCTCAGGCCGCGGAAATCAAGAAGGAAAGGCTGGTCGGGATCCAGAATCGATTGATCAGCTATCTGAGAAAGGTGCGGATGTCGGAATGGGCCAGTCGCTAATCGCCGCCGCTGTTTCACGTCGTCCCGAGTGATCGCGTGTGGATTGGGAGCAAGGGTCATGGCTTTCTTGAAACGTGCCAACGGCGTCGCCGCCGGCCAGATCATCGAGCTGAAGCAGGATCGGACCCTGATCGGCCGATCCCCCGAGCACTGTCACGTCGTGCTCGATCCCAACGGCGTGAGCCGACGGCACGCCGAGATCTACCGCAAGGGAGACGACTACTTCCTGGCCGATCTCAATTCAAGAAACCAGACCAAGGTCAATAACGGCAAGCTCTTCCCGGGCGCGGACCACCGACTAACTCCTGGAGACCGGATCAACATCTGCGACGTGGAATTTCTCTTTTATCACAAGCTGCCGACCGAAAGTGGACTGAAGGACGACGGCGAGATCGTGATCGTCGCCGACGCCGAGAGCGCGGACGTACCCCACCTGCACACCCTGGACGCCTCTCGCTCCAGCGCGATGGCGAGCATGGTCATGCCCGAGGTCAAGCTCAAGGCCATCCTGGAAATCACCCGCGACCTCTCGACCGAGCTCAAGATCGACAATGTGGCCCCGCGAATCCTCGATTCGCTGATGGAGCTTTTCCCCCAGGCCGAGCGCCTCTTCCTGATCATGGTCGATCCGGAAACCAAGCGCCTGGTCCGCAAGGCGTTTCGTTGCCGGCCCGGGCGGCGGGGGGCCCATTTCTCCTCGACGATCCCGGCCGACGAAGCCCAGGTGAGCATCAGCCGTTCGATTGTCAATCATGTTCTGGTCCAGAAGAAGGCCGTGCTCAGCCAGGATGCCAGCATGGACAAGAACCTGCCGACCAGCGCCTCGATTGCCGACCTCAAGATCCGCTCGGTGATGTGTGTACCCTTGCTCACCCCCGACAGCCAGGCGCTGGGCATCCTGCAACTCGATACCAGCGACCGCAAGCAATTCTACCAGGAAGACCTGGACGTGCTCACCGCGGTGGCCAGCCAGGCGGCCATCTCGATCCAGAACGCCACCTTGCACGAGTCATTGCTGGAACGCGAGCGGCTCGATCGCGACCTGAAGCTTGCCGAGCAGGTGCAGAAGCGGTTCCTGCCACAGTCCGTGCCGGAGATTCCCGGCTTCGAGTTCTTCGCCCACTACGATCCGGCCTACGAGGTGGGCGGAGACTATTACGATTTCGTCCCGTTGCCGGGCGACCGTTGTGCCATCGCCGTCGGCGACGTCTCTGGCAAGGGGGTTGCCGCGGCGCTCATGATGGCCAAGTTCTCCGGCGACACGCGCTACTGCATCCTCACCGAAAACTCGCCCAGTGCGGCCGCCATCGAGCTCAATCACCTGCTCCTCTCGGCCGGCATCGACGAGAAGTTCATCACCCTCAGCCTGAGCGTCCTCGACATCGGCAAGCGCACCCTGTCGGTGAGCTCGGCCGGGCATCCGCCCATCATGATCCGTCGGGCCGGAGGCAAGGTCGAGGAGGTGGGCGAGGAAATCGCCGGGTTCCCGCTGGGCATCATGCCCGGGTCGGACTACCGACATCGCGAGGTCAGCCTGAACACCGGGGACGTCGTCGTCGTTTATTCCGACGGCGTGACCGATGCCCGGAACCTGCGCGATGAACTGTACCATACGCGCGAGAACCCGCGCCTGCTGCGCCGGGTGGCCGAGACCGCGGGCGGGCCGGAAACCGTGGGACGCGCCATCCTCCAGGATATCCGTGAATATTCCACCAACCATGTCCAGGTCGATGACATCACCTTGGTTTGCTTCGGACCTGTCGCCCCGGCGGCTCCACGACCCGCGACCGCCTGAGGCGCTGCCCCGGGCGGTCCCCGTCTCCTCGATCTATCCCGTCGTCCGCGACCCCTCTCCATGTCGGTCAAGATTAACAACATACGGCTGGAGCTCGATGATTCGGAGGAGGCCCTCCCCGCGCGCGCGGCCAGCCGCCTTGGCCTGGACCGTGAGGCCGTACTGCACTGGCGCATCCTCCGCAAGAGCCTGGATGCCCGGCGGCATGATGATCTCCATTTCATGTACGCGCTGGAAGTCGAGGTGCCCGACCTCGAGGCCCGCCAGGTTCGATCCCGGCTGGATCCCGAGGTCCAGCCTTTTGTCCCCGAGCGATTCTGGTGGCCCGAACCCGGCTCGCGACCTCTGGACCACCGGCCCGTGATCATCGGCGCCGGCCCGGCCGGTCTGATCGCCGGCTACCTCCTGGCCGAGCACGGTTACCGCCCCTTGATCCTGGAACGCGGCCGCGCTGTCAAGGAACGCGTGGCCGACGTCCGCCGGTTCGACCTTGGGGGCTCGCTCGACCCGGAAAGCAACTATCTCTTCGGAGAGGGGGGGGCCGGCACCTTCAGCGACGGCAAGCTCACCTCGCGCAATACCGGGCCCGACGTGCTGCGGATCCTGGAAATTCTGGCCGATTGCCACGGCAAGCCGTCCATCCTCTACGAGCATCGCCCCCACCTCGGGTCAAACCGGCTGCCTCTGGTGGTTCGCACCCTGCGGCGGAAGTTCGAGCAGATGGGCGGGGAGATGCGGTTCTCGTGCCGGGTCGAGGACCTCGATCTCGAGGACGGCAGGCTGCGGGGCGTCTTGACCAGCTCAGGGCATTTTCCGGCCCAGGTTGTGATCCTCGCCATCGGCCACAGCGCTCGGGATACCTACGGCATGCTCCTGCGGCGCGGCGTCCCCCTCGAGGCTAAACCATTCCAGCTCGGTGTCCGGATCGAGCAGCCCCAGCAGCAAATCGATTCGGCTTGCTACGGCTCCCGCTCCGGTCATCCCGCGCTCGGCGCAGCCGATTACGGCCTCTCGGTTCGCACCGGAAATTGCGACCTGTTCACGTTTTGTATGTGCGCGGGGGGCTATGTGATGCCCAGCGTCAGCGAACCCGGCTACTTTTGCACCAACGGTCAAAGCGAAAGCCGGCACGATTCCCCGTTTGCCAACAGCGGACTGGTAGTGACTGTCGACCCCGCGGCAACCGGAAGTTCCCATCCTCTGGCCGGTGTTCACTTTCAGCAGCGCTACGAACGCCTCGCCTATCTCGTCTCAGGCCGATCTTACGCCGCGCCGATCCAGTGGGCCGGCGACTTCCTGCTGGCCCGACCAAGCCGGGGTAAGCTTCCCTCGAGCTATAGCCGGGGCACCGTACCCGCCGACCTGAATGGCCTCTTGCCCGCAAAGGTCACCGAGGCCCTGGTTCACGGTCTGCCAATCATGGACCGGCGGTTTCACGGGCTCTTCCTCAAGCACGCAACACTGACGGGCCCCGAGGCCCGTGGCAGCTCGCCCGTCCGAATCCTGCGCGACCCGCAGGGGCGCCAAAGCCTCGGGATCGAGGGCCTTTACCCCTGTGGCGAAGGGGCCGGCTTTGCCGGCGGAATCATCAGCGCAGCCGTGGATGGTTTGCGCACGGCCCGAGCCATCGTCGCAGCCTACGCTCCCCCCCACTGAATGGCATCCCAACAAAAGCCGAGGGCCGGGTTGCTCTCCAGCGCAGACCAGGCAGCGATCGGCCAATTCCGATCAAAAAACAACGCGAATCACAGAGAGCCGCACAATTCGTGTCCGGACGAGGAGTCCATGCATCACGTCACCGTCGATTTGCTGCTTTTAGTGAACATAGCGATTTTTTTATTGGACGAACTTCACTGCACTTCTTAACATGGTATGCTGCACCCAGGACTCCGGCAAACCAGGGCGATCCTCATGATCATCCAGTGTCCGAACTGTCGGTTTTCGGGCAGGGTCCCCAGCTCTGCCGTGGATAGTCCACACATCGCGAGATGCCCAAAGTGTCGATTTCGCTTTGAGCTGAACTCGCTTCTTGCCGACATGGACGTCGGGATGCTCGCGGAATCGGAGCTGGACAGTGGACCCGGCTCATCCTCGTATGAGCTCAAGGCGATCACTGAAGACCTTGAGCAGCCGCAACCGGCGGCAGACCGCCGTGATCCTTGGGGACATGATCAAGGAGCAGTTGCGTTCAACGGGAACGGCGACGATCGGGTCGATCCAGCCCGAAGCGGTTTCTCGACGGCCGCGGCACCCTGGGAAACACCAGCGCCTTCCCTGTCCGTCTCGGAGGCAGCGAGGGCAGAGCCCTGGTATTCTCGCGTACTCCAGGTTTGGGGGATCGTGTTCCTTATCTGGGCGGCAATGATCGTAGCCCGCAGCCTGTTCCTTCAATTCGTCCCCGGAAGCGGACCGACGAGCCGCTCAGACGCCGTCTCCAGCGCGGTGTCGGTCTTGCTCCTCGTCCCCGGCGCCGCCGCTCTCTTCTTGCTGGTCGATCTGGGCCGCTACATCCGTGGACTTTGGCCTCCACCTCCAAGAAAGGCGAGAACAACGTCCTCTTCGGCAAGGACCGTTTCGCAGAGCTTGCCCCCGAGCCGATTCTGGAACCGCCTCTTCCAGGCCGCACCCTCAGCCCGGTCGTGACCTCCAGGCCGCGTAACATCTGGCAGTGTCGCCAAGTCGGCTGCCGCGTGCAAAGGCGTGCGTGTGTAGACCCACCTCACCGAGAGGAGTATGCCCGGGGGGATTTGAACCCTCAACCTTCGGCTCCGGAGGCCGACGCTCTATCCAGTTGAGCTACGGGCACGTTGATGAGTTCATTGCAACGATCCACAGAATCCTTGTCAAGGGCCTGGGGTGGGGCCGAAATGACGCGGGAGCCAGGGTTCCGACGATCGGCGCGTGCTAATGAAACGCCTTCAGGGCGGCGGCCTTGTCGTCGAAGATCTCGAACAACGGCTCGAGATGGCCAATCCGGAAAGTGTCCCGCAAGACCGGTCCCAGGCCGGTGATCTTGAGCTGGCCCCTGGCGCTTTCGACGCAGACGCTCTTTGCCGACATCGACCCGATCCGCTCCCGCACGAAGCACCTGGTCCGCGTGCCCGGCCGCCACGAGGTGAACCGGATCGCCGATCGCCGCCCTGGGTTCTACGGGCCGCTGGTTGCACCCAACGGCAGAAGCTGAATCTCGCGATCCCGGCTCACGGCCCTGTTAGCTGGGGTCCAGAGGGCGGAGCAGCGGTCAACTGGCGGGGTGGTGGGACCCCAATCCTCTTGGTCGCGGCCTTGCGCACGGCGTCATCGCTGGCCCTTGCGGGAGCGGCGATGACCGGCTGCGCACCGGGCTGTCCCGCCGCGGCAACCGCTTCGGCGTCCTGGGCACGGTCAAGCTGTGCCAGGGCGCGGCGGGCCAGGGTAAGGCTGGGACGGAGTGCAAGGGCCTGGAGGTACTGCTGGCGAGCCAGCTCGACCTGGCCGGTTGCCGCGAGCAAGAAGCCGAGGTTGGCGTGGCCGATCGCATCACCACTGTACTGGCTGAGCATCGGCAGCGCCTCCTTGGTTCGGCCGGCAGCGGCCAGCGTCAGTCCCAGGTTCGTCTTGAGCTTGACGTCTTCAGGCGCGAGCCTCGAGCCGGATTTCAAGGTTCGTTCAGCATCGGCCCACCGCCCCTGAAGATAGAAGCTGTAGCCGGCGTCATTCCAGATCTTGGGATCCCTCGGGCTGAGCCGAAGCGCCTTCTTGTAGTGCATCTCCGCCTGGGCGAAACGGCCCAGCCGGTCAAATGCGTTGCCGATCCGACGATGCGCCAGCGCCTCATCGGCTGATCGGGTCCGGCCGATACCCTTATGCTCACAAGCGGCAAGCGCCTGCTGGTATTCCGACAGGGCCGCTTCGAAGTTCCCCTGGCTCTCGAACACGCGACCAAAATCGATATGAACGTGGATCCGTTGATCCTGGGTGACGTCCTTGCGGAATCCGTTGGGATCATAGGACTTGGTCAGATCGACCGGGACCGTACCCGGAGCGACGGCCTCGGGAGCGGCCGGTGGGGTGGGCGGCGGATCGGTTTTTCGCCAGGGCGGATCTGCCTTGCAGCTCAAGGTCACAAGCATCGTCGAGACCACGGCCATACAGCTTAGCAGGGCCATCTCCCAGCGGCGGCGACCTAGTGATGATGGCCTGATCGCGAAAGAGCCATTTCGGCTTGTCAGGTTTCTCATGTTAACGGCCTCCCCCGGCGCCACCGTAGTTGTAAGCTCCCGACTGGGGTGTCACTGGATAAGCCAGAGCGGCCTGCTGGCTGCGCGTGAGAATGGCAGTGAAGTTGTTACCGGCCTCGGCACCCATGGCCCCCGGATAGGGAGAGGGACCGATGACCACGCGCTCGGGGACGATCGGCCGGCCGGCCGTTTGCATGGTCACCAGCACGGCCTGGCGACGAGCTTCCGCCAGCCCGGGCTCATCCGGCGTCCACTCGACGACCACCGGCCCCAGCCATCCGCCGAGCCGGGAATACATGAGGTTGAACCGGTAGGCGCCGACCGGAGAGAAGCGATCCGTGCCCGGAAGGAAGTCGCTCCGGTAGAGGGTGAACCGGTGCGGATCCGCCTTCGTTACTTGCATGGTCATCTGCTCTTTGACGTAATAGCCCAGCGGCGGCTCGACAAAGTTCTCAGGATAGCCGATCATCTTGTCCTGCAATGTCGCCGCCGAGTGGTGAAACCAGCGATGCAGCAGCCCCTGTCGTTCGTAAGCCTGGGGCGGCCCAGGGGGGTCGTCGGGCGGCTGAGCCCTGGCCAAGACACCGCCGGCAACCAGGCCCGTGGCCATTGCCGCGCTGGACCACCAAGAGAACCGGATCCTTTCGTTATGCATCACCACCCCCCCGAGAGTTCTCCCCGCGTGAGTGCCGCCATCGGCCACGCCGGGTCGATTCGTCTTTGGATCGCGCGACCTGCTGGACCTGAACTCCAGCAGCGCCGGCGTACGCTTTGAAATCGAGGCTCAATCGGCATAGCCATGAGGTCCGAGGACCCACTGCTGCTCGCTCTGGAAGTGCTTCATCAGCCGGAGCGGGTCCTGATCCGCGATGGGAGCGCGGAATTCTCGGCCCAGCTTCCCTTCCATCCGGCCCAGGAGGTAGAACTCGGCATCGTTGGGTTGATAGACCCGATCGCCGGGCGCCTCCGTCACCTCGTTCTTGTCGAGCGGCGCGACGAGCTCGGGGGTCACGAGTATCATCGTCTCGGTCTCGACCGACATCACAGAGGTGTTGCTGAACCACGGTCCGACCAAGGGCAGATCGCCGAGTCCGGGGATGCGATTCGAGGACGCCGTGGTCTGGATCTGGATCAAGCCGGCAATTGCCAGCGTCTGTCCTTCTCTCAACTCGACGATGGTGCGCGCACTCCGCTCGGCGATCCCCGGAACAGTAACAGTACCCGAACCGCTAGGATAGGTATACCCGTAGGCGTTGTCGAGATTGCTGACGACCGGTTCGACGTCAAGGCGGATCACGTCGTTGGCAAGGATCTGGGGGATGAAGTTCAGGATCGTGCCGAAGCGGGCGAACTGGATGGTGACAACGGCCGTGCCACCCGGAATCGAAGAGCTTTGCGGAACCGGATAGGGGAAATTGCCGCCCACCAGGAAACGTGCGGGTTGGCCGTCCAGGGCAACCAGGTTCGGTTCAGCCAGGATCTTGGCCAGCTGGTTCGCTCGCAGGGCATTGATGAACAGTGAGAAGTGCCCCGAATTGAAGACGCCGAAGAGCTCACCACCACTCGTTGCGGTTCCGGTGGCGTTAAAGGTCGAGGTCACCGGCGAGAGCAGGCCGATCGGATTGGACGCTTCTGTGCTGTGACTGGCAGTGGCTGTTGCACCGACCCCGCCGACTCCGCCAGCCGAGGAACCGATGATCGACCGGCCCTTCGTATCCAGCCAGTTAACCCCGATTTGCCTGAGCGCCTGCCGGTTCAGCTCGGCGATCTTGACGTGCAGCAACACCTGTCGGGGCCCAGGAATGACGACCCGGTTGATGATGGTCAGGCCTGCCCCGCCCATGCCGCCAGCCATCCCGCCACCCATCCCGCCAGCACCACCCGCCATGCCACCTCCGGCTCCCCCCATCGCTCCGCCGCCGCCCGTCATACCGCCCGTCATCGCTCGGAAGCCTGGACTCGTCCGGATGGCAGCCTGTACTACCTGGAGGATGTCGGACATCATCTTGGCCTCGGGCACTTGGCCATCGAGGATGATCTGGCTGCCGACCTGGCGGACCTTGACCTGGGCGCCAGGGAATGCCTGGTTGACTCGCGTCTCCAGCTCCTTCGAGTCCACCGTGACCCGGACGAGGAAGGAAACAGGGCGATTGCTCTCATCCCAGAGGGTCAGGCTGGTGGTGCCAAACGACTTACCGGTGACGTTCAGGAGCCGCGCTTCTGGCTGGTCGGCCAGCAACTCCACGTCGGCGACCAGCGGGTTGGAGACCACCAAACGCGTCAACGTTCGCTTGGTCTGGACGACCTTGCATTCGCCCGCGACGAGGGCGATCTCGGCCTCTGGCTCCTGGATTTTCTCGATCAGGTTGGACACATCCCTGGCGACCTCGTCGTTGGACCGGCGCGGGGTTGGGCCGGGGGGACGCGCCGGAACCAGGCCAGTCGAGTCACGCCGGAGCTGGATCACCTTGGGCCGCGCTGCGGCACGGGCTTGCCCTTGAAGCTGACCCGGCAGTGGTTCGATCGGGATGACCCTGGGAATCCCCAGACCGGGAGCGGGGGGTGGGGGAACCGCGTCCTGTCGTGGCAAAGGAGAAGGCATGCCCACCCTGGCCTCGATCCCGGCCCCTGTTGCAGGAGGAGGAAGCTCAACCGTTTCCGCGGGAACCGCAGCCGTCGGTCCAGCCGGCGAGCCGCCAGGCCGTTGCAGCGGTGTCGGCAACGGCGGCGGGATGGTGATGATCTTGGTCTCCGGGGTCTGAGCCTGGGCACGAGTACCTGCCGTGAGTAACAATCCCGACACGGCCAGGAAAAACAGCAAAGGCCAGAACCAAGATCTCGGTCCAGTTCGGCCGTTCCGGGTCTGGTAATCCGTCATCACTGACAAGCCCCTGGCCTGCTTTGGCATTGTAAACCTTGAAATACAGTACATTTAGGTCGTCGAGCCCGCACTAACAGGCCTTCAGTCAAGAGCGTTGGTAGGAAAATTGTCGATTGTCATGATTGGCCGGGTCGCACGGGTTCTGTCGCATTATTCGGCATTTTAGGCGACGACTCTTGATTCGGATTGTGGAAGAACTTGGTTATGGCATCTTGTCGGCAGCGAAGTGGAGAATCCACAATAGGCTACGTCACGGCCTGATTAGCTCCGGTTCGAACCCTGGCAGTCGAAGATGAGACGGAAATGAGCATCGCTCGGCAAGGATTTGACATCGAGGCGATGGACCGCGAGCTGGGCGGAGGATTGTTGCCCGGCACCCTCACCGTCGTGGCTGGAGCCACGGGAATTGGCAAGACGCAACTGGGGTTACGATGGGCTGAGGCCGGCTTGCGGACGGAAGGTTCACGCGGCCTGATTTGCGACCTGACAAGTCGGGGCGATTCCCAGAACCACATCGTGTACGCACGCAACCAGCTCGACTGGGAGTTGCAGCCTTATCCCTTGACTCCATCACCTTCCTTCGAGCACGCCTGGGATGAGAGCCGGCCGCTCGGGGCGTATTTCCATCCTGTTGAGCGCGCCGGCCGGCGCGTGAGCAGGTCAGACCTGGATCCCGAGGC
>Ga0074044_10003575_pt1 | contig 13157 bp, 12 predicted proteins | sample BogForMeECP23OM1_FD_94443 | JGI IMG/M metagenome (GOLD analysis project Ga0074044, IMG submission 94443) | Bog forest soil microbial communities from Calvert Island, British Columbia, Canada - Bog Forest MetaG ECP23OM1 | ecosystem: Environmental > Terrestrial > Soil > Wetlands ...
CGCATCCGCTCCGTCATATCCACCGCGCGAAAGCAGGGTTGGAACATCCTCCAAACCCTCACCGCAAACCCAGCCGCCCTCATCCACGCCCTCGCCGCCTAACCGACGGCTTGGGAGTTACCCAAAACAGAGAAAAAGCAAGCAACGCTCTGGAATGCTTGATTTTTTTGGAGCGGTTTTTCTGTTTTGGGGCCGAAAAGGCGAGAAATTCCCTGTTTTTTGCACTTAACAGGGAAAACAGCGCCGCAACGCGCCGGATCTGGCCGGCGACCAATGCAAAATAGACGGGCCTGCCGGCCTCGAGCGCAGATCGACGGCCCGCGCTCTTGCTGCGCGCGTCAGCCGACTTCACCAACGCTGCTGCGGACAAACCTGAAATCATCCCGCTCTAGCGTAGAACGGCGCCAGCTGGCTCCGCGGCTGGCGCGCCCGAAAGCGCAGCGAGCAGTTCGTCGGCGACGAAGCGGGCGTAAGTCGAAACCTGCGGCAGCCCCATCAGCTCTCCGAACGTGCCGAGCGCGAGCGGGCCGGCGATGAACAGCGTCGGCTCAGCTTGGCCCGTCACGCGGACCGCACGACCCTGCCGCGACGTTCGCAGCCCGAGCCCCGTCGCGTCCAGCGCCACAATGCCCGCCTCCGCAAGCTGTCTCAGATACGGCTGGGTGCGGAGGATATCGACGTGCCCGGCCCGGTCGCGACAATGACGCGCTCGACGCGCCGCGGAATCGCAACGCCGCGGCGCCGATCCAGGAGTTCGACTGCGAATCCGCCCTCGACGCGATCAGCGCCGCCAAGACGGGCCCTGAGCAATTCGCGCGAACCGTCGGCCAGCTTCCGTTCGAGAATTGCCTCGATCTGCGGCGCCGCACGGAAGCGATGGACGTCCCAGATAGGCCGTAGATGGCGAGCGATCCTCCTGCGTGACTCCGGCTCCAGCGCGTTCCAAATCTGTTGGCCCTGTGCGCGCACTCCGTCGAGCACAGGATGCCAGGTCCTTCCTTCCGCGATCGCATGGCGCACCGCGCGGCGCACGTTCGTGACCAGTTGCGTGGCTGAGCGGGCCGGATTCGAGACGAAGTCGCCTTCGGCCGGAAAGGCTTGCGGCGCGTGGCCTCGTGGCCGGAGTCCACGGCGAGAAACCATCGTGATCCGGCCGCGGTGGTCGCGCCCGTCGAGCGACGATACGATGTCGGCGGCCGTAAGGCCGCTCCCCACGATCATCACTCGATGATCGGCGTGGATGGCGTCCAGCGCGTCGTCGGTTTAGCCAGGTCACACCAAACGAGCGTTTTGGCTACGCGGCTGGTTTCGCCGCCACGCCCTCACCATCTGTTGTTCAGCCCGTCGGAACCTGCCCCTCGTGGTCCAGTTGCTCCGGCTCACGAGAGGAGGTGCGCATGATCAAGCCCATCGCGCTGGCATTCGCTTTGGCCATGGCGTTCGCGCCGGCTGCGGCGCTCGCGCAGTACGGCGGCTACGGCTATATGGGACCGCCCGGAGCCTCCGGTGCGGCCAATGCGCCCGCGCGTATGGCTCACCGCCCGCGACGGACGCCGCGGCCGTGGGTTAACCAGATACCGCCCGAGGACCAGAATCTTCCCGCGATTTCCCGTAACCCGGATGATTGCGTCAAGACCATGTGCACGTGCCTAGCAGGCGGCGGCTGCTGATTGGACCTTCGCTTCTGGGCCGGAGATCCCCTGCGCCCCAAAAGCGCCCGCAAGGGCCTTGGGGTATAGCGGGTATCAGGACTTTGTTTCGATGCGCTCCGCGATGCGCTGCAAGACGAGCTAGCGGCCGGCCGCCCGTGCCGCGGCCGTCAGCTGCTTCACCAGGTGAGGGGTGAGCTCCGTCGTGACGCGCAGTCCATGCGAGCGCGCGAAGTCGCGCAGGGCCTGGTCGGTCGCCGCTCCTTCGACGCCGTCGGCCTTGACCGGATAGCCGAGTTTGGCGAGCGCGCTCTGCGCGGCCAGGGTCAGGCGGGAATCGTCGCCGCGAGGCTCCCCGCGCAAAAGGTCGCCGATCTGATCCGGCGGGCGGACAGGCGCGTCTGCTCCCGCCGTGGGCTTCGCTGGCGGCAGAGCCGGAGGCGTGAGAGTCTGCGACGAAGCGTCAGGGGCGCCGTCCGCCGAAGCAGGCGCCCGAACTGGAGCCGGATTCGAGGGCGCCGGCGTAGTGTGGCGCTGCGCCCGGGCGAAGAGCGGCGCGGGATGCCGCTCGCGCTGGAGCAGGAGCGCGTTGACGCCGATCCCGGCGAGCAGCGCCGAGAAGGCGGCGCCGAGATAGACGCGGGGCGGCAGGGCGCAGGCGCGAGCCACGAGGCGCCAAACGATCCCGCGACCGGCCCGCGGCGCCTTTTCCGGCCGGACGAGAATCGAATCGTTTCGGACGCGCGCAAGCGCTTCAGACATCCTGTTCCCTCGAGTCTCTCAGGCGTGTTGCCGGCCCGACCGGGGAGTCCTGGCAGGCTCCTCGCGCTCGGCATCTGACCATCCAGACTGAACCATAGACGCCGCTTCGCCACGCCTTCCCGACGATCGCTCGGCCAGGCAGACCACCCGTAAACGCCTCCCTGTCATCTTCACCGGCGCCTAACGCGCCATTCGCGAATCAGGCCCCGCAGGCTTCGCTCGGGCGAAGCGTCACGGGGATCGATCGCGGTCGCGCGGGCGCCCAGGCGCCTCTCGACGCGCCTCCGTCTGCGCGCCGACGCGGTTGACGTTACGCCTCTTTGTCTTAAACGCTGATGAAGTTTTGGCTAACGGCGGGCGACCGCGACGCTCCGGTTGGCGAAAGCGCCGGCGGCGCCGCCCTTGCGCTTGCCGCGGCTTAATCTACCCGTCTCGGGGCGCGGACGCCCCGGCCAGCAGGTCGAGCAGCAGCGGCGCCAGGTCGGGCGCCGCGTCCGGAGTAACTCCCCCTTCGCGAGCCGCGACGGCGACCAGACCGTATTGAGCGAGGTCCGCCATTCCGTAGGCGGCGCCGAAGATGAGCGCCGTGATCTGCTCGGCGTCGCCGCCCCTGAGTTCGCCCGACTGCTGCGCGGCCCGCACCAGGGAGGTCACGGCCCCGAACGCGTTGCGAACTTCGGCCCCGAGCGGGCTTTCCTCGCGGCTCACCTCGAGCAGGAATCGGTAGCGGACGGGAAAGCGCCGCGCGAAATCGAAATAGGCCCGCACCAGACGATCCAAGGCTCCGAATGGCGCCGGCTGATCGCGCTTGGCCTTTTCGAGAGCCGAGTTGAAGTAGTCGAGGTTCGCCCGCACCATGGCTTCGAGCAGGGCGCGCTTGTCCTCGTAATGGCGATAAGGCGCGGACTGAGAGATGCCGGCGGCATCCCCGACCGCACGTAGCGTCACTGCGCCTGGGCCGCCCGTATCGAGCAGCCGCATCGCAGAGGAGAGAATACGATCTTTGGTCGATGGCATGGTTGACATGTGACTCACGCCCGCTAGCCTCGTCAACGCCGAGATTGTATTTGCAACCTCACGAATTGTGTCTAACCCCATTCTTCGCCGTTTTCAACAGGGGCGAAACAGGAAAATGGGAGTACATCTCCCCCGGCCACGTTGCGGAAGGCTCCGCCCCTTTGGGTCGGCGCCTCATATCAACATGTATGATGAGTTTAATCCCTTGGACGCGCCCGTCTTTCGACGAGAACGCTCGCTGCGGTCCGCGCCCCGTAATGTTCTACCTGCCGCGAGTGAACAGTTTCGGTAATGAGCGGCGAGCGGAGCGTTATGCAGAACAGAAGCATGGAATTGGTGTGATCTCGGCGGCCCTCGAGATCAGCGGTCAGCCGAATATGCGACGGGCGAGGAAGGATTGCCGCTGATGATGGACGAAGAGAAAATCGAAACCGTGCATCGACGATGCAGCGGCGACTGTTCTCGCGCCTGCTTGCCAATAACATGTCATCGTTCAGATTATTTACTTTGAAAGGAATCAACGCCCGGCCGATCCAATCTCCTGGTCAGAAACCGCCGCTGACTCTTCATGGAGAGAAATCATGACCGGGCACAGCACGTGTCATTATTCCCCCATGGGTTGACGAGATCGAGATTTAGGCCTTCGAAGTCCCGCGTGTTCCGCGTCGTAAGCGTGAGCGCATGAATCAATGCCGTGGCTCCGAGCAGCGAGTCGAGCGGCGTGATCGTACGCCCGATTCGCCCGCAAGCGCCGCGGAGGCGTCCGGCCGTTTCAGCGATCCTCTCGTCGACCCGAAGGATGCGATCGAAGAAGGACTCCTTGATTGCCTCCAACCATGCCTCGAGGCGCGTGCGCCGTTTGACGTCCTGCAGGCGGGCAAGGCCACAGGCGGGCAAGGCCAAAGGCAATCTCGTTGCGCGAAACGACGCTCAGGCGCATGTCTTCCGCTCGGGCGAGAAAGGCTTGAACCTACGGCGAGGGATTCTGCTTCACCAACTTGGAGAGAACGTTGATGTCGAGCAGGTAAGACCGAATCACGCCTCGGAACTCTCGTCGGCGAAAGGATCGCCTCTGTCGCCGGACGGAGGCGGCAATTCGATGTCCGAGCCTCGCGGAGCGGTCGCCAGGAGGAATTGCCCGATATGCCGGATCGCCCGGACCCGGTCGAATTCGGTCGACGAGACGACGAGGCACGGTTCTTGCGCGCCGATCATTTGTGGCTCGCCTTCATGCGCTAGCCTCCGAATTTCCGACAATTTTGTCTTCGCCTCCGGCGCCGTCCAAACCGCGGCTTCCTGCGGCTCAATCGTAATGAAGCCGCTTAGATCAGTTAGAGGCGCAGCGCGACTATTTGCTCGGCTTGATCCGCCGCGCGCCGGACATCACGCTGGGAATCCCCCGGTCGATTCAGTCCGTTCGGATACCGCTCCTAGTCCATCTGCAGGATCGGTCAAGAGCATGGTCGCCGAGGCGATTTGAGGGCCGCGGGCGACCTCGATTGCCGCAGCCTTCGGGACGAGCGCAGTGGAAATCGCGGCCCGCCGTCGTGGCTCTCCAGGAACGGGGAAATCGCAAATTTTCCTTCCCATTTTCCGACGTTCATGCTACGTTCTGACCTCCATCGGCGCCGCCGAGCGCGGTGGACAGCGAGGCAGGACCATGACCATCACCTCGAAGAATCAAATTTCGGCCTGTTTCGGCGCAACTCCTTGAAAACATTGTTTTTACATGAGAAAAATGCCTTTTCCGCCCGGCTTGGAATTCCTTCCGGAATATTTGGTTTTCCTTCCGCCTGGTTTGGAAATCCTTCCGTAAAATTTGGATTCCTTCTACCGAACAAAATCGGCGCATTTCTGAACATCGTTGGCGCCTCCGCCCCATGGTTGGATCGGCACGGTTGAAGTCGAATTCTTTGGCGAGCCTTCGATCAGCTTGTCGCTGTAGGTCATATACACCAATATATTCCGTTTTGTGTCGCATCCCCTGACGATCTGCATTTTCTTGAAGAAGATTGATCGTCTTTCGCTAAACACGATATCGCCCTGTGAAAATTTCTCCTTGAACTTGATCGGGCCGTATTGACGGCAAGCGAGAGAAATATCGGAGGTCTGCTCAGCGAGGCCCAAAGCGCCGGAGAGACCTCCTTTTTCGGGAGTGGTGTAGTGACACGCGACCCCTTCGACGACGGGATCGTCGATGCCGTATACGGCGAGCTTGTCGTTCGGGGTCAGGAATTTGAACGTCGTCGATTTGCGGAAAATGAGGTCCGAATCCAACGAATCGGCATGCGCCGGCAAAAGCGGCGGCGAAAGAGACAACAACGTCGCGAGGAGGGCGGCCGTCCGCGGTATGCTCATCGGTAAACTCGCTCGCTTTTCGGGTTTGCTCGAGGCAGGAGGATAGAAGCCTTTCGTCTCCCCGCCAATGACCCTGCGTAAGGCCGCAGCAAGGTGCAGCAAACTGTGTCTGGCTCCGTCTTCCCGCTGGCGCCGGACGGACTTGGCGGGCATATTGCCCGGGAGCCACCAGGGGCGGCTCAAAGTTTCCTCTCCTCTTCGTGGAACGACGGGGCTCGCGTGCCTGGACAAATGTCGACTGCTGTCGCCGCCAAGGACTCCGCCGCCGAACGCTTCGACGCCCGGACGCGCGGTTACGAACCCCTGCCGGGAATTCCCGATGAATTCATGGACGCGAACGGCCGCTGTCGTCCGCATTGGCGACGTCTGCTCTCCTCGCTTGCGGAGTTTGAGCCGGACGAAATGCGAAACCGATTCTCGGCCGCGGACCGAAGAATTCGAAGCCGGGGACTTTCTTACCGGGTTGCAGGCGAGAAGGACGAGCGGGTTTGGCCGATCAGCAGAATGCCCCTGCTCGTCGCCGAAGCCGAGTGGCGCGAGGTCGTGCGGGGCGTCGCTCAGCGGGCGGAGCTTCTAGAACGCGTTCTCGCCGACGCCTACGGCGAAAGCCGCCTGATGGCGGAAGGCTCGCTTCCCGCCGCCGCCGTTACGGGCTCGACGGATTTTGTCGCCGCAATGAAGGGCGTCAAGCCCCCGGGCGGGAGATGGCTGCGTCTCTACGCCGTCGATATCGGTCGTGGACCGGACGGCGGATGGTGGGTGCTCGGAGACCGGGCGCAGGCCCCCTCGGGCTGCGGTTATGCGCTCGAAAACCGACTCGTCGTTTCCCAAGCCTTTCCGGATCTCTACGCGCAACTCAATGTCGAACGGCTCGCCCCTTTCTTTCGCGGCCTGGGAGGGGGATTGAAGTCCGCCGGAGCGCGCACGGAGCCGCGCATCGGAATCCTGAGCCCGGGTCCCCTGAGCCTCACCTACTACGAGCAGGCCTATCTCGCTCGCTATCTTGGTTTTCTGCTGGTGGAAGGCGACGATCTCGTCATGCGGGAAGGCCGGATCTTCGTCCGGACGATCGCCGGCCTCAAACGTTGCGACGTCCTTTGGAGGTATGTCGACGCCGATTGGTGCGACCCGCTGGAACTGAATCCGTCCTCGCGCATCGGCGTTCCGGGTCTGCTCGAGGCCATTCGGCAGGGCGGCGTCGCGATCGAGAACATGCCCGGCGCCGGCATGGTCGAGTCGCGCGCCATGCTCGCCTTCCTGCCGGCGCTCGCCCCGCGCCTGCTCGGCCAGGATCTGCTCATGCCGAATATCGCGACCTGGTGGTGCGGTCAGCCGCGCGAGCGTGAGCGCGTGCTCGACGAATTCGACGGGATTTCGATCGCCTCGGCGTTCGGCAGCGAGCTTCCGGCCTTGAAGGGACGGACAAGCGTCATCGTGGAAGAGCTCACGCTGAGCGAACGCGCCCGGTTGCGCGACTCGATCGCCGAGCGGGGCCTGGACTACGTCGGGCAGGAAGTCGTGCGCCTGTCGACGACGCCGCGCTGGGCCGAAGACAGACTCGAACCGCGCCCGTTCGTCCTGCGCGTCTACTGCGCCGCTGCGCGCGGCGGCTGGCGGGTGATGCCCGGGGGATTCTGTCGAATCTCGGACCAACCTGACGCGCGCGCCGTGTCGATGGGCGACGGCGTCGAGTCGGCCGACGTCTGGGTGCTCGCCGAGAATCCTGTCGAGGCGTCGACCAATCTTCCTTCTCCCGAGAGCGTCCGGATCACACGGCTGCTTGGAAACCTGCCGAGCCGCGCCGCAGACAATCTCTTCTGGTTCGGGCGCTACCTTGAACGCGCCGAAGCCACGCTGCGCGTCGTGCGTTGCCTCAGCGCCCGTTCCGTCGATCCGGACGCCCCGATGCGCCTGGGTCGGCTATCCCTGGAACGGCTGATGGGCGTCCTCGTCGGCTGGGGCGCAGTCGACGCGGCGGCTTTGGCGGAAGGCGCGACCGCAGCAAGCAACCAGGGTTTGCGCGACCCGGCCCGCTATGGATCGGCGCTGTCTCTTGCGCGCTCGGCGCGGAATTCGGCTTCCGTGATCCGTGAACGCCTGACCCATCAAACCTGGGAGCTGATCGGACGGCTTGAGAACACGACCGATCCGGCGCCGCAGCGGCGTCTGTCGGCCGGCGAGATTGTCGACGTCGCCGACGAGGCGCTGACGGTCATCGCCGCGCTGTCCGGCCTGTTCGACGAGAACTTCAATCGAGGCGCAGGCTGGGTGTTCTACGTGATCGGACGCTGCGTCGAGAGAGGCGCGAACACGTGCCGCCTGCTCCGCCATTTCGCCGGCGACGATGCAACGGCGCACACGCTGGGGGTGATGCTGGACCTGATCGATTCGCAGATCACCTACAGCTCGAGATACCTCGTCGGAGCGGCGTTGGCGCCGGTGCGCGACATGGCGCTCTTGGACCCGTTCAATCCGCGATCGGTCGCGTTTCAGGTCAATCGGATCGAGGAAGGAATCGCGACCCTTCCGGTGTTGCGCCGGGATGGAATTCTCGAGGAGCCGAAACGGCTCACCACGCTGCTCAGCGCCGAGCTGACGACGGAGAGGCCCGAGTTGCTGAACGACTCGCGCATCCTTGCCGTCGAGCAGAGCCTGCTGGCCTTGGCGAACGCGATCGCCGCCCGGTATTTCCTGCAAGGGGCCGGCCAGGGCCGGGCGGAAAAAGTCACTGGACTCGCGTGATCTACGACGTCACCCATGTCACGCGCTACACTTACGGCGCGACCGCCGAGCTGACGAACGGAATCCTGCGCTTAAGCCCGGTGTCGCGCGACGGCCAGATCCTCGAGCGTTTCGATCTCATGACGAAGCCTCCTTGTCTGCCCCCGACGGAAAGGATCGATCCTTTCGGCAACAGGATCCTGAGCCTCAGGATCGAGAAACCGCATCGGGAACTGTCGGTAAAAGCGGCGTCTCGCGTGCGGGTCGACCGCCCGCCCGCCCCCGAGGAATCGCCGCCCTGGCAGGCCGTAGCGGCCGAGGCGCTTTCGGTTGATTTTCTCGCCTCGGACTGCCCCGCCATCGCCCTTTATCCGTCGCGACGCATAGCGCTTTTCGACGAGGCCACGGCTTACGCGCGCAAGAGCTTCGCCAACGGACGGCCCGTCCATGCGGCGGCGCTGGAGCTGGCGAGCCGCATCCGCTCGGATTTCGTCTACGACCCGGACGCCACGGAGGTCAGCACGCCTGCGCCTGCCGCCTTCGACCAGCGCCGCGGGGTGTGCCAGGACTTCGCCAATATCATGATCGCGGCGTTGCGCGGCCTCGGGCTCCCGGCGCTCTACGTCAGCGGCTATATCCGGACCATTCCGCCGCCAGGAAAGGAAAGGCTCGCAGGCGCCGACGCCTCGCATGCTTGGGCGTCGCTGTGGTGCGGGTCGGCTCTGGGCTGGATGGGCTTCGATCCGACCAACGCCCAGTCTGTCGGGAACGACCACATCGAGATCGCCCGCGGACGCGATTACTCGGAGGCTTCGCCGATCGAGAGCATGGTCCTGTCGTCCGGCTCCCATCGCCTCGAAGTGACCGTGGACGTCGTTCCCGTACGAGCGAAGGCGGACGCTCGCTGAGCGCTCACCGGCTTTGCTCATCACTCGGAAGAAAGGAAAACTACCCCTCCAACGTTTCATCGAATGGCGGGTCGGCCGCGTGTCGGCGCAACGAACAAGAGGAAAACAGGGAGAATCGCGCCGCATCGGCCGCGATCAGCGTCACAATGGCTTTTGTGTTCAATGGTTTGTGCAAAAACCAAGGAACAGGGAAATAACAGGGAAAAAATTCGGGCATAACAGGGAAACAATTCGGACGTAATAGGGAAGGAACAGGTTGGGAACAGGGAGAGCCGCCAAGCGGACATTTTTGTGCTCCGTTCGCCCGCCGACGAAGAATCTAGGAAAGAAAATCTATCCCTCCTGCGTTTCATCGCAGGGCGCATCGGCCGCAGCCCGGCGCCAAGCTCATAGACGAAACGACCCGCCGGCCCGGACCTCTCCGGCTGGCGGCGCCTGGGCGAACGTGGTTTAAGGCGGCCGCAGGCGAAGAGGACTTTTCATTATGGCGGATCATTCCATCCCGCATTTTCACAACGAACCCGGCGTGCCGACGGTCCGGGTGCGGGTCAAGGAATTCATGTGCACCGGGGCAAAGCCACCGTTCGATCATCCACACATCTTCATCGACATGGGCGGGGACAACGAGGCGATCTGTTCCTATTGCTCGACCCGTTTCGTCTACGACGACACGATTGCAGGAATGTGCGCCCCGCCCGAATGCGAACTGCGCGACCTGTGAACGATGAGCCGGCGCGCGATCATTTCCGGCGGCGGAATTGGGGGCCTTGCAACGGCTCTGGCGCTGTCGCAAGCGGGATTCGACATCACTCTTTACGAGCAGGCCGGCGCGCTCGAGGAGTTCGGCGCGGGGCTTCAGTTGACGCCGAACGCGACGCGCATCCTTTCCCGTCTCGGCGTCCTTGAGAGCGTGCGCGCCGCCTCGACGATCCCGGTGGCAATCTGCGCGCTGCGCGGCTCGGACGACGCCGTCCTCATGCGAATGACGCTGGAGGACGCCGAGCGGCGGTGGGGAGCGCCATATCTCGCCTTGCATCGGGCCGACCTGCAGCGCGCGCTGGCTGACGCCGCTGAACGCCGTTCAAACGTTCGCCTGCAGTTGGGGTCCACGGTCGCCGGCGCAGCGGCCAACGGCGATCGCATCTCCGTCGGTTTGATGCGCGGCGCGGCGACGATCAAGGATGAGGCGGATCTTCTGATCGGCGCGGACGGGCTGCGCTCTCGTGTCCGCGAACGCTTGGGCCTGGGAGACGCCGACAAGGCGGCGTTCACCGGGCGGGTCGCGTTCCGCGCCACCGTCGATTCGAACCTGGTCGACTCCCGCTGGAGGCGCCCCGAGGTCTTCCTGCGCCTGGGCCCGAATGCGCATCTCGTTCATTACCCCTTGCGCGGCGGATCGGTCGTCAATCTGGTCGCCGTCATCGAGGCGGCGTGGCGAAGCGCCGACGACGATCATCCATGGGGCGGAGAAGCCGACCGACCGGCGCTCGAGCGCGCTTTCGCCCGCTGGTCCGGGTCGACGCGAAAGCTTGTCGCGACCGAGGCAAACTGGCGTGCATGGCCGCTCTTCGGCCGTCCCCCGGTCGCGACCTTCTCGCTGGGCAGCATTGCGCTGGTCGGCGATGCGGCGCACCCGATGGTCCCCTTCCTTGCGCAAGGCGCGGCGCAGGCGGTCGAGGACGCCGGCGCGCTCGGACGCGCCTTGTCGCAAACGAGCGCCATCCCGGAGGCGTTATCCGCCTATTCCCGGTCCAGGGTCGCGCGCGCGACCCGAGTTCAGGTGGAGGCGTTGAAACAGGGCCGCATTTATCACCTGAGCGGTCCCGCGGCGTTCGCCCGCGACGTTGCGATGCGGTTGATGGGGCCGCAGCGGCTCAAGGCTCGCTACGACTGGCTTTACGGGACCTGAGCCGAACTCATGGATGCGCCGGCTCGGACCAGGAGCTGCACCAGGACTCCCGCCAACAATCCCCAGAAGGCCCCGCCCACCCCGTAGATGCTGACGCCCGAGGTCGTGACGAGAAAGGCGATCAGCGCCGGCTCCCGCTCCTGCGTGTCGGCGAGCGCGTTGTGGAGGGCCGAACCGAACGCGTTGAGCAGCGCCAGCCCCGCCACGGTTTCGATCAGGATCGGCGCGCCGGCGACGAACGCCGTCACCCCGCCGGCCAGCAATCCGAACACGATTAAGGTCGCCCCGGCCGACGCCGCGGCGATCCAGCGTTTCCCGGGATCCGGCGAAGCGTCGGGCGAGGCGCAGAGCGCCGCGGTGATCGCGCTCAAGTTGACCGCATGTCCGCCGAACGGCGCCGCCAGGAGCGTGAACGTGCCGGTAGCTGCGACAAGCGGCCCCGCCTTTGGGCGATACCCATAGGCGGCGAGCACCGCCAGGCCCGGAACGTTCTGCGACGCCATGGTGACGATGAACAGGGGCAGAGCGAGGCTCATGATCGCAGCGAGCGAGAAGGCGGGCGCGACAAACACCGGGTGCGGCGTCATTCTCGCCAGATCGAAGCCCGCCGCATGGCCGCCGAGCGCAATGACCAAGCCCGCGACGAGGGCGGCGACCGGCGTCGCATAAATCCGCTTCCAGCGCGAAACGGCGAGCCAGCTGAGGACGATGGCGCCCGCGCCGACGGGAGCGTCGATCAGCCCTCGAATGGGGGCGAGGCACAGGCCGAACAAAACCCCCGCCAGCACCGCGTTCGCCAGCGGACCGGGTACGGACGCGACCAGCCGGCCGAACGGCTTGAACAGTCCGGCCGCGACGATCAGAAGGCCGACGACGAGAAACGCTCCGACTGCCGCCGGAAACCCTCCGGCAGTCGCCCCGGTCGCCGCCAGAAGCGCCGCCCCCGGGGTCGACCAGGCCCCGGAGATCGGCATCCGGTACGCGACGCTGAGGCCGATTCCGGCCACGCCCATCGCGATCGACAGGGCCATCAGGCCCGAAGCGGCTTCAGCGTTGCTCGCGCCGACCGCCGTCAGCCCCTTGATGATCACGGCGAAAGACGAGGCGAACCCGACGAACGCAGTGATGATTCCCGCCACGATCGGCTGCGTCGGGGAATATGACGTCATTGGCCCTCGCCTGCCCGCCGAGCGGTTCGCGGATTCGTTCGTCGCGATTGGGCCAACCCCATTCGCTTTGTCCAGGCAAATTTCGGATCCAGCTCAGCCGCTCACCAAGACGCGCTACGCGCCAGCTCGCTAGCAAGCGCAATCGACCTTGGAGCTCGAGTGACGTTCCCGATCATCCGCGGCCTGGCTTGAACATGCTTGAGCCCCCGCCGATCTAGTGGTTCAAATCTGACGCTAGGAACCGCTTTCGATCGGTGATTGGAGGGCCGGAGTCGACCCTGTCGCAGACCTTCAGGGTGATCCCATGAACGCTGCGAAAGCGCCAGGAGCGCTCGTTCCCTGAGCGCGTTTTTGAACGGGGTCAGATCGAACGGAAGTGAACCTTGGGATGCGCCGCAACGATCACGTCGAAGCAGTCGGACAACCGTAGCGCGTGTCCACGACGGCGAGCGCTTTCATCCTGTTGACGAAAGCCGGCGGCCATGATGACGTCACGAGCGTTGTGCAGGCTCCGCGAGAGGATCCATGGGGCCAAAAATCCAAGATTACGCCATCATTGGCGACTGCAAATCGGCGGCTTTGGTCGGCTCCGACGGCTCGATCGATTGGTTATGCTGGCCCCGTTTCGATTCGGCTGCGTGCTTCGCCGCGCTGCTTGGGACGA